>Ga0228535_1000255_pt1 | contig 174463 bp, 156 predicted proteins | sample SJ1metagenome_FD_168457 | JGI IMG/M metagenome (GOLD analysis project Ga0228535, IMG submission 168457) | Enriched culture of PCE-dechlorinating microbial communities from Ithaca, New York, USA - SJ1 | ecosystem: Engineered > Modeled > Simulated communities (microbial... > Unclassified... | reverse complement strand
TTACCAGTTTAATCGCGTCCTGCTTGAATTGATCGGAGTATTTTCTTCGTGGCTTCTGATTCATCGGACACCTCTCCTTTTTGATAGTTGAGCTTAACATAGTGTCCGTTTCTATTGAACCACATCATTCCGGAGCCTACGTGCTCCGGCCTCATTGAAGCGCTGAGGTAGCCGAGGAGGGTAGCGGAGGGTATCGCATTTTCCGGAGCCTACGTGCTCCGGCCTCATTGAAGCCAACGTATTTCATGGCGTTCCTCCTGTTGGTTTGTTATTTTCCGGAGCCTACGTGCTCCGGCCTCATTGAAGCACGCTGCCTCCCTGATTTCTACCGTCTCACCCGCCCCATTTTCCGGAGCCTACGTGCTCCGGCCTCATTGAAGCTTCTTCTCGTCTCGAAGAAAAATTCCAAGAGCACCAATTTTCCGGAGCCTACGTGCTCCGGCCTCATTGAAGCAAGGTAAAAAGCATCTTCATATCAGATTCTTTCCACATTTTCCGGAGCCTACGTGCTCCGGCCTCATTGCCCGAGTATGGACTCTCAGCGCATTTTGTAGGGGCGCTGCTTGCTGCGCCCGATTCATGAAATACCAAATGAAGGGCGCAGCAAGCAGCGCCCCTACATTGGGTGCCATCCTGAATGCAAGATTGAACAAACCTCCCCCTTTTCCCATCCCGCTTCTTCGATACAATTATCGGAAAGGAGGAATCATCCATGCCGTACATTCTGAAACAAAAACGCGACGTACTCGATCCCGCAATAGAAGAACTTGTCGAAGCATTCGGTAAACTGGACGCCGCCGACTTTGCCGGCAACCTGAATTATGTGGTCAGCAAGCTCCTGATACGCCTTTACCCCGCGCCGAACTACCAGCGTTTCAACGACATGGTCGGAGCATTGGAATGCTGCAAGTTGGAACTCTACCGGAAAAGGATCGCCCCGTACGAGGACCTGAAGGAACGGGAGAACGGACCCATCTGAGCCGAAGCCGGGAAGCCGCCGTAACGGAAGAAACTTGAACAAAGACGGGAGATATACGCAGATTGTCTGAGACGTTGCATACAACGTCTCTACTCCTTCATTCAAAACCCCTCCGTGATGTGGTATATCGGTACAGAAAAAATGCACCATCACTACGGACAGGGAGGGCACCATGAAAGTCGTGGCATTCAACGGCAGCGCCCGCAGGAACGGCAATACGGCGATTCTCGTTAACCATGTATTCGAGGAATTGGAAAAGGAAGGGATAAAAACCGAGCTGATCCAGCTGTCCGGGAAACGGCTTCGCGGCTGCACCGCCTGCCTCGTCTGCCGTGAGCGGAAGGACGGTTTGTGCGCGCTCAAAGACGACCCGATCAACGAATGGATAGGCAAGATGCGGGAGGCGGACGGCATCATCCTTGCGTCTCCAACCTATTTCGCGGATGTGACCGCGGAGATGAAGGCCCTCATCGACCGGGCCGGATACGTGTCAAAAGCGAACGATGAGATGTTCCGGCGCAAGGTGGGCGCGGCGGTGGTGGCCGTGCGGCGAGGGGGCGCCATCCATGCCTTCGACACCATCAACCACTTCTTCCTGATCAGCCAGATGATCATTCCCGGCTCCTTTTACTGGAACGTGGGCATCGGCCGCCAGATAGGAGAGGTGGAGAACGACGCGGAAGGGATCAACACCATGCGCAACCTGGGCGAGAATATGGCATGGCTGCTGAAAAAGCTTCACGCATAACCCTCCGCGAGCCGAAGGAAAGCCCTGCCGCATCCCGCTTTCCTCCGGCGCCCGCTCCTTCCTCAATCTTCCGCAACACCCGCATTCACATTAAATATTACATATCTTGCACCCCTGCCGTTGCCTGATGAGGGGAATCCGTTTATACTTTACGTACAATACATTGGAGCGATATCTCCCTTTGTATCCACGTGAAATTATGCACATGCGAGGAAACCGTCATGAATAGTCAAATAACCTGCAAGGAACTGTTCCAGTGGATCTCCGAGGAAAAGGATTTCACCATAATCGATGTCCTTCCTCCTGAATATTACGGTTCCCGGCACATTCCGGGTGCGGCGAATGCCTGCGTCTACGAAATGACCTTTCTCGACACGATACGGGAAATAACCACGGACAAGAAGCGCAGCATCGTCGTATACGATTCAAGCAACCGTTCAAGGGCGTCCGCATGCGCCGTGGTAAAGCTCACCGCCGCAGGTTTCAGGGAGGTCTTCGAACTTGCGGGAGGGATAGAGGAATGGGAAGGATCCGGCTATCCGGTGGATGTGCTGGGTCCCGACATGGACGAGGAACCCGCGCTGACCGACGGAATCCACCCCGTCGATTGCGGGAACAGCAGGCTGGAATGGACCGGGAGAAATATTTGCAAAAAGCACTGGGGCGCCATCGACATCTCCGGCGGTGAAATTGTCGTCAAGAACGGAATGGTCGTCGGCGGCTTTGTAACAATGGACATGCGGAGCATCAGGGACAGCGATCTGGCAGACGAGGCATTGAACGGCCTTTTGATCCGCCATCTCATGTCCGATGACTTCTTCGACGTGGAAAACCATCCCACCGCGTCCTTCGAGATCGTCCAGTGCGGGCTTGATAAAGGAGCCACTCCCGGCACGCCGAATTACCTCGTGAAAGGGATGCTGACCATCAAAGGGACGGCAAAGGAGGTGACCATCCAGGCCATCATCGCGCCCGGAGAAAACGCCGGCATCCAGGCGCAGGCATGCTTCAGCATCGACAGGACGGAATGGAACATCGCCTATGGGTCGGGAAAGCTTTTCGAGAAGTTGGGCATGCACCTGGTGAACGACTTGATTTCCCTTGAACTGTTTATTTCCGCACGGTAATCCGACCATCATGATGCCTGCGCCGAGGCCCCTGACGGGGCCATTTCTATGTGAGTTCCGTGGACGGAAAAGGTCATCAAAAAAAAGCCCCAAGGAGAGAGGGAAGGACTCTTGTGACCTTGGGGGAGAGATGGAGAATTTCATTTATAATAAATTTTTTAGTTTTAAAAGCAATATTTTTTTATTTTTGGTAAATTTTATATCTTTCTGATGACATTCATTTCTCCAGCCCCCGTAGAGGTGAGGTCACATGGCACTGAAAATTGGCGGCGCGCCTGTTTTCCATTGAATTAACTTTACAAAAATTTTACCCTGTCGTAACACTTCCCAGTGCCCGAAGCTTTCCGTGTCGGGATGCGGTCGCGACCGGCCCTCATCCGCCGGCATACAATGCAGGAATCAATTCGAGGCTTACAGGGGTTCATTCCGACATGACTTGTTCCGTGAAGAACGATACCGATTCCCCGGTGAAGGTTTTCAACCGTTCCGCTCTCCTTGCTCGAATCGGGGGGAATGAGGAGATGATCCCACGATTCATCGATATGTTCCTGGAGTCGGTTGAAGATTGCCTGTCCAGACTGGAACGGGCCGTCTCGGCCGATGACTTTGCTGTCGTTACAACAGTCGCGCACACATTGAAAGGTGTTTCCGGAAATATAGGAGCGGACAGGATGCATGGGGTGGCCATTGAAATGGGGAAGTGCGCATCCAATGGCGATGGAAAGGGTATCCGCTCCGCTCTTTCGGAACTGCGTGATGAATATGCGCTTTTCAAGGCAACGACGTGCGCCGTCCCGTAACGCCCATAAACGACGGGGAGTAACAGTGCGATGAAGGATACTCTTGCCATCCTGGCGGTGGACGATATCGAAATAAACCTCCTGATGATCCGGCACATGCTGGACAGCCTGGGAGATGTGGAATTCCTGCCAGCCCGCAATGGCCGGGAAGCCTTGGATATCCTGGAAAAAAGACATGATGTGGACGTGGTTCTCCTGGATCTGGAAATGCCGGTCATGAACGGTTTCGAAACGCTGGAACGGATAAAGAGTTCCGATGCGTTTCGTGACATCCCCGTCATCGTCATCACGGCCGAGGCATCGGAGGTAACACGAACCCTTTCCATGGGCGCCAACGATTTCGTGGCAAAGCCCTATAATCCCGAAGAAGTGAAAATGCGCGTGCTGAACCATGCTCGCGTAAAAAAGCTGGGCGAACTCACACGCGACATGAATGTCATTCTGGAAGCCGAGGTAGTCAAGAAAACCGCGGCTCTCCAGAAAGCGCTGGACTTTTCCCGCAAGGCGGAATTCGAAATATCACTCCGACTGGGTCGCGCCGCGGAATTCCGCGACATGGAAACCGGCATGCATATCCGTCGCATCAGTGAGTTGTCCAAGGCCCTGGCGCTGCTCGCGGGAATCTCGCAGGAAGACAGCGATATTTTGCGGCACGCAGCGCCTCTGCACGATGTGGGTAAGATCGGGATCCCGGATCGTGTCCTCCTCAAGCCCGGAAAACTGGATGACCCTGAATTGCAGATTATGAGAACACACACAACCATCGGCGCCACCATTCTATCCGAAGCCGACGAATTTCCGGTCATTACGGCCGGCCGGATTGTCGCTCTCCAGCACCATGAAAAATGGGACGGAAGCGGTTATCCCCTCGGTCTGTCCGGGGCCGATATCCATATCTTCGGCCGCATCGTCATGATTGCGGACATCTTCGATGCCTTGATCTCCGAGCGTCCCTACAAGAAGGCCTTCTCTCTCGAAAAAGCCCTTGAAATCATGAAGGAAGGGAAAGGCGAGTTTTTCGATCCCACCCTGCTGGAACTCTTCCTCGACAACCTCGACGTCTTCCTGGGGATCATGGAGGAGTTCAAGGACAAGAATGAACCCGCCGATTCTGAAAGAAGCGAATTCCCAGCCCCTCACTACCTCAACGAATTTCCCGCGGTCTGAAGGCAAACCATAACCAGTGAAAAGGTATCATCGGTTTCTCGCCGGGCGGCACACAACCCGGAGGGGACGCTTTTTCCCGCGATAAGAATAATCCTTCGCTCAACCTGCCCTCCCCGGAAACACATCCTCTCCTCCATCATCGCAAAGCGCCGGCAAAAAATACTGTTGACTCTTAATAATTCTTGTATATACATTTACTATGTTTAATTTTTAGGCGCCCTCAGTCGCGTGGAAAAGCGTGACTTCTTCCGCTATGCCGCAACTGACGTTGACGCCACACAACAACCGATCGAATCGTTTCGGCCGGTGGGACTCCTCGCCCTTTTCCGCACTTCGCGCCCCTCATCGACGACAGCAAACCGAAACACTTCCCATGGGCAGGAGACGTACACGTTCCATGTCTCTCAATACTTTCGCAGGTTACGACGGCTAATCCTCCCCGGGACACTGTCTTGCCGTGGAGCAAAACCATGCTACAGGGAGGTACGACATGTGGTGCAAAGATCCGTTTCTCGTCTATCTGAAGCAATTCGGATACAACGCAATCCGCCTGCCCAAGGCTGATGTCAGACCGTTACAGCTCCTGGCCAAGGACGGAAAAGAATTCAACCGCCTGGGAGAGATACACCATCTGCTGGTAGCGGGGAATGCCGTTTCACTCCCGAAACTCCTTGAAAACACCCCGACAGCGAGCATTTCCGGACAGAGGACAGGAAATCCTTGCCGAACTGGTGAAAAACCCTGATATGCCCGCCCGTGAACTGACAAAGGTCATCGTGCGGACATACCTCGCTTCGTATGCCGCAGGCGACGGGGTTACCCAGTCGGCACTCGACCTTTCCCGGGCGGACAGGGTAGGAACCGCCTGCGACAGACTGGCCGAGGTCCTGCTCGAGAACCTGGAGGACGATTCGGTGCGGAACGCTCTTCTGACGGCGCGAAGCCGGGTTCAGTCCTATGAGGTATCCGACTACGTGGATCTTGCCGACCTGGCCGAACTCATCCTTGATGAGAACCTGAAAGCTCCCATAGCCAACGCGTGCGCCGACGTTATACAGGCCGTAACCCACGGCTTCGTAATAAAGTCAGGTCAAAAGGGCCGGAAGATGGCCCATTCCCATGGGGTTTCAATCTATTTTCCGTGGAGGGGAATCTCTCCCCTTTACACCAAGCTCGATTTTTCCCGCGACACGGCCTGGAATGAGTTGCTGAAGAGGTTTCAGTCAGGCACGGAGCGACCCACGAAAAAAGGGGGACAGCGTGGTTTGTGATTTATTCATCCTGAGAACGGTCGTCACGGATATCCAGAAGGCCCATATCAGGAAACTCCTCGATCTCGGCATCGACGGCTTCCGCTTCGATGCGGCAAAGCACATGCCGCCTGATGTCGTCAAAGAGTATATCGACTACATCGACAACGAGTGCAAGGGACAATGCTGGAACTATCTCGAAGTCATCGAGGATGGGGATACAAGGGCGGAAGACTACAATCGCATCGCGGCGGTCACCGATTTCATCCTGTACCGGAGCATGAAAAGGGCCTTCAGCTTCGGGGGAGACCTCCGGACTCTCAGGATCCCCCAGGCGGTCGACGACCCGCGCAGCGTTACCTTCGGGAGAAACCACGATACTATCCGCCAACTCAATCCCGCCCATGCAATCGATCCGTACGACAACGCAACCGACGCCTATCTTGCAACCGCCTTCGTCCTTGCCCGCGAAGGAGGCGCTCCGCTTATCTTCAACTGGGACAACTTCGACAACGCCTTCATCAGGTATGGGGTAACGTTTCGCCGAATCATGCGCCAACGGGGGGAGATGGGCGGAAATGTCAGGGAAAACGTTCTTGCGGCGGTGGACAGCCCGACCGTCCTGGTGATGGAACGGGGAAACGAGGGATTTTTCGTCGTAAACAAGGGGACGGACACCTGCGATATTCCTGCTCTCGACCTCACCCTCACGAACCTGGAGGGGTGCTACCGCGAACTCCGCAACAACTTCAACGTGGCAATTGAGAGACGTGACAACGGAAAGAAGTATGTGACCCGCTGGGGGACATGGGACCGCGGAGGGATGGAGGTCAAGGGAAGAGACGCGCTGTACTTCATCCGCGAGCCGTGGAGTCAGTGCCAGGCGAGGTGAGAGGCCGGCCAAACAGACGGCTGGGAGGTGCACAAAGACAAGGAGGTTTAATTATGTCCAGGTTGAGTTCGATGAACATCGACGTCAGGATGACTGTACCGGAAGGGCATTGCGGCAGGCTGGAAGGGCTGTGGGCGCTCGTCACGGCCAACGGGAAAACCCTGGGCAAGGCCCGGGTCGACAAAAACGGCGCCACCGCCGTGAAGTGCGAGATGGCGGTGGAAAAACCGGTGGCGGTGGACGTGACCGTATCTCCGTTTTCACGTATCGTGCGGCACAAGCGTGTGCGGACCGAATCGTTCAGGATCTCGTCGTTCAAGAAGAAAGGGACTGTGTGGGAGGCCGAGGCATCCATTGTCCTGACCCCCATTTTCATGAGTTCGGTAAGCTGGCTGGATGAGCTGTTCACCGTGAACGGACGACTCATCAGCCGCTATGCCGACCCGGAGACCGCCGCCGTGATCGAATCACCGGTGCGTCACGCCATGGTAAAACTCTATGACGTCGATATCGTGCGCATCCGCACCGGGTGGTGCGTTCCGGATGTGGTTGTCTGCAAGCCTGTCACCGCCGTCTGCCTGCCCTCCCTTGCGGAACCCGTCTGCAAACCCTTGACTGTCGAGGTCTGCACACCTCTGACCTTCGAGGCCTGCAAGCCCGCGGCTTTCGAAGTCTGCAAGCCGTTGGACGTCGAGGTCTGCACACCTTCGGTGCAGCCTGAATGCGGCCCGTGGGTGGAGGGGCCTATCATCGATCACGATATCCGGGTACGGCCGGGATGTTGCGGCGCGGAAACACCGGCCAGGTTCAAGGGGCTCGCGTACAGGCAGACTCCCATGACGCTCAAGCCCGCAAGCAGCCCGGCCCTGGCGGGAAAGACCGCATCCCTTGCGCAATCGCCCACGGCGCGAGCCAGAGGACTTTACCTCTCCTTCAACACGAGGCATCCCCTGGGAACGGAGTGCGAAACGGACGACAACGGCCACTTCGGCTTTACCTTCAGGAGGTCGGATTTCTTTGAAGCCCCGGCGGGTTCGACCCACACGGAAAACGTGGATTGGGATGAGTACCCGGACCTGCTGTTCGAGGCAAACCTGTTCATCGACGGCGAATTCAGAACCATCTACAAAGAGACCTACTCCGCCGCACGGTGGGATGTGACGGCAACGAGCAGCTACGTGGAGCTCGTTATCGACGGGAAGCTCCCCGGTTGCGACCCCGGCGACGACATCGATACGTCACAATCGGAAGAGTTCCTGTTTCACAACATCGGCAACGTCGAGCCGGGCTGGATCGACGTCAACGGCGTCATCAGCAATGCGCCGGCCGGAACGGGACTGGACGATCACGTGTTCGGCGGTTCCCTGGATATATTCGCGCAGTTCAATTATTCCCATGTGGGCAAGTACTATCAGGTCGAATACCAGCGCCAGGGCGACGCGAACTGGTATCCGATCCTTGGTCAGCAATGGTACTACTCTCACTATCTGGGCAACGGTACATGGGAAACCCTGCGCAAGGAACCCTCGGCCTTCCCCGGGTATCCGGCCTGCTACCGGATCCCCGATTACGCGGACATCACTCTCACCAAAAAGACCCTGCTCATACACTGGTCCACCTTCCTCATGGACGGCAATATCCGCCGCTATCCGAACGGGCTCTATCACCTGCGGGTCCGCCTTCTTCGCCTCAAAGCGGATGGAACGGTCGAGCCGGAACCGGGATTCGACGTGAACGGATCAGTGCTCGATATCCGCACCGATAATGACTGGCCCCTGGCGGACATCGATCCGGTCATGTATCTGGGCGAAAGCAACGGCGCGATCCTGAATATCACGCCGGTCCCGGAGTGCGGCATGGTTCAACGGGGACCCAGCCGCTATCTGCTGCTTCATTTCCAGGCGGAAGACCCGGAAGACCATCTCTGGACCTATGACATCACGGTGAACCGGGGAGGAGACGGCGCCGTGGTCATTCCCGATGTGAACCTGTCGAGCATTACGGGCACCAATCCGACGCTTCCGGGATTCAATCTTCAAGAAGCATCCTACCGGTATGTCGCGCCGGGAAGCAACTTCACCAGCGCCTATGCGGCAATGAGTCTGTCGTCGGACCCATGGGGACTCACCGCTCTCAAGCCCTGCGCCTACAATTTTACCCTTTCGGTGTGGGACCGGGTGACCAACGGCTATGGACGCATCCATTTGAGCCAGCACACCATGACGCTGACAATCCTGGCCTAGATCAGAGCGAGGCTCGCCATGCAACAGTTTCTGGTCTTCAACGGAGAGCGCGCCCGCCTGGTCCGAGGGGCAGTCGGCGCGGCCCTCTACGATCTCGACGGCGGGAGGGTCATCCCGCTCCCGCCGAACGTTGCCCGATTCCTTCACCAGACGGGAGACTACCTCCTTGTTCCCTGCCCCGGCCCCAGCCATGAGCTTGCGGCGCTCGTCTCCCTTCTGAAAAGGAACGGCTTGGGCGAACTACGAGGGGAACCTCCCCTCTCTTCCGAATCGCCCCGCACCGAACCTGAACCGTTTCGACCCGATTTCGCCTGGTGCGAAGTGACCCGGAACTGCACCTTGCGCTGCTCCCACTGTTACGGTTCGTTCGGACCGGCTCCGGCTTCAGCGGAAACACTGTCACTCAAGCAATGGCATGCCGTTTTGCAACAGCTTCGCGATGCCGGGTTTTCCCGCATCCAGTTCATCGGCGGTGAACCGCTCCTCTTCCCCGGTCTGCGAGAGTTGCTGTTCGAGGCATCCTGCCTCGGATTCTCGTTCATCGAGGTCTTCAGCAATCTCCTTCTCCTCGACGACCTGATACTCAATGCCTGCACGGCCACGGGCGCCCGTATCGCCACCACGATCTACTCCGCCGACCCGGCTGTCCATGACGGAATCACGCACCTGCCGGGCAGTTTCGATCGCACAGTGGCGGCAGTGAAACGCAGCCGCCGGTGGGGCGTTCCCGTCCGGATGAGTTGCATCATTACCCGGTCCAACGAAGGGAAAACCGGCCCCATCCAGGCTTTCATAGAGGATCTCGGCGCAGTATTCGGGGGAATGGATCAGGCGCGCCCTTCCGGTCGCGGAACACGATCCACCTGTGTCATGACCAGGCCGCATACCATTATGGGCCCCCCTTTCACGATCGGACGCCGCACGTTCATGCAGTCGCTCAGCTTCAATCCCTGCTGGTACGGAAAAATAGCCATAGCCGATGACGGAGCAATCATGCCGTGCATCTTTGCACGAGACTGTATCGCCGGAAATATTCTCAAAACCCCGGCACGGGAACTACTCACTTCGTTCGAAGCCGGACGCTACTGGAGGATGAACAAGGATGCTATCGATACGTGCAAGGTCTGCGAATACCGCTATGCCTGCCCGGATTGCAGGCCGTCGGCCGCGGGATGGAATGGTGGAAAACTGGATGCCATGACGTACGGATGTGCATACGACCCGTACAGCGGACGGATGCGCACGCGTACCGGGGAGGGGCGCGAGTAGTTTCCTTCGCGGCTGTTATCACGAACGGACGCGGATTCAATGGACATTATACGGTCTCGCGTTCCCTCTGTTTAGGTCCAGGATTGATGACGTTAACTGCATCGGGAGCATGAAAGGGGGTGGTTCAAAAAACGAAACCGAACCCGTCAAGGGCGTTGGAACGCAACCGCAACATCAGCACTGAAAGGAGAAAACCATGAAGACCTTTTGTTGTGCCGTCATCTTTGTATTGGCTTTAGGTTCCGCGGGTACGGTCTTCGCCGACCAGGTGAAAGTCAACATCGTCTATCCGATCAATGGGGCAACATACCCCATAACTGATCCCGGACCCGGGGCGCTCAAGTCTGCATACTTCACATCGAGCTTCAGCGTTACCTGCGCTGGAGGTCCCCATAAGGTTCAATGGGGTTTCGACAAAATGAAGCCTCTTGGGACTTCCAGTTTCTATGACCAGACAAGCATCCAGTTCGTTCACAAACTGCCGGGCGGGGGGCATCTCTTCTGGGTGAAAGCCGACTGCGCCGAGAACAAGGTTGAGTTCAGGCTGGGGAAATGAAAACGACAGTTATATGAAAGTTGAAAAAATATTTGCGTGTCTCAGGTTTCCCCGTAGACAAGGTGGACAGGAAACGTCATGTATCCGGGATGTCATCACTATGTATTCTGCGCCGCAACCAAGAGGAGGATAAGTCATGTCACGGTTAAAAAGGGCTCTATGTGTCGGTATCAACAATTTCAAAAACTACCCGAGTGCCATGTTGCAGGGTTGCGTGAACGACGTCAACGACATGAAAGGCATCCTCAAAGATTTTCTCGGTTTTACGGATGCCGACATTACCATGTTAACGGACGAACAAGCGACAAAGAAGAACATCATGCAAAACCTACGATCTATGGTGGATGGCGCGAAAAATGGGAAGTACAACTACCTGGTTTTCAGTATGTCGAGCCATGGCACCCAGGTTCCGGACGTAAATGGAGACGAAGAGTCGGACAATGCGGATGAAGCTTTCTGCCCGCACGACCTTGCGCAGGCGGGAAACAAATGGGACCCCAATTTCATTATCACTGATGACGAACTTCATGATCTTTTCATATCTTTGCCCAAGAATGTCCTACTGGAGGTTTATCTCGACACCTGTCACAGCGGTGACGGCCTGAAGGCTATCGACATGCTCCTGGACAGAAAGCCCCGTTATCTTCCACCTCCATCCCTTGAGGCGTTCATGAAAGTTGATGGTTGCGCTTCCCGCGGCATTCACAGATTGCTGCTGGATAAGGGAATGACCCATCATATCCTTTGGGCCGCCTGCCGCGATAAACAGACGAGCGCAGACGCAAATATCGGAGGGTCATGGCACGGCGCGTTCACCTATTACTTATGCAGGGAACTGCGTGCATGTACTAACAACCTTTCCCGCGCAATGCTTCTGAAAAAGGTCAGGGCCGATCTGAAGGCCGGACATTATACGCAGACTCCGCAATTGGAGTGCGAGGCAACGAAGCGAAGCGGCATTCTGCCCTCTCTCATGTAAGGCGCCGAGTGTTTAATACCTTGGAAGACGCGTCCTGAACTGAGCCACATCCGATTCGGATGCGAAAAGAAAATAAACGTATGGAGGTGCACTATGTGGTGTAAAGATCCTTTTCTTACCTATCTGAAGCAATTTGGGTACAACGCAATCCGGCTCCCCAAGGCAGATGTCAAACCGTTGCAGGTCCTGGCACGGGATGGAAAAGTTCTTAACCGGTTGGGAGAAGTCAATAGCTTGCTTGTCGCCGGGAAATCGATTCCCCTTCCTACGCTCCAGGAAAACACTCTCGCAGCAAACATTTCCGGGCAAAGAACAGGCGATTTGAGCGTTGGCGTGGGACTTTCGATCCTTGGCAGTGTCCTCGGCGCCATGGGCGGTTCGAAGCTTGGGCTGGATTCAAAGTATCAGCATGCAAAAACCACCTCGTTTGAATTCCAGGATGTCTATGAAGATAAAATTGAAATAATCGAACTGGACAAATACCTTGGCAACGCGGACGTCAATCCGTTCAGCAGGTATGTAGCCGAACTGCTTGAGGCCGACGAATTATTCGTAACAACGGCTACGATCAAAAGCACGAAATTTACGATAGAAGCCAAGAAATCCGATGGTGCGGCACTCGAGCTCACGATTCCTGAAATCCAGGGTATTGTGGGAGGCAATGTGAAGGTTTCCGGTTCCGCATCGGTTGCATCCACGATCTGTTACGAGTCTTCCATACCGCTTGTGTTCGGATTCCAGGCCGTACGTCTCTATTATGAAGATGGGCGCTACACGGCCATCGAACCGCTCGGTACCGGCGACGCGGCGATGAAGGCGCTCGGCAAGGCGCCTGCTGACGGAGCTTCGCGCCTTATGACGGATGGTCCATTTGTAAAATTGACGGGTGTATAGCACAGGAGGTCTTCGTCATGCGGAACTGGGCAATCGTGATCGGTATCAACCAGTATTGGAGAACCGATGCCTGCCTCAACGGCGCAGTGAAGGATGCGCTGAAAATGCGTGAGTGGCTTACAAGTATCGAGGGAGGCGCCGTCCCGCCGCGAAATCTGATACTGCTCCTCAGCCCGCATGACCAATCCGAGTTGCCGGGGGGGACTTCAGCCATCCCGGCAACGCAGGACGCGATCTTTAACGCAATCGAGCAGATCTTCAGGAAAAGCGGTGAAGAAGGTGACCGCTTTTACTTTTATTACTCCGGGCACGGTCTTTCGGCACGCATGTCTTTTACCAATGAAAGCGGCATCATCCCCAATGATTTCACTGAAACGCTCACGACCAAGGCAATTTCCCTTCGTTCTATTTTCGAGCGTTTTCAGGCTACCCGCTTCCGGGAGCAATTTTTCTTCATCGATGCCTGCCGCAACATCCCATGGGAGGGAGAAAGGGAATTTCTCATCGGCCAATTTCCCCTGCCAAAACCGCCGACGCCTCCGGTGTGTCCTCAATTTATCATGTATGCTACATCCCCGGGTGTTAAGGCGGTTGAAATCCGCGAGGCGGGTAACGAGCGTGGAGCCTTCACCGATGCTCTTCTGAGTGGGTTGCGTGGCGCCGGATGCGCCAAGTTGTGGAATGAAGACAGCAATGAATATGTGGTGCGATGGGAAAGCTTGTTTAAATTTGTAGAACAGGAGGTCCTCCGAAGGCGGTTACTAGTCGGTGAAAACCGGGTTCCACCTCTCATCCAGGAACCACGTCAGTTTGGCGAACGCGGTAGCGGCAATCCCATATTCGCCGGTTTTTCCGCTGATTCTTTCCCTACGGAGCCGCTCGATGTTCAACTTGAACCATCGGCTGCCGTCCCGCAAGCCGAGGTCATTGTCGGCGACCTCGGAGGGACTCTGCGACGCGAATTCCCTGTAACCTCGTTGCCGGTGCACTTTGATTTACAACCACGCACTTACAGTATACGCGCCGCCGCTACTGACTTCACCTCTGAAAAACGATACTACCAGGTTGATCTCTATGGACCTGCGGAGGTATCCGTAAAAATGACGTCGGCAAAACACGAGTTAGATCAAGGTACCCCGGCTTCAGGATTATCGAAAAGCATTGACGGGGTCACAATACCGGCAACCTTGTTCATCAACTCAAATGATCCTTTATCGTATCTCGAGCTTCTCGACAATACCGGCACGACCATCGAATCAGGGATTGGCCGAATAGATCGCCCAAACTTAAAGCCCGGTTTTTACCGTGTCCGACTGCTGACTCCCGAAGGCACTCCCCATGAGCGGCTTGTTGAACTGGCTTCCGGTGAATCTGTAGATATCAAACTTGACGCGCCCCCAATCCCGGATACCGGTGTATTCAACCATCTCATCACAAAATCACAAATGTATATGGGGCAGGCCAATATTCTGCAACCTTCGGAAGCAATCGGCCCGGCTGAATCAATGCAACTCTCAACTGTCCTCGCACTTGCGGGGGGAGCCATTAATGAAGATTCGTCCTATGGTAATAAACTAAGAAGCATTGGGATCATGTCATTTCGTAAAAGTGCTGGAGAGAAAGCTAAGAGCGGCATCCAAATTCTACTTGGCAGCGAATTTGATACGCCTCAACAAAGCAAAGAATTCCTATCGGACGTCCGGTTGCGTTGTTGGGAAATAGACCGCTCAGTGCCGGAGGAATACAGACACCCCCTCTTGCTGCCTGACAATTCGGGACTTGCCGAGGCCGCTTGGGGCATGGAACCAGGAACGTACTTCATTTCCCTTGAATTTCCGGAACGGCAACCGGTGGTCATTACTATCACGGCACTCTCAGACCGCCTGACGTTGCTTGTGGTGACGCAGGACCCTACCGGAGAAATGAACATTTTCCAGTATCTTCCATCCCTGGAAAGGGAAGAACCTGCCGATATGCGTTACGATGCCGCATGCTTTCCGGTACTCCGGCGTTTGGAGTATATTCAACGTTCATTTATGGTTGGCCGTATCGAACAGGCGTATCAACAAGCGCGGGAGCTCCTCAATGCAAAATGGATAGATCCCATGGCAGGTTTACTTGGCTGTTACCTCTTAATCAGAATGGGAAAAACGCGGGAATTGGGATATCCGGTGGAGAACATGGTGAGGTATTTTGGTGCGTTAAGCGACAGCCAGGTGATTGCCGCAGAGTATGAAATCTGTACCGGAAATGATGAAGAAGCGGCAATTGCTTACCGTAAAGCCCTTGACAAGGGTATCCCGATACTAAGCGACGGTCTTGCGCGACTCATCGATGGAACAGACCGCTATGGAATTCAGCATCCACGCATTGAACTAGCCAAGACAATCTTCTCAAAAAGGATTAGAGGACTGCTTTGGTCGGCATACCCGATTCAAGTACTCAACCATAATGCCGGCGTTAAAGAGACTGCCGGCCCCATGTAAACATCCTTATCTCTGCTGAATAAGCTTCCACGGAGGGACACCATGCCGCAAAAATCTCCCCGCATCGATGCTCACTGCCATTTATTCAATGCCTTTTATCTTACCGGCGAAATCGCGGAAATCCTCTGGGACACTCTCTGGGGCAAGTATCCCCATAAGGCGGAGGCTCTTAAAGCAATGCGCGGAGTCGGCCTGAAGGATATCCGCTCGTGGCTTGAGGACCTGATGAAGCAGGTAGCCCAGCTATCCCATGCGTCATTCGGTTCCTACGAGGACAACTATCGCCTCCTTACCTCAGCGTACAAGGAGTGTTTTCAATCGGACGAGAAGATAATCGTCTACCCCCTGATGATGGATATCCACTACATGGCCGCCGCCCCCTGTTTTCCGTCTCTACGGGCGGTAACGCCGAAACGCGGGGGTCCCTTTGTCAAAGATCCGCAGAGGGTATTCGATGAGCTTTATGGTGAGCTCAGGAACGCGGTACTGAAGAGATATGACGAAACGCTGCAGAGCCGCGTGAGCACCGCCAAGGCTTTAGCCGCGCCTTTCACCCATGTCGATGTGGAAAAAAAGCTGGATGACATCTACCAGGACATTGCCGCCCCACCGGATCGGAGTCTCAAAGCGGGAATCACGGACGGCGTCGAGCTATCAAAGGGATTCGAGAAGCAGGTCTGGGAACTGATGAAACTGCGGAGGGCTCATCCCGACACCGTCTTCCCGTTTTTCGCGGTTGATCCCCGCCGCGTCAATATCATGGATGTGGTTACAAAAGGGCGGCATTTCAGCCCGAAAGAGACGCCCCTGGTGGGCAGGAACGGTCCCTTTTTCGGCATCAAGCTGTACCCGCGCCTGGGGTATACGCCGGCGGACATTGAAACGAATTGCCCCGGTCTTTTCGAATGGTGTCGGGACAACGACATACCGATAACGGTCCATTGCAGCATGACCGGTTTCCCGCCCGTTCCGGGCTGGGGATACGGTGAATCCGGCAGTCCGGAAAACTGGGAAAAGATCCTTGGCCGGTATCCTGAACTGAGAATAGATTTCGCCCATTTTGGAAGAAACGGAGATGCTTGGGCTGAGAAGATCCTCGAACTGATGAAAAGACCAGGGAACAATGTTTTCACCGACCTGGCATGCTATACCGATGATGGCAAGCTGTCGACGGTCAAGAAGATGCTCGCGGACAACCAGGTCCTGAGAGAACGTCTCATGTTCGGCACGGATTTCGACGTCATGCTCACCACGGATTTGATCAACCTGCAGAAATACTTCAAACAGTTCAAGACAGCATTCACCGAAGATGAAATGGATGCCATGTCACGGGACGTACCGCGTACCTTCCTCAACAGGGAGAAACCCGTCGCGGTCCGGAAAGCAGCCCCGGAGATCATCATTCACGGAATCGACCGTCGGTCGCGAGATACCTTTATCAAGCAGCTCGCCGGCAGAAACAGATTCGGTTGGGTGCGGGACCTGCCTGATATCCGGGATTATTCGGCGCAGAAAGATACCCTGTCGAGGAAACACCAGGAAATCAGCGCGGGAAAAAGCGTCAAGGAAATGCTTTCGTCCTCCATCGACAAGGCGAAGAAGGACATCCCCCCGACAGTCGATTTGACGCACTGGTGCTCGCCTGTCGGAGACCAGGGTCCCATTGGCTCCTGCACCGCCCACGCCGGAGTTGCCCTTGTCGAATACTTCGAGATCAGGACCCACAAGAGACACATCGATGCGTCTCGCCTCTTTCTCTACAAGGTCACGCGCAATCTTCTCAATTGGCGGGGAGACGTCGGCGCCTATATTCGCTCAACAATGCAGGCCCTGGTACTGTTCGGCATACCTCCGGAGCACTATATGCCGTACGTTCCAGAGGATTTTGACAAAGAACCCTCGGCGTTTTGCTATGCCTTTGGCCAAAGCTACCAGACCGCAAGCTACTACCGGCTCGATCCGGTCGGAACGAAAGCCGAACAACTGCTGATGAACATCAAGATCAGCCTGACTGCCGGTTATCCCCTCATGTTCGGTTTCACGGTATACGACTCCATGGGTGAGGCCAAGGCAAACCAGGGAAAGATACCTTTTCCGTCCGGAAATGACCGAGTTGCAGGAGGGCATGCAATGGCGGCAGTCGGATATGACGATACCATTGTCATTCAAAACAGCGATCCGGGCAGCATTCCAACAAGGGGTGCAATCCGCATAAGAAATTCCTGGGGGACCGACTGGGGAGAGGACGGTTATGGCTGGCTGCCGTATGACTATGTGCTCAGAGGTCTGGCTGTCGACTGGTGGACTATCATTAAACAGGAGTGGGTGGATCTTGAAAAGTTTCAGTGAGGCCACGGGATGCGCGGGGCACCGGCCGGCAGGGAATCGTCGAAAACATCTTCACGACGATACTGACCGCAAACAAGCCGCCATTGAAGGTTATCGGCGAATTGAGCGACCATTTCACGGACACGGGAATTCCCTTTGAAATCGAATATATCGGCAATCACGACCGGCTCATTAACAGGTATCCGAACCGCAAAGAACGTTCCGCGCTTTCCGCTACGCGCATTGGTGGAAAGAAGGGAGTGTTACCAATGATAATCTACGTCTTCGACACCAGATGGCCCGGCAAGCTCGAACCTTCGATCCTGCATTCGAGCAAAGACCGGGTAGAACACTTCACCGTTAACCCACGTGTTTCCATTGTAAATATAGCCAGGGCCGTGGCCGGGCTTTCTGAAGGCAAAGGCTCCATATGGATGTTGCGCCTGTGTGCCCACGGAAACTCCGGATTCCTGGAGCTTGGGCAGGGCCTGAGCGCCAACTCAGCGCAATTTCTGCGCTTTCTCAAAGGCTACTTCACGCCGGGAGGTCCCGGCATAGAGATCCATGGATGCGCCACCGGCAGCAGCAGAGAAGTCAGATCCAAGTGGTTCGGTCTCTCCTGCACACCCGGACAGGGTGAGTTCGCCGGCAACGGATACATGTTCCTGCGGGCCATAGCAGACGCGACCGGCGCCCGGACCCGCGGCGCGTTGAACTGTCAACATGCCGACGACGAGTTCAAATGGGAAGGAAGCACTCTCACGGTAGATCCCGGCGGATCCGCCATAATGGGAGGCACTTTCGGATAAGAGCGTACAACCAGGATTCGGAGTTGGTGTCGTCCTTCGTTCTCTGCGGACGACTCCGACTGCAGTTTTGAGGAACACATATTTCTCCGACAACCTCGAGGCTCAGCCCGGGTATGTCCGGTAAAACACGAAGGGTGTTCCATTCCGACCATCCTTTTGCATGGCGTATGGGAAACGACTCCAGCATTCACGAACAGGAGGGCACATGGCACTATACAGACTCGGCTCAAAGGGTGAAGAGGTTCGAAAAATCCAGGAGAAGCTTCAGGCGCTCGGTATCTACCGCGGCCCCTTGGACGGCATTTTCGGCGGCGGTACGGACGGCGCGGTAAAGCTCTTCCAGCAGCGTGAGGGGCTGGAGGTGGACGGCATCGTCGGTCCCATCACCTGGGAAAGACTTCTGGGCAGCGAGGCGCCGCGCCCTTCCATCGGTTTTCAGACCCTCGACTATCGCTGCCTGGCGCTCACCGGATCATTCGAAACAGGGACCGGGGTTCCCGACTGTTTTGCCGGGGTCTCCGGAGACTTCGACGCCCAGGGAATAAGCTTCGGCGTTTTGCAATGGAATTTCGGCCAGGGCTCGCTGCAACCACTGCTGAAGAGGATGTTCACCGAATACCCGGAGCGATCGCGGGCCATCTTCCAGGACCGGTTCGATCTGCTCCTTACGAAACTGAACAGCGAAAAGTCGGATCTGATGGCCTTTGCCCGCTCCATCCAGCACCCCACCAGGCATTTCCTGTACGAGCCGTGGCGGGGCATGTTCAAATCGCTGGGAAGGAGCGATGAATTCCAGCGGATCGAGATGATTGCCGCCAATACCCTGTACATGGCTGCACGGCAGTTGTGCGCCGACTACGGCCTCTGGTCCGAACGGGCGGTCTCTCTCATGTTCGACATCAAGGTACAGAACGGGAGCATCAAGAGTGAAGTGAAGGAACTGATACTGGCCGATTTCCAGAACCTGTCGAATGACTTGAAAGAGGATCAGCGTGAAGTGGAACGCATGCGGATCGTCGCCAACCGACGGGCCGACGCTGCCAAGGCTCGGTGGCGGGAAGATGTGAGGGCGCGCAAACTCTGCATTGCCAACGGCGTCGGCACGGTACACGGCATCCCCTATGACCTGGAAGAGCAATTCGGCATCGGGTTGCGGCGGGTTGGGGTCTGAAACCGGGGCATTGGTCCCTGATGGCCGCACACAAGCGGGAAAGGAATGAGATACCGATTACCGGTACGGTGTGCTGTCCGGCTCCCTGACGGGAGTCCTGTCCGTGACCGCGAACACCTCGATTCCCGACTTTCCTTCCAGCGGGCAGACATGTTCGCAGATCCCGCACCCGGTGCATAGTTCGTCTACAACGTACGGTTTTCGCAGCTCAAACATCCTCCCGGACGCATCCACCACCTGCTCCGCTTCGGTGCGGATTGCCTTTGCGGGAATCGGGCAGTGCTCCTCGCAGACGATGCAGTTTGTACCCTTGGCGAACGGCAGGCAATGGTTGCGGTCCAACGCAGCCTTGCCCATCACCTCGCGTCTCTTCTCTTCAACCGGCAGATCGGGAATGGCCCCGGTGGGACAGACCTGCCCGCACAGGGTGCAGCTGTATTCGCAGTACCCGAGACGCGGGATGAGGAGCGGGGTATACATCCCTTCGGCGCCGGCCTGGAACAGTGCCGGATAGAGCGCGTTTTTCAGGCACACCTTCATGCACTCCCCGCACCGGACGCACTTTTTCAGGAACTCACCCTCGTCCCGCACCCCCGGAGGCCGCAGCAGGCGGGCACGGGCGTCGGGAGAGCGGAAACGGAAGAGCCGCGCCAGGAGAAAACCGGACACGAGCCCGCCCAGGATGACGCGCCGTTCGGGAAGGTACGGCCCTCCGCCGATGCCTGCGAAACCGAACTCCACCCGCTTGAAGCGGCACCCGACACGGCACTCCATGCACCGGATGCACTCTTCTTCCCGCAGTGTATCCCGGTCGAAAGAGGTGGGGCAAAGACCGCGGCAGTCCCCGCAATCATCGCACAGAACGGACGGGGTCCTGCGCAGGGGTGAAAGGCGGGCAAGGAGACCCAGCAGTGCGCCGAGAGGGCAGAGGCGGCGGCACCAGGCGCGCGTTTCATACCGTTCCAGCATCAGGATCAGGAAAAACAGGAGGAACGAGAGGAAGGCAAGGGGATAGAAGGTCTCGCGGAAGGGGAGAAGATGGTCGCGTAAAATCCCGTAGCCTGGAGCGAGCGCGTCCCTCCCCTCCCCCATCACCCGGTAGAGCCCGACCCATGCCTGGCGCACCGTGTCGCCGAAAAGGGGGTAGAGGGAAAACGTCAGCGCCCGGACCAGGATGGCGATGGGATCGAGAAGTCCGACGAGGTTCACATTGAACATCGCGGCAAACAGGATGGGCAGCAGGAGCCAGTACTTGAAGTGTCCCTGGAGAAAACGGAGCGGCCCTCTCTTCCGGATTCTCCCGGTGATCAGATCGAGGATCGTTCCCAGGGGACAGATCCAGCCGCAAAAGAAGCGGCCGAGAAACAGGGTGGCTCCAGCCAGGACCAGAGCAGGCAAAAGGAGCAGGGTAAAGGATTTCTCCGACAGCAGGTATCCTGCCGCCACCAGCGGATCGACCCGGAAAAAGCTGTTCACGGCCAGGGCTATCCGGTCGCTCCCCCGGTATTCCGTCTGGATGAACAGGACCAGAAACAGGAGGAGAAACAGAAGTTGGGAAATCCGCGCAGCTCTGAGTCTTCCCGGTTTCATTACTGTCAGGCCTTGAGCAGTCGAATCCTGCTCAGGTTCATCTCACCCAGCCCCCTTCGGTAGGCCGCGACTGTGGTGGGAATATCCTCCGGCTTCAGGCCGAACAGGGTCGTTGCATAGGCGTCGGCGGCCACGATGTCGCTGGAGGCGATAACCTTGTTGAGTACCTTGACATCCCGCGGGTTGCCCCCTTGGGGACCGTTCGCGGTGAGGATCCGAGTGGCGTCGATAATCGTGAGGCGGCTTTTCAGCACCGCGTTGATATCGGCCAGCGCGGCATCGATGGAGCGGTGGATGAATCCCCGGTTTCCCCCCATAACGCCCATGATGTTCTTCAAACCGAGCGTCAGACCCGTCAGGCCGTGGTGCTTGGCTATGGGCACGTTGATGAAGACGTCGGCGGAAACCGCCTCGTCGTAGAGTTCCCACTCACGCAGGGTGCGGCCGTTGAGCGTCACTTTTCTGAAACGCTCATCTTCCATGTGCTTCACGTCCACCCCCTTCATGCCTTTCAGGGCGGCCTCGATGCCGCTGGACGCATAGCACCGCCTCGGGTCGTTGCAGGTCCGGTCGAACACCTTGACTTTCCGCGCACCGGCGCGAAGGGCTTCCGCCGCAACCGTCCGCACCACCAGGGGATGGGTGTTGGCGGCCTGCTCCGGACGCCGGTCCCACCCGATATTGGGCTTTACGACAACCACATCGCCGGGTTTGACAAAACGCTTCATGCCGCCCAGGGCATTTACGGCCGCCAGCGTACCCCTTTCGAAATTCCGGTCCTCGGCAATGGCCACCACCGGCCTTTCCGCTGCACAGAGTTCCCGTATCAACACATTCGAAAAGAGGGACGACAGCCCCAGCATCTTGAGAAAGGATCGTCTGTCCATGGGCTACCTCCGTAGTTCTACCGATGGGAACAGCTATTTCCTTACGACGAGCGTCCCGGCAATCAGGTCATGGAGCGCCTGCCCGCGGGGCGTAAAGCCGGCCATGAAAAAACCGAACCCCAGGGGAATCGCCGATACAATCTTCGCCCAATAGCGCCCGTTGGCCCGCGCCGTCGATATCCTTCCACCCTGGTCGTCGGTGACGAGAATGCCGAGCGCCGCCTTGCCGAGGGTTGCCTGCATTGAGGAACTCTCCATCAGGGTATGATAGAGCCATCGCAGGAGAAAACCGAAAATGGCGCTTGCCAGGACGATCTCTCCCATGGCTTCCGAATCCGGTTCAGCTCCTGATACAATCGCATACAAGACACTGAGGGAAAGGTTGACGAAACCGAGCAAAGCCCTGTCGACCATCAGGGCCGCGGCGCGCCGCCAGAAACCGGCGTATTTCCCCTTGTCGCCGGAGGATGTCGGAAGAGACGTTTCAACTTTTGTATCGCCCGCCGAAGAGCGCGCAGGAAGGTCCAAACCGCAGCCGGGGCATGTGAGCCGGCTATCATCGACGATCGAACCACACCGGTGGCATATCATGGAGGGACCTCACGGCGCAAGTACCTTGTAACATCAATAGATTCGCAAAGCTCCCCCTCCCTTGATGGGGGAGAGGGAATTATTTGCTGCGTAGATGTAAGTGTTACCGGGTACTTAGTATCATGGGGAAAGGATACCACTATGAGGAGGGACAGTCCATGACAAAGGAGACCACGTGAGAGAAAGGTATTAATCAGGGACGGGACACCGCAAAAACATGCCGTTATTCGGCGCGCCCGGTTCAGCGGCCGTCCAGCTCCGCACGGACCTCCTTCAAATATTCCCGTGGCTTGATGGGTTTCTGGATAAAGCGGAAACCGTCCGTGCTGATTCCCTTTTCCATAATCACGTCGGTTGCATAACCGCTGATGAAGATCACCTTCACACCCGGACGAATCTTGCATATCTCGGCATATGCCTTTCTCCCGTTCATCTTGGGCATGACCAGGTCCATCACCACGAGCATGATCTCATCCCGGTGAAGACTGAACTGGGTCACCGCATCTTCTCCGTTGGCCGCTTCGACAACTCGATACCCTGCCTTCTCGAGCACGGTCCGATTCAGAAGCCGGAGCACGTGGTCGTCTTCAACCACGAGCACCGTTTCTGTTCCCCCATAGGCGGAGACATCGTATCCTCCTGCTTCCGCCCGCTTGTGGCCTCCACCGACCAAGGGAAGCCAGATGTGGAAAGTCGTTCCCCTGCCCGGCTCGCTTTCGACGCTGATATACCCATTGTGCTGGCTGACAATCCCGTATACCGCGGCAAGACCGAGCCCCGTCCCCTTGCCCACCTCTTTTGTGGTAAAAAACGGATCAAATATACGCTCCCTGATCCGGCTCTCCATACCGAAACCGGTGTCGGAGACAGTCAACAGGGCATATCTGCCGGTCCGGGAAGAACCCATGTCCGGGAAAAGATCCGACGGTGGAGAAGATTCGCCGGTGGATATGGTGAGAATTCCCCCTCCCGGCATGGCGTCCCGGGCATTGGCCGCAAGATTGATGAGCACCTGATCTATCTGGCTCGAATCGACCCGCACGTTCAGACCATAGTCGGCCAGAGTGAGCCGCAGCTCGACATCCTCGGATATCACGCGCCTCAGGATCTTCTCGATACCCTGGACTATGGTGTTGAGATCCGCGGGCCTCGGGTCGAGCACCTGCTTTCTGCTGAAGGCCAGCAGGCTGTTGATGAGATGGGTTGCCCTCTCCGTTGCCGCCAGGATTTGATCAACATGGGGACGATCCGGGTGGTCCGGTTGCATGTTCATCTGCACCAGCGTCCCGAATCCGACAATGGCATAGAGAATATTGTTGAAGTCATGGGCAACCCCGCCGGCCAGCAGGCCGACAGCTTCCATTTTCCGGGACTGCTGAAGCTGTTCCTCCAGCTCCGCCCTCTCCCGGTCGGCGCGCTTGCCGTCGGTTATGTCAGTGAGCATCGATAATTTCGCTATGGTTCCGTCGCTGTGGAAGATAGGCGAATGCACGGCATAGTACCAGCGATCATCCCGGGGATTATGCATCTCGCGCCGCACCGTTTCTCCCTGGAAAACCCTGTCATCGTCATTCGTGTCGCCGACGGCAAGAATATCCTTCAAAGCCTCGCAGCAGGTCTCACCCGTTGCATCACGGCCCACCAGGTCAATGAACTTCCGGTTCATGAACTGAATTCGATGATCACGGGAGCAGATGGAAAGCATCCCGTCAAAAGCCTCAACAATGGCCTGGTAGCGGCTTTTGCTTTCCTCACCCGTGCGGCGGACGGTGATATGCTTTCGGGCGAAATAGCTGCTCACCCACGCAACAAGGATACAGAAACCCGTGAACCAGGCGATGAAATAGAAGATAGTCCGGGTCCCCTGCCGGTAGGTGGTTCTCGGTGTATCCACCTGTATGATTGCAGCGGGCTTTCCGAAGATGTCGGACCTGAGGGAGTATCCGGAGAGCGCTCCGCCCCCGCCGGGACGCAGCAGCGGTTGACCGGTATCGGGAAAAGAGGAAAGGCTGACGGGGAGGCGGGTATCGCCGGCGGAATAGAGACGCACGGGAAGCCTGGTGATGCCGGATATCCTCCGCACTGCAGCGGGGTTCAGAAAGCGTCCCAGCAGGAGGGTCCCGCGGATCGGGCCGTGAAACTCGCTGGTCAGGATCGGCAGGCTTGATAGGAGGAGCAGGCCCTCCGGGAGAGCCAGGATGCTTTCATGCTTGCTGTCGACGTCGGCATGGGTGAGAAGAAGATTTCCCGGGACAAGGATCGAGCGCAGGCTTTCGGGAAGAGGCGCGGAACGTTTTTTCTCCAGATCGTAGCAGCGGAAATACGTCCACTTTCCCTGATTGGTTACAAGGAGTACCAGGTTCAGACGAAACTTGAGGAAGAACGGGTCGTCCAGATTTTTCCGAATATATTCCCTGTTTCCGTCCTCTACGAACCGGTACGTGTCGTCCCACCCCGCGTAATCGACCGCCAGTGCGGTTAGGGACGAAGATTCCTCGGCAAGGGCATTCACCACCCTCTCCACATTCGCGCGAGCCTCTTTTTCCTCCAGCTCCACGAAGCTCGGCAGCAGGATCAACCGGGCGGCTATCAGCAGCAGTATCAGGAGCGACCCGAGAGCAGTGATGATCAGCAGAAGGACTTTTGACGGAGGAAGCATGGGGTAGCCTCTGACGTATTTCATTGACTGCCATTAGTGTAATTCCTTTTTTACTCTTGACAAGCCCTGCATGCCTTTCACAGGGAACGGCGCCGCGTATCCAGCGCTCGCCGCAGTGCGGCCCCAAGGTCTTCCACCCGGAAAGGTTTTGCCAGGGAATCGGAAAAACCGTATTTCCGGAAATCCGACAGTACCGGATCATTGGAGTATCCGCTTGAAACGATGAGCACGGCTGCCGGGTCAAGCGCCCGGATAACGGCCGAAGCTTCCAGTCCCCCCATCTTCCCCGGAACTGTCAGGTCCATAATGACCGTATCCGGCTTCTCCCCTCTCTTCAGCGCCTCCCTGTAGAGTTCAATCACCTCTTCACCGCAGGCGCAGGTTACCACCCGATACCCCAGCAGCGACACCATCTCCTTTGCCATATCACGGATGATGTCCTCATCATCCATTACCATTACGAAGCCTTCTCCGGTTGGGAAAGGGGAAGCCCCGGCACACTCCGCGCCGTTCTCGGCCGCCGGAAATTCCGTACATGCGGGGAGATAGACCCGGAACACGGAACCGACACCGACCCGCGATGAAACGAGTACCTGTCCGCCATGCTTCCTGACAATGGAATAGAGCGCGGTAAGGCCGAGACCTGTCCCGGTTTTTTTGGTTGTGAAATAGGGGTCGAAGATCCGATCCAGGTTTTCGGGCGGAATACCCGTCCCCTGATCAATAATGGATACGAGAACGTATCTTCCCGGATGCAGAGACGGTATCCGGTTTCCGGACAGGTGTTGGTTTGATGCCTCGACCCTCACAATCCCACCCCGGGGCATTGCCTGGTCGGCGTTTATCAGCAGATTGTTGAATACCTGGCCGATCTGCCCCTCGTCTGCGTCAATGGGCCAGAGGTCATCGCTGATCTTCATCTCCACGGCAACGTTTGAACCGTGCAGCGATAAAGACACTGAATCCCGGATAACCCGGCCCACGTCCATGACCTTCTTTACCGGATCGCCTCCCCGCGAGAAGGTGAGCAACTGGCATGTCAGGCCCGTTGCCTGATGCACGGCCTTCTCACACCGGACGATCCTGTCGTGCAACGGGTGATCGGAGGGAAGGTCCATGCGCATCATGGAAAGGTTTCCCAGAATCCCTGTCAGCAGATTGTTGAAATCGTGGGCAATTCCGCCTGCCAGCACACCGAGACTCTCCAGCTTCTGTATGTTCAGCATCTGCCTTTCCAACTCGATACGGTCGGCCTCCGCCTTCCGTTGTTCCGTTATGTCCTGGACCGTACCGATGATCTTCTCCGGAGCGCCTGACTCCCCGAACACCATCTCCCCGCGAGCCCGGACAATCCTTTCCGTGCCGTCGGGACGGATAATGCCGAGATCGGCCGTAAACGGCTGTCCGGTTCGAACAATCTCTTCAAAGATCGCGCGAATCCGTTGTCGATCATCCGGGTGAACCAGTTCCAGAAAACTCTCGAACGTGCCCGGACTCACTCCGGCCTCTCTGCCGAAAATGCGCCGGCACTCGGCCGAAGCGTAGAGGAGGTTGCCGGAAAGATCCCGCGTCCAGTTTCCCACCCTCGCGATGCGCTGGGCTTCGATAAGGTTTCGCTCACTCTCCCGGAGGGCCGATTCCATGGCCTTGCGCTCCCGGATATCGTGGAAATTGCCGGCGGCAAACTCCCTGCCGTCGATAGCGAGGCAATTGGCGGTCACCTCCACCGGGATCAGCTCTCCCGACGCAACCCGGTGCACTGTTTCGAAACGAAGCAACCGGCCCTGCTTCTGCATCTCCCAGACTTCGTCGTGATGCTCCATATCGAATACGGGATCCCAGTCGGAAATACGCATGGTTTGCAGTGTTTCAAGGTCCACCCCGTAGTGGGAGCAGGCCGCGGGATTGGCATAATACATCCTGCAGTCGTTCTCCACATCGATGACATAGACCGGCTCTCTGGTGTTCTCGATGAGCGCCCGGAAAAAAGCCGCCTCCTTTTCAGCCGCCACACGATCGGAGATATCCCGCACGATGGAACAGTAATGTTCCCTTTCGTTGTAGACGAAATAACTGGTTGTTATCTCGACCGGAATCGCCCTTCCATCCCTGGCGGTATGAAACCTTTTGTACTCCTTGCTCCCCTTTTCCCTCAGTTCTGCCAGATGAGAATCCACGTCCTCTTCCGCGTACGCCGGGTCCACATCCGTAACCGACATGGAAAGCAGTTCCTCCCGGGTATACCCCAGCATCCTGCAGGCTGCCGCGTTGCAGTCCATGAATCGGCCGCCGTCATTCACCCAGTAAACCGCGTCCGTTATGTTCTCAACGGAATACGCGGTAAACCTGAGAAGGCTCTCACTCTCCCGGAGCCGTCGGTTGGCTTCCGCCATGCGGCGGGAATGCCGAAATATGAGGACGAAAAGGAGGGACGAGGTAACCAGGATGAAGCCGAACCCCTTGTACATGGACAGTCGGGTCATAACCTCCGGATCTTTTATGATTTTTCCCAGAATCGTATCGGAAGAGTAGATCCAGAGCCCGCTGAAGAGAGCGTACAGCGCCACGATCCGGATGATCGGCGTCATAACACCATTGTCGCCAGCCTGTTTCATATCGTTTCTCCTCATCTGGATAATTCCGAAAAGAATAGCATGCGGGGCCGTGTCGAACAAGAGCGGGGATAGGGTGAAGCCGCTCCGTCACGGGCTCACCACCGTATGAATCGGCGGAAACAAAGCAACTCCAAATTGACATTTCTCTGAAACAGGATATAGTTAGGCCACGTCATTCATTAAAAGGAGGAAAACCATGGACATTCTGAAGATTTACGAGTATGCCCTGCAACGGGAGTTCGAAGGAAAGCGCTTCTTCGAACAGAACGCGGAACGTCTGAGCCATGCGGCCGCCAAAGGCGCATTCAAAAACCTTGCAGCGGAAGAACAGAAGCATATCGATTTCATACAGGGGCAGATTGCCCAGGTAAAGAAAGGCGCCGCGGCCGATATAGCCCTGGGAGAAGCACTGCAGAAGGAAGGCTTTTTCTCCGAGCGTGCGGTATCCGAGTCACTGGACAGCGCAACCCTTGAATCAATGGTGCCCGACCTTCCGGTTCTGCGCATGGCATACCTTATCGAGCACGACTTTGCCGAGTTCTATGAGAATGCCGCGGCCAAAGCCGAAGGTGAGGCGAAAAAGGTGCTTACCATGCTGGCGAACTGGGAGCGCGGCCATGAAGAGCTTTTCAAGAAGTACCACGACACGGCTTTTCAGGAGTATGCCGGGATGCCGTGGGGCGGATAGACCGGAATCCGATCCTGAACAATGTCCCTGCAAACGAAAAAAGGCGGCACATGCGTGTCGCCTTTTTTCGTTTGCAACGCCGGCTGCGGCATTGAACCCATCGCCGGTCCGGCATTATTAGTTCATGCAGCCTGAGTGCTCCGCCTTTCCCATATTGCTTCTGGTGGAAAAGGATCCCCTGAACTCGGCGCCGCAAGCATATTTCACCACTTCCATCCTGAAATTCGGCTTGATTTCGTCAATCAACGTCTCTACCGCCTCGCTTCCGCAATCGATACATTTTCTCCGCAGGTACTTCATTGTTTCTCCTTTTTCCGATTATTCCCTTTCCAGGGTGTTTCGTCCTTCTATACATTGAACCGGAAATGCATCACATCCCCGTCCCTTGTCACGTATTCCTTCCCTTCGAGCCGCATCAGCCCCTTTTCCTTGGCGCCCGCCTCACCCTGCGCAACGATGTAATCGTCATAGGCTATCACCTCGGCGCGGATGAACCCCTTTTCGAAATCCGAGTGAATCACTGCCGCGGCCTGGGGCGCCCTGGTCCCGGCCGGAACCGTCCACGCACGCACCTCTTTCTTGCCCGCGGTAAAATAGGTGATGAGACCCAGCATCTCGTAGCCGCTCTGAATTAACCGATCCAGTCCCGACTCGGTCAGTCCCATTCCGGCGAGAAACGTCCCCTTCTCCTCGTCCTCCAGTTCGGCTATCTCCGCCTCGATCCTGCCGCATATCACCACGACCCGCGCCCCTTCCCGCCCGGCAAGCTCACGGACCTTTTCCACGAAGGGATGGCTGCCCGAAAGGTCGTCCTCGGCCACATTCGCCACGTACAGGACCGGTTTGTCGGTGAGGAGGTGCAACTCCCGCAGCAGCAGTCGCTCATCGTCGGTCTCCGCGACTCCACGGCCACCCTTCCCCTGCTCCAGCGCCTGCTTCAGACGGAGATAGAAGTCGGCCTCAATCTTCAGCTTGCCGTCCCCGCTCTTTGCCTGCTTCTCGACCCGCAGCAGCCTCTTTTCCACCGTATCCAGGTCGGCGAGGGCCAGCTCGGTCTGGATGATCTCGATATCCCGGACCGGATCAATACTGCCGTTCACATGAACGATATTCTCGTCATCAAAACAGCGGACCACATGAATAATGGCGTCAACGCCGCGGATATGGCCCAGAAACTGGTTTCCAAGACCCTCTCCCCGGCTGGCGCCCTTGACGAGTCCGGCGATATCGAGAATTTCGATGGTGGTGGGAAGGATGCGCTCGGGTTTGACGAATTCCGCCAGCTTCCGCATCCGCTGGTCCGGCACATGGACGATCCCCACATTGGGGTCGATGGTGCAGAACGGATAATTGGCCGACTCGGCCCCGGCCGAGGTCAACGCATTGAAAATAGTCGATTTCCCCACATTGGGGAGGCCGACGATACCGCAATTGAAACCCATGGAAACTCTCTTTTTCCTGAATCTGTGATGTCTGAATGCCGAGGCGTTCCGCGAAGACGAAGGCGTGAAGGCGTTACGGATTCAGTTTGAAAAAATAACGGCGAGTCGCCTCGCCGCGTCGGTTGAAAAGCTGTATAAAATACCACAACCCGCTCTGCATTCAAGATAAATTTCTCTAATCCGATGTCGGGTTTTTCTTCTTTCCCCGGCGTCGTCGGCGCGGACGTCTCGCTTTCGGGGCTTCATCCTGTTTCTCCATCGGAGGGATGACATTTTCCTGTGCAAAACGCTCCCACCAGGCAAGGATTCCGCCATCATCACCCGTAATCCCGCATCGGCAGCGAAGGTAGGCAAGGGCCTCAGGAAAACAGCCCCGGCCCAGCACCCTTTCAGGACGCTTTCCCGGAATCCTCCGCAGACGGTTTTGCATCGCCAGGATATCCCGAACCGCCACCCCGACACGATGGGGAATCGCAACAAGCGGCGCCTGTGCGCCGAGAAATCCGGCCACCGCGCCGTTCATCGCCTCCTGGGGAGGAATTCCCTGGCCGCGCAGTCGCGCAGCCGCCTCTTCCAGGTACTCGCCTAACATGAGTGAAAAGAGCATGGGGGGAGACACCTTTTCCCCGTCGGAAATCCTGCGGTCTATCCATTCCAGATCCCGGCCGAGCCTCGCATGGGGGAAGCCTTCCGTCTCCTGCTCAAGCCAGGCGTCAAGCCCGGGGAAAAGCGGCGCGAACAGTCCTCCCCGGCGCATGAGCTGATAGGTCCGCTCACCTTCACCGGACAGGAAAAGCTTGAGCGCCTCTTCGTAGAGCCGGGGCGCGGTGGACAGGGTTATTGCGGGGGCATTCTCCACCAATGCCCGCCAGGTGGCCTCCTCGATGTCGAACCCGAGAAGAGCGGCAAAACGCACCGCCCGCAGCATGCGCACCGGGTCTTCGGTAAAGCGTGCCCCGGCGTCGCCGATCGTCCGGATCACCCCGCTTCGCAGGTCTTCCATCCCTCCCACGAAGTCGATGATGGAGAAGTCGGCGATATTGTAGGCGAGGGCATTGACGGTAAAATCCCGTCGCAACGCATCTTCCGCGGGTGTTCCGAAGACATTGTCGCGCAGCACCACTCCCTCTTCACTCACCAGGCGCCGGGGATGACGGGAAGTCCCGGCGCCTTCGTCCGTGTCAGCGCCGGCTTCGCGCCCCCCCTCTTCGTTCTCTTTCAGGGCATGGGCGCGAAAGGTGGATACTTCGATGATCTCATCCCTGAAATGGAGATGGGCCAGCCTGAACCGACGTCCCACAAGACGGCAGTTGCGGAACAGTTTTTTAATCCGTCCGGGAACGGCATCGGTGGCCACGTCGAAATCCTTGGGTTCGCGGCCCAGAAGCAGGTCCCGGACGCATCCGCCCACCAGCCAGGCGGTGTGGCCGTTGTCCCTGAGACGATAGAGGATCTTGAGGGCGTTGGGACTGAGCATGGCCCGCGAGATGGGATGGTCGGAGCGGGGAATGATGAGGGGTGTATGCGTTTCTTTCATGAAAACCGTTCTCTTCGGACAACTTCAACTGCTGTTTTTCGGTTCAAAGCAGGTACGGTGACGTTACAGGAACATCACTGTTGCTGCATGGATAAGCAGGCCGATGAGGCCGCCGACCAGCGTTCCGTTCATTCGGATGAACTGCAGGTCGGAACCGATACTCAACTCGATCTCGCTCACGAAATCCTTGTCTTCCCACTGTTTTATCGTTCCGGAAATATGCTTCGCGAAACCCAGGCGCAGGCCGTCCGCATACCGCCTGACCATCGTTTCCAGGTGTTCGTTTATGGAGTCTTTCAGGTCGCTGCTCTGTGCCAGGGAAGCCCCAAGCCCCAGGGCACATTCGGATATCCTGGTCCGGACTCTGGAGGGATGCCGGTCCAGGTCGTCGCGCAGCCAGGCTTTCAACTCGCTCCAGAGACCGTGCAGGTAGTCTGACAACCGCGGATTGGAGAGGAGCTCATGCTTTATTTCGTCGACCCTGGCACGCAGAAGCGGGTCTTCCTTCAGCCTGGCGATGTACTCGTCGATTGCATCATTAAACACGCGCCGCAGTTCATGTTCGGGGTCGGCGTTCACGTCCTGTATGAACTCGTTGATCCTTCCGGCAATCTTGTCGCCGACACCGGCAAGGAACTGCTCACGGTTCGGGATGAATTTCATGAGAAGCGGGTATTCCTTTTCACACCACTTTCCAAGCGCAGCGGCAATTCTGCTCCGGGATTCGGGCAGCGAACTCCACAGTGCGAGCCGTTTCAGCGCTTCATTCAATACCGCCTGGTGACGATTATCCTTGCGCAGGAACTCCAGAAGCAGCGCAGTGCACGACGAAAGATCCATCTTTACGATCCTGTCGTGCAGGGCGGTCCGCAGAATTTTGCGCACCCGATCATCGTCCACGAAATCCAATGATTCGGCAAGGACACGGGATGCTCCCCGCGCAACCGCCTCGGCATTGCTCTCCACCGAAAGATAGGCGGAAAGGCGCTCCGCTGGATTCATGCCTTTCAGCTTTGCCACCAAGGATTCCGTTGCCAGAAACTTGTCCCGGATAAACTCGGCCAGGCTGTCGGCAATGGCCTCTTTCTTACCGGGGATAATCGCGGTATGCGGTATGGGCACCCCCAGAGGATGACGAAAAAGCGCCACCACCGCGAACCAGTCCGCGAGCGCGCCTATCATCGCCGCCTCGGAAAAGGCGGCAACCCATTCCCAGGCTCCGCTGCCGTTCTGAATCCGCGCGATGACGAACAGTATCCCGGCAGCCACCATCAACCCGCCGGCAATCGCCTTGTTCCTGCGTAAAACAAACCTCTTGTCAGCCACACATCTCTCCTTGTGCGAAGTTCACCCGGCTCCCGGAGGGATTCGAGCCGTGGCAGAATATACGTCAAATTTTCCATCGTCAAGGAATTCAGTATGTTCAGGGTGGACAATGTGATGGAAAAAATCCGGACCCGACCTGACATTATGTACTTTTAATACACTATCTGCTACCATACGCAACGCAACGTACCATAGCGGAAAGGATTGCCATGAACATCTTGATACATCTGAGCAGCAGCCTCCTCGGCGCGGCGCTGCGCGAACTCCTGCTCAAAGAGCCGGAAGGATACCGGGTCTTTTCCACGGAGTGCGGCCTGGAAAAGACGGACTTCGTACCCGATTTCGTCCTCGCGGATACGTACTCCCTCCGAAGAGGCATTCCGGCTACAGCACGGGAGGGCAAGGTTGTACTCATAGATTTCGGTCTTGCCGAAGAAGAAATAACCTCTTTGCTCCTGTGCCACAAAATCGACGGCGTACTGTCGGCCACATCGGATGTGAAGGTGCTGAAAAAGGCGCTCCAGGCGATAGATGAAGGCCAGGTCTGGCTAGACAACCGCAAGGTGAAGGCCCTGATTCATCATGCGGATTCCGCCAGGACGTCAAACATGGAGGAATGTTTCAGCAGAAAGGAGCGCGAGATCATCCTCCTCATCGCCCAGGGGCTCATGAACAGGGAGATTGCCGGCAGACTCTGCATCAGCGAACAGACGGTCAAATCCCACATCGGCAGAATCTTCCGCAAGGCAAACGTCGCACGGCGGTCGCAGCTCGTGCCCATGGCGTTGAAGTTCATGGCGTCGGACCCGTCCTAGTCGGACACGCGAACGCGGTATAGTACCCTCCAAAAGGCACTCACCCAAAGGTGGATGAAATATTCACCCATACAGAGTACCTCCAACGATGCGCATTCCCTACCCGAAACGGCCTAACCCCTGTATCCCCAAAAAAAATAACCGTTTGGCGGCTTGTCAGGAATCACGAACTGTCATGTAATAGACATCCGAAATACGGCCGCTCCGGGCGCATGCGTCACGATTTGTTTCGCTGACCGGTTTTCCGGATAGAAACCTTTTCCTTCCAGGAGGATTCCTCGCCGCCACCGGAAAAAGGTTTCTCTCTCCGAGCAAAGGAGACGCGGCACATGCGGAAGGAAGGCACTACACACATGGAGGTTGCTTATGAAAGTATCTTCGTTCATCGGACCATTCGCATTCGTGATAGGTCTCGGAATTCCCGTATCCACGGCACTGTCGTCGGAAACACCCTCACCCGCGGAGCTGCACAGGCTCAGCATGGAGCAGCAGGCCGTGGTAACCAAGGTTGAAAGCGATACCGTCACATTGAGGTCCCTTGCCGACGACAAAAAGATCATTATCATTTCCCGAAAAGACGCCGGCGCATTGCAGGCAGGAGACAGGGTGGTATTGGACGGTGAAAACGTGATAAAGGTTGAACCGAATCCGAACCCGTCCGGCGAGACGACACCGCCGGGGGACACGCCGGGCCAACCGCAGGCGAAGCCCCCGACGTCAACCGGTACCGGCGGAACCGACAGCGTCCCACAAAAGAAATAACGCGCTGACCGGATACGAACAATAACCCAACACCACCTTCCGCAATCCCTCCTGACTACGATCCCGCCAAAGAAAAAAGAAGGATCCCGGCGCCTCCGCCGGGATCCTTTCGAAAAGCTGCAATAACCGACGCCCGTGCCGGCCCGTACCATGACGCGTCAACCGTTACTTTTTCACATCAATTCCGTAGGATTTAATCTTTCGATGGAGATTGCTCCGCTCCAGTTCGATTGCCTCGGCGGTCTTGCTGATGTTCCAGTTGAACTCCTCCAGCTTCCGCAGGATGAATTCCTTTTCGAATTCGTCGCGTGCCTCCCGCAGGGTGTCGCGCTCCATCAGACTCTCCATCCGTCCTGCGCCCGCCTCCCGCACCGCCGCGCCCGATCCGACGGAATCGGGAATATGGGCAGCGGTTATGGTGGCGCCGGGGGTCATGATGACGAGACGTTCCACCACATTCTTCAATTCGCGCACGTTTCCCGGCCACGCTCCTCCCTTCAACGCTTCCATCGCTTCGGGAGTGATGGTTTTCCGCTCATTCCCCTCCCGCAGGCTGTAGAGATCCAGGAAATGTTCGACCAGAATCGGGATATCCTCCCTCCGCTCCCGCAGGGGGGGGACGGTAAACGGCACCACGTTGAGCCGGTAGAAGAGGTCTTCCCGGAACGACCCGGCCCGGATCTCGTCTTCCAGAACCTTGTTGGTCGCGGCAATGATGCGGACATCCACCTCGATGGTCCGGTTCCCGCCCACCCGTTCGAACTTTCTCTCCTGGAGTATCCGCAGGATCTTTGCCTGGGTCTTGAGGGACATGTCGCCTATCTCGTCCAGGAACAGGGTCCCCCCGTCCGCCTGGTCGAACTTCCCCTTTTTCTGGGCTACCGCTCCGGTAAAGGCGCCCTTTTCGTGGCCGAACAGCTCGCTCTCGATAAGCTCTTCGGGTATGGCGGCGCAGTTGATTTCCACGAACGGCCGGTCTTTGCGCTGGCTGTGAAAATGGATGGAGCGGGCAACCAGCTCCTTGCCGGTGCCGTTCTCCCCGGTAATGAGAACCGAGGCATTCGTTGGAGCGACCAGCAGTATCTGTTCCTGAAGCTTTACCATGGCCGGAGAGGAACCGGTCATCCCGCGCTCTCGAAACGCCATCTCGCGCAGGGTTTCATTCTCATCCTTCAGGCGCAACATACCCAGCGCATTCCGGATGGTAACCAGCAGCTTTTCCAGGGACAAGGGTTTCTCAATGAAATCGTAAGCCCCCATCTTGGTGGATTTGACTGCGGTTTCGATGGTGCCGTGCCCGGACATCATGATAACCAGGAGGGACGGATGAAGCTCCTTCATCCGCTGCAGCGTCTCGATGCCGTCCATGCGCGGCATCCAGATATCCAGCAGTACCAGATCAGGAAGCTCTTTCCGGATCACATCGAGGGCGGTGACGCCGTCATTGGCGAACAGGGGCCGGAAACCCTCGTCCTCCAGAACCCCCGCAAGGGAGGTCCGGATGTTGTCCTCGTCGTCCACTACCAGTATCTTCTCGTCCATACGCCCTTTTTCCCCGCGATAATGAATATTTCGGAACTCTACACATACGATCCGCTTGCCGGAAGCTCGATGATGAACTTTGTCCCCTTGGGCTCATTGTCCCTGACGCGGATGAAACCGCGATGGTCCGTGATTATCGTATTGACGATGGCAAGGCCGAGGCCGGTTCCCGCCTTTTTCGTGGAAAAATAGGGCTCGAAAAGCCGCGGCTTGTCTTCGGCGGAGATGCCGTGCCCCGTGTCGGCAACCGTAAAGGTGGCAATCCGAAGTTCGGGATTGTAGCCGGTCTCAATGGCGATGCTCCCCCCCTCCAGGCCGATGGCGTCGACTGCATTGTCCAGCAGATTGATGAGCACCCGCTTGATCTGGTCCCGATCCAGCAGGATCAGGGGCAGCGTCTCGTCGGCGGAGAAGCTGAAGGAGACCTGCCGATGGGACTCCTGGTAGAGGGTAACGGCCTCCCGGATGACATCGTTCAGGCTGTTGGGCGTGGGTTGTGCGGCCGGCATGCGGGCAAAACTGGAAAACTCGTCCACCAGTATCTTCAATTCGTCCACGGACTTGATAATCATCCCGGTACACTCGTCGAACGCCTTTTCTTCTTCGCCGAAGCTGGACAGATACTTTCTGCGGAGACGCTGGGCAGAAAGCTTGATGGGAGTGAGGGGGTTCTTGATCTCGTGGGCGATGCGCCGCGCCACCTCGCGCCAGGCCGCCATGCGCTGTGCCTTGAGGACCTGGGTGAGGTCGTCGAACACCGCCACGGTGCCGATGAATTCTCCATTCTCATCCCGCATCACCGAAAGACTGACGGACAAGGTCCGTTTCCCCTCCCGCATGCGGACATCCACCTGCCTGCTGATTGCGTCCTTGCCCGATTCCGCGAGCTCCCGCAGCAGCCCCTTGGTGATTTCCTGCTGTTCGGGGCGGAGAATCTCCTGGAAGGGCCTTCCCAGCACCGATTCCGACGAGATGGAAAGGAGGCGCTCGGCCGAAGGGTTGATGGTAGTGAGAATCCCGTCCCGGTTGACGGAGATGACTCCGGCGGTGACGTTACCCAGCACGAATTCCATGTAGCGGCGCCGCTGATCCAGTTCCTGATTGCTGCGGGTCAGGCCCTGGTTGGCATCGCTGAGGGCACGCTGGTGGTTCCGAAGGTCTTCGGTCATCTTGTTGAAGGATGCCACCAGCATCCCGATTTCGTCCTCCCCTTCCCCTTCCAGCCGCACATCCAGGTTGCCTTCGGCAACCTGCCGCGTTGCCTGGGACAGCTCCCGAATCGGCGTGGTCAGGCTGTTGGCCAGGTAGACGCCGAACCAGACGGCAAGAAAAATGATCACCAGGGTGATCAGGAACAGCGTCAGGATGTACCCTCCCCGGATGGGAGACTTCAGAAGCTTCAACTGCCGGTATTTGTCATAGGCTCCGGAAAGAAGGGACACCTTGCCCGCCAGACTGTTCGGAACGTAATACCCCACCGCGACAACGCCGACAACCGCGCGGGAATCCGTACGGGACAGGATCGGCACGATTCCGCGAACGAGATCCGCCTTTCCGACGGAATTCACCCGGCTCAACTCCTTGCCTCCCAGCGCCAGGTCGAGATCCTCCCGGGAAGGCCGGAGATATTCGCCGACGGGGACGTCACGGCTGACGGATCGGGCAAGCATCTCCCGGCGGACGGAAAAGACCTCCATGACCCCCACGTTATACTCCCGGCGCGCCTTGCCCAGATAGTCGCCGAGTCCCTTCGCCGAACGCCCTTCCAGGTATCCCCTCTCCCCCAGGACCGCGCCTGTCAGGCGTCCGAAATGCAGGGCCTGCGCGGCGGCATCCCGGTAATAGGTCTGGGCTATCTCCATGGAGCCCGACAGGGACTGCTCCACCTGACGGTCCAGCCAGTTCTTGATGGTCATGTTGATGAAGCTCGCCGACACGAAAAAGAGAAGTATCGTGGGAACGAACGACAACCCGACAAACGCCACCACGAGCTTGCCGCGCAAGCGGGAACCGAAGGGATTGCGCCTCCGCTCAAGGATGATACGCGCAACATTGCGGAAAACCAGGTAGACCAGGAGGATGATAAGGAGAAGGACGATGTTGATAAGGCCGAAGATGAAGATATTGCCGATACCCGGCGCCGCGGGGCTGATATCGGAAAGCTGGAACTCGGCCAGGGTAAGGAAAACGATGAGGAAGAGCGATACGGCAATAATTATTGCTTCACGCTTGCTTTTCCGTGCCTCGGCTGGGCTGAACCTGTTCTTTCTCGGCTGTTTCATCCGCAATCCCGTATCCGTATCGTACCGCTCACTGTAACCGACTTACCCGTCCATTTCAAGCAGTGAAAACGAGGCATTTCCCGTCCTCGTTTTCGCATCGCCGGCAAAAAAAAACAGCCCCGAAGGGCTGTTCGCAGATTCCGCATTCCAGAAACGGTGTTACGCTTCCGACCACGCGAGTTCCGGCGCGGAGAGGGGGGATACCGCGGGGACGTCGCGGCCGTCGGTCGCTTCAACCAGTTTCCAGCAGTCGGGTTTCGCAAGGATTTCGGTAACCAGCTTGTGGTTCAGGTCGTGTCCCGACTTGTAGGCCTTGACGTGGCCGATGAGCGGATACCCGGCAAGGGAGAGGTCCCCTACCGAATCCATAATCTTGTGGCGCACGAATTCGTCCTCGTACCGGAGTCCGCCTTCGTTCAGGATGCCGTCGTCGCCGATAACCACGGCATTGTCCAGGGAACCTCCCCGCGCAAGGCCGTTCGCCTTGAGGGTCTCCACCTCGATGAGGAAACCGAAGGTCCGGGCAGGGGCATACTCGCGCTCGAAGACCTCGTCGCTGAACTTCATGCTCCGGAACTGGTTGTTCACCACCGGGTGGTTGAAGCGCATGTCAAAGGAGATACGGAAATAGCGGGACGGGATGATGGAAATCTTCTTGTCGCCGTCCACGACGGTGATCGGCTTTTTCACCACCAGGTACTTCTTGGGTCGGGAGAGGCTCCGCACTCCGACTTTCCGGAGGCCCCGGACAAAGGGAGCCGCGCTGCCGTCCATGATGGGGACTTCAGGTCCGTCGATATCCACGTGCACGTTGTCTATCCCGCAACCGCTGAGGGCGGCCATCAGGTGCTCGATGGTGGACACTACCGCTCCCGCCGTGCCGATTGTCGTGGAAAGCCGGGTATTGACCACGTTTTTCGCGATCGCGTCTATGGAAACCGAAGGGGTCAGATCGATGCGGTGGAAGACGATGCCGGTCCCGGCGTCCGCGGGGCGCAGTGTCATGGTGACGTCCTTGCCTGAGTGGAGGCCGATCCCCGAAAATACCACCTTGTCTTTTACCGTTTTTTGTAAGGCCATCAGAGGCTCCTTTGAGAAGTTGTGGGTAAGCTTCTCATGAATCAGCAACATCCGGGCCAACAACAGACGGATGGCAGGGTACAAGTTTATTCATTAATTTCAGCATGGTACACGACACCTCCCCTGCCGATCATGGGGACACAGCTCTCTACTGTGGCGTAAATGCAACAACCGGTGTTGCGCATGCGCCACAGGTTTTCCGGTCCCGTCATAGCCTGGTTTCGAATGACGCGGTTCAAGGAGGACTCATAGTTCCAGGTTCATGCCGGCGTGATAGAACTTCGGACCTTTCCGCTCGAAGGGTATGGTACAGAGCATACCCTTGCCGGGACGGAAGGAGAAGGACTCCAGGAAAGCGAACGATTTTTTCCGGGCTTCGGTAACGGTCGCGAGGAGGATAACCTCCCCCATGTTCCGGGCATCCTCTTCCCTGAAGACGATGGGGGCGATGCGCTCGGGCCGGCAGGGGATCGGGGCGACGGCAGGCTGTCGAAGGGTCAGGAGCCGCCCGGCGCGGATTAGGTGAGGGGGAGAGGGAAACGGGCATGCCGGGACAAACAGGTTCGGAAGGCCGTTGTCGGAACCGCCATCTCCGACGGGCAGGGAACCGGTCAGGCTCCGGAAGGCCGCACGAGTGTCGACGGCGCCCTCCCGCGTCGTGACATGGAACGGCAGGATCCAGAACGGGAGCCGCACGTCGCCGACGCCTCCCGCGTGATGAAGTTCGCGCCGCGCCGGCGATCCCTCCGTGAGTTCCCAACACGAGGCGCACGAGGCGCAGACGAAGATCACATCGTCTTCACCCGCCGATAGGCGGTTGCCGCACTCCGGACAGAGAAGGGGGATAACCCTGATATCCGCGGTTCTATCCATGGCTGATATCCTCTCTCCTCTCCGTCAACCGGAAGAAGAATCCCGCCAGCGTTGCCGGTGAAAGTCCCCGGGAGGCATACATCCAGCCGAGAAATGCGAAAAGCGCCAACCCGCCGAGAGCTCGCTGCAGGGTCCATGCATATACCAGGACCAGAATGACCAGCATCGGTGCGAACAGACGGATCTCCCGGCGTCCGGGGAACCGTGCCTTCAGGATTCTGCCGTTGACGGCATCCACGACAACCGGATACATACGCTCTCCGGCCGTGAAGGTAAGCCGCCAGACCGGATAGGAGATGATGGCGAGTCTTTCAGCGCAGATCCGGATACCATCCCTGATGCGCAGGACCCCGTCGGGCCGCGATCGGTCCCGGGCCGCGGCCAGGGCCTCGCGGCGTACCTGGTCCACCCCTTTCACCGGGTCGTAAACCGTGCCGCGCCGCTCCAATTCCGCGTTGTCCATTCCCCGCAGGGGGAGCACGGCGCCTGCCAGCGCTATGCCCCGCAACCCGAAGGCGGAGCAGTCGAATGCCGGAGAACTGAAGTCAAAGGGAGAGGCGACGGTTTCGAAGACCTGCTCTCGGGGACCCCTCCGTTCCACGGTCCTTTTGGTTCCGTTTTCATCGACCACTTCCTCCCGCACCACGCTCTCGCGTTCCATCCACTGCCAGCCCACCGTCAGCCCTTTCAGGGACCAGAACGGCAGAAAGCAAAGCTCGCCCTTTTCGAATCTCAGCGATTCCACCAACCCCGTATCCACGCCTGAAACGGCGAGGAACTTCCGTGTGGCGCTTCGGGCTTGAGGGAGGTCAAGTCGCTCCTCCAGATAGAAGCGGGGTATCCCGGCTTCGCCGGAAACGGCCAGGGATGTCCCGCAGGAAGGGCACAGGGCATTGCGCGTGCCTTCGCGGAAACTGAACGGGCTGCCGCACTGGGGGCAGCTGATTGCGGCCGCCATGGCGCCGTTCACGTCGGAACCTCCTTGTTCAGCAGCATACGATACGCCGGATAGAGAATCGCAAAGGATATGACAAAAGTCCCCGCCCGGATGCCGTGATTCCGGATAAGGAGCCCTTCGATGATGAGGAGAAAGGCGAAGCAGACGATCATCACCATGTGACGAATGGGCAGGAGAGTACCGGATGACACGGGATACCCGATAGCGAAGACCCTCCCGTCGGGGCCCGAGACAATGGCGGTATACTCCTGTTCCGATGCCCGGCACTTCAGAAAATAGAGGGGGAGAAATACCAGGCTCCACGTCCCCTTTCCTTCATCACCCGGCATGCGTTCCCGTGCCTGCTCCCTTGAAATGGACGGCGCCGGATATTCCCCCGTATCATCCAGGAAAACCAGGTCGCCGGCAGGAAGGGTGACGTGAGATATTTCCGGAAAGGGATGCTCCCGGGCAGGGGTCAGCCTGCGTCGATCCCCGTTGTGGGAGACCATCCAGAACGGAAATGCGATGTAGTCGACGGCGACCTGTTCAACGGGATCGGTGAAAAGGCCCGCCTCAAGGTACGACGTCAACGCGCTCCATGCCTGGCGATCGTCGCGCACATGCCTGAACGTATATTCAGCGAGCCCCTTTCCTTCGTGAACGACAAAGGAAGAGGCGCAGAAGGGACACCGGTAGAACCGGCTTTCCGTCAGAGCTTCAACGGGCGCGCCGCACTGGGGACAGAGGACCTGCACCCGCTACTCTCCCAAGGAAGCGCCGCACGAGCTGCAGAACCGGGCGGCGGCGGACTCTTCCTTCCCGCATTTCGGGCATTTTCTCGCAGAGGCCAGACGCACTCCGCACGAGGGGCAAAATACAGCTCCCGCCGGTATCTCCCCATTGCACCCCGGACAGCGGCCGACGGCCGCGAGGCGTGCTCCGCAGACAGGGCAGAACGCGGACCCGCCCGGTATCCGCCCACGGCAGGAAGGACATTCGAGGGACGCAACCGCGGGCCCGTCCTGGGTTTTCACTCCCGATCCCATCACCATCCCCGGGATCATCATCCCGAGCCCGGCGCCGACGCCGATCCCCATCCCCTGGGCCGCGCCGCCGTCACCGCCGGACGCGGCGGCCTTTTCCATGCTCTGGGCGGCCTTGAAACGGAGGTAACCGTCCAGATCGCCGCCCAGGGCGTTCATGGACCCCTTCTCGTCGATGACCCGCTGCACCTCTGGCGGGGGGGTGATGGAATTGATGTAGAAATCGGCCAGTTCCAATCCATATTTGCCGAAATCGGCGGTCAGGCGACCCTTCACGGCAAGGGCCAGTTCATCGTACTGTCGCGGCAGATCCAGGAGGGTCTTCAGCGTTTCTCCCAGCAGGTCGTTCAGCCGTGACACGGTTACGTCACGGAGAAATTCCTCAATCTGGAGAAGGGTGTAGACGCACTGGGTGCCGGCAAGCGTATTGATCAGCGCCAACGGGTCCGTTACCCGGAACGTATAGGCGCCGAAGGCCCGCAACCGGACCATGCCGAACTCCGCGTCCCGGAACGCCACCGGCTCCCTGGTTCCCCAGCGCATGTCGGTAAAGGTCTTCATGCTGACAAAGCACACCTCGCAGCGGAACGGCGAGGTAAAATCCCACGGCAGGGAGAGTATCTTCGTCAGGATGGGGAGATTGTTGCTGGACAGGGTATGCCGCCCCGGACCGAAGGCATCCGCGGCCCGTCCGTCGCGAAAAAAGACTGCCCGCTGGCTTTCCCGCACCACCAACTGGGAGCCGAATTTGATCTCCGCCGAGCCCTCGGCCGGGATGCGGTGCACCAGTTCCGCGCCGGTCTCGTCGAACCACTCGATTACTTCCAGAAAAACGGCATTCATCCTGTTAACGGCCATGAAACCCTCCTATTTTCGAAACAGCCAGAGAATCAGAGAGAGAATGAGGGAGATGAGGAGAGAGGTGGCAAGGGGGAAGTAGAAGGTGAATTTCTCTCTCTTGACAAGAATGTCGCCGGGCAGCCTGCCCAGCCAGGGAATCTTTCCGGAGAGAAGCAACAGCGCGCCGACGGCTGCAATCACCAGACCGGCCACGATAAGCATCCTGCCCAGACCTGTCACGTGCCAGCCTCCGTGGTGCGCGGCGCCTTCGGCGCATAGCGCTCCTTCTCGCTGTAGATGCAGCCGCAATACTGCTGCCGGTAGAGTCCCATCTGCTTTGATTTGTCGATACCCCGGCGCCAGCCTGTCCGGTAATCCTCGTAATGAAAACGGACTCCATGCCGTTCCCCTGCCCGTTCACCCTCTTCACGGATTGCGTCATGGGCCTGGTAGCGGCTGTAGAGGAGGGTAGTGGTGAAGGCCTCACAGCCAAGTTCGGCCGCGGCGCGCGCCGTTTCTTCGATGCGGGACGAGTAACAGTAGCGGCAACGCTCTTCCGGCCGGGATGCAACGGCGGACAGGAATTCCTCCAGCAGATACTCATCCCGGTACACAACACGCAAATCAACCTGCGAGGCGAACTGTTTCACGGCCTCCAGGCGACGCAGGTATTCCTGGTAGGGGTGGATATTGTGGTTGAAAAAGAAGCCCGTGACCCGGACACCGGAAGCGCGGAGGGTCTCCAGGGGATAGATGGCGCAGGGTGCGCAGCAGATGTGGAGCAGGATATCCATGCCACGTATAGTAAACCATTCCTTACGGTGAAGGCAATGGCGCAGTGCGCCGCTGAATACGGGAGTATCGAGAAAAGCTTGAATCGATCTGTAAAGGATTCCATGTGGCGGGGACAGGCCGAGTCACCCGCGCGGCGGCGAAGATCCTTTCTTCCACTCCCCGTAGGCGCGGAGATCCCGCTCAACGAACCACAGGCAGAGCGCCGCCACCAGCGCGTCATCGATCAATCCGACAATGGGCAGCACATCCGGAAGGAGGTCCAGAGGGTTGAAGACATAGAGGAGCAACAGGACGATAGCGACAACCGTATGCGCCGGCACTGTCCGGTACGAGCCGTTCCGGTAGTCCCGGACCAGCGAAACGGCAAGCCGGACATCCTGAAGGATACGGTCGAGCGATGGCATGCCGACTGGTTTTCCTTGCATAGCGAGTCCCTTCCGGCTGGATTCTTACCACCAGTGGCGGCCGACTTCAAGCGCAATTCCCGCGCTGCCGAAGACCGGATGCGGGATCGAAATGTGTATTCTCCGGAAACGCTACTTTGTGTCCATCCGAAAACTCCGGATGCGACACTATTGGTTTCCACTTCGGAAACTAATTTACGCACTTTACGCGGCGTAACTTTTCATCGGCAGTGCATTTATAAGCGCTTTTCGGAGTCTCCGCTTTCCATTCGATTCTGGTCGGGCCGCGTTCGACGTCGGACACCGAGATCTGATCCGGCGAATACGTCCCGACAACTCTCGCGGTTTCTTTTCTCAAATCCGCGTGAGGGCCCTGGCAGGCGACGCACATGCCGCCGATACAGAGTATAGAGATTATGACTTTTTTCATGTTCCCTCCAGGTCGAAAAAATAGTGCGGCATACGCGCCTCCCACATACCGCGTTCCGGTCATGAAGCACTATCAAAACAGGCTTCCCCAACTTTTGTCAAGCATTATATGAAAAATCTAATTTCCTGCACATAGCACCCTGAATCCGTGGCCTCAGCCGATGCGACCCAGGAACCCGCGCACTTCCGCCAGATATTCGTCTTCCTTTTCCAGGTGGTGCTCATGGGATGCGTCCTCGAAAACAACCATTTCCGAACCCGGCAGCCTGCTCCGGTAGTATGCCGTCGTTTCGGGAGTTGCCTCATCAAATCGGCCACAGGTAAACAGGGCGGGAGCCGGGATCTCCCCCAACCGATCGGTGCAGTCGAAGTCTTTCAATGTCCCGATCATGGTGAATTCACTGGGACCCCACATGTCGTGGTAGACCTCAAGCCCTATCTTGTCCAAGGCACGAACCATGCAGTCCGGCCAGGGTTCAAGGCGGCACACGTGTTTTCGATAAAACGAGGTGACGGCCTCCTGGTACCGCGGACAATCATACTCCCCCTTCTCCTCGCACCGTTCAATCATCCTTTTCACTTCATCGGGCATATCCTCCAGATACCGGCGAAGATCGGCGACAAACCTCGGCGAACTGAGGCAGGGACCTGAAAACACGACCCCTGCAATCCCCTCGGGCCGACAGGAGAGCAGATATTCCGCCGCAAGCATGCATCCCCACGACTGTCCGAGGAGATGCACCCGATCGAGCCCCAACACCGCCCGCACCAGGGCCAGCTCCTCAACGAAATAGCGGAGAGTGCGGCTTTCCGGATCGACTGAACGATCGGAGTTCCCACAACCAAGCTGATCGTAGAAGATAACCGGACGCTCGTCGCTGAGAGCGGAGAGGGGCTCCAGGTAATCGTGGGGGACTCCCGGTCCTCCGTGCAGGATCAGAAGAGGTATGCCGGGAGAACCGCTTCCGTGTACGGCATACCAGATTCGGCCGAAACGCCCGTCGAGAAAGCCTTCCCCGTTGCTCGCGCCCATTCAAGCACCCCCTTGAATATCCCCTTAATCCGTGACGCCTTCACTCCTTCGCCTTCGCGGAACGCCTCGGTTTCTTGCATTGGCGTGGGTTGAACGAGCCCGACGACGGTCACCCGGCGTACCCGGCGTGAAGCGCCACCTGCGACGTTCAAGCCCCGGCATACCGCTCGTCTCGGGATTCAGACATCACGGATTCATGTATTCTCGCTCCCGCACCAGGCGACACCACAGGCCTTGTCCCCGCGGGAACCGATGGACAACCATTTTCGAAACAGACCGCCATTCCGTTGACAGCCGGCAGTCGGGAATGATACGCTCCTCACCGGAATCCGTCTATCCCAAATTCTCCGACGCGTATCCCTTCAGAAAACATCAAAAGCCTTCCCTTTCCATGGAGGAAACATGCATACCGTTGACCTGCGCGGTGTCGGTTGCCCGACAAATTTCGTGAAAGCCAGACTGGCCCTGGAAACAATCGAACCGGGCGAAACCGTGCAGTTCCTGCTGGATAATGGAGAGCCGGCCAGGAACGTTCCCCGAAGCCTTAAGGCAGAGGGGCACAGGCTGCTTGGGCTGGAAGAAAAGGATGGGTATTCCGTTCTGACCCTGGAAGTCTCGTTTCAGGAAACGAAGGCCGCCGGTCCGATCCGGGAATATTCTTCCACAAAGATAACCCGTGACGGCAGGGAACCGGCAACCGACCCGGTAATGGTGGAGGAGACCATCGAACTGATCATCAACGGCACGAAGCTCTCCTCTATCGTCACGACTCCCGATCTGCACAAGGAACTCGCTGTGGGATACATGGTCACGGAAGGAGCCGTCAAGTACCGGAAAGACATTGAGGAAATAACGGAAAAGGATGGATGGGTATACCTGACGATACGATCGTTCAAGCACTTCGACCTGTGGTACGAGCTTCGATCGTCGGGCTGTATCGGCGTAAACTGGGACAAAAGGGACGATGATCTGTTCCTTCCGGTGAAACAGACCTTCCGCACAGAGGTCCTTCTGGACAGCGTAAAAAACCTCTACGATGACACCCAGAACCGGACGGGAGGCGCTCACAGCGCGAGCCTGGTGGACGCGGACGGAAACCTGATGTACAAGGCGCTGGACATCGGTCGGCACAACGCCATCGACAAGGTCGTGGGCATGGCGGTCATGAACGGTGACGACCTTTCCCGGATGTTCCTGGTATCCTCGGGCAGGCAGCCCGCGGGCATGGTCATGAAAGCGGTTCGGGCCGGGATTCCTCTCATCATCTCCAAGGCCGCGCCCATCAGTTCCGGCGTCGACAGCGCGCTCCGCTCGAACATCACCCTGTGCTGTTACGCAACAAGCGAAAAATTCAAGGTCTTCTCCGCCCCGGAAAGGATAGTCTGAACCGTTTTCCCCGAAAGGACGCCCATGGCGCTTCACCACTGAAAACGACCGGTGAGGATGTTTCTACGGCATGAGACTGTTCAGCAGTTTCTGTTTGTCGCTGTTTTGATTGCCGGAAAAGCCGGCCTGCCCGGCCAGGCCGATGGCGGCTATATCGGCAAGGAGAGTGCCGACGGTTTCAATGGTCTTGCGGAACGGGGTGTTTCTCACGTACTGCCACCTGGCATCGCCCTTCGCATGCTCGGGCATCTGGAAATTATAGAGAATCGGCAGCTTGACGTCCGTCAGGCTTGCCGCATGGACCCTGAACCATGCATCACCGGAGGGTATGACGTCCGTCAGGTATTCCACCAGCACCTGCCCGTTGTCAAAGATGGTGGTGGTCAGCTTTCTGCCCGAATCCACGTTGCCGATGGTAGCATCGGGAAGCACCTGAACGAGATTCAAACCGGCAAGGACCACGTTCTTCGCCATGTGATTGACACTCTGGGGAATCCCCTCCACCAGGTCGCCAAGCAAGGCCTCCTTCAGCTTGGACCCGGAATAGACAAGCCTTTCCACCACACCCTGCGGCCCCTTCTCCTCGTCAGGGTGCCATAATCCGAACGTCAGCGCGCTCCCCAGATCCTTGAAAAAATCGACGCAGGTGCCGACCAGGCCCCGCTGCGTTGCCTCCCTGATCTCGTTGTTTTCATCCCGGTACCAGAATTTTGACCCCATGAACAGGTTGCCGAAGAAATTTTTGACGTTGCCGAAAAAGTCGGACACGTCCTTTCCGACCCTCGCAACAAACGATTCCCTGTCCTTTGAGTCTTCCGACACCCTGTTTTCATACAGGTAGTACCGGTCACCGCCCGGGTTGCGCAGGAGTTGGTCATCCTTGTACTTCTGCCAGCCGCTGACCTCGGCCGAAGTTTGTAATCGGCCGTCCCGACGCGCAGACATTTCCGCGGCTCCCTTTTCGTTCAGGGCGGATTGCGTCTGGCCGGGCACGGGCTCCGATGGAGCGACAGCGGCGCCCCGGCTTCCCGCGGAAGCGGACGGGGGCGTATTTTTCCCGGCGGCAGGCAAGGCGTCCCGCACGGCGTGTCCCGCTCCCGGTTTCGCCGCGGCACCTCCGTTGACCCCGCCCGTGTCCGCGGAACTGCCGGCCTGTTGAGCATAAGCTGCCGCGGCGTCCCTTCGACGGGGGGCTGCCTGATGGAAACGCAGACACTCATTGGAAGGACCGAAGACAACGCTCCGCACCCCCTGGGGCAGCGCTTCCGCAGAACGTCCCGCAACGGCCGTGCCGTCCCTGGACAGCGAAGCGTCAAGGACCGATGCGAACGTGCCCGCGCCTCCCCGCGAGGCCTCGTCCGCAGCGGAGGCACGGGGGAAAAGGGTGGAGCCGGAATCAAAGATAGGTTGCGTGTTCATTGTGTAACCGAAATGATTGGAGGCTATTACAAACAGGGTAGTCCGAGATTATGGAAGCAATCAGTATGCCACCGGAAACACCTCGTCGCGACTTCATCCCAAATCATCTTCGATTCTCAGCAGCTTGACGCTTTCGGAGGTTATCTCCATCGTCTCAATCTTCTCCAGCGCCTTTCTGACATCCATTTCCCTGGCTTCATGAGTCACGATGACCACGGGTACCGGCACCCCATCCTTTTTCGCGGTCTGGATGACGGATCTGATGCTGACCCCGTTTTCGCCCAGCGCGCCGGCAATCTTCGCCAGTATCCCCGGCCTGTCCACCACGCTGAAGCGAAGATAGAACTTGCTCACCGTCTCCCCGATCGGTTTGATGGGAAGGCTGATTATCTTTTCGTCCAGATACCCCAGGGGAGCGCTTCTCCTGCCGACACCGACCATGATGTTCCGGGCAATCGCCATCAGGTCGCCCACCACGGCGCTCGCCGTCGGCTCCATTCCCGCCCCCCTGCCGGAAAACATCACCGTTCCCGCATAATTCCCGGTCACGCGGATGGCGTTGAATACTCCGTCAATAGCGGAGAGGGGATCATCGACCGGCACCATCGTCGGCTGGACTCGAGCCTCAACCCGTTCCCCATCCCTTTTGCCGATTGCCAGGAGCTTGATCCGGTAGCCGAATCTGCGCGCAAAATCGATATCCAGCGCGGAGACGGAAGCGATGCCTTCGGTATAGATGTCCTTGAAATCGACCCGTGTGCCGAAGCAGAGGGTAATCAGGAGGCAGAGCTTGTGGGCGGTGTCTATCCCCTGGATGTCGAATGTGGGGTCGGCCTCGGCATAGCCCAGATCCTGGGCGTTTTTCAGAACCGCGTCGAAATCGGCCCCTTCCCTGGTCATTCTCGTCAGTATGTAGTTGCAGGTGCCGTTGAGGATACCGAGCACCGTCCAGAATCTGTTGGCCGCCATATTCCCCTTGATGGCCGACAGTACCGGAATCCCTCCGCCGACCGCCGCCTCATAGCGGACCTCCACCCTTTTGCGGGCTGCGGCTGCGTAGATTTCTTCACCATGGAAAGCCAGCAGCGCCTTGTTTGCCGTGACCACATGCTTGCCGTTCTCTATGGCGGCGAGGACATACTCCCGGGCCGGGCTGTAGCCGCCGATGAGCTCGACGATGATGGAGATGCCGGAATCCGAGAGAACGGACTGGAAATCGTCGGTAAGCACGCCCGGCTCCAGTGGTATTCCACGGTCCTTCTTCGTATCGCGCACGGCGATGCGCTTCAGGTTCAGCTTGGCGCCGAGTTTTTCCTGAATGATCGAGGCGTTCTCCCGGATCAGCCGCACCACGCCGGAGCCGACCGTGCCGAAACCGAGCATTCCCACCTGTATCTCTTTCATCTCTCTTCTCCTGTTGCTCAGGGTTATCTGCCTGTACGAGACAGAGTAAATCATCCGTTTCGGATATCAAGGACGGAACACCACTGATGAAGACGGGTCAGCGCCTCTCCCACACGGTCATCTGGGCGACGGTGTGCTGATACTTGCGGGCAGTCTCCCGCAGGATGAAAGGCACGTCGAGAGGCTCGGCCGCGAGAAGGAAGCAGGGGGCAAGTATCTCCTTCAATCCGTCCAGGGTTCGAAATTCCTCACCGTTCCGCACGAAGCCGCCCGGCCACTCCTCACGCGGGGTGAACTGGGGGAGCCAGGTGTAGGGCGAGGTGAGGACCAGCAGCCCTGCCGGGTCGAGCCGTTCATGGATGGAGGACAGGAAGCGCCGCGGCGCGGGAAGCCGGTCGATGAGGTTCCCGGCAAAGACCAGGTCATAGCACGCCAGGTCTTCCGGAAGCGCCATGGCATCGGCCCGGACGAATTCCACGCGCTCCCGGACCCCATCCAGGCCCACCTCGGCAAGTCTCCGCTCCACGGGCTCAACAAGCTCACCCTCAACCGCTATTCCGTACGAAATCAATCCCGTCTCCCGCATCAGCCTGGCAACCCGGATGAATCGCTCCGAAAAATCCACCCCGGTTACATGGGAAAAATCCCGCGCCAGTTCGAAAGAAGACCTCCCCACGGCGCACCCCACGTCCAATGCCCGCACTTTCTCCCTCTCCTCCATGAACCGGACGCAAAGCCGGGCGCAGCGGGCTGGAAAATTGGGCACTCCGAAATAGTCCCGTCCGTAATGAAACTCGCAGTACTGGGAAACCAGGAGTTCGGTTTCATAAGGATTCGCATCAGTGTTTGCACGTCTCTCCTTGCCCATGATCGTATCCCCTTGTTGCAGGCGACGTCTCCCCTCAAATGGGAAGACTATCGTCCCGTCAAGCCTACCATTACATGGCGGGCTTTCAATACCAGCAGGGAGAACTCTCTTTTCTGTTCCACTCCCGCCGGTTCGAAGATATAATCCGCGCCATATCGAACGTCACGAAAAATATTCCAAACACTGCCATACGGAGGAGGCCATCTCATGAAACCGCTATTCGCACTGGTCCTGACACTCTCGCTGCTTGCCGCCGGAATCCAGCCCGCCCGCTCACAAGACACCCCGCTGCCGAAACCTGATGTGTTGACGGAAGAAACCATCCATACCTCCCAAAAGCTTTCCATGTACGATACCCTTATCATCCGCGATTTCACCACCGACGGTGCGGAGTATTCACGGGTCGACGCCGAGGAAAAGGGGAAGATAGACGCCATGAAACCCCTGTTGTCAAAAACGATTTCAGAGAGTATCACCATGGAACTGAAGATGAAAAAGCTGTTCAGAAACATCGTGCATAACGGCGACGCAACGGGAAATGCCGTGATCCTCGAAGGGGCCATAACGGAATTCAACGCCGGAAGCCGGGCACTTAAGTTCTTTGTCGGCTTCGGCGCCGGAAAGGCGTACCTGAAGGCGAAAGGGCGCCTCATCGATGCCCGTACCGGCCGGGAACTGGCGACCTTCGAGGATCGGGAAACCGGCTACCGGGGAGCCGTAAGCATGGAGAGCTATCTGGATCTGTTCCCCCACCAGGCAAAAAGCCTCGGCGAGCACATTTCCCGCTTCATCGAGAAGCTCTACTGACTTCGTCAAAGCATCACCCTCTGGCATGATGGAACTGCTATGACCGACGAGGAACTGTTTGAGGAACTGGACCTGGAGGGTGACGGAAAGCTCTCCAGGGAAGAGGTGCGCGGGGCGGCGCGGCTGTTCGGCTGGCACTGGCGCGAGGCGCCCTTCTATGCCCTGCTCGACTTCCTCACGGTGCGGGACCCCCTTGACCGGGATGCTTTCCTGTCCTGCATGGGGCAGGTTGCCGGGGATCCCCAGGGGGTGTACGGTCAGGTGCTGATTCGGGAAGCGCGGGAGTGGAACCGCGCCCGTGCACGCGGTTCGGATGCGGAGGGAACGACACGGCCCGGAACCGGCGGTATCCTTTTTCGGGAAGGAAAGGGTCGGGATGCTCTTTTCTGCCTGCTCAAGGATACCGCCGGTGACACGGCAGCCGTCGATTTCGCGCATGCCATGGATCGTCTGGAACTGCCCGTCTACCGGACGCAATCGGATCGCACGGCGTTGCTTATTATCGATCCCCAGCGCTCCTTCACCGACGGAGAATGGATGCTTTCCCTGGGACCGTCGGGAGAGAGGGAAACCCTGCCGATCCGCCGTGCCTTCGACACCTGCGCCCGCCTGCTGGAGGCAGTCTATCACCGCATGGAGGTCATGTTCACCCGCTGCCCGTTCCCGCCGGAGAGCTACGGATGGGACCAACGGCTGGAGGGGATACTCGACGCAGGGCAGGACTACTTCATCAAGCCGAGCAACAATGTTCTCATGCCGCCCACCAACGGATTCCGGGAATGGGTGGATGCGCTGATGGGACAAGGAATCAAAACCCTGGTGATGGGAGGGTGCACACTGAACAGTTGCGTTCGCGTGTCGGCATGCGCCGTGCGCGATGCCTTCCCGACGGAGGGAGTGGATGTGGTGGTGGATCTGAGCCTCTGCGGTGCACGGGCCTCCAATTATCTGGGTTCCCCCCAGTTCAACGGCATGTCGCCGGTGGAGTCCGCCATCCTCCAGATGCAGGGGGCTGGGGTGGTGGTCGCGGAATCCGTGGAGTGGCTCATGTAGCCTCTCGGCGCATCAAGGCACGACCGGACAGGAAAAGACGTCGGCGCGCTTCTATGCCGGTTCAGCAATCTTATACGCGCGAAAAACCTCCCAGCTTTGTATCTCACGGGATTTCAACGAAGTCAGAGAAAAAGTGGCGACCAGGGTCTTTGATTCTTTTCCGTCCAGCACGTCCTTAAGCGTCAAGGAAACTATCTCGCGGCCATCAAGCCCCTTACCGGACACGATAACCAGCACCGCACCGCGATCGCCTTTGTTATGGATGTCCACCGTTATTCTGTATTGTGAGCAGGGAGAGCCGCTATCCTCCGGGCTCCCTGCCGTAACCGCGAGGATTCGGCCGACTCCCAGGTCATGGTTGATTATCACTGCATTCCTGTCGTCCTGATCATTACTATCCCGGACTTCCTTATTTCTCACATTTTGACTGTTATTTCCCTCGGCACACGGCATCCGGCCCGCTTCCGAGGCGCGGAAATCCCCCCTGCGCACTCTTGCAGCCGTAAACCTTCTTTTTGCCCGCAACTCCTCAAACGTCCTGTTTCCAGTCCGGCTTACCGTCTCCCGAATCCCGGCAGCTCCTCCTCTTTCCGATAACGGGTATTTCAGGCGCGAATCGAATTCAGATTCTTCGACGGGCAGTACTAATGATTCGCTCTCCAGATTAAACGCGAGACCCTCGCACAGTGTCCCCGAGAAGAACATCAGGGTAGTTGCCAGGGCGGTCAGCATGGTCCTCATTGTAAACGATCCTCCTCTATCCCGGTTCAGCACCTTCAATAATCCAAAGGAACGCAGTCGGCAGATAAAAATAGCACCAATTTTTGCGAAAGCAAGACGATTTGTGGATCATAGTGGTAGCACTGTCAACATCGTCCCCCTGTTGTCCCTGACACAGGGTATCATCCTAAAACCGGCAGTTGGAGGTATCCGTAGAGAGCGACTCTGTCGTATTCCGTTGCTGCTCTTAGCGAAATGGAGCGGTCGCAGCCGATACTGTCCGAACCCGAAGGGTGAGTCTATCGGCTGTAGCGAAATGAGCTTAGAGCAGCAGAAAGAGGGCAATCGGAGCGAACGAAGGATGCCTCCAACTGCCGAATCTTGGATCATCCGTGCTATATTTGAAAAATCGGAGACGCCGCGTGAATCAACGGAGCGTCCTTGGCAGCCAACCGGCTTGACCCCTGAAAGGAGATGCAAATCATGAGATCTTTGATAGTTGGAACGATAGGCCTGCTGCTGGCGGGAATAGCAGCCTATGCGGCTGCGGCAGGCGATGGAACCGTCACGAAGCAGACAGAGCAATCCACCGTCAAACTGGAGACGGCGACCTTTGCCGGCGGTTGTTTCTGGTGCATGGAACCGCCCTTCGACAAACTGGCCGGAGTTGTCTCGGTAACGTCCGGCTATACCGGCGGCACGGTGCGAAATCCCTCCTACGAACAGGTATCCGCCGGCGGCACGGGCCATGCCGAAGCGGTGCGGATTGTCTTCGACCCGGCAAAAATCAGCTACGAAAAGCTGCTCGCTGTTTTCTGGCGCAACATTGACCCGACCGCAAAGGATCGGCAATTCTGTGACGTGGGCAATCAGTACCGATCGGCAATTTTCTATCACTCGGAATACCAGCGACGGCTTGCGATTGCTTCAAGGGAAGCGCTGGAGAAGAACAAGCCTTTCAAGGGTCCCGTAGTTACGGAGATTGTGGCGGCAGGCGACTTCTACCCGGCCGAGGAATACCATCAGCAGTACTACAGGAAAAACCCGATCCGCTACACATTCTATCGAACTTCGTGCGGGCGGGATCATCGACTCAGGGAACTCTGGGGAAACGACCGGAATCCCGGATCATGAGCCTGAGGCCTTGTGACAGTCCACACAGTTGACCGGGCCGGACTTCCTGTTTTCGTGGCACCCTATGCACAGCTTGTGTGGACGGTACTGTCCGGATTCCTTGATGGAACCGGGCGCTGTCTTGTGGCAGGTTGTGCAGTCCTTGACGGCTTCCTGATGTTTCTTGTGAGTAAATATGACATTGCCGCTTTCGGAACGAAGTATGATGACATCTTTGGCAAACCCGGTCCCGACACAGCAAAGGATACCAAGGGCAACGAATGTCCAATGAAGTGCTTGCATTGATTACGGCCTCCTGGTGATGCTTATACGTTCGGGTCCACGACCCTTTATCATTCCCTTTTCTTCCCGTCGCTACCGGCTTTATTGTCCAGTCATCCTTCCGATGGCGCCCGATCACCGGGCAGCGCAGGAATAAGGGAATCTTTCTTCCGGTACACCATCCCCTGGAAAATGGCCACCACGGCATTTCCGTCATCGGTGACCGTGACCGAATAGCATGCCAGCTTCGGATTCAGCGACTGTTCCCTGGCTTCAGCGAACAGAGTGCCCGTGGTGGCTGCCTTGACAAAGGAGACACTGGCGTTGATGGCCATTGCCAGTGTTCCATGGGAGTTTGACGCAGCCGCGAACGCGAAGTCGGCCAGCGTGAAGATGGCGCCGCCATGAACCGTACCGGCCGCGTTATAATGAAACGGCTCGATCTTCATGGCTACTTTCGACCATCCCCGGCCGACGTCCAGGAGTTCAATTCCGGCATGACGGGCGAAAAGGTCCTTCGTGGAAAGAAACTGCTGAATTGCTTTCACGTTTTTCACTTTCTTGACCTCGAATATTCAAAATTTCTTATGTCTTTCTTGCCGGTCCTGCCATTCTACTGCTGTTGCGGCGCCTTGGCCGGCAGATACTTCTCGCGAACATTGGAAGGTATCAGAAACTCTCCCCGGCTTCTGACCGGGAGGGCTTTCCTCAGCTCCGCGGAAATAGCGTCGGCATCACGCGACGTGGCCGCCAACTCCCGCGCTTTCCTGTCGAACACCGCGAGATATTCCCTCATTTGCTCGACATCCTTTTTCCCTGAGACTGGCCCATGACCGGGGATTATCGTTTTGACGTCAAGGGAGAGAATGTAATCAAGATTCCTGAACCATCCTGCCAGGTCCCCCTCGCCCATATAGGGGTGGAAATCGGTGAAGAGGATGTCCCCGGTAAAAAGGATTTTACTCCGGGGCAGATACACAAGCACGCTGCCCTTGGTATGGGACGGGCCGATGTAAATTAACTCGACCCTTTCGTTGCCCAGACAGATGGACATGCGATCGGTGAAGGTCAGAACGGGGAGAGCGATCTCGGTCCCGCGCATATCCTCCTCCGTGAAGCCGAACTCCTTTGCCTGCTTCAGGGTGGGTTCCCCTTCCTTCTCCAGGTTGTCCCGGTCGGCGGCGTGAGCGACTATCAAAGCACCCGCCTTTGCGAACGTACCGTTGCCGAAGGCGTGGTCGAGATGATAGTGGGTATCGACCACATATTTGATTGGTTTGGATGACACCTTCCTGATGTCGGACAGGAACCTTCGTGCCTCTTTGGCAGAAACAAGGGTGTCGACGACCAGGATGCCGTCGCTGCCGACAACGATCCCCGCGTTGGCGGCGAAACTGTTACCCGGCGCCGCGTTCTTTACATCCACGTACGAATATACGTTGTCCGCAATCTTCGTCAACCCATCCTCGGCAGACACACCCTTGCCTGCCGCGACAATCAGTAAAACCGCACAGATGACAACGAACCTTTTCATCTCTTCTCCTTCTGTGTAGAATCCCCGCATGCCCACGGAACCAGCTGAACGACATCCGCGACCGGAGACAGGGCAAGGCTTCCGAATCAGTTGATAACGAAGCAGAGGAGGGCAATAACGAGACAAGTATTTCAGAACCCAGCGGAAAGGACGAAAGCGATTATGTACCCGACGCCCAGGTCGAGATGCGGCCGCATGAGGTCGATCCGCTCCCGTGGGTACGGGAAGCGCGGCGGGGAGGGAGAACCGCGGGACGATTGAGACGAACCGGACGCTATGGCTTGTACGTCGCCGAAAGGTAGTCGACAAGTAACTTTTTCTCGGCTTCCGAGAGCGTTGCCCCTTTGTCCATCATGCGAACAACGGTCGCATCCCACTGCTCACGGGTCTTCTTCGCATTTTTCGCCCGTGCGGACGCGTGACATTCCGAACAGCGTTGCTCCAGAAGCTCCGCACCGTTTCCGGCAGGGGGCTGCTCCACTGCAAAAGATGCAACGGCGCCGGCGATGCCTGCAACCGCTGCTGTCAGCATAATCCTTTTCATGGCTCCTCCACGGTATGACGGCTAATGACTCCCTTGATCTCCAATCTTTTTTCCTGAAAAGAATGTACCGCTGATCCGGCACATTGCAAGCAGGTTGCGTATTACCGAGGCTCATCGGACGGAATCTGCCGCCCTCTATCCTTCCGCATGCATGCATTCGGATTCCGGCCTGCATGCCCAAGGACATGCGACATGACGGGTCGCGCTCTCAGCTCAAGGTTTGTCCGCATCCCCAACGCGCTCCCATTCCGCCGAAACCACTTTCCATTCGCCCGACTCGTTCTTGAAAGCTACGTCAAACGCATACACGCCGAGCGACTCGGGAAGGACGGCGGTCGCTGATTCGGCAGCGCCCCTGCTTGTGAAAACCGCCCGGAATGCCGCCTGTGCGGAAGCGTCGGCAACAGACGCATCGATGTTGGTAATGTAGACGGATATTTTCGGGTACTGATAAAAATAGGCAATCAGGAGCCCTCGTATGCTTTCGAAGGTATTGCCCCGCGAGTCCCGGTAGTCTCTGGAAATGGCGGCGCTGAATTTCCTGGTGTCTTTCTCTTCAGCGGCTTTCTGCAGGGTCCGGATAACCTTCTTCACTTTTTCCGGTTCGCTTTCTTTGTGGCAACCGGAAATCGGGAAAAGCATGAGGCAAAGGATAATTAGGGAAACTATCTTTTTCATGAAATCCAGGCTCCACTATCGGTTCCGCGGACTGCCGTCATCCGGCGATACGAAGCGAACATCGAGTGCGACCATGTAATTTGCAAAGATACACCATCGCACCGGGGATGGGTAAGAAGTCTACGCATGAACTTCGCCAGGGTCGTCAGCCTTGGGCGAACCAGAAGATGGAAATGATTCGACATCAGCAACCAGGCGAGGCAATCGACACCGGTCTGTTCAAGGAGAAACTGATGGTGCTGCACGAAATCCCGGCGGTCATCGTCGTACAAAAATATGTCACGACTCTCGATACCCCGAACGATGACGTGCTGAAGCAGGTCCCGAATGTCAAGACGCGCTGTGCGTGGCATATACGATCTTTCAACATGGTATGTTGCTAGAATCGACAAAATGACTACGTCCCCGATGGGGCCCCTACGTAGACGATTGCCTCGTATGGTTGGAGCCGAAAGACTCCCAGCGTTTTTTCGTTCTGCTCTTCAGTCGTATTCGGGAAGGGGGGAACCTGCAGCCGCTTGTAAGGCTGGCCCGCATTGTTGCCCGCCGCCGAATCGATTACATGGTAATTGACAAGATTGGCAGGATCGACCAGATGCGCGGACCCCTCACTCGCACCATAGCCGATGGTTTTGAGTGCCGCAACAAACCTGTCAGCCCGGTTGTCTCCCGGGGAGACGACCAGTGTATAGTTCGTGTCTCCGGAACAGGGATGGCAGGAGCGAAAGGTCTTCCTGCCAGCTCCAGGCGCCTCCGTGCAACATGACCAGCGGTTCTCTAGATGAATTACCATAATCGAGGTAATTTATTTTGACCTTTCCGGTGTCGAAGAATTTTTCCTGTGGCACTTTCACCTCCGCTTCTTTCTTTACTATAGTTCCGGCTGAAGAGGGATCTCGTAGTGCAGCGTTCTTGATCGTCAGGCATCCTTTCCCGTCGTTCATGACTTCGGCTATGCTAATTTGGGTTTGAACGTTGCCCTCCCCGTAAGCGGTTTCTGCAGTATATGCGGAAATAACAACTAAAATTGCCATCAAAAAGAGAGGTCGCATCGTACCACCTTTGTATTTGTTGGGAGCACCATCGGGGACGGCAGCACCATCAGGGACGTAGTCATTTTGTCGATTATATACTTGTAACTATTTGAAATATCGTTTAGCCTCCATCATTCCTTTCCAGTAGTACTCTCCCCGTTTCATGACTGTGAACACACCTGAGCGTGTCATCCGCAGGTGTCTGCCGACTTCCGCGTCTGAATGGCCCGCCTCGATCGCAGCGTGACAGGCCGTTGTTCTTGCATCCAGAACACGGGCCAGACGCGATTTAGAGAGAATAGCCTGGGGCAAAACGCTGCAAGACTCTATGGGGTCAAGCGTTGATACCTTGACTCAGACAGGTAACGCCGGAGCCGTTCCATTTTCTCATCAATCAAAGGATCTTTTTCCCGCCGACGCTCCATTCGCCGCACGGCACATGAAAGTGTCGATGGCTCCCGTCCCAACAGGGGAGCTAACTCCGTCAGTTTCCCGCAGCTGAGCTCAAGGGTAGCCCATGCGGCAAGTCCGCGAGCCTCCGATATCGTCCGCAGTCGGCCTTGGGCTCTGAGAGAATCATCGTTGATATCGTACATCTTCTTTACAGCTGCAACTACAGTGTTGACATCAGGTTTATGTTCCGGCGTCTTTTCCGCACATGCAAGTGCGTGGGCGACAAAACTCTCGTCACCGACAACTCTGCAGTCAATGCTCTTGCCCCCGTGAAACTCCGCCCTGTGCCCTTCCGCCATTCTGTCATCCACATATCTCGCGAAGGCCGAACGGGCTTTCCCCACCGTACCGGATAATTGGGAGAGGACAAATCCCGTTTCCAACCATGAAAGGTTTTCTTTACCCATATATGCCCGGTGACTGCTCCAGCGGTAATTCTCCGGCCGGTCAGTCATGTGAGCCCTTACGGGATTTAGGTGAATGTAGGCCGCCAGCTCGAGAAGATATGAGTCCGCATCCACCATGACAGCTTTATATCTTCCCTGAAAAACGTGGCCCGATTTGCCGTGTCGCCAGTTGTGCCACTGGGTGTAACGCTGAGATATGTTCTGCATGATTCTGGACAATGCAATTTCCGCAACCTGGAGCTCCAGATGAACATGGTTACCCATGAGACAGAAGGCATGTATCCGGTGGCGGTATCGCTCGCATGATTTCTGGAGGATCTCGTAAAAACGACACCGGTCCTTGTCGTCGGCAAATATTTCCTGACGGGCATTGCCGCGCAGGATAACGTGGTATATTGCTGCGGGTGCGTGTATGCGCGGTTTTCGTGCCATGGCTAAAGGATATAAGCAAGATTCAAATTATCAAGGCCTGACCCCATTGGTTTCCCCAAATTATCAAGGCCTGACCCCATTGGTTTCCCCTGACCCCATTGGTTTCCCCATTGGTTTCCCCCAGCCCCTTCGGCCAGTCTCACTTCCCGGTCCACTATCCGATAAAACTCTTCTTTCCCGTACTTTTCCTTCCAGGGTGAATGTCCGCATCGATCGATCACATACCATCTCAAGTCGGCAACCGCCCCCTGCAACGGCTCAACCACCCCTTCAACGGGTGTCGTGTCGTTCTTTCCATGGAGAATCCTGAGCGGACACCGGATCTTCCCGGCGATTTTCCTGAAAAAGCCTTCCTCTCTCATGCGAAAGGCTTCCGTCATCACCTTCCGGAATTGCTTCCCGTCGATGGCGACCATATTTTCGCTGTCCTCATCCGTCATCTCGATGCAGAAATTGTCCCCCTTTTCGGCCAGTTCCCCAAGGCGGGAGAGATACCGGTCACTGTTTTCGGAAGGCCGTTTCAGCAATTCGATTGTTTCCAGGTACTCCGTTTGCTCTTCCACGGACAGGGCTGCGAGCCGCCTTCGCTTCAGCTCCGGCAGGTATGCCGCATCAAAGGCGCCGGCGCCGATCAGGAACGCGATTCCGACCACCTCCGGATGTCTGTACGCCAGGAGATACACCAGCCATGCGCCCCAGGAATGCCCCAGCAGGAACACTCTGTCCGTGCACTTCTCCCGTATCAGCCGATACAATTCTTCCACCTGACCCCATACGCTGTTTTCAGTCTGAAACGGCTCGAGCACGGAGCGGGTCTCCGACAGCTTTCTCGCAAGGGAAGAGACGCTTCCCGGAGCTCCGGGCCCGCCATGCACCACCACGTACTTACCGGGACCTTCTCCGTATTTCCTGAAATTCATGTCTTTCTCCGAGGAATTTAGGGGAATATATGCCTTTTTCCGATTCCTTTTCTTCCGGGTCGGCTACCGTATCACGGGGACTTCCAGCAGCGGCGAAGGATTGCCGGAGTTCCCGTCCCCGCACTCACTGGTAAGGTAAAGGTTCTTGCCGTCAGGGCCATAGCAGATCGATTCCCCCTGCACCCGCTCGGGCATCCCGATACGGCGCGGAGATCGGGAGAAGCCCTGCTCCCAGGTCTCTTCAGGCCCGCGGACGAACTCGAACGCATCGCCGTAGGTCAGCACAACGGCGCGCAGACCGTCGGGAGAGATGTCCATGGCCGTCGCAAGAGGGACGTCGAGGGTCGCAACAGCCTTGGCCACCAAGGGAGTCGATGTTTCCCGCTCCGGCCACGGCACGGCATAGACAGTGCACTTGCTTCCATAGACCTTGGATACCAGGTAGATAGTGCGGCTCATCGGGTCAATCGCCACTGATTCGCAGTTGTGAGGGCCGTCTTCGTACCGGAAATGAATGGTCTGAACAGGGGAGACGGATAGCGCCACACCTCTCTTTCCGGCATCCAGTTTCGGTTCGGGAACGATATACAGGGTGTAGTCTCTTCCTTTGGCCCTGTTATCTCCAACATCGGCGACCAGCAGGAAATTGCGGCCTCCGTACGAGAATGACGCCATATCCTCCCAGTCGCGGTTACGGGCATCTGCAACGGTAACAACGGCGAGATCCGCACCGTTCCGGTCGAAGGCATACAGCCGCGGCGTGCCGCCGCTGTCGTTGTGCGTCCAGAAAACACCCTCATCGGCTCTCCCGCAGGCGAGTCCGCTGCTTTCGTCAATCGCACTGTTGGCCAGCTCCCCTATTTTCCGGCCCTCGCCATAGGCAATTTCATGTTCTGCCGCACGGGTCATGGATACCTGAAGCATCAGAGCCATAATCGTGGTGATCATAACCTGCCAACGTACTATTCTCACGAGAATTCCTTTCCGCCTCCTCCGCAGAATCCGTGGAAGAGGTCTTTGTGAAAAATCTTCCTCGATCGCGGCTGAACGTTTCATCGGCGATATCCTTCCAGGTCCGGTGTCTCAGCCGCCTCACCTCCCGGCCCCGTATCGATTCCTCTGCCCATTCCGCGCATGACGGACCTGCCTCCCTGTCGAAGTACGGATGTAGTACCGTACCGTCACGAAAGCTGTCAATATTTCTAATATGGGGGAAGCATGCCATTCACGGCGCGCAGCATGTGTCCACTGCTGTCCCTTCTGGAATACGGTCGCTTTCTATGGTAGTATCGCGTTCCGGAAGCGGACATTCCGCACCGGCAGCGACATTCCAGAACAAGAGGTATCGAAACCCATGAACAGACGCCTTCCCGCCGAATGGGAAGAGCAGGACGGCGTCCTGCTCGCCTGGCCCCACGAAGAGACCGACTGGCGCTCCTGCCTGGACGAAGTGGAGCCGGTCTTCCTGAATATCGTCGAGACCGTGAGCCGCTTCGAGCGGGTGGTGCTGGTTGCCCCGGATCGCGAAGCGATGGAGGCGAAGATCAACGGTAACGGGTTCGACCTGGACCGTATCGAGATCTTCGAAATCGACTCCAACGACACCTGGGCCCGTGATTTCGGCCCCATCACCGTGCTGGACGGGGACAGGCCGCGCATCCTCGACTTCGGCTTCAACGGCTGGGGGCTCAAGTTCCCGGCAGACCTGGATAACCTGCTCACGCGGCGCTTGCACAAATCCGGAGCATTCGCGAAGACCCCGCTGGAAACCCTGGGCATGATCCTGGAAGGCGGAAGCATCGAAAGCGACGGCCGCGGCACGATCCTCACCACCGCGGAATGCCTGCTGGGGCCGAACCGCAACCCGCACCTCACGCGATCGGAAATCGAGGCGCTCCTCGGCGGATACCTGGGCGCGGATCGCTTTCTCTGGCTGCACAACGGTTTCCTGGAGGGTGACGACACCGACTCCCACGTGGACACCCTGGCCCGGCTCTGCCCCGACGACACGATTCTCCACGTTTCCTGCGACACCGAAAAGGACGCCCATTACGCGTCGCTGCGGGCCATGGAGGAGGAGTTGCGGAATTTCAGGACACGGGCCGGCCGGGAATACCGCCTGCTTCCCCTGCCCTGGCCCTCTCCCCGCCATGACGGAAGCGGCAACCGCCTGCCGGCGACATACGCGAACTACCTCGTCATCAACGGCGCGGTCCTGGTGCCCACCTACCGTGACAGGAACGACACCGCGGCCCTCACGGTGGTCCGAGAGGCTTTCCCCGGCAGGGAGGTGATCGGAATCGACTGCCTGCCCCTCATCCAGCAGCATGGGTCGCTCCACTGTGTGACCATGCAGATACCCAAAGGAGTCTTAGCGTGAAAACCCTGAACGTAGCGCTCGTGCAGCAGTCCTGCTGCGAGGACAAGGCGGAGAACCTGGCGAAGAGCTGTTCCGCAATCCGCGCGGCAGCCGGCCGGGGCGCCGGTCTGGTGGTCCTCCAGGAACTCCACGCCACCCCGTACTTCTGCCAGACCGAGGAAACGCGCTTTTTCGATCTGGCGGAACCGGTTCCGGGACCCTCTTGTGAGCTTCTCGGGTCCGTGGCCCGCGACTGCGGTGTTGTGGTCGTGGCATCCCTCTTTGAGCGGCGCGCGGCCGGCCTGTACCACAACACGGCCGTGGTGCTGGAGCGGGACGGAACGGTCGCGGGCAGGTACCGGAAGATGCATATCCCGGACGATCCCGGATTCTACGAGAAGTTCTACTTCACCCCCGGAGACATGGGGTTTGCGCCAATCGCCACGTCGGTGGGCCGTCTCGGGGTGCTGGTCTGCTGGGACCAGTGGTATCCGGAGGCGGCGCGGCTCATGGCGCTGGCCGGGGCGGATATCCTGGTCTACCCCACCGCCATCGGCTGGGACCCCGCCGACTGCCCGGAGGAGCAGGACCGTCAACTTGACGCCTGGATGACGATACAGCGCTCCCACGCCGTGGCCAACGGTATCCCGGTTGTCAGCGTGAATCGTGTCGGGTTCGAGCCGTCCCCCGATGCCTCGGCGAGCGGCATCCGCTTCTGGGGAAACAGCTTTGTCGCGGGCTGCCAGGGGGAGATCCTGGCCAGGGCGTCCGGTGAAGAGGAACAGACCCTGACCGCCTCCCTCGACCTCACCCGGAGCGAACAGGTGCGCCGCATCTGGCCGTTCCTCCGCGACCGGCGCATCGATTTCTACCAGGACCTGAAGAAGCGCTATCGGGAGTAAACATGAACTTCATAACAACTCCCCCCCACCCTAGCCATCACCCGCCAGGGGGGAGAGGACTTTTTTGAATTCCGAGTGCATCAGTCTTCAAACGCCGCTTCTCCACAAAACACCGTTTTGGCCGATTTCCTTGCAAATTCCCGTTAGCGAGGCTATGATGCTTCACTCTCACTAAAACCTCTTCGGTTTTGGTACACTACCCATGAAAAGGAGTGGACATGAAAGTAATCGTAACCGAAAAGCTGGCCCGTGAAGGACTGCTGATCCTGGAGAAAGACCCGCGTGTGGAAGTGGATGTCAAGCTCGGGCTCAGTAAAGAGGAACTGATTGCGACCATCGGCGAGTACGACGCCATCATCACCCGGAGCGCCACCAAGGTCGACCGGGATGTTCTTGAGGCCGGAAAGAATCTGAAGCTGGTGGCCCGGGCAGGGGTCGGCATCGACAGCGTGGACGTGCCGGTGGCAAGCGCCAAGGGAATTATCGTCCTCAACGCGCCTTTCGGCAACACCAACAGCGTCGCGGAGCACACCCTGGCGCTCCTGCTCTCCCTGTGCCGCAACATCCCCAAGGCAGACGCGAGCATCAAGAGAGGGGAATGGAACCGTTCCGCCTTTATGGGCTCCGAGTTGAAGGGAAAAGTCGCCGGCGTCGTCGGCCTCAGCAAGGTGGGCGGACGGGTCGTGTCCCGGCTGCAGGCCTTCGAATGCGAGGTCATCGGCTGCGACCCCTATGTCTCGGAAAAACGGGCCAAGGACCTGGGAATCCGCCTGGTTTCCATGGATGAAATCATCGCCACCGCCGATATCATCACCCTCCACGTCCCCAAGACCGAGGAAACCAAGAACCTCATCGGGGAAAAGGAATTCAGCCGGATGAAGGACGGTGTCATTATCATCAACACCGCCCGAGGCGGCATCATCGATGAAGAGGCCCTGCTGAACGCCCTGAACAGCGGCAAGGTGAAGGGGGCGGGCATCGACGTCTACAGCGAGGAACCCCCCAAGTCCGACGTCATAAAGAACCTCATCGCCAACGAGCGCGTGGTTTCCGTGCCGCACCTGGGCGCATCCACCAACGAGGCCCAGGTAAACGTGGCCGTGGACGTGGCCCGCGAGGTGATTCGCTACCTGGACGGGCAACCGCTGGAAAACGCGGTCAACATCCCGCGCTTCGATCTGACCCTCATGGAGCAGATGCGGCCCTTCCTGAGCCTGGTGAACATCATGGGCGAGTTCGTTGTCCAGCTCCTGGACACCAACATGAACAAGGTCACATTCAGCTACCAGGGCGACATCGCCTCGCACTGCACCACGCCCATCACCGTCTGCGGCCTGGCGGCGCTCCTGAACCGCAAGGTCGAGCAGGACGTGAACATGGTGAATGCGAACCTGGTGGCTGAAAACATGGGGATTGCGGTGGAAGAGGTGAAGACGACCCAGCCGGGGTCGTTCTCCAACACGGTGACCATCACCATCGAGGGGCCCCACGAGAGGCGGTCCATCTCGGGCACCCACTTCGAGGGAACGCCGCGCATCGTGCAACTCCGTGACTACCAGGTGGATTTCGCCCCGGAAGAGAACATGATGCTGCTGACCTATCAGGACAGGCCGGGAATGATCGGAAAGATAGGGATGATCATGGGGGAACACGACATCAACATCGCTGCCATGAACCTGGGCAGACGGGAAAAGAAGGGCGAGGCGATGGTCATCCTCTCCCTGGACTCGCCGGTCCCCTCCACTGTCATAGAAGAGATCAAAAAAGCCACCGAAGCGACCCTGATCAAGGGATTGCACATGGCGACCGCACGGGAAAGCAAATAATATCAACAACCATGAGGGGCGGGAGCGGCGAACGTCGCTCCCGCCCCGGACTCCTCTCCTTCACTCCTTCTCTTCCAGCCTCCTCAGACAAGAAACCTCAGCGCCTGCCTCAACCATCTCCCGGATTGCCGCTTCCGCGTCACCCGGCGACAGGTCCACGCCGCGCACCGCGTCAATGAGCAGCGTAACCGCGAATCCCCTGCGCAGCGCGTCAAGAACGGTGTTTTTGACGCAGTAATCGGTTGCCAGGCCGCCGATATACATATGACGGACCCCTCTCTCCAGCAGGGATGACTGGAAATCCACGCCATCCTCCGTGACCGCTTCGAAGGAGGAGTACCCGTCCTGTGCCGGGTCCATCCCTTTGGAGATGATCAATGTGTCGACGGGAAGCCGCAGGTCGGGATGGAAACGGGCGCCGTCCGTTCCCTGGACGCAGTGAACCGGCCAGACGCCGCCCCCTGTCTTGAAATGGCCCGAATCCGACGGATGCCAGTCACGGGACGCATATACCGGCAGACCCTTTCTCCGGAAAAGCTCACCATAGCGATTCAGGACCGGAACAACCCGGTCTCCTCCGGGAACCGCCAGATTCCCTCCGGGACAGAAATCGTTCTGCACATCCTCTATGACCAATGCCGCACCACTTTCCATCATCTCCCCTTTCTCGTAGGGGCGCTGCTTGCTGCGCCCTTCAATTGGAATCACATGAATCGGGCGCAGCAAGCAGCGCCCCTACACCGGGTGGCACCCTGAGCGCGTGTTCGGGCAAGGTCACACATACCCGCGCTGCACCTCTTCAATCAGCCGGCTTCGCAGTTCATGGAGCCCCCTGCTCATGGAAACCTTGTAGATATGGGGATTCTCCAGGCGAAGCACCCCCTCCGGAAGACGCCGAAGCTGCTCTTGACACCGATACGCCATCTCGTCCAGAGCAGGCGACGGAACGACTATTGCGCCGTCCTCCATGACGACCGATCGGATTTCCTCCAGCCGCGATCCTTCGGGAATCGGCTTGTTGCGTGACGGATTCGTCGGATCATAGACCACGTCACCGGGCCGGAGGGTCTCCTCCTCCCGGCACATGACGTCCATAAGGAATCTCCCCTCGTCGTTCACGACCCGCAGCAGCCGTTTCCGGTCGGGAACGGTGCTTTTGGAAATGTCGCTCGTCACCTTGAGCTTGGGCCTGCCGTTGTAGCGGACCAGCTTGTAGACGCCGCCCAGCGCCCCCCCCCCTTCGCCGTGGCAGGTGGCGAGCCGGGTACCCACACCGTAGATATCCACCCGCCCCCCGCCCTCCCGCATGGAGCGGATGATGTATTCATCCAGTTCGTTTGACGCCAGGATTTTCACATCGGGGAAACCCGCTTCATCGAGCATGCGGCGGGCCTCGCGGCTCAGGTAGGCGAGATCGCCCGAGTCCAGGCGTACCCCCAGCAGACGGTGTCCCTTGTCCCGCAGTTCGCGGGCCACGGTTATCGCATTGGGCATGCCGCTTTTAAGAGTATCGTAGGTGTCCACGAGCAGGACGCTGCTGTCGGGAAAGACATCGGCATAGGCGCGAAAGGCGGAGAGTTCGTCGGGAAAGGCCATGATCCAGCTGTGGGCATGGGTCCCCTTCACCGGGATTCCGAACGTCTTTCCTGCCAGGACATTGCTGGTGCTGCGCGCGCCGCCGATGTAGGCGCCGCGGACCTCGCTGAGCCCGCCGTCAGGGCCCTGGGCGCGGCGCAGCCCGAACTCGATCACCTCTCCCCCTTCGGCAGCGAGGGTGATCCGGGCCGCCTTGGTGGCAACCAGTGTCTGGAAGTTGATGATATTGAGCAGCGCCGTCTCCACCAGCTGCGCCTCTGCCAGGGATGCCTCGACGGAGACGAGCGGCTCGCGGGGAAAGACCACCGTACCCTCGGGCAAGGCAACAACCTTTCCCCGGAAGCGGAACCCTTTCAGGTACTGGATAAAGGCCGGCTTGAAGATGTTGAGGCGTGCCAGATAGGCGAGATCGTCGTCGGTGAAACGGAGTTCGGAGAGGTACCGCAGCGCCGTATCAAGCCCGGCAAAGACCGCGTATCCCCCCTCAAACGGCGGCGTGCGGAAGAAGAGGTCGAACACGGCGGGCGAGTCGCACATTCCCTTTTCGTGGTAGCCTGCAAGCATGGTGAGTTGGTACAGGTCGGTGAGGAGGGCTGAGTAGGACATGGCTTCTCTCCTTGTCGTATCCGATTTTCGGCACATCATTGTATAGCACAGGATCCGCCCATTGAACAGTTCTTCCAGCCCCGCGGGATGTCCCCTCCATTCACTGAATCCGCTTGCGTGCATGGATGTATCCGGTGTATTTTCATGAGCGGAAGTACCGAAGCAAACAGACGGAAAGGCGGGACGAGTGAAGATTGACACGGAATTCATCAAGCTGGACAGCTTTATCAAGGCGGAGAGCCTCGCCTCCTCGGGTGGAGAGGCGAAGCTGCTGATCATGGAAGGAATGGTGCGGGTAAACGGTGAAATCGAGACCCGCAGGGGAAGGAAGCTCTATCCCGGCGACCGGGTCGAGATAGCGGGAAAGGCGTATCCGGTGGAATGAAGCCGGTCCGGTTTCACGTCGGCCCGGAATCACAAAGACAACAAGGAGGAAGTATTCATGGATACGAAAGCACGGAAGGTGTCCCATTCCAGCGTCGTCCTGGCCCAGATCATGCTGCCGGCGGACACCAACCCGGCGGGCAACGTACACGGCGGCACCATTATGAAGCTCATCGACAATGCCGCGCTGGTCGTTGCATCCCGGCATACCGGCAAAAATGCGGTCACCGCCTCCATCGACCGGCTTGACTTTCACTGCCCGGTATTCCTGGGCAATCTTGTCACTCTCAAGGCCAGCCTCAACCGTGCCGGGAAAACTTCCATGGAGATCGGGGTGCGGGTGGAAGCGGAAAACCTGATGACGGGAGAGGTGCGGCATACGGCGTCCGCCTACCTGACATTCGTTGCCCTGGACGCGGACGGACGACCGACCCTGATTCCGGAACTGATAGCCGAAACAGACGAAGAAAGGAGACGTTTCTCCGACGCGGAGAAACGGTATCAGGTTCGAAGGGAAGCGAAAAAGAGTCCGAAGGAATAGCGCCTGCGAGGATCCTGCGCGGCGCGTCACAGCGACGCGCCTTCCTCGTTACTCGGCCCGGATGCCGGGCAGCGAGCGATAGACCGCCTCCAGCTCTTCGCCCCGCGCCTGCCAGGAGTGACACCGCACCGCCCGCGCCCTGACCCTTTCCGCCAGGTTCCGGCGGACTTCCGCGCCCTGCGCGAGCTTCTCAAGTTTTTCTGCGAAATCGGAGGCATCCCCGAATGCCGCATAGACTCCAGCATCCCCCAGGATCTCCCGGTTGACCGGGGTGTCGAACGCCAGCACCGGCAGCCCGCAGGCCATGTAGTTGAAGAGCTTGCCGTTTGCCTCGGTCCTGGAGATCTTCGGCGACAAGGCAATGTCTCCCGCCGACAAATAGCGGGGCGCATCACGGTAGTCGATCCTGCCGGTAAAGGTCATGCGGTCCCCGATGCCCGATTCATCGGCCATGCGCCGGTACCGCTCCTCGGGAAAGCCCATGACCAGAAAGTGGAGCGGGACTCCCCTCCCCTTCAGGATTTTCACCACCTCCAGCAGGATATCGATGCCCTGGTACCGGTTCAACACCCCGAGAAACACGGCCACCGTCGCGTCCGCCGGGATACCGAGCTTCCCTCGCGCCTCACCGTCGCAACCGGCTGAGAAAACATCGGCATCCACGCCGTCCATGAGGGACGACACCTTCCCGTCCGGAACGCCCCACTCCTCCCGCAACTCCCGCGCGGCAGGGCCGGAACTGGCAATGATGCCGTCCGCGCCGGCGTTTACGAAACTCTCGATTCGATGGAACAGTCGATAGAGCAGCGATCCCCTGCGCACGAATCCGTGGTCGACGATCTCGCTGGTCATGCTCCCCTGGCAATCGAATACCAAAGGGACCATGAGCAGTTTTTTCAGGAAGATCCCGAGAAAGGCGCCCTCGTGGAGGTGCGCATGGATCAGGTGGGGCCGGAAGCGGCGGGCAACAGCGGCTGCCTTGAAGAACAGGAGGATGTCGAGATAGGGTTTGTGCCAGGAGGGGCCGGCGGACAGCTTCCGGTACCAGGGGACCGGCGGGATGCGGCAGGTGGGGATGCCGGCCGGGTCCTTCCCCAGATGGTAGGTCACGACCCTGATGTCGTGCCCTCGCGCCAGCAGGGTCCGGGCCTCCTCCAGAATCCTCACGTGGCACCCCCGGTCCGCGAAGAAGGGAGTGGGGGCAATCATCAGGATACGGAGCTTTTCGTCAGACAAGATTGATCTTTTCCTTCACCACGTAGATCGGTTTCCCCTGTGCCTCGTAGTAGGTGCGGGCGTTCAGTTCCCCCAGAAGACCGAGCACAATGAACTGCACCCCCATGAACAGGAGGAGGGCGGTGAGGAGAAGAAGGGGATTGCGGTTCATGCTGGTGTCCTGGAAGAACTTCATGTAGATCGTCAGACCGCCGCTCAGGAACGATGCCGCCAGGGTGTAGACGCCGAGCCTGCCGAAAAGCTGGATAGGCCGGGTGGAGTAGTTGAGGAGGAATTTCACCGTGAGCAGGTCGAGGATCACCCGCAGGGTGCGGAAGATGCCGTACTTGCTCTTTCCATGGAGCCGCGGCCGGTGGTTCACGGCAAGTTCCGTCACCCGCGCCCCCACCTGGGAGACGAGGGCGGGCACGAAGCGGTGCATCTCGCCGTACAGGTTGATCCCGTCCAGAACCTCGCGGCGGTACGCCTTCAGGGTGCAACCGTAGTCGTGGAGCCGGATGCCGGTCATGCCGGAGATAAAGCGGTTTGCCAGGATGGAGGGCAGTATCCGGTTGAGGAAGGCGTCCTTTCTGTCCCTGCGCCATCCCGATACCACGTCGTATCCCTCGTCGATCTTCGACAGGAGCCGCGGGATATCGGCCGGATCGTTCTGCAGGTCGCCGTCCATGGGAATCACGACCCTGCCGGACGCCGCATCGAAACCGGCGGCCATGGCCGCGGTCTGACCGAAGTTCCTCCGGAACCGGATCACCTTGACCCGGTCATCCGCCGCGGCAATCTCCCGCAGATTCCGGAACGACCCGTCCGTTGATCCGTCATCAACCAGGATCAGCTCAAAGTCAATCCCGGTCCCGTCGAGGGCGGCCGACACCTCGCGGTGAATGCCGTGAATATTCTCCTCCTCGTTATAGACGGGAACTACGATGCTCAGATCCACTCGCTACCACCTTTCACAGACATCCTGATTCAGCAAAACCTTTTACCCGCTTCACGGCCACCTCGCCATGGGGCGGTATCCGCTTCGCCACGCCGAAAGCGATCAATCCCCAGACAACCCCGGCGCCGTAGCACAGGTGCAGGGCGGGAAAGACAACCGGAAGAAGGAGGGCCGGCGCTGTTTTCCCGCCGCGGACCCCGGCCGTAAGCGCGAACAGGAGCGCCATCCCTAGGTAGCATAAAAGGGGCAGATAGTAAACAGGCTTGTCCAGCAGGGGAAGGGACAGCAGGTAGAGGAGAAAGGCGGACGGGACGAAGTTCGCGAGGCCGCAGCCCCCGCCCAGCAGGATCTGCTGGGCACGACCCCGCCCATACCCGAAAAGCTGGCGGAAAAACGCCCGGAAGCTGGGACGCTGGCTGCGCATCACCGCCAGATCGGGGTCATGGAACAGCTTCAGCCCCTTCCGTGCCAGCCTTACCAGCAGCTCGTTCTCTTCATTGGGATAGAGCCGCCTGTCAAAGCCTCCCGCCTCCCGGAACACCGTTGCGGAGATACTGAGATTGCAGAGGATCAGCTCATGGTCGCCGGTCTCTCGCAGCGCGCCGAAGCGCCGGTACCGGTTCCGGACCGCACCACCGCCGAATGGAGACGCCAGGGCCAGCCCGAATGCCTGCTGCAGGGGGGAATCGTCTTCCGGGGTAAGGGAAGGCCCTCCCACGGCAACAATGGCGTTGTTTTCGTAGCAGGCGGCTGCACGACGCAGAAAATCCGACGTTACAAGAGAATCGTCATCCAGGAAATAGAGGTATTCACCCTTCGCCTCCCCGGCGGCCAGGTTGCGCTGGAGGCTCGGGCATCTGCCCTCGGCGACGAGCACCTCGAAAGCCTCCGCGGGATAATCGACACGACGCAGGGATTCGAGTGCCCGCACCGCGCCGCCCGGCTTGACCGGGATGATGATGGAAAATGTCGCCTGCGTCATGTACATGCTCCAACGCCGGTCAGGAGGTTTGAAGCGCCGAAGCCGTTTCCTCTCCCGTTCCCGAAGGATGGATGTCGGGAAAGTCCCCTTCCCGAAGCATGCCTTCCTGAATGATGTAGGTATGCCGGGCATGGCGCACCACTTCCCGGTCATGGCTGATGATAAGGGTCGTCGGGCACGGGGTCATCCCTTTCAGGTTATGCATCAGCCGACCGACGGTGGCCGAGTCGATGTGGTTGGACGGCTCGTCGAGGATAAGGAGCTTCGGCCTGCGGAGCAGGGCGCGGGCAATGGAAATGCGTTGCCGCTGCCCGCCGGAGAGGAGTACCCCGTTGTCACCCACCAGAGTCTCGTAACCGTCGGGAAGGTCCCGGATGAAATCATCGGCGGTTGCCAGCCGGGCGGCGTGGATCACCTGCTCCAGGTCGACCTCCGGGCTGCCGTAGGTGATGTTCTGCAGAATGGTGCCGTCGAACATCATCGGATCCTGGGTCACAACCCCCATCTGACGGCGCAGATGGACCATGTCCAGCCTGGTGAACGGATGTCCGTCCGCATGGAGACCGCCTTCCTGGGGGAGGTAGAAACCGAGGATGAGGTAGGTGAGCGTGCTCTTGCCCGCTCCGTTGCCGCCGATCACCGCCACGATCTCGCCGGGGCTGATTTCAAGATTGATGCTCTTCAGTATCTGCCGTTCGCCATAGGTAAAACTCACATCGCTGATACCTATCCTTCCTTCGAAATCAATCCTTTTCTTCCCGGTATAGGGTGTCGTATCCGTCTCCCGCAGGAGTCCGTACAGCGTATTCAACGACTCGGCGCCCTCGATAATCTGGGGAACGACGTCAAAGGTGGCGTTCAGGTGATCCCGCATCAGCCCCACCGTCACGTAGAAGGAAAGCAGCGCGCCGATGGTCATGGTTCCGGAGCTCACCGCGCTCCCTCCGACAATCAGGATAATCACCCCCATGGAGGCCAGGACGAGGTTGTTTCCGCGGGAGTACAGCGTCTGCAGCCAGGCCATGGCACTGCTCGAACGGCATTCGTCCCGCAGGTACTCCAGCTGCCTTTTCATTTCGTAGTCTTCGGAAGCCTGGATCCGGGTGAAATCCATTTTCTGCAGGATGAACAGCACGCCCTTGCTGAAGGTTTCAAAGCTCTGGTGGCTCACCTTCACCGATCTCTTCACCCGCTTGCCGATAGTCCTGCTGAAAAAGAAGGTGGGGGGGAACAGGCAGAACAGTATCAGGAACAGGAACCAGTTATAGACGGCCAGCACCACGCTGAGGGCCGTACACACGAGAAATGTCGGCAGGACCTGGCCTATCAGGGCATTGCTCATCATGTCGAGACGGCGCGTATCCTGCACAACGATGGAATGGAGCCTGCTCCGGTCCACCTTGCCGTAGTAGGATCGGGAAAAGGCATAAAATTTCTTCAGAAGTTCCATGCGGAACAGCTGAATCGATTCCTTGGTTATCTTGAGAATGATGTACCTGACCAGCAGCCCCAGGCCGATATTCGCGGCATAGAGCAGGAAGACGGCAATCCCCACCAGTATCAGCAGCGACACCTTCCTGCCGGGAATGAGCACGTCAAATCCGTACCGGACCAGCAGGAGAATGGGGAAGAGCGCCGCCGATTGCGCAAGGGAGCCCATGATGCCGAAAAAAAGCAGATGGTAGGAACCTTTGTATAATCGGCAGTAATATCGCCAGGCCGGCCAGTTCATGAAGTACTCACCATAGTTTCGGAAATCCTTCTTCGTTCCGCGACACCCTCGGATGCCGCCATGAAAAATATCGTCGTCGCGGGTCTTGCCACAGTGAAGGGCGCATCCCCGTTCCGGAAACCTCCCCTCACCCTCCCCCGTAGCTGTGCAGACCGGGAAGGAGAAGGTTCACCCCGAGGTAACAGAAAACCGTGGCGCAGAAACCGACGATGGAAAGGATCGCGGCCCGTCGGCCGGCCCACCCCCGCGTCAGCCGGGCATGGAGGAATGCGGCGTAGATGAACCAGACTATCAGGGACCAGGTCTCCTTGGGATCCCAGCTCCAATAGGAGCCCCAGGCGTAGTTGGCCCAGACGGCGCCGGTAATGATACCGAGGGTCAGGAGCGGGAACCCGATCAGGATTGCTTGGTAATTGATCCTGTCCAGCACTTCGGCGGGTGGGGAAAGGGAAAGAATCCCGCCCGCCGTGTCGGCGCCGCCGGCGCGGCCGTCACGGGTTCCCTTCCGGGACCTTACAAGGTACATGACCGAAACGGCGGCGCCCACCGCGAATCCCGCGTACCCGAGGAAGCAGGTTACCACATGGTAGAGGAGCCAGTCGCTCTGCAATGCGGGAACCAGCGCCTGGATTCCGGCGGGGATGGAGAAATTTCCGAGCGCTTCGCTTCCCATGAGCGACCCGGCGGAACGCACCAGGGGAGCGCCGTACTGGGCAAAGGCCATTGTAAGGAAGGCCACGGGAAGGACGAAAGCACCCACGGATCGATATCTGTATCTGACCTCGAACAGCCCGTAGAGCAGCACTACCGTCCAGGCGAAAAACACTATCGACTCATAGAGATTTGACAGGGGAACATGACCGTACCCCATCTCGTAAGACGCCTTCCAGCGCAGGCCGATGGCCGTGGTGTGGAGAACAAAGCCGAAAAACGCCAGTACGTCGGCAAGGATGCCGACCGGCCGTTTTCCGGTAACGAGATGGACGACATACGACACCATTGCCAGAAAATAGCAGAGCGTCGTAGCGGTAAAAAACGTGACCGACAGCATGCCGGATTGTGTGCCGGGCATCCGGGGTACCTCCGAATCAGGGTTTCAGGTAATATCCGATAGTGAGGAAACTTCTTTCAGCTTTTCCGCCAATTCGTCGAAGAACATGCGAAACGCCGACTGGTTCCTGTCGGAGCATCCGGCCATAACGACACGCCCGCTCCCAATCCGTATCCAGATCCGTCGGTGTGACATGAGAAAAGTCATTCCGAACCCGATCACCAGGAGGACGCATCCGCCCCAGACAACCGGAACGCCGGGATCCCTGGCAACCTGGAGCACGGTATTCCATGAGGAGACGCCCCGGTAGGAGAACTGATACGCACCGCCCCGGTCTGCATTCACATCCGGATGGTTTTTCATGAGGACGAACGATTCCGGACTGCCGCCGGCAGGGAGGACCGCCACATGAACGGCAGGACCGGAGTAGCGGGGAGCATGTCCCCTGACCTCGTCGACGGAGTCCATCACCACCACCTGGTCCCCGTTCGGGAGGGAGGCCTTTTCTCCAGCCCGCACGTCTACCCGGGTGGATACGCCGGTTTTCCTGTCACGGACGGAAAAGAGGAAAGCCGCGGCGTTGTACCCGGACTGGTAGAAGGTGATCCCGCGGTAGGTGAGGGGATGGTTCACCAGGACCGGTTTTCTCTCGATCACCGTTTTTCCGCCATCCACGATGCTCAGTACGCTCCTGTATTCTTTGGGGGCGCCGGTATCGTAATAGGAGACGGAGAAGTCCTCGCACCGGACCGTGAATCCCAGGCCGATGGGCTCTCCGGAACGACTGTTGGCAGTCGCGGTCGCGCCCTTTTCCTCTATCTCCACGAACGCCTTGGTGAAACCGAGCAGGGAGCCGATCACGACACCCGTGAGAATGACGACAATGCCGGCATGGAGCGCATGGACGCCGAAACGGGCGAGAGGCTGCTTCCGCGCAAAGAGATGGATTTCTTCTCCCGACCTGGTGACACGCGGCGCGGAGAACTCTCTTCGCAGGAGGTCGGATGCCGCGCTCTCCACCTCTTTCACCCCACGTGCGGCAGCCCACGCCCTGACGTACGGCAGGGAACTCTCCAGGTCATCATCGAGAACGGTTACCGGCGAAGCGATCATGCGCCAGTCCCGGCGGACCCGGCGGAGGGAACAGGCGATAATGTTCACCGTCAGGAGGCCGAGGAGGAGGTAAAACCACCATGAATGATACATGTCGTCGATGGTTAGAAAATGGAAGAAGCGGGCAACCGTTTCGCCGTACTTTTCCCCATAGACCTCCTGTGCGGCGTTCTGCGGGATCAGCGTCCCGACGATGGAAACCGCTGCCAGACCCATGAGGAGAAATATGGTGAGCCTGAGCGAGCAGAAAAATCTCCACAAGGTCATGACGATGCTGCTGGTTCCAGATTCCAAGGGCAGTCTCCCGGTTGCGGCGTTCGGATCCGTTCACCGGTCATCGCCGGTATCCCGTGAAAAAACGTGTTATTGTCATATCCGTGCTCTTTTCTGTCAAGGATATTCAGGTGCAGGCCCGTGAATGGGCCTGAAAAGCGGCCGCCGTTCCCCATGAAGAATTCGCGGAGTTCCCATGCGCCGGCGGAAGGTGGAAGACGAATCCGGCGGTGCGGAATAAAGACGGTCATTTCAGCCACATCAACCTTTCAGGAGCTTTTTACCTTGAAAAAAAAGCCTTCTGATGCTACAAGTGCACAAGTTTTCATGGCTTTTGGCCGTCTTCGCCGTGCTGTTTTTCGCTTACAACCGCTGGAACGGGATCGACGGCGTCGGAGTATTCCCGCTCGATGAATATTTCCGGAAGATAGGGGAGATGTGATGGGCGTTGCCTTTCTTGACAGATTCTTCGGAACGATGTGTCTGCGGACGAAAATGCTCCTGCTGATGGCCGTACTGCTTGTCGGTTTCCTGATAATCGCGCTTGCGGGGATTCAAACGCTCAACCGCGTCGGGATCGGGGGCGCCGGTTACCGCGGCATCGCTCTTCTTCATGAGAAACTGGACGCAAGCATCCGACTGAAAGCCGACATACTCCGCCTGCGCACGGAAGAGTTGCGCCTCGTGGCTGAAACCGACGGCGAGAAGATCCGCCAAAGGATCTCCGCCATCGAAAAACTGGTTCAAACCATTCCATCAGGGTTTTCCTCCCTCTCACACGATCCGTCACGGAAAAAAGACTCGCTCTCCGATGCAAGAAAGATATGGAGCGAGCTTTCAACAGTCCTTGAAAACGAAATACTTCCCGCCGTGCGGCGAGGAGACAGGGGCCGCGCCGGGGAGCCGGCGGGAGCCCGGACCGCACGCTATGAAAAGATTGTCGCGGAACTGGACGCCGCGGCGGACACACTGCGGACGGAAGCCGACGCCGCTGAATCCGGTGCGATAGGATACGCCCGGAAAACCATGGTGATGGGAGCCGTCGTGGGAGGCGGCACCCTTCTGCTGGTGCTGCTCATCGCCTGGAGCATGCTGCACTCGGCCGCCCGGTCCGTGGCGAGTGAGGCCGCTTTCGCGCGCTCGGTGGTTGATGAGGGAAACCTTACCGATCGACTCCCTGTTTCGAGCAAGGACGAGATCGGCGATCTGGCGGGTTCCCTGAACAGGCTGGTGGATCTCCTCCACGTGATGGTAACCAAGGTCGACACCTCGTCACAGGAGCTTTCCCGCATCTCCGGGACACTGTCCGACGCGTCAAAACAGGTGTGCCGGGGCGCCGAGCAGACCAATACCAGGGTAGGCGAAACATCATCCGCCATCATGGAAATCAACGCATCCATCAAGGAAGTATCCCAGGGCATAGACAGCCTGTCCCTGTCGGCGTCGGAAAACTCCTCGTCGGTTCTCGAAATGGCCGCCAGCGTGGAGGAAGTCGCGATCAATGTCGAGAACCTGGCGCAATCGGTGGATGACGTCAGCTCCTCGATTATCGAGATGGCCGCCGCGGTCAAGCATATCAGCGACAGCGTGAACGGCCTCATCGATTCATCCACGGTAACCGCTTCTTCCGTCATCCAGATGGACAGCTCCATCCGGCAGGTGGAACAGAGCGCGATGGATACGGCGTCCATCTCGGAAGAGGTTCGACGCGACGCGGAATCCGGCAAGGCATCCGTTGAAGCCACCATATCGGGAATGCAGGAGATCAAGCGTTCCTCGTCCATTACCCACGAGGTAATCGTTACCCTGTCGGAGAAGGCCCACGACATCGGCGCGATCCTCTCGGTAATCAACGAGGTGGCTGAGCAGACGAACCTCCTGGCGCTGAACGCCGCCATCATCGCCGCCCAGGCGGGCGAGCAGGGCAAGGGATTCGCCGTGGTGGCCGACGAGATCAAGGAGCTTGCGGACCGCACCAGCAGTTCCACCCGTGAGATAGAAGAACTCATCAAGGGGGTTCAGGAAGAAACCCGGCGGGCGGTGGACGCCATCAACGTTGCGGAAAAGAGCATTGCCGACGGTGAGCTCCTGTCCCAGAAATCGGGCGTCGCCCTTGGAAAGATTGTGTCGGGAGTGGAACAGGCATCCGAACAGGTGGGAGAGATCGCCCGCGCTTCAGCCGAACAGGCCAAGGGAAGCCAGATGATCCGCGAGGCAATGGAACAGGTAACCGACATGATCATGCAGATAGCCAACGCCACCCAGCAGCAGAGCAAGGGGAGCGAACTGATCATGACCGCCGTTGAACGGATGAAGGTGCTCACCTCCCAGGTACGCTCCTCCACCCGCGAGCAGAGCAAGGTGGGAACGCTGATAGCCGGTTCCACCGAGAATATCACCAGCATGATACGTCAGATTAAACGCGCCTGCGATGAGCAGACCCGGGGAAGCGAACAGATAGTCGTCGCAATTGACGATATCCAGAAATCAACCCACGAGCACCTGGGAGCGGCAGGGACCATGGAAAAAGCGGTGGGAGGTCTCTCCCTGCAGGTTGCCGAACTAAAAAAGGAAATCAGCGGATTCACGTTGACGGAACACAGGTAAAACACCCATGGGCAGAATTGCCGAAACCTTCAAAAATCTGAGAAAAAAACAGGAAAAGGCCCTCGTCACCTTCATAACCGCCGGTGACCCGGATCTCGACACAACCGCCGTAATCGTTGAGGAACTGGCGAAAGCGGGCGCGGATCTCATCGAACTCGGCGTCCCCTTCTCCGACCCAATGGCCGACGGGCCGACCATACAGCTTTCTTCCGAACGGGCCATCGCGGCCGGCACGACCCTGCCGAAGATCCTGGAGATGGTTCGATCGGTTCGGAAGACTACGGAGGTTCCCATCATCCTCATGGGATACTATAATCCCATTTTCTCCTACGGAATGGAACGGTTTGTCGCGGACGCCGTTGAATCCGGAGTCGACGGCGTGCTGCTGGTGGACCTTCCGCCCGAGGAAGCCGATTCGGAAGGATTCTCCGCGGTGGCTCGGGAGAAGGGGCTGGACGTGATTTTCCTCCTGGCGCCCACCTCTGACGAAGACCGCATCGGAAAAGTGGTAAAGCGGGGGCGGGGCTTCCTCTACTACGTGTCGGTTACCGGAGTGACCGGAGCGCGCAAGGACGTCTCGGCATCTCTTGGCGACGAAGTTCAGCGGGTCCGCAACGCCTCCGCCATGCCGCTTGTGGTCGGTTTCGGCATCTCCGACCCGAGCCAGGCGGGCGCCGCCGCGTATCATGGTGACGGCGCCGTAGTCGGAAGCGCCCTGGTGAAATTGTTTGAGGAGTTCCGGGGGGAGGAACTGAAGCACAAGGTGCGCGATTTCGTTGCATCCCTCAAGGCGGGTATCGGCACACACGCACCCTGAGACAGGTGCAGCCGGTTCGAAAACCGCGCATGGCGCGAGAAGGCGGATATATGGGTTGGTTTACACGACAGAAAGCGCCGATTGCAACCAACGGCGAGAAGAAGAAGATGCGGGTTCCCGAGGGCCTCTGGACGAAGTGCAAGAGTTGCAATGCGACCATCTATACCAAGGAAATGGAGAAGAACTTGAACGTCTGCCCCAAGTGCGACTACCATTTCCGCCTCTCCGCCAAGGCCCGGCTCGACCTGGTCCTGGACCCCGGAAGTTTCACCGAATTCGACCGGGATCTGGAGTCCGTCGATTTTCTTGAGTTTCAGGACTCCAAAAGCTACCGGGACAGAATACAAGCCGCCATGGAAAAGGGAAACGGTAAAGAGGCGGTAATCTGCGGGGAAGGGATGATAGACGGGACCCCCGTCCAGATCGCGGTCTTCGATTTCTCCTTCATGGGCGGCAGCATGGGGAGCGTCGTCGGCGAAAAGATCACGCGTCTCATCGAGCGCGCGGGAGAACGCCGCACTCCGGCGATCATCTTCTCCTCTTCGGGTGGGGCCCGGATGCAGGAGAGCATCATCTCACTCATGCAGATGGCAAAGACATCGGCGGCCCTGGCCAGGCTTCGAGATGCCGGTTTACCTTACATCTCGGTCCTCACCGACCCCACGACCGGCGGGGTCACCGCCAGTTTTGCCATGCTCGGCGACATCATCATGGCGGAACCGAAGGCCCTGATAGGTTTTGCCGGCCCCCGTGTCATCGAACAGACGATCCGCCAGAAGCTGCCCGAGGGATTTCAACGGGCCGAATACCTCCTTGAGCACGGCATGGTTGATGTGATCGTCCCGCGGAAAGAGTTGAAGACCCGACTCTCCCAGATCGTCAAGATGCTTTTCCGGACGCCTTCGGCCGATCCCGTGAAAGCTTCCCGGACCTGACGGCCCACCGCGCGAAATCAGTACCCGCAACGGTACCGCCTCCGCCATGACCTATCAGGAAATCCTGACGCATATCTACGGGCTCGGCCGATTCGGCATGAAGCCCGGCCTGGAGAGGATTTGCTCCCTTCTGAAGGCCTTGTCGAATCCACAGGACCGCCTCCGGGTCATCCATGTGGCGGGGACTAACGGTAAAGGTTCGACGGCCGCCTTTCTGTCCGCCATGCTGACCGCGGCGGGACATCGGGTGGGGCTCTTCACCTCTCCCCACCTGCTTGCGTTTCCGGAACGAATCCGCATCAACGGCAGGGAGATTTCGGAACCTGATGTGGTTTCGTGCGCTGAACGGGTGGTATCAGCCGCCCCGCCGGGTACCACCTTTTTCGAGATAGTCACGGCCATGGCCTATCTCCATTTCGCGGAGCAGGGGGTAGGACCGGCGATCATGGAAGTCGGTATGGGAGGAAGGCTCGACGCCACCAATGCCGCATCCGGCGTCCTGTCTCTCATCTCACCCATAGCCCTGGACCATTGCGAGTACTTGGGAAACGACATCGCACGCATAGCCGGTGAAAAAGCGGGGGTGATAAAGGCCGGTCAACCTGTCGCAATCGCACCCCAGCATCCCGATGCGCTGAAGATCATTACCGAGACGTGCGCCGGCCTCGGAAGCCGTCTTTTCCGGGATGGCCATGATTTTGCCGCGACCTGGGAAACGGACGGACTGGCATACCACGGCCTCAACCTGCATCTGGAGGGCCTCAGGCCGGGCATTCCCGGCAGCTACCAGAAAACGAACGCGGCTCTTGCTCTCTGCGCATCGGAACTGCTCGACCGCGTGGGGCTGGCCGTTTCGGAAGACGCGGCACGACAAGGGATACAACAGGCTTTCTGGCCGGGACGGATGGAGATGTTCCCCGGCCCTCCACGTGTCATTCTCGACGGCGCGCATAACCCGGCCGGAGCGGAAGCGCTGGCCGGTGCGCTGGCCGGCGTACCCAGGGAGGCGCTTATCCTGGTAGTCGGAGTTGTAGGCGACAAGGATGTGGACGGTATCCTCGCTCCCTTGCTTCCCCATGCCGATCGCGTCATTGCCGTCTGCCCGGCGATTCCACGGGGGCTCCCGTCCGGCGTACTCTCCGAACGGAGCGGGACGCTCGGTCACCGGGCCGTGGATGCGGGAGATGTGACAGCGGGACTGAATATGGCATTTTCACGTGCATCCGCCCGGGACCTGATTCTGGTCTGCGGTTCCCTCTTTACGGTCGGCGAGGCGCGGGCGCGTCTTCTTGCACGAACCTTCGAACCTTTTCGCGGATAGGGTGCGGATCCCATGAGAGACATACCGTCACGAATTCTTCTTTCCGTCCTGTTCCTGCTTGCCGGTGTCTCCCCTTGCGTGGCGCTGGAGGCCAATGTCACCGAATCGGGCGTAATGAAGATCAAAGCCGACAGCATCGGATACGACGCACGGAGCGATTCGTACACCGCAACCGGAAAGGTGCGCATCGACTGGAGCGGCGCCACCATGTTCGCCGACACCGTATCGCTTCTGCAAAAGGGCACCCTGGCAAACGCTGAAGGAAACATCCTCGTTAAGCAGGATGAGAATACCATCCACGGCGACAATGCCTCGTTCAATCTGGAAACGGGAAAGGGAGAAATCACCAACGGCAGGCTTTTCGTGCAACAGGGAAACTTCCGTGTCTCCGGCAAGAAACTGCTGAAGACCGGTCCGGAAGATTACCGTATCGAAAACGGCTCCTTCACCACCTGTGACGGTGATGTTCCCAGCTGGAAATTCAGCGCCGCGGAACTGGATGTAACCAGGGAAGAATACGCGGTCGGCCGCCATGCCGTCTTCTACATCAAGGACATTCCCCTTCTCTATCTGCCCTACATCGTCTATCCGGTCAAGGAATCGCGCCAGTCGGGTTTCCTGCTCCCACGCATCGGCCACTCCACAAAGAAGGGATTCTATCTGGAACTCCCCTACTATCTGGTGGTGTCGCCGAGCCAGGAAGCGACCTTTTACCTCGATGTCATGACGAACAGGGGAGCCGGGGCCGGGGCGGATTACAAGTATATCATGCGTTCCGGAGGCCACGGGGAGCTGAATGCCTACCTCCTCTATGATACCGAAGAAAACATGACGCGCGGCACCCTGCTCGCCCAGCACCAGCAGTCTTTTTCTCCGACCCTCTTCTTCTCGGCGGACATCAGCCTGACGCTGGATCGCGACTTCTACCGCGACTTCGGTGAGGTCTCGGGAGAATACAACAAGCAATACCTGGAAAGCATCGCGTTTCTTACCAAACAGTGGGAACGCTTCTCCCTGACAACCGAACTGCGTTATACCGAAGACCTGTATGCGAAAAACAACAGCCTCACGCTCCAGAAACTTCCGGTCATCACCTTTACCGGCATCAAACAGAGGGTGGGGGCAACGCCCTTTTTCGTATCCTTGGATTCCAGCTTTACCGACTTTTTCCGGGAAAACGGACTGAAGGGCCAACGACTGGACCTCCACCCCATGCTCACCTATTACACATCGCCCGGCGGGGTTCTTGAGGGATCGGTCTGGGTCGGATATCGTCACCGCCTCTACAACACCTACGGCGGCGAAACGTCGTCCGGGTTCACCAATACCGGCATGCCGGACGTGGGGGCTGCGGTCTCGACAACCCTCTCACGCGTGTACGAGACGGGATGGGGCAACCTGAAAAAGATCAAACATACCCTGATTCCGGAAATAACATACGCGTACCGGCCGCAGAAAAACCAAGACGATCTGCCGTTCTTCGACTACAATGATCGCCTGGTCGCCCAGAACATGGTGAGCTACTCCTTTACGAACTACCTGACCGGCAAGTACCTCTCCGGTGACAACCCGGCAACCTACCGTGACCTCGCCTACCTGCGCATCTCGCAGGGGTACGAATTCAGCGGCGCCCGTCGCGACGTCCTGACCCTGGTTGATGAAGGCAAACCCTTCACCGATATCCGCCTGGAGACAAAGGTCTATCCCACCGAACGGACCTCTCTCTCCATTGATAGCCGGTTCAACCCCTACCACATGCACTTTTCAACCTTTGCCGTGGCCACGGAGGTGGCGGACGGCAAAGGCAACAGGGTTGGGGTAGGATACCGTTTCGCCCAGGATCAGGTCCGGTACCTGGAGGGAAAACTCGACCTGAATTACCTCAATCCCTTCGTCTTCCACTACCTCACCCGCTACTCTTTCGATACGAGGGATTTTATCGAATCCTACTATTCGCTTGAGGTAAAACAGAAATGCTGGGGGGTAACGTTTACCTACCGGGAACGGCCGGGAGACCATGGTTTCATGATCAGCTTCACCCTGTCGGGGCTCGGCTCAATCGGAAAGTTCAAGGCATTCTGAAAAAGCTTCCTTGGCTGCGATGGAGATCATGACATACCATACCGGCTTCCCGTTGTGCCCTGATTTCCCTTTACAAAGAAAAGATAGTTCTATATTCTCTACGTTTTTAATGTGAGGTTAGACATACACTGCATGGCAATCGGTTCTATTCGCAATTTTTCCATTATCGCCCACATCGACCACGGCAAATCGACTCTCGCAGACCGGCTCCTGGAGTTCACCGGCGCCCTGAGTGAACGGGAACGGCAGGACCAGTTCCTGGACAAGATGGATCTGGAACGGGAGCGCGGCATTACCATCAAGGCCCAGACGGTCCGTCTCACCTACCGTGCCCTGGATGGGAAAGAGTATATCCTCAACCTCATCGATACACCCGGCCACGTCGACTTCACCTATGAAGTCTCCCGTTCCCTCGCCGCCTGCGAAGGAGGTCTTCTCGTGGTCGACGCGTCCCAGGGAGTCGAGGCACAGACACTGGCCAACGTCTATCTCGCCCTCGACAACAACCTGGAAGTCTTTCCCGTCCTCAACAAGATTGATCTCCCGGCAGCCGAGCCGGAAAGGGTTATCAACGAGATCGAGGAGATCATCGGCATCGACGCCCACGATGCTGTTCTGGCAAGCGCCAAGGAAGGCATCGGCACGCGGGAGATCCTGGAAGAGATCGTCAAGAAGATCCCTCCGCCCAAAGGCGACATCTCCGCGCCCCTGAAGGCGCTCCTGTTTGATTCCTGGTACGACCAGTACCAGGGGGTAATCATCCTGGTGAGAATCTTCGACGGAACCCTCAAAAGAGGCGACAAGATCCAGCTCATGTCCACCAACCGCACCTACGAAGCGCTCAAGATCGGGGTGTTCGCGCCGATGATGCGCGAGGTTGAGCAGTTGTCCGCCGGTGAAGTCGGTTTTGTCATAGCAGGCATCAAAGATGTGGCGGATGCCAAGGTAGGGGACACGGTAACCCTTTTTCATCGCCAATGCGCTACCCCGCTCGGCGGCTTCAAGGAAGTCAAGCCGATGGTATTCTCGGGCCTCTATCCCATCGATACGGCCCAGTATGAGCAACTGCGCGATGCCCTGGCAAAGCTCCGACTGAACGATTCCTCCTTTTCCTATGATCCGGAGACCTCCGTGGCTCTCGGATTCGGCTTCAGGTGCGGCTTCCTCGGTCTCCTCCACATGGAGATCATCCAGGAAAGGCTTGAGCGGGAATTCGATCTGCAACTCATCACCACGGCGCCCACGGTCGTGTACAAGGTCCACAGGACCAGCGGAGAGGTCTTCACCATCGAGAGCGCCAATCAGTTGCCGGAACAGCAACATGTGGACTTCGTGGAAGAACCGTTCATCCTGGTTCATATCCACGTCCCCAACGAGTTCGTCGGAGGCGTTCTTGCCCTGTGCGAGGAGAAGCGCGGGGTACAGCGGGAGATCAAGTACCTGACCCAGACACGGGTCATGATCATCTACGAGTTGCCGCTGAACGAGATCGTCCTCGATTTCTACGACAGGCTTAAATCCATTACCAAAGGGTATGCATCCCTGGACTACGAGTACCTGGATTACCGTCAAAGCGATCTGGTGCGTCTCAACATCATGATCAACGGCGAAGTAGTCGATGCCCTGTCGCTGATCATCCATCGGGACAAGGCATACTACCGGGGCCGGGACCTCGTATCCAAGATGAAGGAACTCATCCCCCGCCAGATGTTCGAGGTCATCATCCAGGCGGCCATCGGCAACAAGGTGATCGCCCGTGAGACCGTAAAGGCGCTGCGCAAGGATGTCCTGGCAAAGTGTTACGGGGGGGACATCACACGCAAGAGAAAACTGCTTGAAAAACAGAAGGAAGGAAAAAAACGGATGAAAAACGTGGGGAATGTGGAACTTCCCCAGGAAGCGTTTCTCGCCATTCTCAAGGTGGAAGACAAATAATTCAGCCAGGGGAAGCAGACCTCATGGAAAAAAACAGATACCGCGACGACGCGAGCAGCACGGCTCCGGAAACCGATGCCCCCGTAAAGAAGAAGCATCTTGTCAGGGAATACACCGAATCGATAATCATCGCCGTCATCCTGGCCTTGATCATCAGGGCATTCGTTGTCCAGGCGTTCAAGATACCTTCCGGCTCCATGGAAGATACCCTGCTCATCGGCGACCACCTGCTGGTGAACAAGTTTATCTACGGCCCTCTGATACCCTTTACCGACAAGCGCCTCTTCAAGATTCGCGATCCCCGTCAGGGTGATGTCATCGTCTTCGAATATCCCGAAGACCCGAGCAAAGACTTCATCAAACGGGTCGTCGGCGTTCCCGGAGACGTCGTGCAGGGAATCGAAAAAAAGGTCTATGTAAACGGCAGGCTTTATCAGAACCCCCATGAAGTCCACAAGGAGCAGGATCTCATCCCCAAGGAACAGAACCCCCGGGACACCTTCGGACCGGTAAAGGTCCCCGAAGATTCCTACTTCGTGATGGGGGACAACCGCGACCGTTCGTACGACAGCCGTTTCTGGGGGACCGTCAAGAAGGAGAAGATCAAGGGTCTTGCCTTTATCAAGTACTGGTCGTGGGATAACTGGCGGGTACGGTGGGGAAGCATCGGCCGTCTCATAAAATGACGTCTTTTCCCGTAACAGGACACGAAAGGCCGTTCACACGCTCACCGCGTTGAACGGCCTTTCTCTTTCGCCCCCCTCAAAGAAAGCGGTACACCGCGGATCAAGAGACGCATCCGTCTCCATCCACTACCGTGACTTCCCCACTCCCACCCGATCGCACAGATGAGCCAGCCGACAGGTCGAACATCTCGGAGAGAGCGGAGAGCACTGGTTCTGTCCAAAAGTTACCAGGAGATCGTTGATTACGATCCAGTACTCCTTCGGAAGTTTCTCTCGCAGCGCGAATTCGGTCTCTTCCGGAGTCCGGGTTACGACATACCCCCACCGGTTACAGATGCGGTGGACATGGGTATCGACACAAATGCCCGGCTTTCCGTACCCGAGGGTGACCACGAGATTCGCCGTCTTCCGGCCGACACCCTTCAGCTTCAGCAATTCGTCTATCTCATCGGGAACGTTCCCGCCGTATTCCGTGTCCAGGATGCGGCAGATTTCCAGGATATGGGCGGCCTTTGTTCGGTAGAATCCGACCGGATAGATGGTTTTCTCAATGGTATCACACGGCAGAACCATCATTTTTTCCGGGGTATCGGCCAGGGCGAAAAGCCTTTCGGATGCCGCGCCCGTCGTCCTGTCCTGGGTCCGTAGGGAAAGGATACAGGAGATAAGGACCTTGAACGGGTTTCCTTCCCGTTGCGAAACGATGGTGACCGCAGGGGTCTTCCAGCCGATCACCGCTTCCGCAAGCAGCGCAACCGCCTCATGGATCTGCACCTCAGTCATGGCAAACCTCTCGTATGTGAAATGTCCGGGCCAGTCTAGACGAACCACCCATCGCAGGCAACCAAAATACGGATGAACCGATCGATACGCCTTTCAGCGATTGAACTTCCCGGTATTCTTCCTTATACTTGTAGCCCACTTGCAAACCTGGAGGATTGCCGCATGGAAAGATACATGGACCTGCATATCCACACCTTTCATTCCGACGGTGTCCTTTCACCGACCGAAATAGTCCGGAAAGCCTCCGACAAGGGTTTGAAGGCTATTGCGATTGCCGACCACGATTCGGTCTCCGGGGTGGAAGAGGCGCTTGTTGCGGGCCTGCGATTCGGTGTTGAAGTCATACCGGCAGTGGAGTTGTCCATTGGTTTCAAGGACTTTCATGACGTGCACCTTCTGGGGTACTACATCGAGTACCGCGACAGGGACTTTTCCGCCAAACTCAAGGAATTCCGCAAAGCACGGGATATCCGGGGCAAGGCAATCGTGGAAAAGATAAACGCCAAACTGGCCGCCGAGCGCAAAGTCAGTATCTCCCTCGACGAGGTTGCGGACACGTCCCAAGGCTCGCTGAGCCGCCTCCATATTGCACGACTGCTTGTCGACAAGGGGCTGGCCCGGCACGTGCAGGATGCCTTTACCCGTTATCTGCAGCCGTGCGATGTGCCCAAACGTTACTTCGCGATGGACGATGCCCTGGATGAGATCAGAAGGATCGGGGGAGTTGCCGTCCTGGCCCACCCGTCAAGCATATCCGAGGACCGAAGGGTTTTGGCGACTCTCATCAGAGAGCTTTCCACCATGGGGCTCGACGGCCTTGAAGTGTTCAACAACCTCTGTTATAAGGACGATATGATTTTTTTCGAATCCCTCTGTCGGGAACTGGATCTTGCCATGACGGGGGGGTCCGATTACCACGGATATGAGGATGACGTGGACATCGGTATCGGCAGGGGAGGGCTGGCGGTCGCATACCGACTGCTGGAGCCTCTGAAAGAGATCTCCCGTTCACGGCGGACCTGCCGGTAACCCTTTTTCGAGGCACCTTTCGACGAGTGCCGTAAGCGGGTAGAATTATGGCCGACGCGCGCGAAGTACTTGAAACCATGAAAAAAGTCGCCAAGATACGCATCGAAATGCTGAGGGAAGGCGTTACCTTTCACAACAAGAGAAAGCAGGCGTTCTACCTGAAGGAATATGAAGATAAACTGAGGGAAATTGAGGAGTTGATCCGCCGAATGAACATCCGGCTGGTATACAGCAAGGGCTCCCTGAAAGGGGACCCCCCACCGGAAACATGAGTCGGGCCCGGAAAGGAAACCTTGTTCTTTCTACTCCAGGCGAACCTTCTTTATCCCCGGCGTAGCCACAATACTGTCAACAATCCTGTACCCCGTTTCGCGGCTTGTAAGTTTTATCTCGAATTCAAGAAAAATCTCCTGCTTTTCCATGTCATGCTCAATGCAGGCGTTCAACATTTTCAGGTTGAATCCTCCAAGAAGATTTTCGATTCTCTCCATCTGCCCTTCCACATCCATGCTCCATACCTTTACCGCACTGTAGGCATCCCGCGTCAACACGCCTTCCACCTTTTTCAGCAGCAGGAGGGAGCCGACGGCAACCACCGTAACCAGCACGGACACGTAATAGAGCCCTATGCCGCAGGCTACGCCTACGGCAGATGCGACCCAGAGGCAGGCAGCAGTGGTGAGGCCGCGGATGGAAGCCTTGTCGCGAAGAATCGCCCCGGCGCCGAGAAAACCGATGCCCGTAACGACTTGGGCCGCAACCCTCGCGGGATCGACCCCCACGGGAATCCTGCCGCTGAAATCTCCGTACATCCTGTACAGGGAAATGGAGATCACTGCAAAAACACAGGACCCGAGGGAAACGAGGAGGTGGGTTCGAAATCCCGCCGGCCGGCCGTGGATCTCCCTCTCCAGTCCGATGACTCCCCCGAGGAGCGCCGCAAGCAACAACCTCAGCACTACGTGAAAATCTAATTCCATAGGACCGCGGTACTCCCATGGCCGTGACGAAGAACTCTCCGGGGGGCGATATGCGTCACTCCCGGAGAGCTACGACAGGACCGGTTTCTCGAAGGAAAGGTCAAGGGACAGTGCTGTCTTGACTTCTTTGTCTCCAAGCCGGATTACAAGGGGGAGACGGTATTGGCCGGCGCCAATCGCCACTATCTCGCCCGCGACTTCAATCTCCGGTTCACTGTCAACGGGAGCGCATGTCTGTTCGGCCGGAGAAAACGCGTCAGTAGACAGAAGACTTTCTGACACCTCCTCCGTTTCAGTACCCATTTCAACGGGCGCGTCCACGAGCATATCGGCCGTTATTTCTTCATCGACCAACTCTTCGGGCATTTCAGATGGAATCTCTTGAAAAGTCGACTCTCCTCCTGATTCCATCGACGCGGCAACCGCTTCAATCGGCTCTATGGGTTCAAGCGATTCGACAATCGGCTCTTCAACCGGTTCCACCGCAAGAGCGGGCAATTCTTCTTCCGGCACAACCGTCGGAGCAATGGATTCCTCAATCGGCTCAGGAGGCGCCTCCTCGGGTTCAGAAGGCACAACAGGCGTTTCTTCTTCCAATCCGAGCGGCAGATCCCGCAGCTTCTGCAGAACCATTTTCACCATCTCGGAAAGGGTTGGAAGAACACCTTCCCCTGAACGGGCCGAAGCGGGAACGGTTCGGAAATCCGCCGTATCCAGCAGACTCTGTACCTGCTCGATAGAGGACGCATCAATGACGTCCTTCTTATTGCACTGGAAAAGGCAGGGTGTATCCCCGAGCACGGCGCCATAACCGCTCAGCATCTCCTTGAGGGATTCAAGGCTCCTTCGGTTTTCCAGCAATCGCGACGGTTCCAGGTCCGCGACAAAGACTACGCCATCCGCGCCTTTCAGGACGTTTTTCCAGATTGCGGCATCAGTCACGTCGCCCGGAACGGTGTAGATGTGAAAACGGACGCTGAAATCCTTGATCCCGGCGAGTTCCGGCCTCATGAAGTCAAAGAAGACGATCCGGCCGCTCGGTGTATTCATGAATTTGAATTTACCGCGGTACTCCGGCTTCAACTTGCTGTAGATGAACTCCAGGTTCGTCGTTTTACCGCTCCCACCAGGGCCGAAAAAGACTATCTTGGCATGAATTTCCTTCTTGACGTCATTTACGAGAGCCATGGGACCCCCCCTATTTCTCCTTTTTTTTGTTCAACAGCGATCGCCTCGCCTGGGTTGCAATAACGGAAGAGATATTCTTACTCTTGGCAAACACCGCGAGATCCTTTTCGGTCAGGGTGGAAAGAAAACGGAGCGCCTGATGGAGCGGCGTTTTATTGTTCTCCACCAGCGCCTTTCGTATCTGGTAATTCTTTGTCCATTCCTTATTGGCGCAGATGTCGCGTATGATATCGTCGTTGTTCACGGGTGACTTTGAGATGAAAAGCACCTCGGCCTCGGTAAGCCGCGGGTTCTTTATGACCGCCTCGGACACCAGCTTATTGGTGTCCTTGATGAGAAGCATCCGCCATTCCTTGTCCCCGGTGATGGCCATCTTGATCTTTTCGGAAATCCCCATCTCCTGGGTGAGCTGGTATTTGCTCTTGAACTCTTCTTCCTCCTCAAGGGTTTCCTCGCCATCTTCCGCGGCATCACCACCTTCAGAGGACACATCCTCCTCCGACGAGGCGCCCTGTGTCTCCTCGCACAACCGGGATTCAGGACCCTCGCCCGCGGGGATCGCCCCCTTTTCAGCAAGAAACGATCGGATAGACTCATCCGCGGAAGGATTGCGTGCAATCGCCAGCGACGCCGCGGGATTCCGGAAATGCAATCCGGCAAGAAGCCCGAGGATACGGGGATGGGTGTCGGGTGAACCGCAGATTGCCAGCAAAGACTCCGTGGGAAGCTTCCTCAAGCCTTCCATGGCAGCGGCCCGCACCTCCGGATCGGGATCGCGGTACAGGAGAACAAGGACCGCAGGCAGATCGGAAAGGGGAATCTCGGCTTCACAGCGGGCGGCTTTCAGTCGTTCCTCACGCGGTGTATCGGTCTGCACATACCGAGCGGATGCGTGCGAGATTCGTATCGTTACCTTGCGGGCATCATCCATGTTCGCAGCCTATTTTGCTTCTACTGGGTCGGATAGGGTTTGAATCCCATCTTGCGCAGCTTCGCAGCCTCTTCCTGCGCTGCTTCCCGTGTCGGGAACCCCCCGACCATCATCCTCCAGGACTCCACAGGGGCATCAGCCTTTTTCAGAATGGGTGCGAACCCCTGCGATCTCAACCGCTCCTGCTCCTCGACCGCCCGTTCCTTCCGGTAGTAGGAACCGGCGAAGAGAGTATACTTTCCGTTTTCCTGGAGTAAAAAAGCGCCTTTACTGGTCTTTTTCACTTTTTCCAACTCCGTGCGCGCGGTTGTATAGGAATCGAACTCACCCACAACCAGCCTGTTCATGGGCTGGCTCTTCTTCGGTCCCGCGACAACGGACGGATGAACACCGGCCTTTTCAAGTTTCGACTTATCGGCTTTCAGTGTCGACTGCAAAACGTATGTGCCGATGACGAGGCTGAATCCCTTTCCTTCCTTTTTCGAAACGGTCTTCCCCGTACCGTCGGCGACCTTGCTCGGCGTCGCGTCACCCTTCTTGGCAGACGCTGCTTTCTGTTTTACAGTACTCGCACTGTCAGGCTTCTGTTCAGTTCCCACGCTTTTCTTCCGGGGAAGCGACGAACCGCTATCCTTTGCGGCGGACTTCACCGGCACGGTTTTTTCGGTGAATTTCACTGCCGCGGCCGAAGAAGCTTTTCCGGCAGCGGTCTTCCGGGCCTCCGAAGCCGCGGCTTTTTTCGCTGTTTCTTTCTGTTTGGCCGTCGGCGGCACTGGTTCAACCGGCGCCGCCGCCGTTTTCTGCGCGGTCGGGACAGGCTTTGAGACAGCCGGCGACGGTTTGACCGGAACACCGGGCGATGATTCCGGCGCCTTTACAGGGGCATTCTCCTGTACCCGGCCTGTTACGGCCGGTTTTTCCGGGGTCTCAGCCAGGGTAGCGGGGGTGGCGGGAGCACCTTGGTCCACCTGCGCGGCGGACGTTGACGCATTCTGGACCACTCGCGCCGGAAGCGGCTTTTTCACTTCAGTACTTGAAACATCGACCTGGGTCGGTGTCTCCTCATTGGGACGCAGCACATCCGTAAAGAAGTAAAAATAGCTGAAACAGACCCCCAGTGCGAGGAGAAGAATCAAGATACCCTTGACGCTGCTCCCCGCGACACCGAATATGCACGGCGCCTTGCCTTTTTCAGGTAAACCGTTGTCCACCATCTGTGCTCCCCCTTCCCCGCTTGTATCTGCCGTCAGTGACCGGCCTTGCCGCCTGCCTGCGCATCGTTGATGACTTTCTGGGCAAGGTGGCTGGGAATCTCTTCGTAGTGAGAGAACTCGGTAGTGAAGAGGCCGCGGTCGCTGGTCATGGAGCGCAGATCGTTGGCGTAGGAAAGCACTTCGGACATGGGTACAACCGCCCTGATTATTTGGGAGTTTGCCTTCGGTTCTACGCCGACCACCTTGCCGCGCCGCGAATTGAGGTCACCTATTACGTCCCCCATGTTGTCCTCCGGAACAGTTACCTTGATCTTCATGATAGGTTCCAGGAGCACCGGTTTCGCCGTTTCCATCGCCTTTTTGAAGGCCATGGAACCGGCAATCTTGAACGCCATTTCGGAGGAGTCGACCGTGTGGAACGAGCCGTCGTAGAGTACTGCCTTGAAATCTACGACAGGATACCCGGCCAGGCACCCCTCAATCGCTGCCTCCTGAATCCCCTTGTCAACCGCCGGTATGTATGTCTTCGGTATGACGCCGCCGACGATCTTGTCCTCGAACTGGTATCCATCGCCGCGTCCAAGGGGGACAAACTCGACCCAGCAGTCTCCGTACTGGCCTCGACCGCCGGACTGTTTCTTGTATTTCCCCTGGACCTTGACCGATGTCTTGAGGGTTTCCAGATAGGGTACGCGCGGGGTTTTCAATTCAACCTCGACGCCGTATTTGCGCTTGAGTTTCTCGATCGTCACTTCAAGGTGCACCTGCCCCATGCCGGAGATAATGTGTTCCCTGGTCTGCTCGTCGCGACGCAGCGTTATGGTCGGGTCCTCCTCCATCAGACGCTGGAGTGCGCCATGGATCTTGTCCTCGTCGTTTTTCGTCTTCGGCTGGATGGCAAAGGAGATGACCGGATCCAGAGACTTGGCCGGTTCGTAGACAATGGGTTTGTCGGCATCGCACAGCGTATCCCCGCTTACCGTTTCCTTCAGCTTGGCAACCGCTACGATGTCCCCTGCAACGGCCTGCTTGATTGGCTTCTGCTTCTTGCCTTCCAGTTCGTAGATCTGCCCGATGCGCTCCACGCAGTCCTTACTCGCGTTGTAGACCGTCGAATCGGAGTTCAGGGCGCCTGAGTAGACCCTGAAAACGGTAATCTTGCCGGTATACGGATCAGAGGTGGTCTTGAATACCAGCGCGGAGAACGGCTGTCCCTCTTCCGGCGCTCTCTCTTCCACCTCGTTCGTCTTTGGATTGATGCCGGCGACTCTGCCGCGATCCAGGGGTGACGGGAGGCAAAGGCACATGTAATCGAGCAACTGGGATACCCCGACGTTCAGGAGAGCGGAACCGCAGAAGACGGGGGTGAAGGTGTTGCGCAGGGTGCCGACCCGCAGGCCGTCATAGATTTCCTCTTCCGTCAGTTCCCCGGTCTCAAGAAACTTCTCGGTAAGGGCATCATACGCCTCGGCGACCGTCTCAACGAGCTTTTCCCGCATGCTTTCCGCATCCGCCAGGAAGTCCGCCGGGATATCCGTTTCGGTAAACTTTCCGGAAAGATCCTTGGTGTAGCGATAGGCCTTCATCTTGACCAGGTCGATGACTCCCTCGAAGCTCTCCTCCGCCCCCAACGGTATCTGCACCGCAACCGCACGGGCGCCCAGGGCCTTTTCCATATCGCCCATGGCGCGGAGGTAGTTGGCCCGCTCACGGTCCATCTTGTTCACAAAGGCAATCCGAGGAATTTCCGCTTCGTTGGCCCACTCCCAGACCTCCTCGGTCTGGACCTTGACGCCGGAAATGGCGGAGATAATCACCACCGCTCCGCCAAGAACGCGCAGACAGGAGCGGGTGTCCGCGATAAAGTCCCCGTAGCCCGGGGTATCGATAATGTGGAGGGAATGGCCGTTCCAGTCTCCGTGATTGAGGGAGGATGATACCGTTATCTTGCGCTTTATTTCTTCCGGCTCGAAATCCATGGTCGAACTGCCGTCATCGACACGACCGAGCCTGTCATTCGTGCCGGTAGCGAACAGAATGGCCTCGGTGAGGGAAGTCTTCCCCGCACCTCCATGGGCCACAATTCCAACGTTTCTCACTTTTGCGGTGTCGTTCTTTGCCATAAAGCCCCCTTGCTTATGTAATAGGTTTACGCGTTTCTACATAACTCCGAAGGGAAAAACTTCCTGCACATTCATCACATCACCAGTGAATACAAACACCCGAGGCGGTACCGAAATGAAGGGCGCCGAGGGCTACGTCTGTTGCTGACTGTTCCTCTCATACAGGATTCTGAGGCCTTCAAGGGTTAGGAATTCATGGACTTCCTCGATTGTCTTCGACTCTTCGGCAATCATCGCGGCAAGTCCTCCCGTTGCTATTACCCGTAAATTTTCCCTGCTCTCGGCCTTAATCCGCATCACAATCTCATCGACCAGCCCGACATAACCGTAGAATATCCCGGCCTGCATCGCACCCACGGTGTTTTTCGCGATGATGGAAGGCGGTTTCACGAATTCGACCCTGGGAAGTTTGCTGGCCTTCTGGAACAACGCCTCCGCGGATATCATGACGCCCGGAGCGATGACGCCGCCGCAGTACTGGCCCTTGCCGTTCACGAGATCGAAGGTGGTAGCCGTCCCGAAATCCACGATAATAAGGGCGGTCCCATATCTCTCAAATCCCGCGACAGCGTTTACAATGCGATCCGCTCCTACCTCCTTTGGATTCTCGTAATGAATGGGCATCCCGGTCCTGATGCCGGGGCCGACCACATAGGGCCTGAGGTTGAAATATCGGAGGGAAAGCCTTTCCAGTACCCCGGTCAGCGCCGGGACAACGGAAGAGATGATGATATCATCCACCACATCGCTCTCTATCCCGGAAAAACGGAACAACTCGTAAATGAGTATCGCGTACTCATCCACGGTCTTCGCCGTGTCGGTCGCAATCCTCCAGTCTCTCACGAGGGAATGGCCGTCGTAGAGGCCGAGAACGGTATTACTGTTGCCTACGTCAATTACAAGTAACACGCGCATACGCTCCACAATGAATACTCGCGGCACGATCCTTCCCGGAGCGCACTCCCGGAAGCGTTGCCCGCGTATCTATACAAATCTCACGTCTCCCGACAGCACCCGCTTCGACACTCCGTCGCACGTCCGAAGAAGGAGAGCTCCATCCGCATCTATCCCGTCAACCGTTCCCTCCATGTCGCCGTCACCGGCTGAGACCGTCACCCGCCGCCCCCGGATCATGGCGCGGGCAAGCCATTCCTCCCTGACGGACTCGAATCCTCGGCACAAGTACTCATCGTAGAGGGAGTCAAGAACGGAAAGGAGCGTACGGGTGAATTCGACGCGACCGACGGGGGTGCCTTCCTCAAGCAGCAGAGAACTCGCGGGGTAGCGCAGATCATCCGGAAACTGCTCTTTCTCCATATTGATATTCACGCCGATACCGAGCACCACCCAGTGTATCGTGTCGGTCTCGGCGCTCATCTCATTCAGGAGACCGGCGACTTTGCGCTCATGTACGAGAATGTCATTGGGCCACTTGATGCGCGGCTGGAGGTGCGTAACCGACTCGATTGCGCGGGCGACGGCGACCGCCGAGAGAAAGGTGAGTTGAGGGGCATTGACAGGCAGTATGGGGGGACGAAGGATAACCGAGCAGTACAGGTTCACACCGGGAGGCGATTCCCACCGTCTGCCGAGACGTCCCTTGCCCCCGGTTTGCGATTCGGCCAGCACAACGGTTCCATCTTCGGCACCTTCTTCCGCCGTGCGGAAGGCGAGGTGATTGGTGGACTCGGTTTCACGCACAGATACAATCCGACGGCCGATTCGCTTCGTAGAAAGGCCGGTGGCCAGCTCAAGATCGCTCAGGACATCGGGAGGCGAGAGAAAGCGGTATCCCCTGGATGGAAGCGATTCGATACGGTACCCCTTTGCCTTGAGACTCTTCACATGTTTCCAGACAGCGGTACGGGACACCCTGAGGGCAACAGCGAGTTCTTCGCCGGAAAGCACCCCCCCCTTTCCTGCACGGAACAGCTCAACCATTCTCTGTTCAAGGGGAAGCTTTCCCGTATCGGCTCTGGAAGCATCGGGTATATTCACCATTCCTCCAGAAGCATGGAGATATCCACTGCCCGCGCCGAATGGGTCAGCGCCCCGACGGATATGATATCCACTCCGGTTGCGGCAATTGCGCCGACGGTATCGAGGCTGACACCGCCTGATGCTTCCAGAAGAGCTTTCCCCCCTGCCAGGACAACTGCGCGACGCATCATCTCCAGGTCCATATTGTCCAGCATGATGATATCCGCGCCGGCGTTCAGCGCTTCAGTCACCTGCTCGAGGGTTTCCGTTTCCACTTCGATCTTCATGGTGTGCGGGACAACGGACCTCGCACGTTCCACGGCGACCGTAATCCCGCCGGCGGCGACTATATGGTTTTCCTTGATCAGGATACCGTCGTAGAGGCCGGTCCGGTGGTTCCACCCGCCTCCGACTCGTACCGCGTACTTTTCCAGTTGACGCAGCCCCGGCGTCGTCTTTCGCGTATCAACCACACGCGCTTTCGTGCCATGGACGGCATCCCGGTATCGTCGCGCAAGGGTGGCAACTCCGCTCATCCTTTGCAGCAGGTTCAAGGCAACCCTCTCCCCCTGGAGGAGGATGGCTGCGTCACCGGTTATCCGGGCGATGACATCTCCCTGTACCGGAGAATCGCCATCCTGGAAACACGGCGTAAAGACAGTCCGGGGATCAAGGAGGTGAAAAACCCGTGCAGCCACATGAATTCCCGCCAGCACAAAGGGTTCCTTGGCCAGCAGATGAGCCTTCGCTTCCCGCGTACCGGCAACAACGGCCTGGGTCGTGATATCCCCGGTATGAATATCCTCCAGCAGGGCATTTTCGATAACTCTGTCCACGCCGATCATGCAACACTCTCCAGGCACAGGAAACTGATGGTACTGCTCAACTTTACCGGTTCTTATCCTTTTGATTCCGATAAAAAGTGATAGAAGGCTTTGCAAAAGCCCGTCCTTTATACCATAGGTTCATAATCACAGCAACCGCTAATCCGCTGTTTATGCTTGTAAAAACAGCAATAGAAGGATGATCCTAAAAACGACAACTGGAGGTATCCCCAGAGAGCGACTCTGTCCTATTTCGTTGCTGCTCTTAGCGAAATGAGCTTAGAGCAGCAGAAAGAGGGCAATCGGAACGAACGAAGGATGCCTTCAACTGCCGAATCCAGGTTGATTGGAAAATGTCGGGGAAAGGAAACAGTATCGAGGCGCAAATCCTCGTGAAGGAACCGTGATGGAAAGAAAAAGAAACCCGCCGGAACGAGGTACAACGGAGAACTCAGGAGAACGTTGGAAGCAGTATCCACGCTCACAAAGGAGAAAGGCGAAAAAGACAAAGCCCCTGACCGAAAAGATAACGGCCAGGGGCTTTGTCGGCACTGCAGATGGTGATCCCAAGGGGACTTGAACCCCTGTTACCGACGTGAAAGGCCGGTGTCCTAACCGCTAGACGATGGGACCGATCATGGAAACACGGAAGGCATCCGCGGAATCTCTAAAAATGGCTGGGGGACAAGGATTCGAACCTTGGTTGGCGGAGTCAGAGTCCGCAGTCCTGCCGCTAGACGATCCCCCAGCAGGCAGAACGTCCTTATACCAAAGTCACCCCGGATCGTCAAGACTTTTCAACACCGGTATGTACGCCGGAAAGCCGACAGTGACGGCGACTCGCAGGTGTAGGCGAACCCGCTCACCGGCAACGGGACGCGCCCGCCTCCAATGCCCTGACATTTGCGGGAATGAACTTGTGATTACGTTCAGGGAGGGTTTCCTTGAGCGCCTCCGCGAGCGAGGCGAGTGAAACGGCGCCGGTTCGGGCCGCATAGGCTCCGACGGCGACCATGTTCACCATTCTCGCATCTCCCACCTCAACGGCAACTGCATTCATCGGAATCGGGATTATCTCGATATCCTTCCGTGTGAATCCGTCAAGCTCTACCAAAGATGTGTTTACAATACAGACACCGCCGGGCTTGATCCTCGAACCGTATTTATCCAGTGAAGCCTGGTTGAGAAAGATACCGACCGAAGGATTTCCTATCACGGGCGAACCGATTTCGCCATCGGTAATCACAATGGTGCACATGGCCGCGCCGCCACGCTTTTCGGGACCGTAGGATGGAAGAAAGGAGACGTTTTTCTCTTCGATGATTGCCGCATGGGAGAGGAGAGTGCCCGCAAGGAGAACACCCTGACCACCAAAACCGGACATAAACAGATCATGCCTCATTAAAAAGCTCCCTCATCTCGTTATGGTGTAACATGTCGGCTCTCAAAGCCGCATCAGAAATTAGCAGTATTCTTATAGGTGCCCAGCTTGAAATAATCGCACATCTCTTTCCCGACACGTTCATTGGCTTGGATGGCGCTCATTCCCCAGTTGGTAGGACAGGCGGAAAGCACTTCCACAAAGGAGAACCCCTTCCCTTCCACCTGGTACCGGAAAGCCTTCTTAATCTGCTTTTTCGCATCCATGAGATTTTTCGGGGTATTCACCGCCGCGCGCGCGGCAAAGGCTACGCCGTCAAGCCAGGACAACAGCTCGGTGACTCTGATGGGATAGCCTTCGGTATCCTGTTTTCTGCCGAACGGCGAGGTGGATGTTCTCTGACCGAGCAGGGTTGTCGGCGCCATCTGTCCGCCCGTCATGCCGTATGTGGTGTTGTTGACGAAAATAACGGATATATCCTCTCCCCGGTTCGCCGCATGGATAATCTCCGCGGTGCCGATGGCTGCGAGGTCTCCGTCGCCCTGGTAGGTGAAGACAAAACTATCGGGCCGTGCTCGCTTGACCCCGGTGGCAACGGCCGGCGCGCGGCCGTGGGGAGATTCCACCACGTCGATATCGAAATAGCTGTACAAGAAAACAGAGCAACCGATTGAGGCAACTCCGATTGTTTTCTTCTGCAGGCCGAATTCATCGAGCGCCTCGGCAACGAGCCGATGAACGGTCCCGTGATGGCATCCCGGGCAGTAATGTGTCTGAACATCCTTCAGGCTTTCCGGTCTCTTGAATACCTGTTGCATTCCGTAACCTCACCACATGTGTACTATGGAATTATTCTGAAAACGGCAGTTGGGGGCGTCCGAAGAGAACGACTCCAACTGCCGAATCCAGGATTATGTTTTTGCTCTTGCCGGGACATACGACAAACGCATTTCCTAATAATGCTTTTTTATCTGTTCCAGGAGCTCCTCCGGAGTGGGGAGCGACCCGGTGCCTGACGGCCTGCCGTAGAAAAACACCTCCGCGTCCCTTGCAACGGAGAGCCTGACATCCTCCACCATCTGGCCGGTATTCAGCTCCACATCCAGAACTTTCTTGCAGGACACGGTGGCGGTCGCAAAGGACTTTTCCGGGAAGGGGAAAAGGGTAATCGGCCGAAGCAGGCCGACCTTCAGACCTTCATCCCGTGCCATCATGACCGCGGTCTTCGCAATCCTGGCGGCAGAACCGAAGCCCGTCACGATGAGAGATGCGTCGGACGTCTCGAATTCCTCGCAGCGGCACTCATTCTCCTTGAGAGCCTGATACTTCGCGTGGAGCACCCAGTTACGGGCCTCCAGCTCGCCGTCTCCAAGGTACAGGGACTTGATGAATCTCTGCTCCCCATCTCCTTTTCCCCGGAGAGCCCAGTCCTTGGGCGGAAGTTCCCTGGATGGCCTCGGGTGCGGAACGAGCGGCTCCTTCATCTGACCAACGACTGCGTCCCCCAGAATCATGGCAGGAATGCGGTAGATCTCCGCAAGGTCGAAAGCAAGCATGGTAAGGTCGTACATCTCCTGAATCGAGTAGGGAGCAAGTACGAGAGTGTGGTATCCTCCATGACCGCCACCCTTGACCGCCTGGAAATAATCTCCCTGTGACGCATCAATACCCCCGAGACCGGGACCGGAACGGGAAATGTTGACAATCAGACAGGGGAGTTCCATGGCGGCCATGTAGGATATGCTCTCCATTTTCAGGGAAATGCCCGGGCTTGACGAGGAAGTCATGGCCCGCACGCCGGTCGAGGCAGCGCCAAGAACCATATTAATGGACGCTATCTCGCTCTCAGCCTGGATAAATACGCCGTCCAACTCCGGTAATACTCGAGACATGTATTCGGGGATGTCGTTCTGAGGCGTAATCGGATAACCGAAATAGTGTCTGCACCCCGCCTCAACGGCGCCTCGACAGATAGCTTCATTCCCTCTCACAAGTAGACGCTTCGACAATGTGTCCTCCCGCTTGTTTCCGTCAGCAGACGATACTGGCATCCTCGACAAGACAGAGTCCTCCGGAGTGACGCCACAAGGCACGGGTGTACCATTATTATCAGCTTTTGGCAACACCATCGTTTCCTATGAAAACCGCATCAGATATTATTTAAACACCTTGATAGCCACGTCAGGACACATCTCAGCGCACAGACAGCACCCTGTGCACTGTTGTTCGGTCCCGGAAAAAACAGCCGGTGTATATCCATGGCTGTTTATCTGCTCACTCAAGATAATAAGCTTTTTCGGACATGCTATGGCACAGAGTCCACAACCTTTACATCTCAATTCATCGATTTCTATTTTCGGCATATTTTCCGTTCCTTATGGCAAATGTGCGGTGTTGCGGTTCGACTATGATGAAAATTATCAGAAGCACTCGCTTCAAGTCAAATTATTTCCTTTTCACGTAAAGCACTTTTATGCTTGATCTCAGGGACTTTTGCGGTTAAATAATATTCGTATTAGATATAGCAACTATCAAAGGAGGATCAACAAATGCCCGCGACACTGGTAGAACTGGCAGCTAACATTGTCTCATCCCATGCCTCTGTCAATGAAATGTCGACAGAGGATCTTCTGCAGGAAATCCAGAAAGTATACGCAGCGCTTCAGCAACTGGAAACAGCCGGCACTGCCGCCTCTCCCGTCGAGGCGGAATCAAAGGCGCCTGCAATGACACTAAAAAAGGCCTTTCAGGCCGACCAGGTCTTCTGCATGATCTGCGGCAGAGGCGGAATGAAAACCCTTTCCCGCCACCTGTCTCAAGCTCACGGCATGAAGCCGGGTGAATATCGGAAACAGTTCAATATTCCATCAAGCCAACCTCTTACCGCCAAAACCTTTTCCGAGGGACGGAGGAAGATGGCGAAGGAAAGAGGGCTGGCCGATAATCTCGCCAAAGCCAGGGCCGTGCGTGCCGCGAATCTGAAAGCGGAAAAGCCGGCAACGGCAAGAACGGCAAAATCCGCCAAGAAAAAAGCCTGAGGCGCCGCAAAGTCCACATATAGACCGAAGCCCGCGGCGTGAGGCATCACGGTCGCGGGCTTCGGTACTTCCTGAATCGATCAGTTGACGGTCTTGTTTACTTTCTTGAGTATGTCCCATCCCTTCAAGAGATCCAACGCCCTCAGTACCTGGTAATCTCCCTTTATCTGCTCATCAATCTTATAGGTAGGCGCCTTTTCTTCTTTCTTTTTCCCTTCTTTCTCTGCCTTGGAATCGGTTTCGAAGTGGTTTTCCAGGTCCTTTTCCCTGATAGAGAGGACATCCTTCTTCTCAGCGGCGGTTATTTCCAGGTTTTCAACAACGATATCCGGCGTGATGCCCTTTGCCTGGATTGAACGCCCCTTTGGTGTGAAGTATCGGGCCGTTGTCAGGCGCAGGCCGGAATCTTCGGAAAGAGGGATGATGGTCTGTACAGAACCCTTTCCGAAACTCTGGGTACCCAGCACTACCGCCCGGTTGTGGTCCTGCAACGCTCCGGCGACTATTTCAGAGGCGCTGGCGCTCCCTCCGTTTATCAGGACGACCATCGGGTACCCAAGCTCCTTCTCACCTTTGCGAGCGGTAAATCTCATCCGGGAATCAGGATCACGTCCCTCGGTATAGACGATCAAGCCGTCGGCAATGAAGTGGTCGGCTACCTTTACCGCCTGCTCGAGGAGGCCGCCTGGGTCGTTTCGCATGTCAAGGATGAGGCCTTTCAGCGATCCGCCATTTTCCTTCTTAAGCGCCTTGAGCGCCTTGACAAGATCCTCATCCGTCTTCTCCTGGAATTGGGCAAGGCGGACATAGCCGTACCCGTAGTCAAGAGACTTGTATTTTACGCTCTTTACCTGGATGATGTCGCGGACAAGGGTGAAATCCTTCGGCCTCTCAAACCCATCCCGCATGATGGTAATCGTAACCTTGCTCCCCTTTGGACCCCGCATACGCTTCACTGCGTCGATAATGCTCATGTCCTTTGTCAACTTGTCCTCGATCTTCAGAATCTGATCGCCGGATTTGATGCCTGCCCGGAACGCGGGCGTGTCTTCAATGGGTGAAATAACCGTCAGGTAGCCTTCCTTGATCGTTATCTCGATTCCCAGACCGCCGAATGAACCCTTCGTCTCGATCTTCATCTCTTTGTACATATCGGGGGGAAGGAAAGAGCTGTGAGGATCCAGTGAGGACAGCATTCCGTTGATCGCCCCGTAAATGAGCTTCTTGGTGTCCACCTCTTCCACATAGTTTTTTTGCACAATCTTCAACACATCGGTGAACATTTCAATGGATTCATAATCATTGCCGCCCTCGGCGGCGCAACGGTGCTGGACACCCGTTCCCACGACAACTATCAGGGCCGAGACGGCCGCAACGAGCACGGCAAACTTCCTTCCTCTGTTTTTCGTCACCATTTTTCCTCCCCACTGGTGGTAGTGCGATTTTCTATCGTACCCAGGGGGCCGGGTCAACGGGCCTTCCCTGGTAACGGATTTCAAAATAAAGAATCGAACCCTTCGAAGAATCAACGTCTCCTACGCTTGCGAGAACCTCATTTTTTGACACGCTTGCCCCGGCTCGCTTGAACACCTTGGAGTTGTGGGCATAGAGGCTGAAAAAACCGCCGCCATGATCAACAATTACCATATTTCCGTATCCCTTGAAATAGTCGGAAAAAACAACCCTTCCATCGTACACGGATCGGACATCGGCGCCGCTCGGCGCCGAGATGGATATTCCATTGCTTACCGTAAAGGAATTGAACTCCGGATGCTTGTGCCTGCCGAAGGACCCGATTATTCGCCCCTGTGTCGGCAACGCAAGACGCCCCTTCTGGGCGGCGAAGCCACCGGACGTCACGGGCGGCAGGGCAACGGGAGAAGGCCTGTCCTGGGGCCTGTTTTGGGCCTTTTTCTGCACTCTCGCTTGAACCCTGTCCTGGATACTTTTCTGGGCCTTATTCTGCGACCTGGCAGCTGCCGCGGCCGCGGCACGACGCCGTGCGGCCTCATTTCTCCGGCTCTCCGCTTCAAGCCGCGCAACGATTGACTGCAGACGCCGTGAATTGGCTTCAAGCTCCTTCAGGGAAGCCTGGTAGGCGGTTTTCTCCTCGCGGACATGGACTAGGAAAGAGGTCTTGGATGATTTCTCCTCCTCAATCTGACGCTTTGTCAGCTCAATAGAACCTCTCAAATTCTCCTTTCTGCGCGCATCGGACTCCATCTTCTTTTTGAGATTCCTGAGCTTCTCAATCCGCTCTTCATAGGCGGAAAGCAGTTTCCGATCGCTTTCAAGGAGCGATTTCATATACCGCTGATTTTCCAGCATCTGCGGAAAAGACTCGGAGGAGAACAGGAAGCGTAGTGTCCCAGCTTCACCACCCTTGTATACGGAAACCAGACGCTTTTGTATCAGCAGTTTCCTGGCTTCGGCCTCACGCTGCACAACGCCTATTTCGCCGCGGGTCTTCTCAAGCCCGCCTTCCACCAGCTTCAGGTCTTGTTTCAGTGCAACAAGACTGGCCTCCTTCTCCTTCAGTCTTTTATCAATCCTGGCCAGTTCACCGCTCACCCTGCTCTCTTCCTCAGCCGTCTTATTGATGAGCTGTTTCTTTTCCCGGATCTCTTTTTTAATGCCCTGAAGCTGTTTTTTTGCATCAGCGCACCAGGCCGGTGCAACCGAGAGCATGGCAAGGGAAAAAGCAAGGAATGTTGCAAGTTTCATCAACATGGCTACAGGCTTATGAATCTCTTCAGAGAAGCGAGGCTTCCCAGAAAACCGAGAGCGGCTCCTCCCGCCAGAAGTGCGGCAAGATACTCTATCGGAAGAAAAAGAAGGCCCGACAGCATGGGATTAAAACTGATAAGAATGTCGGCATTATGCAGGAAAGCCATATAAACACCGGATAGAACGAGAATAGACACGGCTACTCCGGCGACACCCTGCAGGATCCCTTCGATAAGAAACGGCGCCTTGATAAACCAGCGGGTTGCTCCGACCAGGCCCATCAACTCCAGTTCGTCTTTTCGCGAAAAGATCGTGAGCTTTATGGTATTGGCAACAATGAAAACGACTGCGAGGACAAGAAAACCGCCAACCAGCGCTCCGATAAAACGGACCAGGTTCAGAAAATCGGTAAACCTCCGTACCCACTCTTCTCCGTACTGCACCTCGGTGATCTCGGGTATTTTCTTGAGACGGGAGACATAGGTCGTAATCGAGTCGCTGTCACGGCTGTCCCGTTTCAGACGGATTTCCAGGGAAGAGGGAAGGATATCGGGGGTCACGCCGTTCAGCAGCGATTCTTGTCCCTTCAGCCGTCCGGAGAATCGTTTCAGAGCCTCCTGCCGCGAGATATAGGTAACACCGGCAGTGCCCGCGATTGCCCGTATCTTACCGGTAAGCGAGGCAATTTCACCGGGGGAAAGCTCGCGATCAAAATAGGCGGCAACCTGCACCCGATCGCTCCAGTTTTCAGTAACCCGCTCCAGGTTAACATACAGGAGGAGGAACAGGGACAGTATCAGAAAAGCGAGTGATATCGTTCCGACGGTAATGAGGTTCACGAGAAGATTCTGTCTGATATTGAGCAGCGCCCTCTCCAGGAAGTAGCGAAAGCGCCCTCCCGCCCCTTCCCGCGCCAGTTTCGGCCGTTTCGCCACCTTATCCCGAGACATCCGCGTCCTCCACGATATGTCCTTTATCAAGAACAATGATTCGCTTGTGACAACTCTCAATCAGCCGCCTGTCGTGGGTTGCCACCACAACCGTGCTCCCTTTGATATTTGCTTCTTTCAGGATGGCAAGAACCTGATCCTTGGACGCCTCGTCCAGATTGCCGGTCGGCTCGTCCGCAAGGATAATCTTCGGTTCGTTCACCAGCGCGCGCGCCATGGCAACCCGTTGCTGCTCTCCCCCGGATAACCGAAGCGGAGTTGTGTTGATCTTATGCTCAAGGCCAACCTGCTTGAGGAGATGATAGACGCGCTTGTTGATATCCTTCTTGCTCCACCCAAGTACTTCGAGAGTAAGCGCCACGTTCTCAAGGACCGTCCTGTTGGGGAGAAGCTTGAAGTCCTGGAAAACCACTCCCACTTTCCTTCGCAGATAGGGAATTTGTGAGGGCGGAAGCTTTGTGACGTTAATTCCGTCTATCACGACCTGTCCGCGTGTCGGCTTGAGAGCCCCGTACAGAAGCTTCATCAGGGTCGATTTCCCCGCCCCGGACACGCCGGTTAGAAACACAAATTCACCCTTGGATATCTTCATGGTAATACTGCTTAATGCCGCAGCGTCACGCTGATACGACATGTAGACGTTATGCAATTGGATCATGTGAATGCGCTCCGCCGGTTGCTTCTTTCGCACGCTGGCGCGGCAGGTATCCGCCCCGCGGAAATCTTTCAGGAGCCGCCGCGGCACACCAGTCCGACTCACTCAAAACGGCGATCATGCCTGCATCATACCGGCAATCCAGATTATATAGAAAACAAGAAAAGCAAGACCCCACGGCACGGCTGCCCGACCGTTCAGCGTATTTCGTGCCGGGAACGAGAAATAAAGGAACCCGCAGAACACGAGAACCCATCCCCAGAAGCCAACCTCACAGAAAAACGCCCAGACCTCGTGTGGCACGTCGTACTCCTCTTCCCGTTAACCGCCTCAGAAGGGACCCAGCTTTCAGTTTCCATACCATGATGACCGCCTCACGGACAATCTTTTTCGACATCTTGGAAGTTCCGGCGTGGCGGTCGATAAAGATGATGGGAACCTCTCCGATGCGGAATCCTTTCTCCATGCAGAGAAAATTCATCTCAATCTGGAAAGAGTAGCCGTCCGAACGCATCTTTTCCAAGTCTATCGACTCAAGGACCTCCCGGCGAAAACACTTGAAACCGCTGGTACAGTCAGTAACCCGCAAGCCGGTAATAACGCGCGTGTACACGGACGCGAAGTAGCTCAGGAGGAGTCTCCTGATTGGCCAGTTGACAACGCTGACCCCGTTCATGTAGCGGGAACCTATAACGAGGTCGAATTCTTCGGCCTTCACAAGCAGGTCCGGAATGCATCTCGGATCGTGGGAAAAGTCGGCGTCCATCTCGACGACATATTTCGCACCCGCGGAAAGGGCTATCCTGAAGCCTTCACGGTACGCGGATCCCAGCCCCAGCTTGCCTTTGCGCCGATGCACAAGAATTCGAGTGTCCTTTTCGGCCATTGCCCGCACAACGTCTCCCGTTCCATCGGGAGAGTTGTCATCGACAACCAGAACGCAAATCCTTTCATCCTGCGCCAGTATCTCCGGTATCAGCCTGGCAATATTCCCCCGCTCATTGTATGTCGGGATAACAACGGTAACATCCACTCGCGGCAACCTATACGATAAAATTTCAGGTATCGAACGTCAAACAACCACAAGATAACGTGAACGCGCCCCTCGCGCTCCATCACCCCGGTGCAGTCTCCCCATGTGAAGGGAGGCACGCGGAGTGGGCGAGGACGCAGCGCATTACGGTCACGAAAACTCCCCTGCCGGCGCATGTGCCACCGCGGAGGGGAGTCGTTGAACATCACAAAAATCAGTACATCACACAACACTGATACGGAACGGGAAAGTGTGGCTAATTCCTCTAAAAACTGAATATATTACAATGGATGGAAGGCAGAATAAGATTTTTCCCCAACTAAGTCAAGGGAAAGGGACGCATACGTAGATAGCGGCACCCGCAAAATAAAAAAAGGCCATGCGCTGTGCATGACCTTCTCCGATTCTGGCGGGGTCGACGGGACTCGAACCCGCGGCCTCCGGCGTGACAGGCCGGCGTTATAACCGACTTAACTACGACCCCCGTTGAATCTTGACGTACCGATACTTCTCAGAATGAAAATGGTGGGCGAAACAGGGATCGAACCTGTGACATCCAGCTTGTAAGGCTGGCGCTCTCCCAGCTGAGCTATTCGCCCGAATAATGGCGGGGTCGACGGGACTCGAACCCGCGGCCTCCGGCGTGACAGGCCGGCGTTATAACCGACTTAACTACGACCCCGAAACTATTTTGAAAAACTCCCTCAATATGTGCCATGGATACCCGGAAGCACCCGGTGAGGCTATTTCTTCTTGGTGTTGACCAGATCCTTCCCATCCAGTTCGGACTTCGTCAAACCGTACCTCCCGGAACCTCATTGCTTCCATCCCGGCAAAAGGAGGCATATATATAGCAAGGGGCATTTCGAGTGTCAAGCGATTTTTGGATACCGGATATCAGAAACGAACTTCTTTCAGTGCGCCGTCTCGGAAGTCTCGCAACCTGCGATCATTGTGTCCTTTTGCCTGATGAGTTCCGATGGCGATCGTACGGTGTACAACGCCTTCTCCAGCACCTCATCCATGTGGCCGGCGCAAATGATTCTGACTCCCGTTAGTACATCCGGAGGGATTTCCTGAAGATCCTTCTCGTTGTCACGGGGGATGATCACGGTCTTGATTCCTCCCCGCCTGGCAGCCAGGATCTTTTCCTTCAGGCCTCCGATTGGAAGAATTCTGCCGCGCAGGGTTACCTCCCCCGTCATTGCGATCGACCGACGGACGGCCTTGCCGGTAAGGGCGGAAATCACCGCCGTTGCCATGGTAATGCCGGCTGAAGGACCATCCTTGGGGATCGCGCCCTCTGGAACGTGGATGTGTATCTCGACATGCTGAAAGAAATCACGCTCCAGTCCCAAAAGAGTAGAACGCGAACGCGCGTACGTCAACGCGGCATGCGCCGATTCCTGCATTACCTCACCGAGCTTGCCGGTTATGGTCAGTTTCCCTTTTCCCGGGAGCACGGCAGCCTCCACGGCGAGGAGCTCCCCACCTGTTTCCGTCCAGGCCAGACCGTTTACAAGGCCGACGGAATCCTGTTCTTCAATGATTCCATGATTGAAACGGTGAGCGCCGAGCAGCTCGCGAACCAGCTGCGGACGCAACGCAATGCGTCGTGCCTTCCCCCTTGTCGCGCGGAAGGCAATTTTCCGGCACAAGCTCGCGATTTCGCGCTCCAGGTTCCGCACCCCTGCTTCACGGGTATAATACCTGATAATTTCCAGCAAGGCCTTTTCCGTAAAGGTGGCATTTCCTTCCGCGAGCCCGTGCGCGGCGATCTGTTTCCCTACAAGGTAGCGTTGCGCAATGGCAAGCTTCTCCTGCTCCGTGTACCCTTCTATCCTGATGACTTCCAGCCTGTCGAGGAGTGGTCGTGGAATGGAATGGATCGAGTTGGCCGTTGTAATAAACATCACGCCGGAAAGATCGTAGTCAACATCTAAAAAGTGGTCGTTGAAGGCATTATTCTGCTCCGGGTCAAGAACTTCCAGAAGCGCGGAAGCCGGATCTCCACGAAAGTCGGTGCTCATTTTATCTATTTCATCCAGCAGAAACACCGGGTTCGAGCTGCCCGCCTTCTTCATGTTCAACATAATCTTGCCGGGCAGAGCGCCGACATAGGTGCGGCGGTGCCCCCGTATCTCCGCCTCGTCCCGTACCCCGCCGAGAGACATCTTGACAAAGGTACGGCCGGTGGCCCGCGCAATGGAGCGAGCCAGGGAGGTTTTTCCAACGCCCGGAGGACCGACGAGGCACAGTATCGGCCCTTTCGCCTTTCCTACAAGGGACGTCACTGCCAGATACTCGAGTATCCGCATCTTGACTTTCTCAAGACCGAAGTGATCCGCCTCCAATACTTCCTCGGCGTTTGCGATATCGTTCTTCTCTTCGGTATGGATACCCCAAGGTAGCGAGACAAGCCAGTCCACATAATTTCTGGCAACAGCCGCCTCGGCCGACATGGGCGACATGAGTCTCAGCTTCTTGATCTCCCCGAGCGCTTTCTGTTCGGCCTCTTTGGACAACTTCCCCGCGGCGACTTTTCCCTCAAGCTCCAGAAGGTCCTGCCGGAAATCGTCTTTCGAGCCGAGTTCTTTCTGGATAGCCCGTATCTGCTCGTTGAGATAATATTCCTTCTGCGATTTCTCCATCTGCTTCTTCACGCGCGAATGGATACGTTTCTCTATCTGGAGGATCTCGATCTCGGATTCCATCATCTCCAGCAGGCGCTCCAGCCGTAGTACCGGGTCAGCCTTTGACAGAATCTCCTGCTTGTCTTCGATTTTCAGCGTGAGATTCGCGGCAATGGTATCGGCAAGCCGAGAAGGTTCCCTCATTTCGGAAATCGAAGTGATGGTCTCCTGCGGCACTTTTTTCGTGAGGGCCGCAAAGGTCTCAAACGCCGCCTTGATGCTGCGCATGACGGCTTTCAGCTCGGCATTCAGCATGAAATCCTCGCTTATTTCATCGATTTCCACGTGGAAAAAGGGCGCGTTCGGCGTGAAACGCCGTATGATGCCGCGTCGTTTCCCTTCCACGAGTACCTTCACGGTACGATCGGGAAGATTCAGGAGTTGAACGATTCGGCAGAGAGTCCCGTAAACATGGATCTCTTCTTCATTCGGGTCATCCGTCTTCGCATTCTTCTGGGCAGCGAGGAAAACAAGCCGGTTGCGGCGCATTGCTTCCTGCAGGGCAAGAATAGACTTCTCCCTGCCCACGAAAAGAGGTACCACCATATGGGGAAAGACCACGATATCCCGTAAAGGCAAAAGAGGGAATCCAATGGGATTCCCTCTCCTTGTTTCATCTTCCATACAAATATTTGTCATGAAATATCCAGTAATCCTCTCCAGAAATCAGGCGGATTCCGCCACTCCTTCGTAGACTATTATCGGTTTTTCCTTGTTATAGATGACATCCTCATGGATGACAACTTCCTTCACGAGCGATTGGGAAGGAATATCGTACATCACGTCGAGCATGGCGTTTTCCAGGATGGAACGGAGTCCGCGTGCGCCGGTTTTCCGCTTCAGAGCCTCTCGGGCTATCGCCACGAGGGAGCCGTCGGTAAACTTGAGCTTCACATGCTCCAGTTCAAAGAGCTTCTGATACTGTTTCACCAGCGCATTCTTCGGCTCTTTCAGTATCTGCACCATGGCTTCTTCATCCAACTCACTGAGAGTGGCCAGCACGGGAAGGCGTCCGATAAATTCCGGGATAAAGCCGAACCTGAGGAGATCTTCCGGTGTCGCCTCGGAAAGAAGCTCTCCGGCCTTCTTCTCGATCTTTTTCTTCACATCCGCCCCGAAACCGAGCGTCTTTACGCCGATCCGTTGCTGAATGATATTATCCAGTCCGGAGAACGCCCCCCCGCAGATAAAAAGGATGTCCGTGGTATCCACTTTCAGGAATTCCTGCTGCGGATGCTTGCGTCCGCCCTTGGGTGGGACACTTGCAATCGTTCCCTCGATTATCTTCAGGAGCGCCTGCTGCACTCCCTCCCCGGAAACATCACGGGTGATGGAGGGTGAATCGGACTTCCGGGCGATTTTGTCGATCTCATCAATATAGATAATCCCTTTTTGCGCCCTTTCAACGTCGTAATCGGCGGCCTGGAGCAGATTCAGGATTATATTCTCCACGTCTTCCCCGACATAGCCGGCTTCCGTGAGGTTCGTGGCGTCGGCCATGGCGAACGGCACCTTGAGGATGCGCGCAAGTGTCTGGGCAAGCAGGGTCTTTCCGGAGCCTGTCGGGCCGAGCAGGAGAATATTGCTCTTCTGCATCTCCACATCGCCCGGCTTCTTTTCCATCTCGATCCGCTTGTAGTGGTTGTAGACCGCTACAGCCAGAATCTTCTTGGCGCGCTCCTGGCCGATGACGTACTCGTCCAGCACCTCCTTGATGGACTGGGGCTTGGGAAGGTTTTTGACATCCGGCCCCATGGCTTCTTCAAGTTTCGTTTCTTCCGCTATGATGTCATTGCAGAGCTCAATACACTCGTCGCAGATATACACCGTTGGTCCGGCTATCAGCTTCTTCACCTCATCCTGGCTCTTGCCGCAGAATGAGCACGTAAGATTGTTCGACCTGTCATCCCGTCTGTTCATCAAGGACCTCCCGCTATGACATTCCTTGAGATTATGTCATCAATGATACCATAGCTTTTTGCTTCTTCACCAGACATAAAGTAGTCACGCTCGGTATCACTGGAAACCTTTTCAAAAGGCTGTCCGGAGTGATCGGCGAGTATTTGATTGAGGGTCTGCTTCATCCTCAATATTTCCTGGGCATGAATGTGGATATCGGTTGCCTGCCCCTGGTATCCGCCCATGGGCTGATGAATCATAATCCTTGAGTTTGTCAGGCTGAACCTTTTTCCCTTTTCGCCCGACGCCAGGAGCAACGCAGCCATGGACGCGGCCTGACCGACACAGATGGTCGAAACGGGGGCCTTGATGTACCTCATGGTATCGTAGATGGCCATACCCGACGTCACCACACCTCCCGGTGAGTTGATATACAGATGGATATCTTTGTCCGGGTCTTCCGCCTCGAGGAAGAGGAGTTGCGCAATCACCAGGTTCGCCATGTGATCATCGATTGAGCCGCCGAGAAATACTATCCGGTCCTTCAGAAGCCTCGAATAGATATCGTACGACCGCTCACCCCTTCCACTCTGCTCGACAACAATGGGTACCAGCATACCGCCTCCAAATACTGTTAGGGTTTCTCCGGAAGAGCTTCTACTTCGGCTACCTGTGCATTCTCCAGGAGAAAATCAACCGTCCTATCCTCCCTGAGCTGCATGACAAGGGTATCTTTGGCGTAGGGGTTTCTCTCGTACAGAGTCTGTATCGCCTCAAAATCCTTGTTGGCCTGCGCCGCCATGTCACGCATCTTCTCTTCGAGAAAGGCATCGTCAATATGTATGCCTTCCTTATCGGCTACCGCGGCAAGAAGTAAAGAACCTTTTACCTGACTCACCGCCACGCTGCGGGCCTGGGTCCTGATCTGCTCTTCACTGGAGCCGATTTTTTCCAGGGTAAGATTCTTTGATGCCAGATTGTTCTTCATATTTTCCACGAGGACCGAAAGCTGCTTCTCAACCAGTGCTTCGGGCACCTCGAACTCATGTTTCTCAATGAGAGCCTTGACAACCCTGTCCCGGACTTCATTGGTAATCTTCTGTTTTTCTTCAGCCTCGAATACTTCCGCTATCTTGGCCTTCAACTGCTCCATGGTGTCGTAGGGGCCGAACATCCGGGCAAAATCATCGTCAAGGTTCGGAAGTTCCTTTTCCTTGATCTCCTTGAGGGAAACTTCGAAGGTAACCGGTTTGCCGGCCAAGTCCTCCGACCCGTAGTCGGCGGGGAAAGTGACCGCGATTTCACGCGTCTCGCCCACGGACATGCCGATTACCTGATCTTCAAATCCGGGGATGAATTGTTTGGAACCCAGTTGCAGAACATAGTCAACCGCGGCGCCGCGTTCAAAGGGCACGCCGTCCAGGAACCCCTTGAAATCGATGACGACAAAATCACCATCAGCCGCGGGTCTGCTTTCTTCGACAACCTTCAACTGCGCCATTCCGTTCTGAAGTTCCCTGATCCTTCCCTCAACAACCGCTTCATCAGGTACAAATGCTTGTTTTTCAACCTGGAGCCCCCGGTACTCCTTGAGCTCTATCTCCGGGACAATCTCAACGGTAACCGTGTATTTGAACGGCTCTCCCGATTTCAGGGCATCGCTTTCGAACTGGGGTTGAGACACCGGAACGATTCCATTTTCGGCAAGAGCCTTGGGATAGGAATCGTTGACCAGGTTCTTCATGACATCGAGTTCCATTCTTTCGCTGTAATACTTTTCGATAACGGGCTGGGGGACCTTTCCCTTTCTGAAACCCTTTATGGAGACACTTTTACGGATCTCGCCATAGACCTTCTCAATTTCACGGGAAACGCGTTCGGACGGGATCTCAAGCGAAATCTTCTTTTTTACGGGACTGACATTCTCGACGGTTACAAGCATGGCATGACCTCACTCAGTATTCATGTATATGGAATTGTGGAGAAAATTGAAGAAACGACAACGGCTTTCCGGTGGGTTTGTCCGAGAAAGGACGGGTGGTTGGTGCGAGAGGGGGGAGTTGAACCCCCACGGTTGCCCGCTGGATCCTAAGTCCAGTGCGTCTGCCAGTTCCGCCACTCTCGCAGCTCATTGCCTTTTTCTATATAAAGAAGCCCCGCAGATACGGGGCTTCTTCTTGAATGGGGTGGCTGATGGGATTCGAACCCACGGATGAACGAGTCACAGTCGTTAGTGTTAACCGCTTCACCACAGCCACCATGGAACACATAAGTTGGCACGCCTGAGAGGATTCGAACCTCTGACCTACGGATTAGAAGTCCGTTGCTCTATCCAACTGAGCTACAGGCGCATCTTGGTCGGGGTGAGAGGATTCGAACCTCCGACCCCCTGCTCCCAAGGCAGGTGCGCTAGCCAGGCTGCGCTACACCCCGATAAAAAGAGCATATTTATACCATGCCGAACATGGGAGTGCAAGCTTTTTTCCAGGCATCAACCGGTTTGCCGGGAAAGAAAGTCCCTCAGGCTTTCCAAGGCTTTTCCCCGGTGACTGATTCGGTTCTTGATGTCCATATCAAGCTCGGCCAGCGTTTTCCCATAGTCAGGAACCAGAAAGAGCGGATCGTACCCGAACCCACCGTCACCCCGGGGGCTGTCAAGTACAACCCCGTTCAATTCTCCCTGGAAAACCCGGCACGAACCGTCCGGGAAACAGAGTGCCACAGCACAACGAAAAGATGCTGTCCTCTTCTCACCGGTAACCCCCGTAAGCTCACGGAGCAGCCTTTCATTGTTATCCGCGTCACTGCTTCCTTCGCCTGCAAATCGAGCCGAAAATACCCCGGGACGCCCATCGAGGGCATCCACCACCAACCCCGAATCATCAGCCAGTACGGGGATGCCGGTCGCAAGCGCCGCGGTCATGGCCTTTTTACGGGCATTGGCTTCGAAAGTGGCGCCGTCTTCCGTCACAGGAGGGATGTCGGGAAAATCCGCCAAAGAATAGAGCCTTTCGACGCACCCGTCGAGGATTCTCCCGATTTCGGCGAGCTTCCCCTTATTTCCGGTGGCAACCAGGAGTTCCCTCACCGCTCAAGAGCCTCTCTCTGGATCTCGAATAACCGAGTGATGCCGGAGATCGCCAGGTCGCGCATTGCATCCATTTCCAGGATAGTGAACGGCTTCCCCTCGGCGGTCCCCTGCACTTCAACAAATCGGTTCGAGGAGGTCATGACAAAGTTCATATCGACTTCGGCGGCGGAGTCCTCCTGGTAATTGAGATCAAGCAGGACGGTGCCGTCGACGATACCGACGCTCACGGCGGCAACCGCCTCCTTCACGGGATTGACGGACAGTTCTCCAGACGAGCATAATGTCCTCACTGCATCGACCAAAGCGACATACGCACCCGTAATGGAAGCGGTCCGGGTTCCGCCATCAGCCTGAATCACGTCGCAGTCGATAAAAAGCGTACGCTCCCCCAACAGCGACAGGTCCGTTACCGCACGGAGCGAACGGCCGATAAGCCGCTGAATCTCATGGGTACGGCCACCGACTTTCCCCTTGGAGGATTCACGGGGCGAGCGGGTCTGCGTGGCGCGGGGAAGCATGGAATACTCGGCGGTCAGCCACCCCGAACCCTTTCCCCGAAGAAAGGGTGGGACCCCCTCCTCAATGGAGGCGGTGCAGATCACCTTGGTGTCGCCGAACTCAATAAGCACCGACCCTTCGGCATGCTTGGTGAAGTTTCTTGTAAGGGTTATGTTTCTGAGGCTTTCCGCCCCGTGTCCTGATACGCGCATCAAATCTCCAGGGATACCGTACGCTCCACTCGCATGCAGGAGCGAATCTTTCACTCAATCGCTGAACCATACAGGGAAACCACCCCTGATTGCCGCAGACCGGCGTGCGATTAACGCCGGCGGATGTCCCATAAAAGCTAGCCCATGTCTCCCTCTTTTGTCAATACAAGAAGGCAAGGGCATGCGGTTGGCGCAAAACCTGACCCACCATGAAATCCTGAAAAAGGAAAAGGCTCGCGACACATTGTAGCGAGCCTTTTCCAGCAATCTTTCGGCAGCCGGCTATTCAGCCGTAGTAGGGTCTATCATCCTTTTCACTTCGGAGACACTGTTTGCCGGGAATCCGCCTCTTTTCGCATGCTCCAGCACCATTTCCTTGTTGGGGGCGATGTAAACGCAGTAAATCTTGTCTTCGGTAACATAACTCTGGACCCACTGAATCTGGGGACCCAGCTCACTGAGCACGCTGCAGGATTTCTGGGAAATCGCCTGCATGTCCTGCGGACCGATGTTTCCGGCGCCCGGAATCTCTCTCTCAATCACGTATTTCGGCATCGTTTCGTCTCCCTCTCATCGTGGAATCGGAGAAGCACGACGTGCATTCTCTCGTCGGCAATTCTAGCAACAATACCAATAAAAGCAAACCTTATTTCTCATTAGAAGTAAGCCGGGCAACTGAAAAAATTACACCAAAAAAATATAACACTACCACCAAAAAGCGTATCGAGTTTTCTCGAAAACGTCCCACCCGCCACGAATCAACGGACAAAAAAAGCCGCCTAGCCCTTGCCGGGATAAGCGGCTCATTTTTACATTCGTTGTATCAAACTAGAAGGGCAGCTTGCCGAACAGGAAAAGATCGAACACAGGCACAACAAGGCACAGGAAGTTGAGAACAAGAAGCATCCAGCCGACGACCTTGCCGCCAACCTTGCCGTAGCAATTCGCCCAGACCGTAACGAGCAACACGGTGAACGTGGCAAACATGAAAGCAAGATACGGAGTAGCGGCAACCTTAGCCAGACCGTTGGGGTAACCGTTCAGGTTCGCGATACAGTAGATGGCACAGAGAACTGCCAGCATCAGGCTCGCATTACCGACGGACTTCATGTTCTCCACACCCCACAGCAAGGCGTGGGCGATGACAAGATACAGAAGTCCGAAAGCAATCAATATCGTTGCATCCCACAGATTTCCCGGAGGAATCGCTCCTTGAAGAATACCGCCTATCACTACCACAAGGCCAACACACAGCGTCATCATGCCGCAGGTTTTCGCATCACCCGTACCCAGGAAGAACAGACCGACCGGAAACCACATCATCGTAATCGCTATCAACAGTACTAACGTCATCCTTTTTTCCTCCCTCAATAAAAATAGATTTCCCCAACCAAGACGAGCTTTGAAGTGAAGAATCAACAAAAACAGCAGCCGTTACTTCTCAAACGCCCTCCTGCTACCCTCCTTTCCATGAAAAATTGACCGGAAAACCATCACCTCGGAATTGGCTCGATATCTTTTCATTCACAGTAAATGCTGAATGAGAACCGAATGCGCGCAGTCCGAGGAAGGCAAAACGTTGTTTTGTAGTTAGCAATTAAGGTGCCAAGAAGGGTTAAAAAAAACTACGGCGGGAGAAGGTGGAAAGATTCGAAACGATGTTCAATTTAGGGGCGTTTTCCGTGAAATTGATAAAAAATTCTCAAATGAGTCGGGGATTGCTCACAGCGTGGGAATGTTATTTTTCAGAACATATTTCTATTATCGAACAGTTTCCGGCACATCGCCCCCATTCGGAGACAGATAAAGGGAAAGAGGTTCAGTAGAGTTCGTACCGCAACAGGCGACATTCAATGGGCCCGTTAAAGAGGACAATCCTGCGTGACGCCCTGAGCCCGATACAGGGGGCAAGAGCGGCATTTCCGACGAGCAGGAATGCCGTATACCCATTGAAACGCCGTTTCAGCATATCGCCAATCTTTTTGTAGAGCGGTTTCAGCGCTTCTTCCTCTCCGAGCCTGACACCATAGGGAGGATTACAGAGAACGATTCCCGGAAAAGGGGGCGGGGAAACATCTCCAATGTCGCGGTTGCCGAAGGTCACGAATTGCGCAATCCCTGCCCGCTCCGCGTTCCTGCGGGCATTCCGGATGGCCCCGTTCGAAGCATCGGAGCCCAGAATCGACACGGGGAGTTCCGAAAGGGCCTGCTCTCGGGCTTCACGGAAGATTTTCCGCCAGAGGGAGGCATCGTACCCCGGCCACCTCTGAAAACCGTATCCTGAGCGGAGACATCCGGGAGGGCGCCGGGAGGCCTTGAGCGCGGCCTCGATGGGGATGGTCCCGGAACCGCACATGGGATCTACGAGGGGGGACGTTCCGTCCCATCCCGACAGTTCGATGATTGCGGCGGCAAGGGTTTCCCGCAGAGGCGCCTCTTTCGTCTCCAGCCGATACCCGCGCTTGTCGAGTCCCGTGCCCGACGTGTCGAGGTTTATGGTGCAGCGGTTGCGCACCAGATGGACATTTACCAGCAGATCGGGGTCAACGGTATCCACATTCGGCCTGCGGCCATGGAAATCCCGAATTGAATCAACGATGGCGTCCTTGGTCTTGAGCGCGGTAAATCCGGAGTGGGTCATGGCGGAGTCGCGCAGATTGCAGGAAACAGCGAGGGTCATATCCGGCGTCAGGTAGCGGGTCCAGGGGATGGAACGCACCCCTTCGTACAGGTTTTCGGGGGAATCGCAGGGGAATTCAGCCACCGGCATCAGGATTCTCTGGGCGGTTCGCAGCCACAGGTTTGCCTTGTAGCAGGCTCCCAGATCCCCCCTGAATCGAACCCCACCCCTTTCCACACAGAGATCCGGAATGCCGAGGGAGCGGATTTCACTGGCGAGAACCTCCTCAACCCCCTTTGCCGCTGTCGCGAAAAAACTCATCTCCATGGATTACGCCCGCCTTTCATCGCGGCGCCGCAAGAAAAAAGGCCGCGCCTTCTGCTGCGACGCGGCCTTTTTTCATGAATCAGGCAACCTCTATTCAACGAAACTCTTCAACTTCTTGCTTCGGCTCGGATGGCGCAGCTTGCGCAGGGCCTTGGCCTCGATCTGCCGGATCCTCTCCCGGGTAACTTCGAAGTTCTGTCCGACTTCCTCAAGGGTGTGATCGCTCTTTTCACCGATGCCGAAACGCATCCGCAGAACCTTTTCCTCGCGCGGCGTCAGGCTGGACAACACCCGGGCGGTCTGCTCCGACAGGTTGGCCTTGATAACGGCCTCAAGCGGAGAGACGACCCCCTTGTCCTCGATGAAGTCGCCGAGATGGGAGTCTTCTTCCTCTCCGATGGGTGTTTCCAGTGAGATGGGTTCCTTGGCTATCTTGAGTACCTTGCGGACCTTGTCGAGCGGGAGGCTCATCCGTTCGGCGATCTCTTCCGGCGACGGCTCACGCCCGATTTCCTGGACAAGCTGACGGCTTGTCCGGATAAGTTTATTGATGGTTTCTATCATGTGAACTGGAATGCGGATCGTTCTCGCCTGGTCGGCAATGGCGCGGGTAATCGCCTGCCGTATCCACCACGTGGCATAGGTGGAAAACTTGTAGCCCCGCTGGTATTCGAATTTGTCCACGGCCTTCATGAGGCCGATATTCCCTTCCTGAATCAGATCGAGAAACTGGAGACCGCGGTTGGTGTATTTTTTCGCGATGGAGACGACAAGGCGCAGATTTGCCTCCACCAGCTCCGACTTCGCTTCCTTTGCCTTCCTCTCGCCCTCTTCAATCGCCTTGATTTCCTTTGCCAGCTCAACGGCCTGAAATCCAGACTCCTGCTCTATCTTCTCCAGCTTCCTCCGGACGGATTTCAGTTTTTTCTCAACCCTCTCGGCACTCTCCTCCGACGCGGAGACTGCGTCCAGAACCCGTGAGCGCGCTTCGTCACCGCCCGATGGCTCCTGACAGATCTCCATCAGTTCTTCGAACGGGATACCCGTCTCAACGCTCAGCTCGCGGATTTCCTCCGTTACCCGATCCACCTTTCCGGCGAGTTCCTTCAGGCGTTGGGCTATCCTTTCGATATGGCGGTCCTTGAGCCGCAGCGATTTCAGGAGCTCCGCGGTCTTCTCTCTCACCTCGTGCAATTCCCGCACGATTCTTTCACGGTCGCCATCCGGAAGCGCGGGATCCGCAAGGGATGCCGAATGAACCTCCATGGTCGCGTCGCACGTGCGGATGACATTGATGATCTCCAGGAGTCGGGTCTTCTGGACATCCTCCTCGTCCTCTTCAAGCTCCTCCTCTTCCACTTCCTTGCTGATCTCGGCGGCGGAGACCTGGAATTTTTCCAGCATGTCTCCCAGGGCGATGACTTCTTTTACGGTAATGGGGGTCGTATAGATTACGCGCGCCACGTCCCGATCTCCGTCCTCGATACGTTTCGCAATCTCCACCTCGCCTTCGCGGGTGAGAAGAGAGACCGACCCCATCTCGCGCAGGTACATACGCACCGGATCGCTGGTGCGTCCGAGTACACCCGGCTCGAATTCGACCTCTTCCTGCTCGCCTTCCAGTTCCTCTTCGTCCTCAAGGTCCAGCTTCACCTTGGGTATCTTGACTTTCTGGGCGGAGTCAACGACCTCTATATCCATCTCACCGAACATGCTCATGACATCATCAATCTGGTCCGAGGATACGATGTCGGGGGGGAGGAGATCGTTTACCTCATCGTAGGTAAGGAATCCTTTCTCTTTCCCCAGGTCGATCAAATGCTTGACCTCTTCCATGCTCTTTTTTGCCATCCGGCTCACCTCTTCATCAAAACAATCGGCGTGATTGTATTCTGTGTTCCACTCTGGTTTACGTCAACTGGGATTTTTTCGCCCGAAGGGCATCTATCCTGTGCAATAATTCGAAATATGCGTCACTGTCGGGTTCCGTCCGCGCCAGTTCCATCGTCAACTCTTTTATCTCCCGCAAGGCGACTCGGTCGAGCGCGCGCCGACACTGTTCAAATGCCTTCCGTACATCTACTCCTTCCAGGTGACCTTCTTCCACAAACAGCGAAGCAAGTCGACTTCGCTCTTCCCTGGAATCAACGGCGTCGAGAATGTGCGACCAGTCAATCCGACTGTCCGCGGTCACACAGTCGATAATGCGGTCCGCCACCGCCAAAAGTTCTCCACCGAAGATCCGCTCGGGACCAAAATCGACAATCATCCTAACAACTTCCGGATACTTGCCCATGAGACACAAAAGCATGTCTTCCGGGCCGGAACCACTGCTGCGCCGCTCCCGGCGGCCGGAAAGAAGCGTCTGATTGGACGAACCCTTGCCAAGCTTCCGCCGGACGTCCTTTTCTTCCACCGCCAGAAAACGGGCGACCTCTCTCACATACAAGTCCCGTTCAACACTGTCGGCAATCTTGCGGAGGCGGGGCGTCAGTTCATCTATGACTGCAATCTTGCCACCGACCCCTGCGATGTCGGTCTGCCGGCAGAGGTCCCTGAAGAAAAACTCGAAAATCGGCTGGGCATCGGCGACCGCACCGGCAAAGGATTCACTGCCGTATTTCTCAAGATAGGTGTCCGGGTCCTCTCCTTCCGGCATTCGGACAACACGCGCCGGGAAACTCTCTTCCAGAAACAGATCCATGGACCGCACCGTTGCCTTCTTTCCCGCACTGTCCCCATCGAAAAGAAGATATGCCGTATCCGCGAAGCGTCGAACGGTTTTCAGGTGGCCCACTGTCAGGGCAGTGCCGCAGGTCGCGACCACGTTGTGAATCCCCGCCCGGAAGAGAGCCAGATGATCGAAATATCCCTCCACGATGAAGACCGCCCCTTTTTCACGGATGGCATGCTTTGCCGTGCCGAGACCGAAAAGGACATCGCTCTTCCGGTAGATGGGCGATTCGGGTGAATTCAGATATTTGGGCAGCGCATCATCGAGAACACGGCCGCCAAACCCGATGGGACGCCCCTGAATATCGGTAATGGGGAACAGGAGCCGGTTTCTGAAACCATCATAGTGTCCGCCCCGTTCCCTTTGCCGGAGAAGCCCGGCCTTTTCCGCCGCCTCCAACGGGACTTTTTTTTGTTCCAAATAGCGTGCCAACAAATCCCAGGTATCCGGCGCAAAACCGAGACGATATGACCGGACCGTCGCGTCATCAACGCCCCGCTTCTTCAAGTAGGCACGGCAGCGTTCGCCCGCCGGGTCTTCCAGCAGGATTCTTTCATAGAAGCGGGTGGCAATTTCATGCACCTGATAGAGGGTTTCCCGCTCATCAGCGACGCGCTTCTCGTGAGGCGTCAAGGGCCGGTCCTGTATCTCCACCCCGACGCGCCGCGCGAGAACCCGCAGTGCCTCTGGAAAAGAAAGCCCCTCGATACGCATGACAAAGCTGACAACATCACCGCCGGCGCCGCACCCGAAACAATGAAACATCCCCTTGACCGGGTTTACGGTAAAGGAAGGCGTCTTTTCCGAATGAAAAGGGCACAGCCCAAGATAATTGGCGCCGGCCTTTTTCAAACCGACATAGTCCGACACCACATCAAGTATAGCCGCTCTCTCGCGGACTTCCCGTACTATCTCGTCAGGAATCATCAAATCATTATAACCGATCTCGAAAACCACGCGCTGCCTGACCGGGAACTTCGGCGGTCGTCGACGGGACCCGAACCGGTTTCCGCGGATTCTCAGGGTTCGAATCGTCCTTCCACCACGACAGAATCGTTCTTCCACATGCGAGAAAAGGGCGGGCGGTAACGGAGGACGCAAGAAGGGATGATTCTTTCATCGGTGATAGTCTGCCGCTCGCAAAAGTAAGCAGCATGCACACAACAAGCGCACCTTGCACAACCCCGACCAGAACACCACCCATCCGATTGACTCCACCGAGAAGCACAATCTTGAAAAGAATCGTCAGCAGATGTCCCAGGAAAAAAAAGAGCAGGCCGAGTGCAAGGAAGATCAGCCCGAAGGAAAGGATTGAGGTTAGGGCAGAGGGAAGGCTGCTATGGCGCCGAAGGACTTCAGCGAGTGGATGGCAGTAGACAAAGGCGGCCCAACCGCCTGCAACAATCCCGGCAAGGGAACAGACCTCCATGACCAACCCTTTCATGAATCCTTTTACCGCGAAAAACAGTAAAACAACCCAGATCAGGATATCAACGAGATTCATTCCGCGCTCTCTGGTCTGCCCTGAAAGTAAAAGTAGGGGCAAATCGCCAGATCGCCCCCACAGTTCCGCCACCTATTTGAACACGATGCCGAGAGAAGCGTGTCCCGTGCAGTCCACATGACCAGCCTTCTCTCCCGTTCACTTTTCACATGCGCCACCGGAACATCTTACTCCATGATCTTCCGCTGTTTTTTCAACGCCCTTTTGCGGGCGGCTATCGCTTTTTTCTTCTTTTTGATACTCGGCTTTTCGTAATGTTCGCGCTTCCGGACTTCAGAAAGAATTCCGGCCTTTTCGCACTGCTTCTTGAACCTTTTCAGTGCAAGTTCAAACGATTCATTCTCCTTGACCCTTACTCCCGGCATTCATATTCCCCTCCCTCCTATATTTGAATATCGTGCTTATATCGTAAACGTGAGCCGTAGACAAGGGGGTTAAGTGTAAAGAATTGCCATCTTAACACCCAAAATCATCTTGTCAAGCAAAATTTGTGCTTCAGCGCCATACCCTGGAAAATAATCATCCCCTCCGCGATTCCTTTTCCGTTATCCCGGAAATCCCGAATCGGCGACGCAATTCGGCATAGATCTCTTCCGGTTCGATTTCGTAGTACCCCAGGAGAACGAGCACGTGGTAGAGGAGATCCGCTGTTTCGTAGACAATTTCCTCCCGCTTGCCGCCTTTGCCGGCAATTACCAGTTCAGTCGCCTCCTCGCCCGTCTTTTTCAGGATCGTATCAATCCCTTTGCGGAACAGTGAGACGGTATACGACTTTTCCTCGGGGTTCGCCTTCCGCGAAAGAATGACCCGGTACAGGGCATCAAGGATAGCCTCCTTTTCTCCCATCGCCTGAAGTGTCCGCCTGGATTCGGTCATAGCCGCACCGCCACGCCCCTTTGGCTGAGATACTCTTTGGCCTCGGCAATGGTGTATTCCCGGTAATGGAAAATGGAAGCGGCCAGACAGGCGCTTGCGCCGGCCTTGGAAAAGCCGTCATAGAGGTGCTCCAGATTACCAACACCGCCCGACGCAATGACCGGGATAGAAACCGCGTCAACAACGGTGCGGGTCAGGGAGAGGTCATACCCGTCCTTTGTCCCGTCGCAGTCCATGCTTGTCAGAAGTATCTCACCCGAACCGTACTCTTCCATCCGTTGGGCCCACTCAACGGCGTCGATGCCGGTGGCGTTTCTTCCCCCGTGGGTATACACCTCCCACCGCTCCTCGCCCGGCACCCTGCGCGCGTCAATGGCCACCACGGTGCACTGGGAACCGAAGCGCTCAGCCGCTTCCTTCACGAACTCGGGGCGATGCACGGCCGCGGTGTTGATGGATACCTTGTCCGCGCCGGCGTTCAGAAGACGACGTATATCATCCACCGTCCGGACTCCGCCGCCGACTGTCAGCGGCATGAAAACCCTTTCCGCGGTTCGACGCACCACGTCGATGATGATGTCACGCTCGTCGGAGGACGCGGTTATGTCGAGGAAGGTGAGTTCATCGGCACCCTGTCGGTCATAGATCTCCGCAATCTCCACGGGATCGCCGGCGTCCCGCAGTTCGAGAAACTGCACCCCCTTGACCACCCGCCCACCTTTCACATCGAGACAGGGTATGATTCGTTTCGTCAGCATCAGATCTCTCCGGAATAGTATTTCTTCACGCGCAGCGGGCCGACCTGGTCAACGCCACCGCCTCGGCCAGGCTGATGGCGCCGGTGTAGACGGCCTTGCCGGTGATGACGCCGACCACGCCGCTCGCTTCGATCGCCATCAGGTTCTCGATGTCGGACATCCTTGACACCCCGCCAGAGGCAATGACAGGTATGGTGATAGACTCGGCCAGTTCCCTGGTCGCCTCGATATTGGGACCGCTCAGCATGCCGTCGCGGCTGATATCGGTATAGATAATGGCCGACACCCCGTACCCCTCGAAACGCCGCGCCATTTCCACGGCCCGGATATCGGTGATCTCGGCCCAGCCCTGGACCGCCACCATGCCGTTCTTGGCGTCGATGCCGACCACGATGCGGCCGGGAAAACGGTCGCACGCCTCCTTGACCATTTCCGGGTTCCGCTGGGCCGCCGTGCCGAGGATCACCCTGCCGATCCCGAGGGAGAGGTACGCCTCGATGGTGCCGAGATCACGGATGCCGCCGCCCAGTTGCGTGGGTATCCGGATGGATCTGACGATTTCCTCGATGGAAGACCGGTTCTTCGGCTCACCGGCGAACGCGCCGTTCAGATCCACGATATGGAGCATCTCCGCGCCCTGATCCTGCCATTTCAGTGCCTGTTCGGCGGGATTGTCGCAGAAGACCGTATCCCGCTCCATGAGACCCTGTTCAAGGCGGACGCACCGCCCGTCCTTCAAATCGATTGCAGGTATGACTATCATTTCATCTCCCCGAAATTCTTGAGAATAGCAAGTCCCCGCTCCTGGGATTTTTCCGGGTGGAACTGCGTGGCGACAATATTGTCTTTCCACACGGAAGAGCAGAATTCCATGCCGTAGTCCGTGGTCGTCGCGACCACCGACGGATCTTCAGGCCGCACGTAGTAGGAATGGACGAAATAGAAATTCGCCCTGTCCGGTATCCCGGAAAAGGCCGGAGGACAACGCTTTATCGAAAGCTGGTTCCATCCCATGTGGGGGACCTTCAGCTCTTCGTCACCCTCGGTCATCCCTTCGGGGAAGCGAACCACCCTGCCGGGAATGACATCAAGACCCGTATGGAGACCGAACTCCTCGCTCTCGGTGAAGAGGAGCTGAAGCCCCAGGCAGATACCGAGGAACGGGCGGCCCTGCCTGATTACCCGCAGGATCGGCTCGATGAAACCGCCCTCCTCCAGGTTCTTCATGCAGTCGCGAAAAGCCCCCACACCGGGGAGCACTATCCGGTCCGCTTGCAGGACCGTTTTCGGCTCCGAGGTAACCACGGCCTCGAAACCGACCTTCTCGAACCCCTTCTGCACGGAGCGGAGATTCCCCATCCCGTAATCGATTATCGCTATCATCACTACCTCGAAAAAAAGGGCGCATCAGCCGGCGCCCCTTGAACTTTAATTGAGTCAGGCGTTACAGCTTCCCCTTGGTGGAAAGCACTCCCGAAATCCTGTCATCAATGCGCGTCGCCTCGTCCAGCGCACGGGCAAAGGCCTTGAAACACGCCTCCACCATGTGGTGGACATTTTCTCCGTACAGGAGGTTGACATGGAGATTGAGACCACCGGTGTTGGCAAATGCCTGGAAGAACTCCCGGACCAGTTCAACGTCGAAATCACCGATCTTCACCTTGGGAAGCGAAACGCCGTAGCAGAGGTAGGGGCGACCGGACAGGTCAATGGCCGCACTGGCAAGGGTTTCATCCATGGGCACGGTGGCCTGCCCGTAGCGGCGGATACCCTCCTTGCCGCCGAGCGCCCGCTTCAAGGCTTCACCGAGAACGATTCCCACGTCCTCCACCGTGTGGTGAAAATCGATATCGATATCACCCTGGGCCTCCACCTGGAGGTCGAACAGCCCGTGCCGGGCAAAAAGGTCGAGCATGTGATCCAGGAACGGCACCGACGTGCACACCTTCGCCTCACCGGTACCGTCAAGCCCCAGGGACAGACGGATCCGCGTCTCCTTTGTCACTCTTTCCACTACGGCGGTTCTGGACATGAGAGCCTCCTTGGGATATCAGCCGATTTCCTTCAATGCGGCCGCCGTTGTTTCCATCTCGTCACGGCTGCCGATGGTGATGCGCAGGCCCGAAGAAAGCAACGGATCGGAAAAATGGCGCACCAGAATCTTTCGCTGCGCAAGACCTTCGTAAACGCGCCGGCCGTTTCCGTCCGGGGTCACCGCAAACACGAAGTTCCCCTGCGAAGGGATGACATGCCACCCCATCCCGCGCAGCTGCGAAGAAAACCACTCCCTGGTTTCCCGCACCTTGCGGATGCAGTCCCGGAAATATTCCTGATCGGCCAGTGCAGCGCCACAGGCGGCCTGGGCCAGCCTGTCCAGGTTATAGTGGTCGCGGATCTTGTCCAATGCCGCGATTATCCCGGGACGGGCAATGGCCAGCCCCAGCCTCATGCCGGCAAGGGAATAGCTCTTGGAAAGGGTGCGCGTCACCACCACGTTTTCACATTTCCTGACCAGTTCCAGCGCGTTCTCGTCGGCGAAGTCCACGTAGGCCTCATCGGCAACCAGCAGGCCCGCGCAGCGGTTCGCAAGTTCCTCGATGTAATCGATGGGGAAAGCGAAACCAAAGGGCGCGTTGGGTGTAGTAAGGAAAAAGATCTTCCCGTCGTATCGCTCCGGAAAATCCGCCACGCGATAGTCATCGGTAAGGCCGAATGTCCGGACCCGTGCGCCCTGGACCTGGGCCAGGGTCACGTAGTAGGAATAGGAAGGATGGACATAGGCGATCTCCTCACCCTCCCCGGCGCATGCCCGGATCAGGTTGTTGAGCACCTCGTCGGAACCGTTCGCCATGATGACCCATGAGGGGTCGAAACCGTACAGGTCACCGGCGATCCGGCGAAGCCTCTCGCTGGAAGCGCTGGGATACTTGCGGAGCGTGGCTCCGTCGGCGCCCAGTTCCGCGAGGATCGCGGCCACGACAGCCGGGGAAGGCGGATAGGGATTTTCATTGGAGTTGAGCTTGATGAAAGACTCGCCGTCGGGAGGCTGAAATCCCGGCACATACCCAGCCATGGAAGCAATATCGGAACGCAAGAAACTCATGATTCCTTCCTGTTCGAAATCCGTATTTTCACCGACTCGGCGTGGGCGTCAAGTCCCTCCAGGCCGGCGAGGCGAACGACGTCGTCCCCCAACCTGCCGAGAGCGGCTTCCGAGAAATAGAGCAATGACGACTTTTTCACGAAATCGTCCACCGACAGGGGGGAGAAGAAACGGGCCGTGCCGCCGGTGGGGAGGGTGTGATTCGGCCCTGCCAGGTAGTCGCCGACGGATTCGGGGGTGAAATGCCCGAGAAAGATTGCCCCTGCATTCCTCACGGCCGGCAGGATCTCGAAGGGGTTCGCAACGGCCAGTTCCAGATGTTCGGGCGCAAGGCGGTTGGAGAATGAGACGGCCTCCTCAAGACTTCCCGCAACGATAATGACCCCATAGTCATCCCATGACCTGCGCGCGATCCCTGCGCGGGGAAGAAGCGCCAGCTGCCGTTCCACCTCGGCGGCAACCGCCTCCCCGAAGGTCCGGTCCGTGGTGATGAGCATGGCGGACGCCAGTTCGTCATGCTCGGCCTGGGAAAGGAGGTCGGCCGCGATGTGGGCCGGATTGCCGCTCCCGTCGCTGACCACCAGGATCTCGCTGGGCCCGGCGATCATGTCGATCCCCACCTGCCCGAAAACCAGCTTTTTCGCAGTCGCCACATAGATGTTGCCAGGACCGGTAATCTTGTCCACCCGGGGAACGGATTCGGTGCCGTAGGCCAGAGCCGCCACTGCCTGCGCCCCGCCGATGCGGAAGATCCTGTCCACTCCGGACAGGCGCGCTGCGACAAGGACATGGGGATTGATCTCCCCGTCGGGCGTGGGGACCACCATGACAATCTCGGACACGCCGGCCACCCGAGCCGGCACGGCATTCATGATCACGCTGCTGGGATAGCTCGCCTTGCCGCCCGGCACATAGATGCCGACCCGTTCCAGCGGCGTTACCTTCTGGCCGAGCAGGATTCCTTCCTCTTCGGTGTCCAGCCAGCTCTTCTGCTTCTGCTTCTCATGAAAACGGGTGACCCGCTCGACCGCAAGCCGAAGGGTTGAGACCGCTTCCTCGCCTGCCTCCTGAAAGGCCCTGTCCAGTTCCGCATCCGGTATACGAAGCCCCGCCGCATCAATCTCCAGCCGGTCGAACCGCCGCGTGTACTCGAGCAGCGCCGCGTCGCCGCGGGAACGCACATCCTCGATAATCTCCAGGACCTTCGACTCCACCTCCCTGCCCGTCTCCTCTCCACGTGAGAGAATGGCGGCAAAGCGGGACTCGAAGTCCGTATCATGGATATGAAGAAACTTCATAGACAGTAAGCTCCGTGACCGCTTCGGATGCCGATATCCCCAGCGTGACGCATCATATATGCTTTTCAAGCCCTTCCAGGATCTGCGTGATCCGCTTGTGCTTGGTCTTCAGACTTCCCCTGTTGACGATCAGCCGGCAGGTGATCTCCGCAATGGTCTCCACCTCCACCAGGCCGTTCTGGCGCAGGGTCTCACCCGTGGAGACAAGGTCCACTATCCTTTCGGAAAGGCCCACCAGCGGCGCCAGCTCGATGGAGCCGTACAGCTTCACGATCTCCACCTGAACACCCTTGCCCGCGAAATACTTCTCGGTGACATTGGGGTATTTGGTGGCGATGCGGATATTTGTCCAGCTGGCAGGATCATCGGTGCGGGAGAGTTCGACCGGTTCCGCCACAACCAGCCGGCAGTAGCCGAACTTGAGATCGAGCGGCTCGTACAGATCCTTCTGCTGCTCAAGGAGGGTGTCCCTGCCCACGATCCCCAGGTCCGCGCATCCATACTCCACATAGGTGGGGACATCGGTTGCCCGGACAATCATGTAGCGCATCTTCTGCTTCGGATTTTCAAAGATGAGCTTCCGCGTATCGGAAAGGAGCTCATCGCAGTCTATGCCTATCTTCCTGAACAGGGAAACGGAGTCGTGAAGGATCCTGCCCTTGGGTATGGCGATAGTGATTGAGTCGGTCATCGTTCTGCGCCCTTCACTTCCCGGTTCATTCCTTGACCCGCTTGATATCGGCTCCCAGCCCGGACAGTTTTTTCTCGATAGCCTCGTAGCCTCGATCCAGGTGGTAGATGCGGGAAACCTCGGTGGTATTGTCCGCGGCAAGTCCCGCGAGGATCAGGGAGGCGGACGCCCGAAGGTCGGTCGCCATCACCGGGGCGCCGGAGAGCTTTTTTACGCCTTTCACGGTTGCGCTATTCCCTTCGATGATGATATCGGCGCCGAACCGGAGAAGTTCCGACACGTGCATGAACCTGTTTTCGAAGATGTTCTCGCTGATGACGCTGGTTCCGTCGGCAACCGTCATCAACGCCATCAGCTGGGCCTGCATGTCGGTGGGAAAACCCGGGTAGGGTCGCGTCTTTATATTCACGCTCCGAATCTTCCGCGGACCCTTCACCCGTACGACGTTGTCCTTGTGGGTTATCTCCACGCCCGCGTCCAGAAGCTTGAATACCAGCGCATCCAGATGGTCCAGCCGCATTCCGTGGATCCGGACGTCGCCGCCGGTAATGGCGGCAGCGGTCATGAAAGTCCCGGCCTCGATGCGATCGGGCATCACCGAATGGGTTACCGGCCGGAGTTCGCTCACTCCATTGATACGGATGGTATCCGTGCCCGCGCCGTCGATCCTGGCGCCCATCTTGATGAGGATCTCCGCCAGGTCCAGGATCTCCGGCTCCCGGGCCGCGTTTTCCAGGATGGTTTCCCCCTTGGCGGTGGCGGCTGCCATGAGCAGTTGCTCCGTCCCCCCGACGGTGGAGATGTCGAAGTTGATGCGCGCCCCGCGGAGGCGGCGTGCCCGTGCCTCAACGTAGCCGTGCTCAAGGGTGATATCGGCGCCGAGAGCCTCCAGCCCCTTCAGGTGGAGGTTGATGGGCCTGGCCCCGATGGCACAGCCGCCCGGCAGCGATACCCGCGCCTTTCCGAACCGTGCCAGGAGAGGACCCAGAACAAGGACCGACGCCCGCATGGTTTTCACCAGGTCGTAGGTCGCCTCGTGGCTGTTCAGGCGGGTAGTGTCGATGCGAACCACATTGCCGTTCCCCTCGATGGAGGCGCCGAGGCTTTCGAGAACCTTGATTGTCGTGTTGATGTCCCGCAGGAACGGCACGTTCCTGATTTCATTGGCGCCGGGGGCCAGGATGGTGGAAATGAAGATGGGTAGGGAAGCGTTTTTCGAGCCGCTGACAGTAACGTCCCCTGTCAGCTTCTTCCCTCCCTTGATGATCAGTTTGTCCAATGGTTACCTCTGTTTCGGCAAGGCGCTCCGAACACCCCGCCTATATTTTCTTTCCGCCGGCCACCCGCTCGACTCCACCCGGATCCTTCGCGGTGAACAGCTCGGAAAAGCGGCCCGTCTCCTCGAACAGGGCGAGTACCTTCCCGGCCTGGCTGATCCCCATCTCCACGAGCAGCCATCCCCCCTCTTTGAGATAGCATGGGGCGTCGAGGATAATGCGCCGGTAGAAATCCAGCCCGTCGATTCCGCCGTCCAGCGCACCCCGCGGCTCGTAATCCCGCACCTCCGCCTGGAGTCCGGACAGATCGGCAGTCGGGATGTAGGGCGGATTGGATACTACCAGATCAAAGCGCTGTCCCGCCACCGGCTCGAACAGGGAGCCATGGAGCAGATGAACGGAAACGGCGTGCCGGCCGGCGTTCCTGGCGGCAAGGTCCAAGGCCTCCGGAGACGGGTCAACGCCGAAGATCTCGGCATCGGCGAGATTTTTCGCCAATGCCACGGCAATACACCCGCTTCCGACCCCGATATCGAGGATCCTCGCGTTTTTCGGGCTTCTGGCGCAGGCTTCCTGAACCAGCACCTCGGTGTCATGCCGGGGAATCAGGACTCCGGGTGACACCTCGAAATCGAGCCCGTAGAAATCCTGGCTCCCGAGTATGTACTGGAGCGGTTCCCGTTTCGCCCGCCTACCCACCATAGTACGGAAGGCCGTCAGTTCCGCGGATGTCAGGGGTTTATCATAATTGACATAGAGGCCGACCCGATCTATCCCGAGTGCGGAGCACAGCATCCACTCCGCCTCCAGGCGGGCATTCTCGATCCCTTTTTCAGCCAGATACCCCTTGGTCCAGGAAAGGACCTTGAGAATCGTCCAGGTCTCGGTCATAAGAAAGATGTGCGCGGTTATGCGGCTTCGCTCTGAGCCTTCAATGCCTCCATCTGGTAGTGGGCACGCAAGGCATCCGCAATCTCCGCGATATCCCCTGCCATGATGGCATCAAGACGATAGAGGGTCAGGCCGATGCGGTGATCGGTCATGCGGCCCTGGGGAAAGTTGTAGGTCCGAATGCGTTCGCTCCGGTCTCCGCTCCCCACCTGCTGTTTCCGGTCGGCGGCCATCTTCGCGTTCTGTTCGCTCACCATGATGTCCATCATCTTGGATTTCAGGACCTTCATTGCCTTGGCGCGGTTCTTTATCTGGCTTCGCTCCTCCTGGCAGGCAACCACGATACCGGTGGGAAGATGGGTGATCCGGACCGCCGAATCGGTTGTGTTCACGTGCTGGCCACCCGCTCCGGAAGAGCGGTAGACATCGATTTTCAGGTCGGCCGGGTTGATGTCGATGTCGATATCTTCCGCTTCCGGAAGAACGGCAACGGTGCAGGCGCTGGTGTGGATGCGACCCTGGGCCTCGGTGTCGGGCACACGCTGCACGCGATGCGTTCCGGATTCGTATTTGAGACGGGCATACACACCCGGCCCTTCCACCAGCGCTATTATCTCCTTGAAACCGCCGGCGGCCGACTCGGAAGAAGAAATCACATCCACCTTCCAGCGGTTCGACTCGGCAAAACGGCTGTACATCCGGAAAAGGTCGCCGGCGAACAGGGCCGCTTCGTCCCCGCCGGTTCCGGCCCGTATCTCCAGGACCACGCTTCTGTCGTCATTGGGATCCTTGGGGAGGAGGAGGAGTTTTATCTCTTCTTCGAGCTTTTCTTTCCGGTCACCCAGTTCTTCCAGTTCCGCTTCGGCCATCTCGCGAATCTCGGGATCCGACTCGTTCAAAAGCTCCCGGTTGTCTTCCATTTCAGAGAGTATCTTCTTGTAGTCGCGATAGGCGGCCACCAAGGCGGACAGGTCGTAATGTTCCTTGCTGAGCCGTCGGAACTCCAACTGATTCCCGAGCACGGCCGGGTCCGACAGGAGGGATTCCAGTTCTTCAAAGCGTCTTTCCAGTTCTTCAATCTTATGCAGCATACCCCTACCCTATACCACCAGTCTGTCGTCTTTGTGGCCGCCGTTTTCCTCCAGGGCCTCCTCCATGGAGCGGATCGCCACCTCCACCTGATCGTCGTCAGGTTCCCGTGTCGTCAGTCGCTGCAGGGCAAGCCCCGGAGTGATGAGAAACCGGACCAGCGGAGAGGTATCATGTTTAGCGCTCCACTTCAGCAACTCGTAGGAAACACCCGCGATAAGAGGCAGGAGAACGATCCGCGCACCCGCCTTCATATAGAAAGGCCACAGTTTCGGAATCAGTGAAAAAACAAGAATACTGACCAGCATCACGATAAGCAGGAAGCTGGTCCCGCAACGGGGATGCAGGCGGCTGAAACGCCTCACGTTCTCGACCGTAAGGGGCTGCCCCGCTTCAAAGGCGAAAATGGATTTGTGCTCAGCTCCGTGATACTGGAAAACCCTCTGAATGTCTCTCATCCTGGAGATGGAATAGATGTAGAGCAGGAAGACCATCACGCGAATCACGCCGTCCACCAGATTGAAAACGAGATTTGAATCGCCGATGACCGGGACAAGAAGTTTCGTCAGGTAGAGGGGAAGGATGAAAAACAGGAGGATGCCGAAGAGGAGGGCGATCGCCATGGTCCCTCCCATTGCCAGCGAGCTTATCTCCTCTTTCTTTTCGCCTTCCGCCAATGCCTCGTTTGCGGAAAAATTGAGGGCCTTGATGCCGATGACGAGGGAGGAGAACAGGGCAACCGCGCCGCGCACCAAGGGAAGCTTCACGAGAGGGAACCGTTCGGAAAGGGGAGTCACCCGATCCCGCTTCACGACGATCTCGCCGTCCGGTCTCCGTACCGCGATGGCCATGGAACGGGGGGCTCGCATCAGGACACCCTCGATGACCGCCTGCCCGCCGATATTGATTTTCTCCATGAACCTGAAACCTTTCCGCCCCGTTGGCCGGGGCGCCTGTTACTGAATCGATTGAAAAAACTCCCGGACGGCAACCATCCTGCCGCACGTCATCTCACCCTCCGGACACGGCCCGGAGAGGCAACCCGGCCCGGCCCCCTCGAAAAGGATCGGCGCGACCGATTTCACCAGTTTCAGCATCTCGACGGCCATGGCCCGGATCTCCCACTGGGCGCGCTCGCAACAGCGGAGACGGAAAAAATGGAGCAGTTCCCGGACGTTCATCGTTGCCAGAAGCTTGGTCTCCGTGGCATTGGGCAGGATATACCGGGCATCCTCCGCGGGAATGCCTGATTCGACCATCTCGCCGTACAAGCGATGAAGCTCCCGCACCTGGGATGAAAACTTCTCTTCCATCATGGGATCGGCCGAGATGCTGGGCGGGATCACAACCTGAAACATCTCTTTGTGCGACACGTACCGCTGGGACTGCTGGGAAAAGGAAGCGACCCGGTGCCGTACGAGCTGGTGAGTGGTAACCCGGGAAACCCCCTCGATACCGAAGGTGAACGACGCATGCTCCAGGACCGACAGGTGACCGAGTGTCAGGATTTTTTCCAGAAATTTTCGAATATCACTCCCGGAGAGACGGTCCCGCAGATCTCCGATGGAGACGGGTGAATAACAGAGTCGGGCGGCAAGGGCGACGGTTGTTTCCGGGTCGGGAGTGTGACTGACAAGAGTGACCTGCATGGGAGTCCTTCAGAAAAAGACCATTCATTGGTCCGACGAGAAACAGATAAGGGGATTTCGCCATGGACAAAATCCCCTTTCTTTCCTTCCGCGCGGCCTGAGGCCCGATTACATGCCGTATCGCTTCTTGAATCTCTCGACACGGCCGGCGGTATCAATAAGCTTCTGCTTACCGGTAAAGAACGGGTGACATGCCGAGCAGATTTCCGTCGTAATCTCGGACTTCGTGGAACGGGTCTGGAAAGAATTGCCGCACAGACATTTCACCGTGACCTCGTGATATTTCGGATGGATTCCCTCTTTCATTGCTTCCTCCTTGCGCAAGCATACTTCCGTATCATCTCGTTAAACTGTATCAGAAGTGTTGAACGTTACCATCTCCACTTTTTTTTATCAAGATTTTTTTCACCTGCTCATGGAGTCGAGAAAATCCTGATTCGTCTTGGTTTCCACCAGTTTGCTGAGAAGGAACTCCATGCTGTCCACCACGTTCATGGGGTGGAGAACCTTGCGCAGAATCCAGATCCGGTTGAGAGCGGTTTTGTCGATAAGGAGCTCTTCCTTTCTTGTGCCGGATTTGTTCATGTCGATGGCGGGGAACACCCGCTTCTCGACCAGCTTGCGGTCCAGGTGCAGTTCCATGTTGCCGGTGCCCTTGAACTCCTCGAAGATGACCTCGTCCATTTTGCTTCCGGTGTCTACGAGGGCGGTGGCGATAATGGTCAGCGAGCCCCCTTCCTCGATATTGCGGGCCGCCCCGAAAAACCGCTTCGGTTTGTGGAGGGCATTGGAGTCGACCCCGCCGGAAAGAACTTTCCCGGAAGGGGGGATGACGGTATTGTAGGCACGGGCAAGGCGGGTGATGGAGTCGAGAAGGATGACCACGTCCCGCTTGTGCTCCACGAGCCGTTTCGCCTTCTCGATAACCATCTCCGCAACCTGGATATGGCGGGCAGCCGGCTCGTCGAAGGTGGAGGAGACGACCTCTCCCTTCACCGAGCGTTGCATGTCGGTGACTTCTTCCGGCCGTTCGTCGATGAGAAGAACGATGAGGTAGACCTCGGGATGGTTCACGGCAATGGAATTGGCGATGTTCTGGATAAGCATCGTTTTCCCGGTGCGGGGAGGGGCGACGATCAGCCCGCGCTGCCCCTTGCCGATGGGTGCAATCAGGTCCATGACCCTCGTGGGCAGGTTATCCGGCGCCGTCTCCAGCTTCAGCCTTTCCATGGGATAGAGCGGGGTCAGGTTATCAAAGAGGACCTTGTCCCGTATCCCGTCCAAGGGCTCGAAATTGACCGTCTCGACCTTCAGCAGCGCGAAGTAGCGCTCCCCTTCCTTGGGAGGCCGAATCTGCCCCGAGACGGTATCGCCCGTCTGCAGATTGAACCGCCGTATCTGGCTCGGCGAAACATAGATATCGTCGGGACCGGGCAGGTAATTGTAATCGGGTGCGCGGAGGAAACCGAAACCGTCCGGCAGCGTCTCCAGAACGCCTTCGCCGAAGATCATGCCGTTCTTCTCGGTCTGGGCGTTCAGTATGGCGAAGATCAAATCCTGCTTGCGCAGGCTTGATGCCCCTTCTATGTTGAGACCTTTGGCGATTGAGGTCAGATCATTAATCTTCTTGCTTTTCAACTCTTGTAAATTCATCTCGTCTCCTGCCGGTAAAATACATGAACAAGCCATCCGCGGCTTCAGGCGAAGCAGCTTTGTCTCGACGACATATCTACAGGCCAGCGTGGTATCTCATGGTGTCATGTTGGTTTAGTGTGTCGTCTCTGCTTTGTTCAAACGATCTTTTCGAGGTCTCAAGCAGATACATTTCGTGATGGCTTCAAATAGAATCGAGGATCTCTCATCGTGAAGTGTGGGATTTACGGCCTGAAAAGAAGACACGGTATTTTCTTACGGAGCACGGCTCTTCTAACCTGATCACTTGTGATTCGGGCGGCCGCGGGAGGCAAGACTCAGCCGGTTCCGGGTGTCATCGCAATAGTGTATGAATTGCAAAGGTATAGGCCATTCTATTTCTGTATTGGATACCACAGGTTTTATTGGTGCTTGCTGGTCGTTGATTTGGGGTGATGCAACAGGGGTGAACATGTGCGATAGTCGAGGAATGAATGTATATAAACTGCTATCTTCCAATTTGTCAACACAATTCTCAACACACGATTCCCGGCATACACATTCACTCGCCGGCCCTTTTCGGACAGTCAAAGTAGCGGATTATCCCGGCGCCTGCGATCACATCACGCCAGGAATCAGCGGGAAACTCGATGGAGACCACCCCGCAGGTTGGTATAGCCTCAATCGAAAGGCCGGAAACGAGATTACAGAAGTCGGTGATCCCGGGATTATGGCCGCACAGCACGACATTTCCATGGAGGTCGTCAATCTCCCTGACAACGAGGAGTATCTCCCGTGCTTCGGCCGCATACAGGCGGTCGTCCTTCACAACCCCGGATTCCGGAAAACCTATCTCCCCGGCAATCCTTTTAACCGTGGAAACGGCCCGTTTCGCCGGGCTGGTTATAATCAGGTCGGGATGCTCTCTCCGTTCGGCAATGCGCCTCCCCATTTCAGGGGCATCCTCCTTGCCTCTCTTGTTCAGCGGTCGGTCGAAGTCGGCCAGCTCCGGGTCTTTCCAACTGGATTTCCCATGCCGGACGAGTGTCAGTCTCTTCATGTGCCCTCCACATGGCGTACCGGCGCCATATCCCGCCTCTCCTCACTATATCCCCGCACGGCATCCACCGCCCGCCGCACCCCGTCCGCAAGGGGAAGCGATTTCGCAATCCCGTGGACGGCGTTCCTCTCGCCCACCATCCTGAAGGATTCGGGAAAGGAGAGATCGTACACCCAGGAGAGCTGTACGAGCTTGAAATCGTTCAGTGTCCGCGCAGAGGACAAACGGACAATCTCTCCGTTGGCGACCTTGTCCAGGACCTCCTGCGAACATTCCGGCCGATCGGGAAAATCGAGTCCCGCAACCGATGAACGCTCCCCTTCCGGCTTTTCAAAGAACTCGGTGAATACTCGCCAGATGTCCAGCTTGTCGGCATCACGTATCAGCTGCAGAAAGAAGCGGTGCTCCCCCTGGATTTTTTTCGGGATGGCAAAGAGATTATGTGTCTCCACGGAATCATTCACAAGATCCCGTTCACGCGGGGACAGGTCGGCCAGCAGATCGATCTCGCGGATGATTTCCGCGCCCAGTGCCGCGTGATTTACCGAGATGGAGTCCCGAAACGTCCGGTACTGCCGGTACTGTTCGAACCTTCCCACGTCATGGAGCAGCGCAATGGTCTCGGCCAGCATCAGACCCTCCCGGTCCAGACCTTCCGCGGCGGCTATCCTGATGATGTTGGCGCAGACACGGTGTGTGTGTTCTTCCTTGAGCAGGATGTTCCGTTGATCCTCCACATCCTCCGAGTAGAACGTCTGGCAGTATTCGGAAAACCAGCGGCGGACATGCTCCATGTTTGTATCATCCATACTCGAAACCTCTCTGTGCCCCGCATCATCGACATACTTCAATTCAGCAAAAAAACCCGCTTCTCCGGTTCAGTCCGTTCCGGGCCCGAGAACCCGGAACGCCCGCAGCGCTACCAGCGCCGCCTTTCTCACGGGCTCCCGATAGTCCGTAAGGAAGGTTCCCTCGGTGCGCTTGTTTATTACCACGCAGACAACCCCGGCCCGGTATCCGAAGGCTCCCATAAGATGAAGGAAAATGCTTGCCTCCATCTCCATATTCTCCATCTTCAATCCCGGAATCCCCGTGTCCACGGACGCCATCAGATCCGCCAGGTTCGGAACCGTCGGAGCAACCCTGCCGATGCTACGACCCTGCTCGGCGAAAAAACCGGGGCTGGTTACCGTCGCGCCCCTCCTGCAGGGCACTCCCAGATGCAATGCCTCCCGTTCCAGCGCCACTCGAACCCGGCAGTCGGCTCTCACCGCGTAAGGGTGAAATCTTCCTCGGAAGCGGACATCCGGGGGGAGCGCCTCCTCGATGAGAGACCTGACGCGCCTCTCCAGTAGCCCACATTCCGCATCGGGCAGGGGAGCATCGTAATACAATCCCGTATTGTCGAGGCCGACACCGTAATCGGTGACAATCAGTGCGCCCACCTCGGTGTCTGCCTGGAGCCCGCCGCTGGTGCCGACCCGTACCACGGTAAGAGGCTCGAACGACTCCTTCCGTCGCCCCGTGGAAAAGTTGAACTCGTTCAGGGCTACAAGCTCGTTCACGACAATTTCCATGGAGGGTGCGCCCATGCCGGAGGTGGTAATGGTAACCCGCTGTCCCGTTTCCCGGACATGCCCGGTTATGGTCCGGAGGCCGCGATGACAGCGATCCGTCTCACGCTCCGTCAGAAACTCGTCGGAAAGAAAGGGAACACGTTCCGGGTCACCGACAACCAGCACGTTCGATGCCAGTTCATGGGGCGCCAGATCCAGATGGTACACTCTGCCGTCACGCAACGGCAGTTCCGATTGCGAAAATACTCCGTTTTCCATACCGGCGCCTCCCGTGGATATCCCGTGCGCGCATCTCCAATTTCACCACTATTGCGCTATAACGAACATCTCCCGTCACAAATCAGAAGGAACTGGGAAGATGAATCAAAGGATATCGTACGGAAACGAGATATGCACCAATAAAAAAGGGGGCTCACAGGCCCCCTGAAGTATTTCGGAACAGAATGACTATCCGTCCTCCGTGAAGATGATCCTAGAAGAAATAGAAGAGCGCCAGGCGGGCGACATTGGCGGTACCGGTACCGGACAATCCCTTCAACGGACCGGTTCCATCGACGACATGGCCATACTGGGTATTCAGGTTCTGATATTCCGCGGCGACCCGCACCGCGGCGTTCAGGTCATAGGCGATATTGAAATAGATATTGGTGTTTGATTTTTCGAAATTGTTTCCGTACGTGGCGTAATTATAGGCATTTCTTCTCTCGTAGCCGGCGGTAAAGCCGAGATCCTGGATCGGATAGAAGATTACCTGACTGTACAGACCATACCCCTTTGCGCCGGTGGGAATTGCCGTTGCGCCCACCGTCGTGCCCGCGGTAGCCGAGTTGAAAGCCATATTCGCGGCCATGAATGCCTGGGCCTCGAAGGACATGGTCATTGCACGGCTCTTGCCGTCCTTTGACTTGAGAACGGGGACAAAGGCATAGAAGCCGTATCCCCAGGAGTCAACGGACTTGTCGCCGGTGGTGAGGGAGACCTTTTCGCTGCCCCAAAGACCGAAGAAACCCGCGGTCAGTGAATTCATCGCCATGCCGTAGAAGCCCGGAGCGACGCCCAGGGCCTTGCTCACCAGCATTGCCTGTCCCGCCACGTTAACCACGGTGCCATAGGTCCCGCCGGTTGCGGTATAGTTGTCCTGCGGAGGGTTCTGGAGGCCCACCACCAGTTTCAGGGCATTGTCTGCATTTACGTTGACTTTCTGGGTAAGCCTGAGTTGGGGAACTCGGGGCTGGTTCGGCGATCCGTAGGGAGAACCCTGGCTGAAATCGACGGTGGATGCTACAGCCGGGCCGAAGATGTCGTTGGTCTGGCCGAAAAGCAGCTGGGTATTCGGCCAGTCGATTGAGCCGTACGCATGGCGCAGCCTGAAATCGGCCGCTTCGTTGCTCGCTCCGGCGCCGTAGAAATCGGCCTCGATGAGAGCATTGGTCTTTGCTCCGAGGAAACTCGGGCCGGCCACCTTGAACCAGAGGCGGGACTGACGCGCGGTGAAGACGGATTGATCTGCCTGCCCCTGCGAGGAACTGGTCTTGGGTACCTGTACGGGCGCACGGGCAGGGATGCTGTTGCCGAAGTTAACCGAGTTGTAGGCATAGTCCAGTTTGACGAAACCGCCGATGGAGAGCTTGAACTTGCTCGTCACCGGTGTCTCCATCTTCCCGTAGACGCCCGGGGCCACCTCACAGGACGGCTGAAAGTCGCAATTGTAGGACGTAGCGGCGCCCTGGGGAGCATCGGCCGCCAGGACCGGAGCCGCCAGCAACAGACCGGCTGCAAGTGAAACAAAAACCGTTTTTCTCATAGACTGCCTCCTCATGGAATATAGAGGACCGCGCAAGGCGGTCCATCAAAACATCGTCACTGCAATAAATCCGGAGCACGGGACATGACGACTCCGCTCGTTTCGACTCCGCTCAACGTGCACTCAACGAGCAACTATGCCTATTCAATTCCCACCAGATCGGATGGCTGCGCTTTCCCGCCCTGACGAACAATTCCGTATGCCCCGTCCGTACCGACAAAACCGGTGATCTCAAGAATTCCAACCTTCAGGCCGGGCGCGAACCCAAGTTTTTCCAAAACCTTTCCGCTGCGGTAAAGGTTCAACATCTGTCCCAGGCTGATGCCCGTTTCCTTGCCGGCGTTGATATAGACTCTCTCTCCTTCAACGGTCACGACCTTTCCATACCATGGCGCGAGGGCCGCCACCCCCTTGACCTCTAAGGCAAGCCCGCGTAACGCCGTCGCAATCACCGCTTCCCGCGACGCCGTACCTGTAGCGCCATGCGCTGGTATGAGCGCATCCAGCTTCCTGAGCAGGGTTCCTCCCTGGCCTTCATGCATCTCCGCTGTAATCGTTTTCCCCGGCGCCGTTCCGTCGGGCGCCGCGAGGTATATCACCAGGCCCGCGCCGAAATCCTCCTGAAGCTTTACAGCCAGAGCGGCGCGCTCCGCGGGTGTGCCCAGAGCGGCATAGCGTGTAACAAAGGCGGCCTGCGCAGGGTCGATGACCGTACCGGCGGATGCCTGTTTCAGGGCTTCGCCGAACCGTGCTGAAAGACCGTTATTCCCTGTCTCGATGACGAGAATCCGGTTCCTGAAGGAGGGGGTAACGATCGTTTTCGCCGGAATCGGCGCAGGCGCGGCAACGGCAGACGGGACCGGAGACGGAACCGGAGACGGGGCGGAGACGGGAGCCGGGACCGGAGACTGCGCGGAAACGGGAGCCGGTTCCGGCGCTCGCGCCGCCGGCTGCCGGCCGCTGTCCGACAGTTTTCCCCGAACCGATTCGTACCCTTTTTCCAGCAGTTCCCCGCCACGTGGAATGCCGCTGTCCACATAACGCCGGGGAACCCATATGGTGGGGGGCGCGCTGCCGGACATTGTGAAGGCGGGATTTTCTATTTCAACATACTCTTCGGAAGAAGAGACCGCGCTCTGACTTCCTGCGCAGCCGACGAGAAAACAGAATGAAAAAATGATGAGACTCGCACGCGTTCCCACTTGTATCCCTCCCTGAATGTATCGGCACAAACCGTTACCTCGCATGCGCAAAGATGGCGTACCAATCCGTGCATTCACGGTTTCTTTCCCGCGGCACGACCGGGAAAACCATTGAATACTGTGAAGAAATGATTAAATTCTACTGTCCGTAAATGTGCTGAACAGTAAATGCTTATGAGAGCAGAAGTCAAGAAAAAAAACAGCGAAGATATGTGGAGGGCGGCAGAAATGCCGTAAGACATTGATGTCCTTAATGATTCCTGAAGATCACCGTACGATTGGATGATGGATCTCCAATGAGTTGAAAGAGAATACTACTGCGTTACTACGGAAAGAATTTTTACCTCCGATCCGTTTTTTGAAAGGAATCGATGTTTCATGGTGGAATCAAAGTAAATGCTGTCCCCTTCCTCAAGAGTGACGCGTTCCTCATCCAGCCAGATCTCGGCGGTCCCCTTCAGGATGTAAAGGAACTTCTCTCCTTCATGACTGTAGGTAGTGTATTCGGAAACGGTGTCATTCAAGGTAAGGATGAACGGCTCCATCTTCTTGCTCTGCTTGCGGAACGAGAGCGATTCGTAGGAATAGCCGTGGCTGGTGCCGGTTGGTGAGATCACCCGGGGGATCTCCTTGCGTTCGGATTTCCTGACAATCTCGAATTTGCACTCTTCCTCGCTCTCGGTGAAGAACATGCCGATCTTCACGTCAAAGAACTTGGCAATCCTGGAAAGCGTGGCTATGGGAGGGGAGACGTTGTTGTTTTCTATCTGGGAAATCAGGGCGGGCGAGAAGCCGGTTTCCTTGGCAACAGCCTGCAGGGTAAGCTTTTTTGAAAGGCGAAGGCTTTTCAGTTTCGCGCCGATATTGTACTCACTCATCAAAAACTCCTACTTCATGGGTGATACATCTCACTGGTACCGGATGATGAGAGCAACTATTCAAAAATTTGACTCTAATGTCAATAAAAAAGTCTTTATTCTACATAAAACCCCCTTGCCCCGGAGACCGGCACGTGCGGAAAAGGGCACTTCGTGCCTACGCAACGCGCTATACTGAAAAGAAGCAAACGATACCTGCATGACCGAGGAAGAAACCTCCGGCGCCGGGAAGGGAGCTAGCGGGAAAAAGTGTCTTTCCCTTGTCCAACCCCACGGGCCAGAATCTGCAGGATGTGTAGAACGCGCGTTCCTACCGCCCCCTGGTGCAGGCCGTCGGCCAGTTGCAGCATGCAACCCGGACAGGCGGTCGCGACGACATCCACCGACGCATTCCGGATTGCCGAAGTCTTGCGGGCGTTTATCCCCATGGAGGCGCCGTAGTGGTAAACGTTGAAAGTACCGCCGAGACCGCAGCAGGAATCTGCCGCCTCCATTTCCACCAACCTGACATCCGGCAGCGAAGCAAGCAGTTCCCTCGGTTGCCGCGTAATCCCTCTGGACCGCAGATGACAGGGGTCGTGATAGGCAATCCTCGTGTACGTTTCCGTTCGTTCATCCCCGGGGGTGAAACCGAGCTTTTCGAGCAGTTCCACAGCATCCACGGTCTTTTCCGCCAGGGATCGGCACCGTTCAGCCAGGTCGGGACACCGTTCCGCGAGCAGTTTCGGGTACATGCGGTGAAATGCCCCGCCGCAGGAGGCGCAGGATGTCATGATGTAATCGGCCCGATGATTTTCCAGCGCTGCTAGGTTCTGCTCGGCAAGGCGTCTGAACGTCGGCAGATCCCCGCCGGACAGGGCGGGAAAGCCGCAGCACTGCTGATCCTTCGGGATGACGATTGTACACCCGATACTCTTGAGGATGGAGATTGCCGCCTCGCCGATCTCCGGGTAGAGATAATTCGTCATGCAGCCGACGAAATAGACGACCCGCGGCTTGCCGGGCACACCCGGAATGACCTCAGGATGCCGGGACAGAAACGGCTTTGCCGCTATCTTAGGGAGACGGCGCTTCCCGCCGATGTACGGCAGCGGGAAACGGAGACGCAACCCCGAGGACGCCGGCACCTTCCGGAACAGAAGAGGTCCGAAAAGGGAGGCGAGAAAGGCGCCCGCGTTCAGCATGCCGCGGTTCCGCAGCAGGATACCCGCCATCCGGTAAAAGGGAGTAATCCCTCTCCTGCGCGCCAGCGCTTCACGGGCGGCGAGGACTATCAGGTCGGTGGGCACATCATTGGCGCACTTCTCCACGCACCTGCCGCACAGAAGACACTTCGACATATCGGAGCGGGTGCGGGCATCAAGTTCGACCTTTCCGGAAAGGGCTGCACGCGCCAGGGCGATCTTGCCCCGCGCCGACACCGGTTCCCTTCCCACGACGGAAAAAACCGGGCAGTGGGCCCGGCAGGCGCCGCATTTCACGCATTTCTTCAGTTCCTGTTCGATTTGATGCAAAGGGTTCATATATTCCGGTGTCCAGGTGTTTGGTTTGGCTTTACTTGAAAACGTGACTCCAGAGCCTCTTGCAAAAGTATTCCGTTCGTGGTTCGACAAGCTCACCACGAACGGAATTGTAACAAGGTTATCGTGACAAATCCGTTCGCCCTGAGCAGTGAGCTTGCCGAACTGTCGAAGGGCAAAACTCGATTTTTGCATGGGGCCCACCATTCATCGTTTTTTATTCCGGAAAAATCTTTCCCGGGTTCAGGATGTTGTTGGGATCCAACGCCTTTTTGATGGCCTTCATGGCGGCAATCTGTTCACCGGACAGTTCCATGGGAATATAGGGCGCCTTGCTGAGCCCGACCCCATGCTCTCCCGACATGGTGCCCCCCAGGTCGAGAGTCGCCCGAAAGATCTCCCGCACCGCCTCCTCGGCCTTTTCGCTCTCACCCGGTTTGCTTCGGTCGATCATGATGTTTACATGGATATTGCCGTCCCCGGCATGGCCGAAGTTGATGATGGGAATGCCGTATTTCTCCCTGATTCCGTCAATCCTGCGGATGATGTCCGGCACCCGGTTCCTGGGGACCGCGATATCCTCGTTGATCTTGTCGGGATTCACCTTCCTGAGCGCCGGCGAGACCAGCCGGCGCGCCTTCCAGAGTTCCTCCGCCTCTGCCGCATCGGAGGCTGCCTTGAATTCGATAAGGCCCAGGGGCCGGATCAGATCGCCGATGCGCGCCGCCTGCTTTTCCACCAGATCCTTTTCACCATCCAGTTCGATAAGGAGGACCGCACGGGCCGCCGACGGTATCCCCAGAGAAAACTCCCCTTCGACGCACGCCAGGGCGGAATGATCCAGGAACTCCAGGGTGGTCGGGATAATCCTGCCGCGGATGATGGCCGCCACCGCTCCGGCCGCCCCGTCGATGGAGTCGAAAACGGCCAACATGGTCGTGCGTGTCTCGGGAAGGGGGAGAAGCCGCAGAACAATCCTGGTGATAATGCCGAGCGTCCCTTCGCTGCCGCACAGGAGCTTGGTCAGGTCGTACCCGACCACGCCTTTGTAGGTCTCGCCGCCGGTGGTGATGATGTCGCCGGTGGGAAGCACGACCTCCAGGCCGAGGACAAAATCCTTGGTTACCCCGTACTTCACGGCGCGGGGGCCTCCGGCGCACTCGGCCACATTCCCGCCGATGGTGGAAAATCTGAGGGAAGCAGGGTCGGGCGGGTAAAAGAGCCCGAGCCTCTCCACTGCGTCCTGGAGATCACCGGTAACGACCCCCGGCTCGACCACGGCAATAAGATTGTCCGTGTCTATCTTCAGGATTCTGTTCATCCGGGTCGTGACCAGGACCACCCCCCCGCCCTTGGGCAGGCTGCCGCCGGAAAAACCGCTTCCGGCGCCGCGGGGGAACACCGGTATCTTTTCTCGATTCGCCAGCCGCAGAATCCGGGATACCTGATCCGCGTTCGCGGGAAAAATCACCGCATCGGGCAGAAACTCCATCTGGGTGGCGTCATAGGAATAACAGACGCGATCCTGTTGTTCTACGGCAACATGTTCGCTCCCCACAATCTTTTTCAATTCTCGTACAAAGCCGGCTGTCGCCATGAGCACCCCAATCCGGGCAGGCAATCTCCCGGCCAATCGCGCCGAGGCCCTGCCATATTTTTTAATGATATAGGAACGTCGCGAGAAAGCGCAATACGAATATCGAACAGCATCACTTTACCATTGACAAAGCGAAGCTTTTCCTATAACTAGTTGGCGCTTATACGTCCTTCCGCACCCCTTCCGGACATACCTATTCCAGCCTGAAAAAGGCTACATATAAGGAGGATTATTGCATGGAACAGTACGCAGAAGTATTCGCCCTGGCGTGTGCCGTGGCGGCGGTCGTCTATGGCCTTGCATCGGCCAAATGGATTTTGACTCTCCCCCAGGGGAGTGACCGCATGAAGCAGATCGCAGCCGCGGTCCAGGAAGGCGCGGGCGCCTACATGAAGCGCCAGTATTCTATCATCGCCATCGTGGGCGTGGCCATGTTCGCCCTCCTCTTCTTCACGCTCGGCTGGAAAACCGCCGTCGGTTTTGCCGTCGGCGCCCTGTTCTCCGGCCTGACCGGTTTCATCGGCATGTTCGTTTCGGTCCGCGCCAACATCCGGACCGCTGAAGCGGCCAAGTCAGGCATTCACAAGGCACTCAACGTGGCTTTCCGGGGCGGCGCCATAACCGGGATGCTGGTTGTCGGCCTGGGCCTTCTGGGCGTTGCCGGCTACTACATGATCCTACAGCAGATTATGCCCGGCGCTCCGGTGAAAGACATTGTGAGCCAACTGGTGGGTCTCGGCTTCGGCGGCTCCCTCATCTCCATCTTCGCACGTCTCGGCGGCGGCATCTTTACCAAGGGCGCTGACGTCGGCGCCGACCTGGTTGGCAAGGTTGAAGCCGGCATTCCCGAAGACGACCCGAGAAACCCTGCCGTCATCGCCGACAACGTGGGCGACAACGTGGGCGACTGCGCGGGTATGGCAGCCGACCTCTTCGAAACGTACGCCGTTACCCTGATCGCCGCCATGCTGCTGGGCGCCATCGCCTTCAACAACTTCGCGGGCGCGGTCAGCTACCCGCTGATCCTGGGCGGCATCTCCATCATCGCCTCCATCATCGGCACCTTCTTCGTCAAGCTCGGCGGTAACCAGAAGATCATGGGCGCCCTGTACAAGGGACTCATCGCTTCCGGCGTTCTCGCCTGCATCGCCTTCTACTTCGTCACGGTCCAGATGTTCCCGGCAGGCAACCCGACAGGGTACAGCGCCATGAACATCTTCATCTCCGCCATCGTCGGCCTGGTGGTCACCGGCGCCATCTTCTGGATCACCGAATACTATACCGCCACCGAATACGGTCCGGTGAAGCATATCGCCGAGGCATCCACCACCGGTCACGCCACCAACATCATTGCAGGACTCGGCGTATCCATGAAAGCTACGGCTGCTCCGGTCATCGTCATCTCCGCGGGCATCATCGTCGCATTCACCTGCGCCGGCGTCTACGGCATCGCCATCGCCGCCGTTTCCATGCTCTCACTGACCGGCATCGTCGTGGCCATGGACGCCTACGGCCCCATCACCGACAACGCGGGCGGCATCGCTGAGATGGCGGAACTGGACGATTCGGTCCGCGCCGTTACCGACCCCCTGGACGCGGTGGGCAACACCACCAAGGCCGTTACCAAGGGTTATGCCATCGGCTCCGCCGGTCTGGCCGCGGTCATTCTCTTTACCTCCTATGTGGACGAGTTGAAACTGGCCGGACAGTCCATCGAGTTCTCCCTGTCCGATCCCTACATCATCGTCGGCCTCTTCATCGGCGGACTCCTTCCCTACTACTTCGCGGCTCTCTGCATGGAAGCGGTCGGCAAGGCGGGCGGCTCCGTTGTCACTGAGGTTCGTCGCCAGTTCCGCGAAATCAAGGGCATCATGGAAGGGACCGGCAAGCCCGACTACGCCGCCTGCGTCGACATCGTCACCAAGTCGGCACTCAAGGAAATGGTCATTCCCGGCATCATTCCCATTGCGGCGCCGGTCATCGTCGGATTCACCCTCGGTCCCAAGGCGCTGGGCGGCGTGATCGTCGGCACCATCGTCACCGGCATCTTCGTGGCCATTTCCATGACCACCGGCGGCGGCGCATGGGACAACGCCAAGAAGCTCATCGAAGACGGCTTCCACGGCGGCAAGGGCGGCGACGCGCACAAGGCCGCGGTAACCGGCGACACCGTCGGCGACCCGTACAAGGACACCGCCGGACCGGCGGTCAACCCGATGATCAAGATCATCAACATCGTTTCCCTGCTGATAGTTCCCCTCCTGAACAAGCTGGGGTAATGCGTAAACGATAGTCACCACGCAAAAAGGGGTGCGGCACATGCCGCACCCCTTTTTGCGTACAAGAACCTCCAATGGAAAAGGACCACTATGATATATTTCGGGAAATGCGGAAGAACTCGGTTTTCATCGTGAAAAACAGTTGAATCGGCTGCAAAATGTTTTATGATTTTTGTATTACCATTCAATGTCGAGGTGAGCACATGAGACCTGTCATGTTGTACTGCTGTACCATCATTCTTGCCCTGCTGCTCGCGAGTGCGGGCACCGCGGACGCAGGTCAGGTTGTCACGCAGGACATCCGCGACCAGGCGAGGAAACTCCTCCAGGATGAAAAAACCCTGAGCGCCGTTACCGCGAAAAACACCCTGGCGGTGCTCTACTTCCGGAACAGGTCGGGGCTGGAGGAACTGGACCCCGTGCGCAAGGGGCTTGCCCTCATGCTGATAACCGATCTCTCCACGGTAAAGGACCTCCAGGTGGTGGAGCGCGTCAGGCTCCAGGCACTGGCCGAGGAACTCGGCCTCGGGAGTTCCGGCATCGTGGAACCGGACACGGGCCCCCGTGTCGGCAGACTTCTCGGGGCACGCTGGCTGGTGGGAGGAGACATACACGGCGCGCTCCAGAAACTCAATGTTCAATCGGATATCCTGGAAGTCCCGGCTGACCACGTTCTCGGCCGTCCGGTATCGGAGGGACAACTGGAGGAACTGTTCCGTGTGGAAAAGGATCTGCTGTTCGAGATCCTGAAACTGGTAAAGATTGACGTCACTCCGGATGAAAAGTCACGGCTCATGAAGCCCTGCTCCAGCAGTTGGAGCGCGCTCATCTACCTCTTCAAGGGAGCGGACGCCAGTGACCGCGGTGAGTATCAGGCAGCCGCGGAACTGTATGAAAAATCGTTGAGGGAAGACCCGCGCATCTGTCTGGCGGGCGATGCGCTTGCTGAACTGCGATCTCTCGGCCTGGCTTCCGTGAAAACGAAAAGCGGCGACCTGCTGAAGTCCCTGCGGCACGGGACATCACTCACGAATGAGCTCGGCCAGAAGGAAGAATTACGGCATGAAATAAAGCCGGATGATCTCCAGAGGAAAGATTATTACGGAACAACAGGACGCTGAAGCGCATTCCATTCACGACACGGGAACTCCAAACCTGACCGTATCGGCTTTACGCCGGCATGGGAAGGAGACTGAACGAAAAGGATCGTATACCATGAAAATATCCGCCTTCCTGCTTTGTTTTGCCGTTATCGTCATGAGCGCCTCCGTGGGCCGGACCGCAGGAATCCAGATGCAGACGGGATTCAGCTACGACTGGTGGAGCGACAGCAAGGACAACGATGCCCAACAGTTTTCCGTGCCCATCAGGATATCGGGAAGCGTGGGTGATTTTTCCGCCACTCTGCTCACGGCCTATACCGATACCCGTTTCCACCCCTCGGGCAGTGACAGCGTATCCATGGGCAGCCTCCTGGACACGAAGCTCGTGACCTCCTACCAGATCATCGGCAAACTGCCCGTGGATATTCTTTTCGGGCTCGACTTCAACCTCCCCACCGGCACGACGAACCTGACCCGAAGGGAACTGGACCTGATCATGGATCCGGACCTGCTCCCAATCAACACCTTCGGCGAGGGATTCAACATCAACCCGACCGTTACCGTGGTGGGAGAATGGAACAACTGGGTGGGGGGACTGGGATTCGGATACCTGTGGCGGGGGGAATACGATTACAGCACGGAAATAGGCGCCACGGATTACAGCCCGGGTGATATCATCACCATCAACGGCGAGGTACGTTATTTCTTCGCGCCAAACCTCAATGCGCGGCTCTTTGCCGGCCATTCATGGTACGGCAAGGACCAGATCAGGGAACGGGACTTCTACCAGGAAGGGGATTTCACGCTGGCGGGCATTGGAGCAAACTACTCTCCGGCCAGACAATGGACGGTGGATGCCACCTTCCGGGGCATTTTCCGTGACAAAAGCAAATTCCTGTCATCGTCCGGAGTGCTGACCACCGAGACGGACAACATCCACGGCGACGAATGGATCGCCGACCTGGCAGTCCGCTACCTGCTGGACGACAAGACTGCGCTGGGCTCTTATTTCCAGGGGCGCTGGTACACGAAAAACAGCTACCCGGAAAACTGGTCTCGATATATCGGCAGCAAGGAGAAATACTCCCTGGGAATCAAGGCGACCCATGCCTTCACACCGCATTTTGAAGCCGGCCTGGATGTGAGGGGATTCCTCAAGCACGATGAAAAGGCCAATTTCCCTGATTATGAGCCCGAACGGCATTTCACCGGTTTTTCCGTGGCGCTGTTGCTGTCAGGGAAGTTCTAGAATTCTTCCGCCGCCTTTTCCGCCGCCTCCAGCCACCCGGACACCCCGCCGGCAGGCGGAGCGGTCTTGGAAACGGCCTTGCGGACCTTTCCCGTTTCAACTTCAACCAGACGGAGGTCAAGACGCATCTGCTTTCCCACAATCTGGTAGCCGCCGAACACCATGAATCGCGCGCCCGCCAGCCTGCCGATGCGTAGCCGCGTCCCCTCATCCGCCAGTTCCGACGAGCCGAGGTGGAGCTCCTCGAGGACGCGCAGCAGACGCGTCCTCTCCACGACCGTATAGGTTCCCTTCCTTTGCAGGGACTCGCTCACCCGCGCCGAAAGAACCTCTCCCAGATCAATCCTGGACAGGCCCGGACTCACGTCCTCAAGCTCCCAGACGGCAACCGTGGACTTCCGTTCCCCCATTCCGCCCATATCCGGCGCAGGGGCGCAGGAAAAGCAGCAGAGCAGAAGGCTCATGAGACCAAAAACGGCAGTAGGGGTCATCCGAAGAGAATCAAAGGGCCGATGTTTCATACAGCCTCTCCTGGACCTTGTCGTCCGCTTTCAGCTGCCGTTGCCGGTCAACCGGCTTCACCCGGGCGAAATCCTGTTCCACCGCAATCACCTCGACCTGCCCGACCTTTTTGGGCGTGCCCCGAAGGGTCTTGCCCCGGTACTCGATAGTCTCCTCCTCTTCCACCACGTCGAACCGGCTCCCCACGACCACCCCCTGCTTCGATCCGATGTTGATGATCGCTTCACTTCCCGCCACCTTCGCCACATACCCACGCAGCGGGTACTTGGTTATCACCGTCTTCAGGATTTCACGGTTGAGTCCCAGCAATTCGCGGTCAAGGGACGAGACGGCCCCAAGCTGTTTCGTCACAAGCTGGGGTATCTCGGAGGTTTCGGTGTCAATCAGACGGAACGTGAATATCGCCTCCTGGGGGAGATAGGTCAGCGTGCCGGTTCCTATGAGCTTCGCGGCCAGCACCCTGCCCAGCCTGAGCGCGGTATCCGGATCCGCCAGCTCGGAACTGCCGATATTCAGCTCTTCCAGAAGGCGCTCCATGAGCACACGCTCCACCACCTTCACCCGTCCGGATGCGTTCAGCCGGTTGGTCAACTCCGAGGTGATGACGGCGGTAAACCCTTCCCGCTCCGGAAGTCCCCCCTTTTCCTCAAAGTCGACAAAGGTGAGAATGGTGGGACGGGAAGTCCATGAATCCTCAGGGGGCTTTTCCATTTTACGGCTCCGGAATCTTTCCGCCAGTTCCCTGACCAGCCGATCCATCCTTTCCTTGCGCTTCGCGTCCTTGTCCAGGTCGAGCATCTCCTGCGCCCTCCTGGCGAGCACCCCGGCGTACACGTCCTTGGAGTCCACGGCGAGCGCCTGCTGGTAAGCCTTCAGGGCCTCGCCCCATTTGCCTTCCTTCTCAAGGCTCAGCCCCTTGTTGGTCGTCCCCTCCACGTAGTAGGGGTCGATTTCCTCCGCTTTCGCGAACAGCTCACGGGCATCCCTGTTCTTGCGGACAGTGGAATAGTAGCGGCCGAGCTGATTATAGCGGACCGCCTCCTGGTACGGCTCGGCAACCTTCTTTTCCACGGCCTTCCGGTACTCCGCCTCCGCGTCCTTTTTCCTGTTCTGGGCGTACAGAATATCACCCTTTATCACGTGACCATAGGACCGTTCCGGCGCCTTCTGTTCAACCTCCCTGACCAGGCGGAGCGCCTTTTCGTTCTGGTTCCGCTTCTTGTATACCGCGGCAAGCCCCTCTTTGCCGAGTACTTCGCCTTCCGGGTCCTGGCGGGACAGGTCGGAAAAGACCTCTTCCGCTTTCTTCAGGTCCGCATCCCGGAGAGCCGCATACCCCACCACCGCTTTCGCCTTCGCATTGCGCGGGTTCTTCTTCACCACCTCTTTGCCGATGGTCTGCGCCACCTGGGTCCGCCTACGCTGGAGCTCCCGCTCCGCCAGCCTGACCAGCATGGCCTCGGTCGCCTTTCCGCCCCCCTGGAAATAGTCCAGGACGCGCAGGCCGGGTCCGATGATGCACACCACCGGGAGGACCTGCCGTGCGCCGTAGAGGCCCATGGTACCCGCTGCTCCCGGAATGATGGGAAAGGCAAGCCCCGCCATGGAGGAGAACCGCGCCACCTGGTCCTTGGGGGAGGCGGTAATCGCCCAGACACTCAGGTCGGCCTTGTGCTGGCGGGCCAACTGGTTAAGACTGAAGAGGCCTTCCTGGCTGGGACGCGAACCGGCGTCGAAAAAATAGAGGATAGTAAGCGGTTTTCCCTTCACCCTTGAAAGATCGAGGGTTTTCCCGCTCAGGTCCTTGCCGGAAAAAACCGGGGCCGTCTGGCCGGAGCGCACCTGCCCATATCCCGTACCGGCCAGCGAGAACAGGCCGATAAGAGCCACAACCACGATGTTCATCGTCTTGCCATATGTTTTCATGCTGCCTCCTTATTGCCTTTCCATGGGCACAAGCGTAACCGAGAGAGGCGGGGCCGCCTCTTCGCCCAGGTCCACCTGCGCCTCCCACTCGTAGTAGCCGGTGAGGCTCAGCCGCACCTCATGCTTTCCCCGAGCAAGCTTCAGCCGGAGCGGTGTCATGCCCCGCAAGTCGCCGTCAACGAAAACCCGGGCGCCTATCGGGGCGCTTTCCACGTCCAGCGCCGCGGATTTCACCGTATCCTGCTTCTTCTCCGTCTTCGAAGCGTTCCCGGAATCGCCGTCCCGCGAGGCAAAGTAGTACCAGGCTCCTCCCCCCCCCACGAGAATCAGGAGAATGAGCAGCGCCGGAACGACGTACCTGGGTAAGACAGGCTTCCCCCCGTCGCCGGAGGTCTCCCTGCGACCGACCGCGGCACGCAGGGCACGCGCCAGCTCCCTGCCGTCCGCATGGCGCTCCTCCGGTTTCTTCCTGAGGCACTTCATGATCACATCGGAGAGGGCCTTCGGGAAATCGGGGTTTCCGGCCTGAACATCGGGCGGTTTTTCCTGGGCAATCGCGTTGAAAATGGCGTGTATCCCCTCTCCGCCGAAGGGTCGGACCCCCGTCGCCAGTTCATAGAGGATGATACCGAGAGAAAACAGGTCGGACCGCCCGTCAACGGGACGGCCAAGCACCTGCTCCGGAGACATGTAGGCCGGAGTGCCGAGGATTTCCCCCGCCTGGGTCTGTTCCGGCGCGGACGGGTCATCGATGTGGGCGATGCCGAAATCGGTGATCTTGAACCTGCCGTCGGCCTTGACCAGGATATTGCTCGGCTTCACGTCCCGGTGCACGATCCCGCTCCGGTGCGCGCTGTCCAGCGCCTCAGCCACGGTCGCGCCGAACTCCGCGAGAGATTCGGGCGAAAAGGCTTGCTGCTTCATGAGGGATGCCAGCGATTCCCCCTCGATGAACTCCATGGCGATATAGACGATATCGCCGTCACGGTCCACGTTGAAGACGCGGACGATGTTGGGATGGTCGAGACGGCCCAGTGCCTTTGCCTCCGAGAGGAACCGTCGCACGAAGGCTTCATTGGCGAGGCGATCCTGGCGCAGCACCTTGAGCGCGACCAGAAGGTCGAGATTGGGGTCCTCAGCCTGGTAGACCACCCCCATGGATCCCCTGCCGATCTCCTTTACGACACGATACCGGCCAAAGTTCATTGTCCGTCCTTTCTCAGAAAGTCCCGGATCGTATCCAGCGGAATAAGGAACCCCCGTGTCCCGGTCCCGCGAAATCGTCCCTTTACCATCCCCACCAGCCTTCCGTCGGAGTCGAAAACCGGACTGCCGCTGTCGCCCGGCGATACTCGCAGGTTCACCTGCCAGAGGGGTTGCCCGTTCACCATGGCCGGCTTCTCGCCGACCGTACCGAACCGCACCCAACCCCGGCCCTCCGTCACACAGGGGAGAAGAAAGATCCTTTCTCCCGCCCGAGGGCTCCTTCGCCCGTTCCCGAGTGATACACTATCGCCGATGGTCGCCTTCACCCTGATGAGACTGAGGTCCCGCCGCACATCGCGCCATACTACCTCGCCATGCGCCTGCTCTCCGTTTTTCAGCCCGACCGTTACCCGGCGAATCCCGTCGAGGTCATGGGCCGTTGAGATGATGAAGCCCCGCCGGTCTATGGCGAACCCGGAAAACCCGATCGGGGCGCCGCGTGACGACGCTCTCAGGCAGAATACCGCGTTCTGGTTTCGTTCTACGCTCGGCGGGGGGACATCAGGGTACGCCGCTTGCCGTTGTACGCCCGGATTCGGCGCGCGGGCAGCCAGAAATGCCCTGAGTCCGGCAGTGGTCCCCTCCTCATCCCCGTACCCCGGCCGGCTTTCGATCAGAACACTGGATGCCGTGGGGGAGCGGGGCTCAATCCGAATCCGGAATGCCTGCCGTGCTTTTTCGCATTCGAGGCTCACACCCCCGTCATCCGGGTTTTCCCGCACAACCCTGCAACCTTCTCCCTGGAGCCAGTCCGTTACCTGCTCCTCCATCTCAGCGACCGGCACGGGATAGACGCCGACGGATACGGGTTCCGCGATGCCGGGTGCGGAAGAAAAAAACAGGACCGCGATGACGAGAGCCGGGAATCCGGTCGAACCGTTCATGGGGCGAGAACCCGGCAGAGCACCACGGTGATATTGTCGGCGCCGCCCGCCGATTTAGCGCTCTCTATAAGACGGTCGGCCGATACGGCAAGCCCTGCGGAACAGGAAAGAATATCCCGGATCACCCCATCCTCCACCATGTCGGTCAAACCGTCCGAACAGAGCAGAAAGACATCGCCGACGCGACACGTCCCGCGGGACAGATCAAGGGCGAGAGGCTCATGGATTCCCAGCGCCCGGAGCACCACATGCCTCATGGAGTGCCGGCGGGCCTCCCTTTCGGTTATGAGGCCCTGGTCCAGTTGGCTCTGCACCAGGGAATGGTCACGGGTTATCTGCTTGAGAACCCCGTCGCGGAAAAGGTACATCCTGCTGTCCCCCACGTGGCCCGCCACGTACCGGTCGTCCCGGAATACGACGAGTTCCGCGGTGCACCCCATCCCTTGATGGCTCGGATTGGCGGCGGCAAAGGATAAAATCCGCTCATTTCCAAGCCTGAACGCCTCCTGGGTCAATTCGCTTGCCTCCTGTTCGGATCCGGGACGGGTATGGGCGAACAGTTCCTGCACGGTCTCCACGAACATCCTGCTGGCAAGTTCGCCGGACGCGGCTCCGCCCATCCCGTCGGCGACCACGCAGACGTCCAGATCCGGCCTGACAAGCCAGGCATCCTCATTGTTCGGCCGCCGCAGACCGACGTCCGTTTTTCCGAAGAATTCCCTCTTCATGGAAAGGCCGGACGATGGCCGGCTTCATGAATGCGCAGAAACGCATATCGTTCCGGAGAACCGGGAAGCCGTACCACCTGGAAAAGGGTTTCCTTCGAGCTGCTTCTGCCGTCCGCTTCCACCTGTCCCCGAAGCGCATAGGCCCCTTCGGGAAGGTTCGACGGGAAGACCACCTCCTGCTCGGTGGTATAGGTGCCGGCATTCCTGCTGTTCACGGCCGGCCCTATTTCCTTCAGCGACTTGTTGTTGCTCTTGATGATCCTCTTTTCTTTTACCTGGAACCTCCTGGACGGGTTGCTGTCCAGGAGCGCGTAATCCATCACCAGCTTCGAGGGAGCTCCCGGTCGCACCGTTGCCGGCTCCATCCGCACGTCTTCGATCTTCACAAGGGTTCCCTGGGAAGGCGTATAGTTATACTCCCGCGCGGTTTGGGCGGCGTCCTTGGTCTTCGTATCCACATAGTACCCGATGGCCATGCCGGCAAGGGCGCCGATGGCCGCTCCAATCAGGGCGCCCCGCAGCGGCTTCTTGCTGTCCACCAGGCCGCCGACAACGCCGCCTACTCCTGCGCCCGTAAGGGCTCCGAGCTCCATGCCGCTCATGGAAGTGCAGGCGGTCTGCAGAACAAGGGAGCAGCTGAGCAGATATACGAGAAATTTTTTCATGGTGTCACCTCCCGGGAGGACTTGATTTATTTCGGTCGATCCTGCAACGGCTTGATGATCCAGTCATCCGTCTGCCTCGGCGGTTTCGGCTCAACCGGCTCCGGACCTTGCGGCTCCTTGCCCGCGGGTTTGCGCCCAACCGGCTTCAGTGCGAAACGGAGAGGATACTGCACGGCCTTTCTCGCGGAAACCCTGCTCATCGCGTCACGGTACCCGGGACGGGAAAGCCGGACCCGGTGCACCCCGAGAGAAACCGGGAGGGTCAAAGGGGTCGTCCCCTTGAGTGCTCCGTCTACAAAGACCCGAGCTCCCGCCGGATTGGACATTACCCTGAGCGACGCCATGGCGCGAACCGGCTCGGTCTTTTCCGGTCCGGTTTCGGGTTCCGCGGGAGGGGGTGTTACCTCTTCCGTCTTCTCCTCCGGCGGTTTTTCCGGTCCACGTGACGAGGATTCAGGAGTGAGAACCGGTTCGGTTTTCACCGGCTCCACCTTCTCTCCCGACGAAGGAGGCGGCTCCGTCCGCGAGGCCACCGTCGTCTCTCCGCCTTTCAGAAACGGCAGGGACGGCAGCGGCAACCACCCCTGGTACCAGGCGGCGCCGACTCCGCCGAAGAGGACGGCGACGGCCATGACCACCAGCAGCGGCACGATTCGGCTTTTTTTCTTTGCCTGCGCCGCGGATACGTGTACGACAGGCGCCACCGTCTCGGCAGCCGAAACCTTCCCGGGAAGGGCGGCCTTCAGGGCATCAGCCATCTCCTTGCCCGTCTGGAAGCGCTCCGACGGCTCCTTGCGGAGGGCCTTCATGATCACCCCGGAGAGCTCCTGCGGAATGCCCTGGGCCGGGTCCGGTTCAGGCGGCGCGGCCTGGATAATCTCGTTGAACACCGTCGGGAGATTTTTCCCCTCGCCTCCGAAGGGGCGCACGCCCGTGCACAACTCGTAGAGGATCACGCCCAGGGAGAACAGGTCGGAGCGCCCGTCCACCGGTTTTCCCAGGACCTGTTCGGGCGACATGTAGGCAGGCGTCCCCATAATCTCGCCGGTCTGGGTCTGCAGCGTCCCTGAAGCGTCATCCAGGTGGGCGATGCCGAAATCTGTAACCTTGGTCCAGCCGTCCTGCTGGACAATGATGTTGCTCGGCTTGATGTCCCGGTGCACCACCCCTTTGCGGTGGGCATAGTCCAATGTCTCCGCTATCTGGACGCCGAAATCGACGATCTCCCTGATGGAGAGGCGGCGTTCCCGGATGACGTCGGAAAAGGAATTCCCCTCCAGAAACTCCATGGCGATGTAGATATTGCCCTGGTCTTCGCCCACGTCGTGAATCGTCACGATATGGGGATGGGAAAGCCGCCCGATGACCTTCGCTTCCTTCAGGAACCTCTTGACAAAGGTGTCGGTGGAGACGCGGTCCGGCCGCAGCACCTTGAGGGCAACAACCCGATCGATGCGCGGGTCCCGGGCTTCATAGACCACCCCCATGGAGCCTCGCCCCACTTCCCTGAGTATCTCGTATCTGCCGTAGTTCACTCTGCCGTCCCGTTCAATAAAGATTTACACTCTGCAGTGCAGGCAAAACACTCACCCTCACCCCTGCACCTCTCCCTCAGAGCCTGGGAATGAGTAACCCCCTCCTCTTGGGAGAGGGTGGCCGAAGGCCGGGTGAGGGCGCGATACCAGCGGCCACGGGCCATACCAACAGTGTATCCCATTGACGGCGATTTGGAACAATCCGCCGCCGGCAGTACAAACCTGGTACCATGTAACATTTATAACCCACCCCTCAGTCCCCCCTTCTCAGGGGGGACGCCTGTAAGCCTCCTCCCCTGAGAAGGGGAGGTTTGGAGGGGTTAGACTCGAAAGCATAAGCGTTACATGGTACTAGTAAGCATTCTCTCCCGGCGGGAGCAGGACACCCCGTTCCACCATCCTTCGCACCATGCCGCATACCGCCGTCCGTATCCGGTCCGGCTCCACGGAAAGGGAGACCGCCATCTCACCCATAAGGCTCTCCATGGTTCGGGCGCCGTCACAGCCGATAAGGAACCGTTCCACAAAGGGATCTATCTCTCCCTTGTGGGCAAGTCCCCGCGAAAGGTGGATCTGGAAGGCCTCCGTCACCCATTCTCCCTGAAGGGGCATCAACTGCTTTACCAGCCGGACATCGGGACAGAGGCGCGGCGCGGTGCGCAGCAGCGCGCCGTCATCCGTCATGCCCTCCAGGAAATCCCGGGCCTCGAACCCCGCCGCGACCTGGTCTCCACAGTACCCGAGCATGATCTCAAAACCGTCGTCGGCATGGAACCAGGTGCGCCCCCCACTCCGTCGCCGCAGGGTTATGACACCGCCCCCGACCCGTTCAATGCCGCTTCGCTGGTAGTAGGCAAGCCACTCGTCGAAGCGCTCCTGCAGATTTTCCGTCTCGAGCCGCTCCGTGTGCCGGAGCCAGTTGGCGGCATAGGTGGCCGTGTCCCGCGACTGGTTGCGCATCACCCAGACATCGCACCCGGAACCCTCGCCCCACTCCCTGAGCCGCTCCCGCCAGTCACGGCCCGCGTATTCCGCCCAGTTGCAGAGGATCTGGCAGAAGCCGCCTTCGGTGAGAAATGAAGGGGCCTCCCGCACGATCCTCCGACAGACCTCGTCCCCTGCCATACCGCTGTCCCGGTAGATGTAGCGCGTCTCCGGCGAAATCACGAACGGCGGATTCGAGACGATGAGATCAAAGAGCATGCCTTCCACCGGGCCGAACAGATCCCCCTCCCGGCACTCCATATTATCGAGGCCGTTCAGCGTGGCGTTGAAGTCTGCGAACTCCGTTGCGCGGGGATTGCGGTCAACCGCAACGACATGATCGCTGTGCCGGGCCGCCAGAAATGCCTGGAATCCGCATCCCGCACCCAGGTCCAGGGCCCGGCGGCAGGGACGTCTGACCGTGAGATTGGCGAGGGTCAGGGAACTGCCGCCGATCCCCATCACATAGTCCTGCCCTTCCTCCGAAAGGAGCCGGCGCGGAGAATCGGAAGCGATCACCATGTCCTGCCAGGGTGAAAGCCTGCACCGTGCGGCTGCGGATGAGCCGGAGATCCCCACCAACCCGATTTCCACCCATTCCTCGACGGTCATTGGCGCCACTGCCCGCCGCAGGTCTCCCACGTCCACGGGGACCTCCATGAGAAACAGCCGTATCAGCGTCTCCAGGGGGTTCCCGCCCCGCGTGCGCCGCATCAGGAGCAGGATATCGCTCTCACGGATGGCGGCGCTGTCGGTCACTCCGATGGTTTCGAGAATGCCTTCCGGCGTGAATCCGGCAGAGGAGAGCACCGTGCGGAGGGCCTGACATTGTGCGGGTGTTCCGTGTGGAACCGAGGGATGATTCATGGAAGAGAGCCCCTTTCCGATATATTCATTCCCCCTGTCGCGTGACCGCGGGGCACGCGGCCGTAACGCCGAACAGGCGCGGTTCCTCGCAGATCACCGCCGCGGAAAAGATGGAAAAAACATAGTCATAGGTTTCCCTGGGGATGTCCTTGTAGGAAAGGAGACGCCAGAAATTTCTGTCGCGGGGATTTTCCGGCATGCGGGCGATGATATCCCGGATATTGTTCTCGCCCCAGTTATAGGAAGCCATGACCAGAAGACCCGACGCCTGCCCTTCGGTATTGTTCAGTTCGCGGATATACTTCATGGCAGCCATGGTCGATTTCACGGCATCGAAACGCTCATCCTGGGGGTCGTAGACCCCCATATCGCGCAGCGGCCCCACCTGCAGGCCGTAGCGGCTCGCGGTCTGGGGGATGAACTGCCACATCCCCTTGGCATGGCCGAAGCGGGTGATCGGGCCGACGGCCCGTTCGTTGAAGTTGCTCTCCTGCAGGGCCAGAAAGAAAAACTGGGGCGGCAGGTTGTTGTCGGCCATTACTCGCGGTATCAGCCTCTCGTATCCCTTGGAGCGCGCCCGCAGCAGGGATTGCTGCAAGCGATCCGTACTCTTCCACATCTTGATGTATCTGCGCACCTCGTCGGCGAACCCCTTGGGAACGTTGACCTCGCACTCGCCGAACACCCGTGCGACCCGCAGCATCACCTGCTCGTCCTCGGGCAGTTTCCGGTATACGCCGATTTCCTTGACGAAACTGTCGTACTCCTTTTCCATCTCCTTCAGCTTCAGCCGTTTCGCCTTCAGTTCCGCGACCTGGGCAGGATCCGCATGGAGGAGCACAATCTCTTCCAATTTTACAATCTGCAACTCCAGGGACTTGTTGGTATAAAAGATGTTCTCCGCTGTTTTCCGCAGCTTGGTGAGCTTGTGCGTCTGCCAGCCGATGACCCCGCCCGCGGCCAGCAGCAGGACCAGGACAACACCGATAATATAGTGGTATTTTCGGGATTTTTTCTTCTCAACGCGCTGGAAGGCGCGCCGGAACATCATGGTCTGTTCGCCCACCGGTTCCGTGGATTTCTTGTCGAAATAGTGCCGGATGATCTGGGTCTCGGTGGAGAAGTCCCTGGTCGAGGTCTGCACCTGATCGACCCTGGGAGGTTCCTCCCTTTCCACGATCAGGGAAAGGAGAACTCCCCCCTTTCCCAGCTCGATCTCCGCACTGTCCCCGAGCGGCGCCTCCCGTATCCTTTCGCCGGCCAGAAACGTTCCGTTGGCGCTTCCCAGGTCCCGCAGCCACCACCGTTCTCCATCGAAAGCCACCTGCAGGTGAACGCGGCTGACGCAGCCCTCCGCAACCTGGAGATCGCACTCGCTGCTCCGGCCGATGCAGAAGGTGCCGGAAAAGCGCTTTTCGATTTCCCGTGCCCGGCCTCTGGCAACCCGCGCCAGGATTGTCCCCGCGAACGTCGGCGGCTCGGTGGATGTAGATTCGCTGTCTGGAGGGACCATTTTTCCTTCTTCCGCTGCCCGGCCCGATTACCAGGCGTTGAGTGATATGGTGTAGTTGACTCCCTGGGTCGGCTCACGCTCCTCCACGTCGTAAACCGTTCCTTCGCCGGCCGGCAATCGCGAAAGGTGCACGTGCAGCCCCGAACTGACCCCGGACATGTCTACCCGGCCGATAGTATCACCCCGGGCCACGGACGATCCGGTAAACACGCCGGGATCCACGTGGGCGTAGACGGTCAGGGCGCCGTCCGTGCCGCGGACGATGACCATGTTCGGCGAGTCATCGCCCGGCGCCTGCCCCGATTGGTAGTCGGTCACGACCCCCGATTCTATGGCCAGCACATCGCCCGTATCATCGAGGCGGGGATTGATATCCTTGGCCCGATGTGAAGCAGAATAGCCGTTGCCGACTCTCCCCCCGTTTCTGAATGGCGGTTTCGGATAGTTGTGCATATCATTCTCCTTTCTGAGAAAGGTGGTCTAAGTCACGCTGAGCAGTTTCTTCTGCCTGAAACCCGGCGCCCGCACCTCGAACAGAGGACGGCCGGGTTCCGTCATCGCCAGGCGCATCGCGGCCGTGCGGCGGTGATGGTGGCGGCCGACCCTCAGAACACGTTCGAGAGTACCGGGAGCTATCGGCTCCCCGAGCAGATAGCAGATTCCCCTCTCGAACGCTTTCCCGTGTTTCCCCCACCAGGAGGCTATGGTTTCCCGGTTCGGCCAGGGGAGGTCGTAATCCGGGTCCGCTTCCACATCCTCATCTTCCGGATTCTCCGTCGGACCGGCCTCGAAACCTTCCGGGCAGGCGCCTTCGAGGTCTCCACATGAAATATCGACGCCGGTAATCATGGCGAACGACTCGCCCGCAATCCGCGCCAGTTCAGGGACGGACATCCTTGCCAGCAGCCAGGGAACCAGCACCGGATCACCGATCACTCCGGCAGCTATCACGGACAGCCTTCCAGTCTCTTCATTGCACGCCAGTTCCGCCTGCCACTGGAGCGCTTCCGGCAACGGCATGCGGCATAACGCAACCTCCCCGGCCTCTTCCGACCGACTCGCGTCCGCACAGGCATGGTCTCTGAGAATGGCAACGGATGCCGCGTCTCCCAGCATCGCCCCGGACCACGCTGCTGCGTAGCGGCACAGCTTGTCTTCCGAGCCCCGGTAATCAAGTATGTACGGCAACAGGTCCTTTCTCCCCACTTGGGCAATAGCCTTCAATGCCCGCGCAACAAGCAGAGGATCGGGGTCGACCAGCGCTTTGTCCAGATGCCGACCGGGATCGCGTCGATGGGAAGCGCAGGCGGCAATCCCGATTCGACGCAGATGAGGGGAGCCATCGGAGAGCAGTTGCCGGACAGCGCCTTCCGCCTGTTGAAAAGAGAGCCAGCCGAGGGAGGAGACAATGCCGCCGGACAGGAAGGAGTCACCGCTCCCGGCTTCCAGTACCCTGCGTATACGGTCTTCACGGCCGCCGGCAAAGGCCAGGAACGATGCAGCAAACAATTCACCCGCCTCACCCCCCTCCAATGCCTCCCGGCAGATACCCCACCCGGCTTCGCCGGAACACAGCAGACCGTCCAGATGGGCATCCACTCGGTTGTCCAGTTCCGCAAGGGTAGCGAGGGTGTAGTGGAGCCTCCTGACGGCGGCGTCGCGCTGAAACCACAGGAAGGCAGCCTCTTCCGCGTGCTGTTCAACAATTCCGTGCACAACGGGTGTTTCCATGGTTCAGTCCTCCACCTCCGCCGATACCAGGCCGAACCTGTTGCCTCCGGCGCTGAAAAAATTGAAGAGTACATCAAGGCACGCCATGTCGGCCGCCATGCCTTCCACGAAATACCGGTAGACAGTGGGCGCGACAAGAAACCCCGAGCTGGCGCCGATGGTGGAATCGCCCGGCGAGCCGTCTTCCGTCGGAAATCCTCCCCTGACAAGGGATTCCCATACCGTGAACCCCTGTTCAAGCTCCTCCCGCCTATCCTCGTTGAGTCCATAGGCGAACCGCAACAGCAGGGCGAACGATTCACCCATGCCCATGAACTCCGGCACGGAAACGGAAAAGGGACGAACCGCTTTTTGCAGGGTATCTTCGATACGTACAGTCGGAATCCTGATCGGCTCTCCGTCGGCGTAAACATATGACAACCGTAGAGAGATGCCCCGATTAATCCGCAACCATTCGTACATGCCCTCCAGCACGGACAGCCATTCCAGGGCAAACAATTCGGCCGTCAACCCTACTTCCATGCTCAACCGGCCGTCGGATGTTATCTTCCCGCTCTCGATTTCCGGAGACCGCGACAGCTGTGCGGGAAAGAAGAATCCTCTTTCAATGGCGCACGAGAAAACGTCAGCCGTCTTCCTGATGCGCAGGATCTCCTCTTGCGGCGTTTCGCGGTCAAAGGTAACGATACAGCGGAGTTCCGTCATGGAGTTTCATCCCCCAGGAAGCGATGATACCAGTCCAGGTTTTCACGATCCTCCAGACCTTCGATGGGCAGTTCCGCGATCCACTCGTCGGGAACTCGCAGGGGCGACAGAATTCTCCCGATTTTCCTGTACGAGGGAAGGAGTTCGCCCCGGTTCACATCGCCCAGTTCAGGTTTTTCACCGGCCCTGATTACAATCCCCGCGCCGGGGATCGGGAGCACTTCCGCCTGCTCCGGCAGGGCGTTCCGTACCGCCTCCTCCCCTCCCAGGCTATCCACCAGGGACGGGCACAGGAGAGTCAACCACCCCACTCCGAGGAGCCCGAGATCGGCGAAACCGAGAAACGTGATGGGGTCACCGTAGTTCAGACCCGGGAACCGAAGCAGCCACTCCCGGTTCACATGGGCAAGCCTTCTCTGCGCCGTCACATTTCCGGTGTTCCAGTAGTAGGAGTATCCGCAGAACCCGGAGGAGAGGGAAACGCCGACCAGGGCGCTCTTCACGAATTCAACGACCTCATCCGGACGGGAGGCCTCTTCGACCGGCCAGCAGATTCGAAGGAAACTCCTCCGTACCGGGTCCTCGGGGTCGCTCAGGTCCTCTTCGGAAAAAAACTCGAAAGACGGCGGGGCGTAGTCTTCGGACGATGTCCCCGAATGCTGCTCGATGCCGAGGAGGCAGCTCGATTTCGCCTTGGGGTCCGTCAGGATGCTGGTGAACTGCTCGATACCGGACGCCGGCAGCTTCCTGCACTGCTTCATGGTATTCGTCCTGTACCAGCGGAGCGCCTCCCCATCCCGTTGAAAAAAACGACGATAGAATGAGAGAAACCCATCCGTGACTTCAGCACGGGCGGCTGTGGAAAATACGGTGAATTCCAGAACGGGCCTCAGCAGCGGCAGCCGGGAATCTGTATCGATTATGGATATTTTTTCGAGCAATTCTTCCTCCCTTTCACCGTTTCTAACCGCACGCGCAATCAGACTCCTCAATTACCTGGAATTTATCCTTATTGCTCTGTCCCAATCTCTGCTGCGCCAGCCTCTGGTTCTTGGTCAGGGAATCCCCCCTCATCTTCACGTCGACAAAGCTACGGGTATTGTTGAAACTGCATGGTTGCGCTGGATCCGAGAGGACAGTGAAGTCGGGCCTGAAGGTCCTGCCCGGTCCGAGCGCATGTCCCCTTCCCAGTCCGCGCAGCAGCGAACCCGGCGCCGCATTTCCGTTCGTGAGAAGCCGTGTCGCGGACATCACCGGCGTGAATGCTCCGCCGACCCGCCTCGCGATCTCCCAGGTGGTCTCCACAAACAGGCTCAACTTGCTCGGAGAATAGAGCGGAAAACCGCTGCTGAACCGGGAGGCGATATACGACTGCAGGGTCGGAAACTTCTTGGAGGGGAGGGTGCCCTGGTTCGCCTTTTCCCTGGCATCGCAGATGGCCGTACATATCTCGTCCCCCACCTCCTGGCCGATTGCCTGGGCAACCACGGGGTTTTGCAACACCCCTGCCAGATTAACGGTATTCTCATGATTATGAAACTTCTTGTCCGTCAAACGGCAGGCGTTCTTACCATCCATCTTCACGTCAAAGGAGTACAGGATCCAGGTGGACTCCTTCATGAAGACGTTGGATTTCACTCCTCCCACTGTTCCGGCCTGGTCGCCGTTGCTGATGGAAAACTCGGACCCCTTGACGGCGATCATCATGCCGTCCGCTTTCACCGTCGTGGTCCCCTTTGCGAGCATGGCAGACTGGGAGATATTCGGGTAGGGCATGGGCACCGGCCCGCCGGGGGTAGGTGTCTTGCAGACATCTGGGATTGTCGCGATGGAGGTGCCGTTGCTCCCCTTGTGCACCAGGGAGTTCGCAACCCCGTTCACCTTGACGGTTACCGGCATGTCAAGAATCTCCTTTTTCCCGGGCCAGAAGCAGCGCGGCCGCGCGTTCGCCGCTCTCGGAACCTGCCCACACGAGGCTGAGAGGCCCCTTGCCGTATCCCTTATAGTGGGAGATGATAGCCAGTGCAGAGCACAACGGTCCGGACGCGGCGCCCACGTCCCCCCAGCAGTCCGCCGGCGCCGCGTAATCACCGGCTGCCTCGAAGTACTCCTTGGTGCGGAGCGCGGTGAAACCGAATTCATCCGCACGGTACGGCTCTCCGTTCATATCGCAGAAGAGGGCATCCACCTTCGTCCCGGGCGGGAGGAGGGACAGCGCACCCCGGAACGCGGCTGTCAGCCCCTCGCCGATGCAAACCGACTCCGTCTTGATCAGGTTCTTTTCCCGCCCGGTCCCCACACCGAGCACTCGGCCGTAGACGGGGAGGCCGAGGCTGCGGGCCCTTTCCTCTCCCATGAGCAAGAGTGCTCCCGCACCTTCACCGGGCACGAATCCCCAGGCGTTATTCAGTGGGCCCGCTCCGTGCAGTTGGTCGCACTCTTCCAGCCATTCAAGAGTCTCGGGGAAGAGATACGAATCAGCGCCCGCCACGAGGCATGCGTCCTCCTCACCGAGGGAAAGCTTCCTCAATGCGGATTCGAGGGCGAAAAGACCGGCGGCATGACCGGTGGAGAAGGTCTCCCCGACGAAAAATCTTTCCGAAAAACGGGCGGCAATCGACTCGTCCAGTTCATTGCTGAAATCCGGAGGAAGGCCCGGCCTCTCGGGAGGGAGCCCCAGTTCCAGGGAAAGCCTCAGTCGTCCTCCCTGCCACGGTACTGCATCGAGAGGCCGGAGCGCCTCCTCCAGTGCGGGCAGCAGAAGATGGGAAATACGGCCGTTTTTTTCCTGCTCGTCGGCGATCCACGGTGCGCGGGCCACCCGCATCGGCCCGCCGGCCGTATCGATCATGAACGGATGTTCGGCAAAACCGCTTATCCCGGCACGCACAGCGGCCGCGCTTGCCCATACGGTGCGCCCCACCGGCGTCGACGCCCCCATGCCTGTTATCACGATGCAGGTCATGCTACCCTTGCTCCTCGAAGGACGTGTCGGCGCTCCTCGTACCCTTGGGCAGGAGCCGTTTCATCCGGATAATGGTACGTTTCAGCTTCTGGACCCTGGTGTGGCACGGCAGGGCCGAATGCCAGACAAGGGAGATGCGCGGGACGTCCGGTTCCAGAATGACGGTATGAAGCCGCGGCGGTTCGTGCGTTACCGGCGCTCCGGAATAGAATTCCGTTTCCAGGCGGACAATCACCCTCGGCACCTGGAATCGCAGATCGCCATGGGGTGACAGGTTTATGAGCGATACCGGTTCCCCGCCCATCAGGAAGAACGGCGCCTGCTGGTCCGACGGGGCGCACTGGAAAAAACGATCGTCGAAGTCTTCCGGCAGCAGCGGCATGCGGAATTTAAGCCACCGGTCGTCGTACGTCCCGGCATAGGAGGCCCTGGGGCTCCAGTGGGAACAGACCGGCCCGAAACCGGCCGGCGGCGGCCGGTCATCCCATTTCTCCACCGGGAACCGCGGATATTCGATATTCGGCGCCGGAACTCCTTCCAGGTGGGACTCTTCCAGCGCATACCCGCATCCCACCGGGTTTCGCATGTCCCAGGCGGGGTTTGCGGCGGAGGCATACCGATCGACGCCGCCATAGGCTCTTTCATATACAAGGGGCATCTTCACGAACGGAACCGGCCAGGACAGGGCCATCCCGGTCACCCCGATGCGCCAGTGTCGGTCTCCTATCACCCGCAGGAATTTCCTGACCGGGCCGACGCTGAAACCGGCCTCCAGTTCCGTAACCGGACGCCCCCCCGGCGCATGGGCATGACCACTGAGGATTATGTCCGTTGTTGTTTTGGTACGGGGAAAATCGGTATCGAACTTCAGACTCGATCGAGCAGGCTCCCCCGCATACTCGGGAGCGAGCACGGGCGACGTCTGCTCGTCCGAAATCCTGGTCGTGCCGTCGGGGGAGATGTCGAACGCGCACCTGACCGCCACAAGCCAGATCTCGGAGCCGTTACGGTCGCGCACCCAGGCGCGTTCAGCAGCGAACGGTGTCCGGTTATCGATCTGCCACATACCGCACCCGAAACCCCATCAGTTTATGTCGACGGTTGCGCCCTTGATCTTGCAGGCGCCACGTGACCTGGTGAGAACATAGTTGCCGTGAATGAGTATCTTTCCCGCTTTCGTCAGGGTAATGCGGGCGTCACCGCACTGGAGCACGACTTCCCGTTCCCCGGCCAGGAGGAGACGCTCGCCGTCCACCTCGATGCATCTCTTCGCCGTTCCCTCGGAAGAGGCATCCATCCCCTGCCTCGCAACGGCCGGGCCTTGCAGGATACCCATCACGATCGGCCTGGAAGGGTCGCCATTTTCAAACTGCACGACAACCTCGCGACCCAGGCTCCGTTCGTCCACATCAACAACCGAGCGGCAGACCAGCGGCTTCCAATCCGGGGCGACGCCCAACCTCACAACCGGCAGGGAGTCCCGGGTCAGTGCGACCAGTCGGCCGACGACACTACCGTAGCATGCCTCCTGTGACTCTATTGCTCCCGCGCACGGAACGGACGAAACACTCTCCCGGGCAGGATGCAGCCGGCGCACAAAGTTTTCCTTTTTCATTGCCTGTTCCCTTGAAAGATGGCGCCGCGTGATCGCGGCTAGTTATTGGAAATCTTGCTTCCCTTGACGGTAACGGCCCCGCCCGCCTTGACCCCGATCCTTCCGCTCCCCTTGATGGTTATGTTGGTCCCTTTGATGATGATATCCCCGCTCTTCTTCAGCGTGATGGAAGCGCCGCCGCACTTGAGCACAATCTGCTTGCCGGCGTTGATCACCCCGCTCCCGCCCGCGGTCACGGTATAGTTTCCGCCGGCTTTCGTGTTCACGTTAGCCGCGGCTTTGTTCGAGATTGTGCCGCCGGAGGTCTGTGATATGCTACCACCCACAGCCACCGATTTCACCCCACCGACACTCTCGGAACTCACTCCTCCCACGGCAACGACCTTTGCTCCCCCAATCTCCTGCCCCTTCGCCCCGCCGATGGTTTCGTTCATGGCGGCACCGACACTGACCTGGTACAATCCGCCGATGGTAAGGGTTTTAATGGCGCCGACGGTCTCGCTTGAGTTGATGGCGACCGTTTCCGTCTTGCTGGCCCCGACAGTCAGGTCCATAAGCGCACCGATGGTCTCCGTATGGTTCGCCCCAACCTTGATGTCCTTGTTCACGCCAACGGTCTCGCTCTGGTTTACCCCCACCGTCTTGGTGCGGTTGCTTCCAACGGAGAGCGTCTCGTTTCTCCCCACGGACTGGTTCTTGTCGTTCAGGACGGTGATGGTCCAGTCCTTCTGGCCGTGCAGGAATACCTCTTCGTTCCCCTTCTTGTCCTCGAAACGGAATTCGTTGAACCCTCCGCCGCCCGGGGATGAATTGGACTTGATGGTGCTCCTGGTCTTTTCGGCCGGGAGCGGATAGGGGGGCTTGTTCATACCGTGGTATACACGTCCGGTAATGATGGGCCTGTCCGGGTCGCCCTCGAGGAAATCGACTATCACCTCGTGCCCGATGCGCGGAACATACATGGCGCCCCATCCTGCGCCGGCCCACAGTTGGCCCACCCGAATCCAGCACGAACTCTTGTCGTCCTTCTTCCCTTCCCGGTCCCAATGGAACTGAACCTTTACCCTGCCGTGCTCGTCCGTGTAAATCTCCTCTCCCGAAGGGCCGACTACGATTGCGGTCTGCGAGCCGTGCACGAACGGTTTCGGCGTCTGCTGCGCCGGACGGAACGGAACCTCGATGGGAATGCAGGTGAAACTGTTGCTGTAGGCCGGCCCCGCGCTCCCCTCCCATGGCTCGCTGGCCTGGTGGCGCACGGACGTCAACAGGTACTCCTTGTTGTTCATGTCGTTCCGATAAAAGGACGTGAGGGTGAAACGGTAGCCGCTCGTGAAGGCGCGGCATGTGCTCCCGCCGCTGATGGTGGTGACTTTCGCCTCTTCCTCCTCCATGCGCAGCCTCACCAGCCGGTCCCCCTCATTCCTCTTGGCATACTGTCCGGGATATTCGTAGATCTCGCGCTCCTCCGGCCCCAGTTTGTTACGGCTGGGGACATTCACCTTCAGGTCGGTATTCGGTATCTCGAAATTGAAGTCGTTGAGAGTGTATTTGGCGGGACGTATCTCCTGCATCTTCTCAAGTGCGGTGATTACGTCTTCCTCAAGCCAGCCGTCCGCACTGATCTGGTAGCGGGCATTTCTCTGCTGGGGGCACGGTTTGTTTTCCTGGGCGGAATCGGCAATAATCAGGACATGAGCGCCGTTCTCATGTTCAAAAAAATAGTGAATCCCCTCCTCTTCCATGAGACGCGAGATGAAATCGAAGTCGGTCTCACGGTACTGCACGCAGTAATCCCTCTTTTCGTAGCGCCCCTGGAGCCGGATCCGGTAATCTGTGAGGTTGTTCTCCTTCAGGATCTTCTCCACGATATCGGGAACGGAAAGATTCTGGAAGATGCGGGAGTCGGAGGTCCTTGTCAGCAGCCACATCCAGGGCACCATGGTTGCCCGGTAGCAGGAAAAACGGGGATCTCCCCCCTTCTCGCCCCCTCCCCGCCCCTGGGCGAAACGGGAGATGATGCCGTTGAAGAAGCGCTTGTCCCCGGATGCGAGCACCACCGAAACCGTCACGCTCTTTCCCACGATATCCTCGAACGATATGCCGTGGTTCTCCGAAATCATTTCCAGTTCAAAGCTGAACAGCCGCGATATGCAGTCTTCGCCGGAAAACCCAGCCAGCAGCAGGACATCCTTGCCGAGCGGCGTATCGATGGCGATCAGTCTGTTGTCCTGTGAATATGCCATGGTGTCCTCCTTGCGAAACTCAACGTACGCTGTGTCTGAGCACTCTCAACGGTAGGTGATGACCAGAAAGCCGCTGAAGGCGCCGGAACCGTCAGAGGTGTAGTAGTTCGGGAATTGCCGGCCGGCCGCCTCCACGATTCCGAACCAGGGATCGTAGAAGACAAACGTGTCGTCAGAGTCCGATATGGCGCAGACGACGAAATGCGCGCCCGCGTTATTGGCCCATCGCACATGGGCGATGACCGGGGTGGCGAAAGAGGAGTAACACTTCAGATAGGAGTAGACGCTCTCCGAACCAACATTTGTCGACTGGTAGGCCTTCACACCCTCGGCATTGAGCACCGACGACAGGTTCCTTGAGTACGTGCCGCCATCCATGGTGAATCCGCCCGGATATCGGACCGAAAGGTCGAGGGCGCGCTGCTCGTCGCTCTGATTGAGGTGCTTGTATAACCTTTCAACCATGGCAACCGACGCGGGTCCGCACGACATTCCGAACGCCTGAAAGCACACCCGGTGATACCGCCCCTTGCTGTCCGTGAGAAACAGATCCGCCATCTACATCTCCTCCATGTTCTCTTTCCGCCGCACGCGTACTCATTTCACCTCGAAGACATACCCTTCCGCCCCCAGACTGACCTTCACCTCCGACAGCTTCTCCCCGGCGGCCATGCGTGACAGGAGTTCCTTCGACATCTCCGGCAGCAGGGTATTGGTGAGGATGTGGTCCACGTTCCTCGCCCCGCTTTCCACTTCCGTGCAGCGGGCGGCGATGGCCTCGATGAGCCCCTCGTCGTAGCTGAAGGCCACATTGCGGTTTTCCTTCATCCGTTTCGCGATCTTTTTCAGCTTCAGCTTCACGATGAGGCGCATGACCGTGTCCGTAATCGGGAAATAGGGGACCACCTTCAGGCGCCCCAGGAACGCAGGCTTGAAATGCTTCAGCAGCTCCGGCCGGATCATATCGTTGAGCGCCTTCCAGTCCGGCATGGTCTCCTCGTCGGCGCAGACCTTCATGATGGTGTCCGTTCCCAGATTGGAGGTGAGGATGATCAGGGTGTTCTTGAAGTCGATCCTGCGGCCCTCCCCGTCCTCCAGGGTTCCCTTGTCGAAGACCTGGTAGAAGAGCTCCATCACGTCGGGGTGGGCCTTCTCCACCTCGTCCAGGAGCACCACGCTGTAGGGGCGCTTGCGCACCGCCTCGGTGAGCACGCCACCCTCGCCGTACCCCACGTAGCCGGGAGGCGAGCCCTTGAGCCCGGACACGGTGTGGGCCTCCTGGTATTCGGACATGTTGATGGTGATGACATTCTCCTCTCCGCCGTAAAGGAGCTCTGACAGGGCCAGGGCGGTCTCGGTCTTGCCCACGCCGCTGGGACCGACGAAGAGGAACACGGCCGTGGGCTTGGAGGGATCCTCGATGCCTGCGTGGGCGGTGCGGATCATCTGCGCGATGGCGGCCAGGGCATGGTCCTGCCCGATGATTCGCTCTCCCAGCAGCGTGTCCATCTTCAGGACCGTATCAATCTCATTGACGAGCATGCGGCCCGTGGGAATGCCGGTCCAGCCGGAGATGACCTCCGAGATGATCTGCGGATCCACCTCGATCTGGAGAAGCGGCTCGTTGCCCTGGATGGCCTTCAGCTCCTGCTCGGCGGCCTTCAGTTTTTTTCGTTTCGCCGCCAGGGACTTGTCCGCCGGGTTCTGGGTATGGGTTTCCTGTATCTCCTTGCGAAGGTCGGCGATGCGGGATGCGATCTCGGATTCCCCGGTCCACCGGGCGTTCAGCTCTTCGAGCCGTGCCTGCGCCTTCTTTTTCCTGTCCGCGAGGGTCTTGACACGCTCGCCGTGGTCCGCTCCCATCAGGGTCTCCCGCTCCAGAAGCCGTTCCTCACGCTCGATCTGGGCGATGAGGCGTGTCGCCTCTTCAACGGCAGGCGGACTGGTGGTGAGGCCGATGGCCACCCGTGCGCAGGCCGTGTCCAGCACGCTCACCGACTTGTCCGGCAGCTGCCGGGCAGGAAGGTAGCGGCGGGACAGGCGCACCGAGTCGCGCAGCGCCTCGGCGGTGATGGTGACCTGGTGGTGTTTTTCCAGGAACGGGGCCACGGCCTGCATCATCATAACCGCCTTTTCCTCGTCCGGCTCCTCGATCTTCACCACCTGGAAGCGCCGCGCAAGGGCGGCATCCTTCTCGAAATACTTCTTGTACTCGGACCAGGTGGTGGCGGCGATGGTGCGCAGTTCGCCCCGCGCCAGGGGAGGCTTGAGCAGATTCGCGGCATCGCCCGACCCTGCCGACCCTCCCGCTCCGATGAGGGTATGGGCCTCGTCGATGAACAGGATGATGGGCGTGGGCGAACCCTTGACCTCCTCGATGACCGACTTGAGCCGGTTTTCGAACTCCCCCTTGATCCCGGCGCCCGCCTGGAGGAGCCCCAGGTCCAGGGTGCGGATCTCCACGTTCCTGAGCGGCGGCGGCACGTCACCCTCGGCGATCCTCAGGGCGAAGCCCTCGACAACGGCGGTCTTGCCCACGCCCGCCTCTCCGGTGAGGATCGGGTTGTTCTGGCGGCGCCGGATGAGGATATCGATCATCTGCCGGATCTCCGCATCCCTGCCCAGGACCGGATCCACTCCACCCTTGCGGGCCTTTTCCGTAAGGTTGATGGTAAAGAGATCCAGGGATTTCGTCCCGGCCGGGGCCGGCCGGCCTTCCGCCGACGGCGCGGGCCGCGCGGCGCCTCCTGCCTCTGCCTCCTCGCGGGAACCGGCGACCAGGTCGATCAGGTTCTTGGCCAGGGTTTCGACGGAAATCTTCCTGAACGATTCCGAGCTTGCAATGATTGTCCGGGAAAACTCCTCGTCGGAGAGAAGGGCCAGCACCACGTGGCCGGAGCGGACGGCGGGCGATTGGAAGTCCACCGATGCCAGGAGCCACGCATTCTGGATCATGCGGGGGATAGCGGGCGAGAGGGCCGGAGTCCGCGCGTTCCCCGTCTTGAAGCCTTCCAGGGCGCGGCTGAGGTCGGCCGACACCCGGGCCTCGTCGATCTCGAAGTAGCGGAGGATCTTGCCGAGATCGGTATTCTGCGCCTCCAGCAGCTTGATGAGGAAGTGCTCGATGTCAACCTCGTAGTGGGTGTGGGAAAGGCACAGGCCGGCGGCCGCCTCAAGCGCGCCGCGGCAGGTCTGGTTGAGCTTTCCGATGAGCTGCTTCAGGTCGGGATGGATCATGTTGGTGTCTCCTTTATTTCAATTATGGTAACTTCTCAGCATGCCGCCAAAACCTGTAACCCCACCTGTCCTCCCCTTCCATCAAGGGGAGGGACGCCAGGTTGCGCCCATAACGGGACTTCCAGATGAAATCGCTATTCACGTTCCCCCTCTTACGGTAAGAGGGGGACCTGGAGTTTGGACATTTGCGTATGTATTAAAAGAAAATATTTTACATACGTACACAAATCATGTTAACATGGCACCTTCAGTAAAATCCCATTCTTGGAGGATGCCATTATGGA
>Ga0228535_1000254_pt1 | contig 174950 bp, 171 predicted proteins | sample SJ1metagenome_FD_168457 | JGI IMG/M metagenome (GOLD analysis project Ga0228535, IMG submission 168457) | Enriched culture of PCE-dechlorinating microbial communities from Ithaca, New York, USA - SJ1 | ecosystem: Engineered > Modeled > Simulated communities (microbial... > Unclassified... | reverse complement strand
GGCCCGAACCTGCCCTGGGTGTCACATTTTCACCGGGTCATCGGGAGGACCGGTGACGCTGTCACCGGTTACGACATGATCCTGGTGAGTCCGTGACCCTCCCCGGCAAGCAGACCGGCCCGACCCTGCCCTGGGTGTCACATTTTCACCGGGTCACCGGGCGGAGCGGTGACGACGTCACCGGTTACCACATGCCCCTGGTGAGTCTGCGACCCTCCCCGGCAAGCAGATCGGCCCGAACCTGCCCTGGGTGTCACATTTTCACCGGGTCACCGGGCGGAGCGGTGACGCTGTCACCGGTTACGACATGACCCTGGTGAGTCTGCGACCCTCCCCGGCAAGCTGTTCAGGACCCACAATGCCGTGGAGCTAGCGGGGCCCAACCGCCGCCCTAACCCGCCCGCCGCAGATACCACCGTGACAACAGCCAGGTCCACCCCGCCGCCGTCACCAGGCACGCCACCAAAATCACGCCAGGCGGGTATCCCGGCCAGTTGAGGTACGGGATGTGCGCGGCGTTACCGCCCGCCAGCCCCCCGATCAGCGCAAGGTAGGCCCAGTACCACGGGCTCCAACCTGCCAGGAGCAGTTGACCCGCCGGAGCCACCACAAACACCGACATCGCCGTCAACAGGAGCAGGCTCAGGCTCTTGCTGGCTGCCAGCGCCTCGATGCGGTTGGAGGCGAGCCCGCCCAGGAACAGCGCCACTGCGCCACTCGTCAGCGCGGTGACAGCCGTCGCCGCCGCCAGCAGCGGCACATCGGCAGGCGCGAGCCCGTATAGCGCTAAGCTGGGCACCGACAAGACAATCGCCCCCGCCGCTGGCCAGCCAACCACATAGGCCACAAACCACGGGTAGGGCAGGGGCGTGACCCGCAGGCTGACAACAGTGCGCATCTCGCGCTCAGCCACCAGGCCAAGGCCTGCCACCGACCCCAGCAGCAACGCCGGCAGCAAGACCATCATCGGCCCAAACAACACCGGCAGATCGCCCGGCACGTTCGGCAGGTGGCGGTCGGCCAAGACCAACAGCCAGCGGACGACCCCCGCCTGCTGCAGCGGCGTTAGGGCGAGCAGGATCATGATTCGGTCGCGGTACACCGTCAGCAGGTCCTTACGCCAGAGGTGGCCCAGTTTGCGGCGCACGCCTATCGCCTCCCCCGGCCCAGATAAGCCAGGTACGACCGGCGCGCCCACTCCCTCGCGACCAAGGCCCAGAGGGCCGGCGGCAGTGCCAGCCAGAGCAGCTGCCACGGGGCTGTCGCAGCTCCCCCCAGGGCGGCCTCGGCAAACAACCTGCGACAGGCGAAGATCAGGGGCGCCGACGGCAGCCAGGCTACCCACAGCGGATCAACGAGCCCAAACAGCGCGACCAAAGGGGCATACGCCGGGAGCATCGCCATCTGTGATGTCACCAGGAAGGGCACAAACTCCCGCGAACGCGCCGCGAACGCGACCCCCGCGAGGGCGAAGGCCACCGAGGTGAGCAGCAGGACCGGAGCCAGGGTCAAGAGCCCGCTGACCAGCCACGCGGCGCGGGTAGGGGGCAGCGTCAGGCCCACCAGCAGCAGTCCGGCGACCGTCGCGAGCAGGGCGATGGCGAGGGCTTTGGCGAGGACGGTTTCTGCTTCGCGTAGCGGAGTGACCGCCGTCGCCAGGTGGGAGCCCTGGCTGCGCTCGAAGAACAGCTGCGCCCCGACAAACAGCATCCCCATCATCCCCGGCTCCGAGAACACCATGATCGGCACCAGCCGGTCCTGCCAGAGGCGTAGCGGTGTCAGACGGATGATGACCGTGTAGAGCACGGTCAGACCGAGGTAGATCTGCGGAAACAGGTGGCGCGCCTGCACCCGCAGGTTGAGTCCAACTGCGCTCCTTAGCCGGTGGCTGAGCATGGCCCCGCCCCCCTCACTGACTGCCGCCGGCGAGTAGCCGGCTGCCGGTCAGCCGGAGGAAGACCTCCTCCAGCGTCGGCTCGGTCGTGTGGATCGTCTCGACCTCATGGTCTCGCACCAGCGTGAGGAACTCCGCCTTGGCCCGCGGCTCGTCAAGCGCGAACTCAGCCGAGACTATGGCGTCTGAGCCCTCCCGCGGGCGGTACTCCACCCGCACCAGCCGCCGGGCGTGCTCGAGTTTGAGCCGGCGCGGAGTGTCCATGGCCGCGATCCGCCCGTCCACCAGCAGGGCAACGCGGTCGCAAAGCTCATCCGCTACCGTCATGTTGTGCGTGGTCAGGAAGACAGTCGTGCCGCGATCGCGCTGGGCGGCGATCAGCTGCCGGATGGCGACCGAGTGGCCCGGATCCTGCCCGGCGGTCGGCTCATCCAGAAACCACACCTGCGGCCGGTTGAGCAGGGAGCGGGCGAGGGCGAGCCGCATCTTCATCCCCTTGGAGAACTGGCCCGCCGTCCGCCGGTCGCCTACCGGCAAGTCGAGCGAGCGCAGCAGGTCCGCCGGGCGCTCCGTCGGGACGTCAAACAGCCCGGCGTAGAACGACAGGTTCTCCTCCGCCGTCAGCTGCTCATACAGGTTGGGCTGCTCAAAGCACACGCCGATGCGGTTGTAGTAGTCCGGCCCCAGCGCGGCGAGCGCCTGCCCAAAGACCTCGACCGACCCGCCGTAGCCATGCTGCAGGCCCGTCAGGATCCGCTGGGTGGTCGTCTTGCCCGAGCCGTTGGGGCCGAGAAACCCAAATATCTCGCCCTTCTCGATGGCGAAGCTCAGCCCGCGCACCGCAGGCGACGCTGCGCGCGGGTAGGTGAAAGTCAGGCGGTCGGCCGTCAGCATGGTGAGCCCTCCTCGGCTGGCGCCCTGTACAGGCCGTCGATCAGCACATCCATCGCCAGCTGGATGTCGGCCACCAACTGCCGGCCCCCCACAGGGCCACCGGCCAGGAACAGCCCGGTCACGAGGCGCATGAGCAGATCGGACAGGTGAGCCGGGTCGCCGTCGCGCATCAGGCCGGCCTGCTGCCCGCGCGCAATAAGCTCGGTCAGGAAGGTGTTGGTCGCCTGCTCCTGCTGGTGTAGGGACTGCGGATCCTGCACCGCCCGCAACCAGACCGGTGTGTCGCGCTCGTTGAGCACCCGCGCAAGCAGGGGATGGTCAAACACCTCCTGGAGCGCCCGGCCGACGGCCCGCTTGAGCCCGGCGCGGTCGCGCACATTAAGGCCTCCATAGAGCCGGGTCATCCGCTCGTGAAGCTGCTCGTGCTCCTCCTCCCATACCGCGGTAAACAGCTCCTCCTTGCTTGGGAAGAAACCATAAAACGTGCCCTTGGCGATGCCTGCGCCGGCCACGACGTCGTCGATGGTCACGTCCTTGTACCCCCGCGCCGCAAACAACTCCGAAGCTACGGCGAGCAGGCGCTGCTTGATCCTTGCGCGCTGGTCTTGCGTGAACCGGGGCACGGAGCATGCCTCCTCAGTAGGTGGTCTCTGAGTCCTATACTATATGACTCGTTCGGTATCTATAGTCATCATAAGCCCGGCCCATGCACCAGCACAAGTCCAAACAAGCAAAGAGCCCTTGCCCCAGGGCGGGGGCAAGGGCCGGGCTGTTACAGTGGGCCGGTCAGCTTTACGTCCCGGGTGTTCCTCCAGTAGCCGTGGCCGCTGGGCGGCCCGCCGGCGCAGATGCCACTGCGCGCGGGCGGTAGATCCGGCGGATCAGCAGGCCGTGGAGCAGGAACAACCCGGCGATCGCTCCGAAGGCCGTGCGCATGGAGAAGGTGTCGGCGATGTAGCCGACAACCGGGCTGGCTAGCGAGCCGCCAAGGGACATCGCGCCAAACACCATTCCGAAGGCGCTGCCCGACTTGCCGCCGGGCGCGATTTCGGCAGTGATCGCGTTGAGACTGGGCCGCGGCACCGAGTGCCCAATGCCGACCGTGACGAGCAATGCGGCAAGGGCCAAGGCGCTGAGCGGCGCCCAGGCCAGCGTGAGAACTAAAATCGTGGTCGCAATCGTGGAGACCAGGACCACCGCAGACCGGTCAAACCTGTCGCCGAGCTTGCCTCCGCCTAGCGAGCCGACGATGCCCGCCGCGAGCACGATGGTGGAAAACCCGGCGGCGGCGATCTCGGTGACGCCGCGGGTTTCGGTGAGGAAGGTCGGCAAGAAGCTGGTAACCGAGTTGCCGAATGCCCCGGACAGCACCGCGGCGCCGGCGAGGACGATAGTCGGCATCCACTGGGCTAGCGCGGACTCGCGTGCGCCGGTGGCGGCCAGCCGCGAGCGCGTGCTCGCCTCAGCCCGCTCAGCCTGCCCACCGGCAGCCGCTGCCGGCGACGTCGCCGCCTTGGCAGCGTCATCCGCGGGGAGCTTGGGGTAGACCAGGGCCCAGAGCACCGAAAGCGCCGCTCCCGCCAGGACCATCAGCGACAGCGACTCGCGCCAGCCCATGCGGCTGGCGAGCAGTCCGGTGAGCAGGTACCCGGTGGACATGCCGACATTGCCGCCGACATTGTGCAAGGCCATTCCCATGCCGAGGCCACTGTGCCGCGAGGCCCGAGCCATCTCGGGGAAACTGGCCGGGTGGAACGTCGAGTTGCCGAGGCCGGTGACGACGCGGGCAAGCATCATCGCGGGGATTGTTTCAGCACGGGCGAACATGAACAGGCCCCCGAGCGTAAGGGCATATCCTCCGAGGAGCATGTTCTTGGCGCCGAGCATGTCCACCATCAGGCCGGCCGGGAACTGGGCCAGCCCTGAGACCAGATTGCCCGCGGCCATGATCAGGCCCATGTCCGTGAAGCTGAGGGCCATGTCTTGGCGGATAAAGACCATCAAGATCGGCAGCGCGGCCGAGAGAATGTGCTGTACGGCGTGGGCCGTGACGAGCAAAAACCGGGCCCGCCTGTCGACTGCCAGCTGTTGAGGAGTTGGTGCGCTTGATGCGGATGTGCTTCTGACGTTGGATGCGTCGGGCAAGGTGCGGGCTCCTTTCCGGTGCAATGCAAACGTACAGATTCGCGATTGCGTCCCGGAAACCTTTCGTACCCGAACTCTTCGTACTGCAAGGCTATGCGCCTACCAGGTCAGGCTCGCCTACGGAGCCGTCCGCTCGACCGCCGGCAGCGTGCCGCGAAAGACCATGGTGCCGTCGCCGAAAGTGACCTGATCTGCGCGGAGTCCCGGCACCGCCGTGTAGCGTCCCTGCATGAACGCCAGTAAGTCCCCGTTGTGCTTCTCGATGTAGCCGCCCGGCACCGGCATCCGGCCGATCTGCAGCTCGTAGATCTGCCCGCTAAGGCGGTTGTTGCCCACCTGAGCCTGCACGCGGAAGTAAAACGGCGGGTTGGTCCGAACCCAGGAGAAGCGGCCCAGTAACTCATCGACTTGCGCCCGATCGAGCCCCGTCGCCGCAGCGTATCCGTCGATGCGGTCCATCAACAAGATGCCTGAGCCCTCGACCGTGCCGTCAGCGTTGATCCGGACCTGGCAGTCCGCTACCGGCTGGTCGCGCCAGGTGCCTGCCGAGTTGAGCAGAGCGGTCAGCTCCGCGGCGGTGAACGTCGCATTGATTGGGCGCGAGCCCTCGTAGACCAGGCTCGGCTCTGCGCCCGGCGGGAGCTGCTCGAGCCGGACTGACGTCTTGGCCCGGGCGCTCGCGAGGTCGGCCTCGGTCCAAGCGACTCCGAGGTCCCGGGGCCGGTCTGATCCGAAGACCGTCGCCACCACAGGCACAAAACCAAGATACCCAAGGGCCAAGCCGGCAACCAGCGCGACCAGGACCAGGGCGAGGAGCAGTCGTCTCATCCTGAGAGCAGCCTCCTTTGAGCCACGTCTGCGGGCTTCCGGGCGAAGGCAGCACACACAACGGATAGCGGCGGGAGTAGTGTGCTTCGTCCAGGCTATGCAAAAACCCTGCGGGCATGCCGCAGGGTCTCAGCTGGCCGACGGAGCAATCCGGCGGCGCAGGGACTCACTGGCCGGTATTCTCTGGCGCGACCGAGGGCTCGCGCAGATCCGGGTCCGCCGCCACTGCCGCCTGGCGACCGCCGATCGGCAGATTAGCGGGCCCTTGGGCTGTTGCCGGCAACCCCACAGGGGCGCCCCCCGCCGCTTGGCCCCGCCGGACGGCAACCCGGTTGCGCCATCTGCCGGTCTTGTAGTAGGCGAAGTTGAGCGCCACGCTCAACAAGGGCGAAATCGCATTGGCGAGCCAGATCCCCGTGCTGCCGAGTCCAGCGGTACCGGACAGGTAGCTGGCCAGCGGCACCCGGAAGAGCCACAGCGTCGAGATCGTGATGATCATCGTCGGCACGGTGTCGCCCGCGCCCCGCAGCACTCCGGCGAGCACAAAGGATAGCGCAAACGGGACGTAGGCCCAGGCCGCGATGCGCAGGTAGTGCGCTCCCTCCCGTAAGACCTCCACCTCGTCGGTGAACAAGCCGAGGACAAACATCGGGGCAAACAGGGCAACGGCTGCCAGAGCTGCAGTGATCCCGGCGGTCATGAGCGAAGCCCACCGCACGATCTCCCGAACCCGCTGGTCGTGTCCGGCGCCGAGATTTTGCCCGACCATGGCCGATACGGCCATGCCGACCGACATCGCGGGCATGTGTGCGAACTGGTCGAGCCGCGCGGCAGCGCCGAAGGCCGCGACAACGGTTGACCCAAAGCGGTTGATGATCGAGGTGATCGTCAACATCCCAATGGAAACCACGAACTGCTGCGCACCGGCCGGCAGACCAATGGTGAAGGTAAGCTTGGTTAGCCGACGGTCAAACTCCCACCAGCGCGACTCCAGTCGGAGCAGCCCCGTCTTGATCGCCAAGTGGCGCAAAACCAGGAACGACGACACGCCCTGAGCGAGGATCGTCGCCAACGCCGCCCCGCCGATGCCCAAACGCGGGAACGGCCCCACGCCCAGGATGAGCAACGGGTCGAGGGCCATGTTGATGGCCGTCGATATCGCCAAGAACTTGAGCGGCGTGCGCGAGTCGCCCAGACCGCGCAGTATCGCTGCGCCCGAGTTGTACATAAACATCGTCACCATGCCGGCAAAGACGATGCCCAGGTAAGCTGCCGCATTGGGCAGGATCTCCGCCGGAGTGCCGATCAAGTGCAGTATCGGCTTACGCAGAAAGAAACCGATCACGCTGAGTATGATGCCGAGGCCAAATAGCAGGCGCAGCGAGTTGGACACCGTCCGGCGCACGCCTGCCTCGTCGCCGGCGCCCCTGAACTGCGACACCAACGTCGTCGTGGCCATCGTCAGGCCCATCAGCAGGGCAACCAGCGCGAAGATGATCGGGAAGCTGACCGCTACCGCGCCGAGCGAGTTGGCGCCGAGAAACCGGCCGACCCAGATGGCGTCGACCGTGTTGTATAGCGCCTGCAGCAGGTTGCCCACCAACATCGGCCAAGAAAAGGCCAGCAGATGCTGGGGGATGCTGCCCGTTGTGAAATCACGCATCGCGCCGCGGCGCATGGACACTCCTCGCTTTGTGGCCTCTGTGAGCCCGGTTGTGGTCAACATGTGTCATTCTAGGCCCAAAGATAAGCAAGGGTCAACACTGTTTAAGCAGGTAATTGTTTGACTATCTAAATAGCGTCGCGAACACAGGCGGCAGCACGGCAACGATGGTGATCAGCCGGACAACGTGCAGCAGGGTCACCGTCACTCCATCGGCCCCGAGGTCGTCGGCCACCGAGCTGATGTTGGTCAGCCCCCCGGCGCAGGTGGACAGGACGCAGGTGCGGATGTCCCACCCGGTCACGCGGTGCATCACCATGGCGAGCACGAATCCGAAGCCGAGAAGCGTCGTGGTCAGCATCACGACCGGCAGGACCATCGTCGAGAACGAGCGCACCATCTCGGCCGTGAAGCTCAGCCCAATCAGGCCGCCGAGGCCCGCCTGCGCCAGTGAGCGCATGTCGTTGGGGAAAGACGCGCACGCAATGCTGCATATTCGCAGTGCGCCAACCGCAAGCATGGCGCCGACCAAGCCACCAGCGGGGAACCCGGTGGCCTCCAACGCCAGGCCGCCCAGCGCCGCCGCCGCCAGCGTGCGGAGGTAGATTAGCAGGGCCGGCATGGCCGTGACGCGGCCGGAGCCGGGGCCGGGGCAGGGAGCGGCGGCTGCGGCCGGGGGCGCTGCGACATGTATCGCACCAGCAGCGGCGGCGGCGGCAGTCGCCACCGGTTGCGCTTGGCGGCGTGGCATCGCGCGCGCGCTCACGGCGGCGCGCCCCGACCATCGCTCAAGCAGCGGGTAGAGGCGCGGGCCGAATATCGGCACGACCACAAGCACCAGGGTGACCCGGAAGAACTGCAGCAACGCGACCGACGGGGCATCGGCCCCGAAGTGCAGCGCCATGAGGCCCATCTCGGAGATGCCCCCCGGCGTCGAGCCCAACATCGCGGTGGGTAGGGTGAGCTGAGTAACGTTGTAGAGCATGTACCCGGCGCATAGGGCGGCCACCAGCCACCACGCGCTGACGAGCGCCGCGACAGGCAACATGCCTGCCAGCAGCCGGCGGGCGTCAGGGCGCACGCGCAGCCCGATGAACATTCCGACCACGATCTGCAGCACGGGCTTGAAGCTGGTGGGCAGCGGTCCCGGGCCAAACCCGTAGATTTGGCTGATGCCGACCGCGAGCATCGCGCCGAGGATCGGCGCGCCGGGCAGCTTGAGCTTGTTAAACACCAGCCAGCCGGGCACGGCGATGGCAAACAGCAGCAGTAGGTTGATCAACTCGGACATCACGCTGGGCTCCCGGAGGCGGACACCGCGCCGGCAGTCCGTGGCGGGTGAGGCCGCGTCAGATTGTTCTATAGCCTAAATGCGCTTAGTTCGCAGCTGGAGAGGTTTCTCCTGCTGTTGTTGCGCGAGGCCACTCCTGCCAAGCGCCGCAACGGCCCGGCCGTGGACAGGTCCTGCGACGGCCCGCGCGGTATACATGCATCTCGGGAGGTGGACGCGGTGGATCAGGCCCACATTGAGGTTACGGGCGGCAGGCGGCTCTCCGGCACCGTCCAGGTGAGCGGCTCCAAGTACTCGGCTTTGGCGGCGCTGCCGGCGGCGATCCTAGCGGGGGGGCAGGTCAGCCTGCATAACGTGCCGGACAGCATCGACGTCACCCTGTACTGCAACATTCTGCGGCAGCTCGGGGCGGGCATCTCGCGTCCTGCGGCCGGTCAGATTGTCCTTGATACGTCGTCGGTCGTGCCCGGCCCATGCCCGTACCGGGACGCAGTGCGTTTTCGCGCCTCATACTATCTGCTGGGCGCGATGCTTGGCCGGTTTGGCCGCGCCGAGGTTCCGCTGCCCGGCGGCGACGAGATCGGGCCGCGGCCCGTCGATCAGCACCTCAAGGGGCTGCGCGCCCTGGGGGCCGAGGTGGCGCTGGAGCACGGCGTCCTCCGCGCGACTGCGCCGCGGGCGGGGCTGCGCGGGACCACGATCTACTTCGATGTCGAGAGCGTCGGCGCCACGCTCAACGTGATGTTGGCGGCGGCCACGGCGCGCGGCGAGACTGAGATCCGCAATGCCTACCGGGCTCCCTTTGTCGTCGATGTCGCCAACCTGCTCAGTGCCATGGGCGCGAGGGTTCGCGGGGCCGGGACCAGCGTGGTGCGGGTCCGGGGCGAGCCCAAACTCGGCGGTGCGACTCACTCCCTGGTATTCGATCAGACCGAGGCGGCAACGTTTATGGTGGCGGCCTGCGCAACCCAGGGGCAGATCACCGTGCGCGACGTTATCCCGGACCACCTGGAGGCCATGAGCGCCAAGCTCCGCGAGGCAGGGGCCGACGTGGTGAGCGATGGCGATGAGATCACGGTCGGCGCTTCGCGGCGCCTTGATCCGATCGAGGTGACGACGCTGCCGCATCCCGGCTTCTATACCGACTTCCAGCAGCCGATGACCGCCCTGCTGTCGACGGCGGCAGGCAGGAGCACGGTCACTGAGACGGTGTGGGAGGAACGGTTTCGCTTTGTGGAGGAGCTCTGCCGGATGGGCGCGCGGATCACCGTGCACGGCAGGACGGCGGTGATCGAGGGAGTCCCCAATCTCACCGGCGCGATCGTGCGGGCGACCGACATCCGGGCCGGCGCTGCGCTGGTGATCGGCGGGCTGATGGCGCGGGGAACGACCCAGATCCTGCGGCCGTTCCACATCCAGCGCGGGTACGAGGACATCGTCGGCAAGCTCACCGCACTGGGCGCCGAGATCCGCTGGTGCGGCCCGGCAATCGATCTGGAGGAGTTGACCACTTGAACTGCGCCATTGTTCTCGGCACCCGGCCCGAGATCGTCAAGCTGGCCCCGGTGATCTGGCTGATGCGCCGCCACGGGTTGCCCCACTTGCTCGTCCACACAGGGCAGCACTACAGCTACGAGATGGACCGGGTTTTCTTTGAAACCCTCTCCCTGCCCGAGCCCGACGTCCACCTCGCCGCCGGCGAGGCGGGCTCGTCCCACGGCGCCCAGACGGGCCTGATGCTGCAGCGCCTGGAGCCGGAGATTAAGGGGCGCGGCGTCGACCGCGTCCTCGTGCACGGCGACACCAACAGCACGCTCGCGGGGGCGCTGGTGGGAGCCAAGCTCAACCTGCGCGTGGGGCACGTCGAGGCCGGGCTGCGCAGCTTTGACCGGACGATGCCCGAGGAAGTCAACCGGGTGATCGTCGACCACATCGCCACCAGCTTGTATGCGCCGACGCCGGCCGCCGTCGACAACCTCAAGGCCGAGGGATTGACGGCCGGGGTGCGGCTGACCGGCAACACGTTTGTTGACACGGTCGAGCACCTGCGCGACAGGCTGGCGGGCGGGGCGGCCCTGCGGGCGGCCGGCGGGGTCAAGCCGGGCGAGTACGCGTTTCTGACGCTGCACCGGCAGGAGAACACTGACGATCCAGCGCGGCTGGCCAAGATTCTGGCCGGGCTGAGGCTGATCGCGGAGCGGACCGGCCTGCGGCTCGTGATGTCGCTGCACTACCGCACCAAGGACCGCCTGGAGCGCGGGGGGCTGATGGGCGACCTGGAGGCGATTCCTGGGCTCGTCCTGCTGCATCCGCCCGTCGGGCTGCTCGAGTCATTGGAGCTCCAGGCTCAGGCCGCGCTGGTGCTGACGGACAGCGGCGGCCTGCAGGAGGAATCCTGCGTGCTCGGCACCCCCTGCGTCACGATTCGCGAAAACACCGAGCGCCCCGAGACCCTGGACATCGGCTGTAACGTGCTGGCGGGATACGACCCGGAAACCATGCTCGCCGCCGCCGAGCGCATGTTGAGGGCAAGGGCCGGCTGGCCCAACCCCTTCGGCGACGGCAAGGCCGGCGCCAGGTGCGCCGCGGACATCATGGAGCTGCCCCAGCTCGATCCAGGTCCGCTCGCGCCAGCGCGTGCGGTTAGCGGGGATAGCGGCCAGAGCGGCCAGAGCGGCCAGAGCGGCCAGAGCGGCCAGAACGGCCAGAACGGCAGTGACGGCGGCCGTGGCGGCGCCTGCTGCCCCGGCGGGGGAGGGGCCTAGGCGTGCGGATTGCAGTGATGCTCGCGCCGGGCGTCGAGGCCGAGGTCGACCTCGCGGGCAGCACCGCCGTGGTTGTGGATGTGCTGCGCGCGACAACTTCGATGACCGCCGCGCTGGAGGCCGGCGTGCGGGCCATTTACCCGGTGTTGGAGCCGGAAGACGCCTGGCAGCTGCAGCACAGCCTCGGCGGAGAGCTGCTGCTTGGCGGCGAGCGGGGCGGGCTTAAGATCAGCGGCTTTGATCTGGGCAACTCGCCGCGCGAGTACACCACATCGTCTGTTGGCGGCCGGCTGTTGGCCATGACCACGACCAACGGCACCCGGGCCATGGCGGTGGCGCACGCAGCGGGGGCTGAGCCGATCTACGTGGCGTCGCTGCGCAACGCGACCGCCGTGGCGCGCCGCCTCGTGCGCGAGGCTCGGCCGGCCGTCATTTACTGCGCGGGGACGGCGGGCAAGGTTTCGTTGGATGATGTGATCTGCGCGGGCGCGATCATCACGGCTTGCGGGGACATGCCGGCAGAGGTCGAGCTGACCGACACGGCGCGGCTGGCGGCGGCGGCATTTGGCGAGGTGCGCAAGGATCTGGTCCGGGGGCTGCGCGACACGGCGCACGGCCGCCGCTTAGTTGAGCTGGGCTTTGGCGCCGATCTCGAATATGCGGCGCAGGTCGGCGCGAGCCTGGTTGTGGGAGAGTACGACGGATTGATGATCCGACCGGCGGGCCATGTGCTGCGCCATGGCGAACAAGCTAGATAGCAGCGCCAGCGCACGTCAAATGGCGCGCTGTGCGCCGCGACGTTTGCTTTGACAAAGCGAAAAGACGCATAGTATACTGAAACTCGCGTTCACGGGCGAATAGCTCAGGTGGGAGAGCGCTTCCCTTACAAGGAAGAAGTCACAGGTTCAAGTCCTGTTTCGCCCACCAGACCGCCTGCATAACGGAGACGTGGTGTAGCTGGCCTAACATACGTGCCTGTCACGCACGAGATCGCGGGTTCGAATCCCGTCGTCTCCGCCATATGCCTACTAGACAGAGCCGACCGAGTCGGCTCTGTTGCTGTATTGAGGCCCCGACCAGTCGACCGGCCGGGGTAGTGATGGAGCGGTGAGATCGCCATGGCTCAGTTTGACTTCAGCGGCACCGACGGCCTCTGGCAGGCGCACGACCAGCTGCGTGCGGGGATGGAGGTCCCTGATGCTCAGTGGAAACGCCTCTCTGCCACCCCCGGCTACGCCGCGCTCACCGCGAGCGAGTTTCCCCGGGAAGCCTTTGTGCGCCGTTGGGTGGCTGCGTTTGGTCCCGGTGAGCAGGCGCAGGCGGCGCGCGCCGAGTACGAGGCCAAAGGCGATCCGTACCTCGCGCACTACCTTGAGGTGAGCCGGCGGCGGGATGAGCTGGGCTGCTTCCAGGACGAGTTGGCGCGGCGCGCCGGTGAGACCATGCGGCTGGCCGATGCGAGGGCGCGCGAGTTCTTACCGGCAGGGCCTGAATACCCGGATACGACCGGCGCGGCCTTTGTGATCTTTGGCCCGGACGCGCGCGGCTACGTGCCGGTGGTGATCGACCTACTCTTCGCGATGACCCTTGGCGACCGCCTGTGGCTGCTGCTCGCCCATGAGGCGCACCACCAGATGGTTGCAGCTGCCCGCGGCACGCGGATCGGGCAGGCGGGCTACGCTCGGGACGATCTGGAGTGGGTGGTCGACCAGATCCACCTCGAAGGCGTCGCCGACATGGTCAGCAGCGATCCCGCGCGGCCAGGGCCGATGTTTGACCTGGCGGAGCTGGCGACGGTACCGGCCTACTTGGCAGAGCTGGATCGTGGGCTGAGCGAGGTCTTGCGCGAGCCGGCCAAGCGGGCCGAGGTGGGCGCGCGGCTGCGGGCCGGGCTGAGGTTGGCTGGTCATCCGGCCGGGTACTACATCGCCGAAACCATCTCCCGCACCCTCGGCCACGACACTCTCGCTGCGAGCGCTCTGGATCCGGCGGAGTTCTTCGCGGCCTATCGGCGGGCGGCCGACCGGGCGGCGGGGGAGCGCACAGATCGTGGTCGCAGTCCCGGGCTGTCGGCGGATGCGCTGGCAATGGTGCGGGTGCTCGGCGGCGAGACCCGCTAGATGCGGGTGGCGGCGATCAGGCTGATGGGGTTTCCCGTGTCGTCGCGCAAGGCAAACTTATGGTTTGAACACCCGCTCAGCATTGTGCTATACTCAGTCATGCGCTTATTGCCGCGGTAGCTCAGTTGGTAGAGCAGCGGACTGAAAATCCGCGTGTCGCCAGTTCAATTCTGGCCTGCGGCACCATAGATCTCAGCTAGCGGCCCCTGTGAGGGGGCCGCTTTTTGCTGGGCTTGCATTCGTTCGGGTTACACCCTGCCGCCCTGCAGGATATCAAGCAACATCCTGGTTGCCATGCTCTTGCTTTGGGAGGGACCGCTATCTAGTGCCATCCCGGCCAGTCCTGGGCTGGCTCCTGGGCACCATCGGAACGGGGAGGTAGGTGAGCTGGTTGGCAGACATGATCCGGGCAACCTTCTTTGGGACCGGTCCGGCCGCGATTACTTCTGCAGCTCGTGCTTCTCGCGGTGGTCGCTTGGAGGACGGGCGAGATCGCCAAGGGGCTGGCATAAGCCAGGCAGCAGGGCTGATTCACGTGGCCATCATCACAATCGGCATGGTACTGCGCGAGGTGTTCAGGGTGCTGGCGGTGTTGGCGGATCCGTCTGTTCGCTGATTGTGCGTAAGCTCACACATGGGCCGTTCGTTTGCCAGTCATGCGGGTGAACGTTCATCGCTGGGAGGGCCAGCTAGGTAAGGCGGCCGTCGCGCTCAACAAGAGAGGAAAGCCCCCGCTGCGGCTCGCGGGGGCTGCAAGACATAACTAGCGAGGCTAACCCGGTGGTAGTAGAGGGTCGCCGTCGAAGGCACGTAGCCTCTCGTGTGCAACCCCTTCGTGGTCACAGAACACTCTAACGCCCTCGAGGCCGCCACCTTCGCCTATGATTATCCTAACGAGGTAGCTGTTGTCACTGCTGAACGGGCACTCTGGCCAGCGGCTGGCCGGTGTTAGGTAGCTTGCCAGTGTGTCTAGGTCATTTGCGGAGATGTCGCCCATCTCATCGTCCCACTCGCTGACATAGAGGTCGTATATGACGTCCTCATCCTCAATCGTCACCGTCAGTTCGCCAAAGTTGAGGATTCTACCAGCGGACACCTGATCCGCATACCAGCGGTAGATAGCCTGTTCCAGCATGATCTCGTTCGACGCACATGTCCTGTTCCGGGCGTTACGGATAGTGCTCGCGATCGCCGGAACCGCGAGGAATGCCAGGATAGCCAAAATGGCAACGACGAGCAGGAGCTCGACGAGGGTGAAACCCTGGCGCCTCTTGATCCTCTTGTTGATCTTGGTTAACACAGTCAACAGCCCTCCTAGTCTGGTGCTTTGCTGCCACAGGTTTCGTATCGGAGGACGAGCTATCGAGGGTTACTTTCTTAGACCTTGGAGCCGTTTAGAGTACTACTAAAGTGCTATGGGGTCATGGAAGAGCTACCAGCTACCCCACCTGGAGCAGATCCGGGAGGCCCAGGGGGTTACCCGCGGGGAGTTGGCGGAGAGGATTGGGGCCGGATGCGACGACGTACGCCGGTGGGTGACGGTTTCTGCGGGAAGGTTGTGCCGATTGCGCAAAGCCGTGGTAAAATCCAGAGTCGCAACTCGACGGTGCATAGCATGCATCGGCTGATTGCGGTCGACATCTCACGAGACCACGAGGTAGAGCAGATGATCACCTACACCACAGCCAAAGACCCAGCCTACGATGAGCAGATCAGGGACGCGCTGCGCGAGCACAACCTGCGGTTTACCGGCCCGGTCGAGTTTGCATCGTCGTATATCTACGCGCTCGAGGGAGATGCGCTGGTGGGCGCGCTCGGGGTGCGTTTCTTCTGGGATTGGGTAACCATCGGCGATGCGTACTATCAGAGCGTGGCCGTTCTTCGGGCCATGGTCCAAAAGGCCTGGCAGAGCTACCGGGAGCGGGCCGTGGGCATCAAGTTTTTCACGCCGGTTGAGTCGCGTTTGGCGGATTTCGTGGCGGCTGGTTTCACCCCTACAGCCACCATCCCATACGGCGAAACCAAGACGTACTACTACGCCGACCTGTGCTCGATGGCCCAAGACCGGCCGCACGGGTACCGCGTCGTCGCTCACGCCGAGCCCATCCCGGCTTACCAGGCGGTCCTCGACCGGCACACGCGCGATTTCATGCGGCTGCACGGCATCAGTGACGAGTATGACGAGATCCAGGTTGTCGCGTTGGACGGCGAGACCTTTGTCGGTGGCGTCCAGGGCGAGGTGTATGAGGACATCTTCCATATCGGCCGCCTGGTGGTGCTTGAGGGTTACCGCGGCCACGCCGTCGGGCGAACCCTAGTGGCCAAAGCCCTCGAGGAAGCGAAGGCGCGCGGCGCGACGACGGCCGAGCTTGGGACGACGGACTTCCAGGCCAAGAACTTCTACGAGAACATGGGCTTTGCCGTTGTCCACACGCGGATGGACAATCCGCGGGGGTACAAGAGCTACACCATGATCAGGCGGGTGTGAGCGCCACCTGAGGGCGATTAAGGCCCGGGGCGCGGCCGGCGCGTCGGAGGACTGGCAGGGGCCGTGCTGAAATGACGACATGGCTCCGCCGCCCGGCACGGGAGGCAGGCAGCCGGGCCGGCCGGCAGAATTGCAGGCACGCAGGCACGCAGCAGGCAGGCAGGTAGGGCAGGGGGGCACGCTTCTGGAGAGGGTTCGCTACGAACGCGAGCTATCCGCGCCGCTGCGCGAGCATTTCGTCGGTTGCGGTTTCGAGGTGCGGTCCGAGGTCAACTCCTGTGACCTGGTCGCGATCAAGCCTGAGCTGGTGGTCGTGGTCGAGCTCAAGCGCCATCTGTCCTTTGACCTGCTCGCGCAGGCGGTGGAGCGGCAGAGCTACGCGGATGCGGTGTACCTGGCCATACCCAAACCGGCCGACCTCCGGCTCACCAGGCAGTGGCGGGCCAAGCTCAAGGTGCTGCGCCAGCTGGGGCTGGGCCTGCTGCTGGTCGGCGGGACGGCGCAACACCCGACCGTCGAGGAGGCCCTGGCGCCGGGCGCGGCGACGCCGATCAGGTTGTCGGCGCGCAAGCGGCGGGCGTTGGAGCGGGAGTTTCGGAGCCGGCGGCTGGACCTCAACACCGGCGGCACCGCAGGCGTGCCGTTGGTGACGGCGTACCGTGAGGCGGCCCTGTACCTGGTCCATTTGCTGGACGCGCATGGGCCGCTCACGCCCAAGGCGGCGCGGGAGCTGGGGGTGCACGCCAAGCGCACGGCGCCGATCCTGCGCCTCAACCACTACGGCTGGTTTGCCAGGGGCGCTGACAAGCGATACGAGCTGACTGAGGCCGGCCGGGAGGCTTTGGTGACGTACGGGCCGTTGATCAGTGCGTTTCGTGAAACCGGCGCGCAACCCGACGCCGGTCGGCGGCCCTAGCCGCGATCTTCGCAGGCCTGGCAAGCACGATGATGCGGCGGACCAACATATGCTGGCACGATGCGCTACCACGAGCTTAGCGGCGCTTTGGCGGCCGGTCGCTGCGCTTGACTTGCGCGGCGCCCATGAGTAGAATGTGATTCGTAACGAAACCAACTGAATCGATTAACTGCGGAAGTAGCTCAGTGGTAGAGCATCGCCTTGCCAAGGCGAGGGTCGAGGGTTCGAATCCCTTCTTCCGCTCCATTTCATATCCGGGCATCGTAGCCTGGACCATAGACGTAGAGGCGACATAGCCAAGAGGTAAGGCAGCGGTCTGCAAAATCGCTATCCCCGGTTCGATTCCGGGTGTCGCCTCCATTTTTGTGCCTTTGGCGGCCTCACGTCACCGTCGCCCTGACGCCCGGCTAGCCTGCTGACCGCAACTCCCCAACATCCCCTCCGGTCTTTGTGCCTTCGCGGACGCTTTGCGACCTTCCATAATTTGGGACAATAGGCTAGACTAGACCTTAGTCAATGCGTTCGGGGGAGGCTGTGCAGTTGAGGCTTCCGATGCCCGTATGGGAGGCGCTTGGTGGGGAGCAGGGGTTGGGTTTCCGCGAGATTGCGGTATACATCGCCGCTGTCACATATGCGCCGCTGAGCGTCAGTGAGCTTGCTGATAGGCTCAGGATCTGCCGCAAGTCGTCCGCCGAGGCATGCCGGCGGCTGGCAGCAGCGGGGTGGATGCTATGCGTCCGCAGCGGTAGGAGCACTATGCCGGTGCCAATCGTACCGCACCAGCACCAGCAATCAATGGTTGAGGAGCTATCGGTGGCGTATGCGTCGGCCGGCAACAAGGGCGAGTTTTTGCTCAAACGCTACCTGGACATGCGGGTTGCGTGTCACCACTACCTCGATAACTACAGGCCTGGCTTTGCCGTCCATCCGCTGACTCTCGAGCCCCTAGAGTACGACCGGTTGTACATAAGGCATAAGGTTGCGTTTGAGTTTAATGGCCCGCAACACGACGGGCCCACGGACAAGTATAGTGATGCAATCGCCGCAGCTGACCTTAAGGTGCGGGATATGGTCAAAGACTGCCTGAGCCGCACTGAGGGAGTCAGCTTGGTTGTCGTCACCGTGCGCGATCTGGTGCCGGATACCCTGGACCTGCGGCTCCCGCCGGTGCTGCCGAGGCGGCCAGTGGATCGCGAGAGCCCATACTTCAAGGCCTGGGACGGCATCCGCCGAAGGCACCGGCGCAAAGCTCTCAAGCTGGAGGGTCGTGGGACGTAGGATGCCGTCGACGCCGATGGAGTGCCGGCTCGTGAGCCACGGCGGCCCGCTGATGAGCCACGGCGGCCCGCTCGTGAGTCCGTGGGACCCATGAGTTACGGGCATATGAGTCCGTAGGACCCATGAGCCACGGCGGCCCAACTCATGGATCACGGCGGCCGGCTCGTGAGTCCCTGGGACCCACGAGTTACGGTCTTATGGGTCCGTAGGACCCACGAGCCACGGCGGCCGGCTCACGAGCCACGGCGGCCGGCTCATGAGTCCGTGGGACCCATGAGTTACGGGCATATGAGTCCGTAGGACCCATGAGCCACGGCGGCCGACTCACGAGCCACGGCGGCCGGCTCGTGAGTCCGTAGGACCCATAAGCCACGGGCTCGCCTGCCTGGATGATCTCACAAATCCTTAAGGACTACCGGCCATGACTCCGCAGCCCTGCTTGCCTGGATGATCTCACAAATCCTTAAGGACCACCGGCCATGACTCCGCAGCCCAGCTTGCCTGGATGATCTCATAAATCCTTAAGGACCACCGGCCATGGCTCCGCAGCCTTGACCCAGGGCCGCCTAAAACCTCAACCCATACCCCTCAAACGCGCCCTTGGGCACTCTCATCCTTACCGTCCGCAGCGGGTCCACAATCTGGCTGATCTGCAGGTCGCATATCAGGCTCATGAGCATCGCGAGCTCGTTGACCGGCAGCGGCAACCGTGCCCGCATGAAGGCCATCGCGTAGTCCAAGGCCAGCTTGGCGGCCTCGTCCAGATCCAGGGCCGACGCGATGCAGTAGTACGCGTCGTCAGTCTCCAGCACCGGCGACGGTATGCTCTGGCCGCGGATCACATCGACCTGCACCTCAACCTCGCCCGGTACCTCGACCCCACAGATGATGACCTCGCCGTCCGCCATCACGGCATGCAGGTCGCCCATGGCCAAGTTGCCGCCGCGCACGTTGACGGGCAGGTAGAGCGTGGTGCCGGCGCCGATCAGCTTGGTATCCATGTTGCCGCCATGCGCGCCCGGCGTCCCGGTCGGTACGCTCTCGCCCGCCGGCGCGGTGCCAATCACGCCGATCATCGGCCGCACCGGCAACCGGATCATGTCGCCAAAAAGCACCTGGCCGTCCTCAATCCGCAGGACCTTGGTCTGATTGTGGCTGAGGTGATGCCCGAGGGCCCCCATGCCGGGCACGGCGATCATTGCGCCAGTTTGGGCGACGCGGATGTCGCGTATCTTCACGGCCAGCACGTCGCCCGGCTCTGCTCCCTCGACCGCCAGCGGCCCGGTGGCCGGGTTGACGCGCGACCAGCCACCCGGCTGGAACAGATCCTGCTCCGTCCGCACTTGGTTTCCGAAGGCATCCATAGTCTCAAAGACGACGATGTCGCCCGGCTTCGCCGCCGCAACCGGAGCGTTCTCCGGGCCCATCGCGTACACGCATTCGCCGCTAGGTATCCGCAGCATTCGAGACTCCTCCCCGCTCTTGGCCTACGCAGCCCCACGCCCTAATCCCCCGCCGCACCCCGACAGATGGGCAGATGGGCAGATGGGCAACGAGCTCACCCAATGATCCCCCGCAGCACCTCAACAAACCGGTCCAGCTCATCCTCGCTGTTGTAGTAGTGAACCGACGACCGCACCATCTCGATCAACCCGCGCTGCTCCATGTCGATTCGGGTCGCGTCCCGCCCCGAAATCGTGACGTTGACCTGCCGCTCGCCCAAGCGCTCCTTAAGCTCGCCGGGGTCGCGGCCCTCCACCGTAAACGACACAATTCCGCACCGCTCCGCCCCCAGGTCCCGCACCGTCACGCCCGGTAGCTCGCTCAGCCGCTCCCGCAGCGCGTCGGCCAGCCCCGTGACCCTCCGCTGGATCGCATCCAAGCCCCAGCCCAGCGCGTAGTCGACCGCGACGCCGAGCCCGATCTTGCCGGCGATGTACGCCTCCCAGTTCTCGAAGCGGCGCGCGTCCGGCCGCAGAACGTACCGGTCGCGCTCGACCCAGGTCGCCGCGCGCACGTCCACGAACGGCGGCTCCAGGCGCTCGATGACCTCCCGGCGTACATACAGAAACCCCGTGCCCCGCGGCCCGCGCAGGTACTTGCGCCCCGTGGCCGACAGCATGTCGCAGCCGGTGGTTTCGACGTCGAGAGGCATCTGGCCGATCGACTGGCACGCGTCCAGCAGGTACAGCACGCCGGCCCGCCGCGCCACCTCGCCCACCGCCGCCGCCGGGTTGACCAGGCCGCCGTTGCTGGGCACGTGCGTGATGGCGATCAGCTTGGTGCGCTCGTCGATCATCTGCTCAAGCGCCTCGACCGACAGCTGGCCGTGCTCGTCGTTGGGGATCACCGCGATCTCGGCCCCCGTGCGCCGGGCTGCCTGCAAGAAGGCCAGGTAGTTGCTGCCGTACTCCGAAACCGACGTCAGAATCCGATCGCCCGGCCCCAGCGGCACCGCATAGAACGCCATATCCCACGCCCGCGTCGCGTTCTCGACGACGGCGATCTCGTCCCGGTGACAGCCAATCAGCTCGGCGATCGCGTCGTAGGTATGCTCCGCCGCGTCGTGCATCGCGGCGTGCGCCTCGTACCCGCCGATCATCGCCTCCAGGCGCAGGTGGTCCGTAAGCGCGTCGAGCACCGGCTGCGGCATCAGGGCGGCGCCGGCGTTGTTGAGGTGCAGCACGTTGGCCACGCCTGGAGTCTCGCGGCGCGCCCGGGCAAGATCAAAGGTCAAATGAGTCGCCTCCTAGTTGGCTGCTATAGGCTATAGGCTCCGGTGTGGTAGGCGGGGAAGCTGGCCGGCCTGGGTTGGTGGTTTCGCTACTGGGGCCTCGCTCCCTCCACTCGCCGCGGCTGGCCCGGCTCCCCTTGCGCCGTCGCGTCGCAGCCCTGGGCGCCGCTGGTGCGCGGCCGCCCGCCGGACATCACGAGGAGATGCGCCGAGACCCCGATGCCCACCGCGGCCAATACGACCCAGACCACTGCCGGCGGCCGGACGATCAGGACCGACGCGGCGAGCGTCAGCCAGAGGACGGCAATCGTTTTCCACACCGCATCCCGCCGCAGGTTACCGGCGCGGTAATCCCTGATGTACTTGCCCAACAGCCGGTGGCCGACCAGCCAATCATGAAACCGCGGCGAGCTCCGGGCAAAGCAGAACGCCGCCAGCAACAAAAACGGCGTCGTCGGCAAGAGCGGCAGGAAGATGCCCAGCACCCCCAGGCCCACGCTGACCACGCCAACAGCCGTCAGCAGAGCTCTTTTCAACCGCTTGACCTCCCACCCCGTCTCGTAGCCCAGAGAGGCTGCGGATATCTCACATCCGCAGCCTCTCGCTCTATCCATCTCTATCCCAGCATAAGGCCCCGCACGCAAACTTGCCAACCGAAGCGGACCCTAAGCCGGCACCATCTCCTTGACCGGCTGCCGCATCCAGTGGCGGTGCTGGGCAATCGCGGTCACGAACTGGCGCCCAAACGCCCCCACGTCCTGCACGTTGCACGCCGTGACCACGCCCAGCTGGCTGATCGGCCGCCCATCCGAACCCGGCTCGGCCAGCGTCACGCCGCTGATGTCCGTCGCCTCGAGCAGGTCGACGCCCTCGTTCGTCGCCCCGATCGCCTTGGCGTGCTTGAAGGCCTCGTTGACGAAGTGAATCGCATCGCCCTGAGTCTTGAGAGTGTCGGCGCTGCCCTGGCCACCCGGCACGTAGACCGCGTCGTACATCACCGAGCTCGTGGTCAGGTAGTTCTCATCGACCTCCCAGGTGCGCCCGTCGGCGCTCTGGATCGGCCCCTGGTGCTTGGAAATCACCTTGCAGTGCACTCCCGCCTCCCGGAGCAGCTTCACCGTTTGCGAGAGATCCTCGTAATCAAACCCGTCCGCCGCCAGGATGGCGACCTTCCTCGTCTTGGCGCTCATCGGCCCGTTAAGCTGGCTCAGCGCGGGCGACGACGCCGTCACGGCCGGTGGCACGTCGGCCGACGGCGGCTGCACGCCGACACCCTCGGCGATCTGCACGGCCAAATCGGTGCTCACGTTGGCGAACATGCTCACCACGCGCTGCCGGATGGACTTGTCCTGCACCTTGCCGACCTCGAAGTGAAATGCGTCGACAATATGCTGCTTCTCGGGCGCCGACATGCTGTTCCAGAACAGCGTGGCCTGGCTGTAGAAGTCGCCAAAGCTGGGGCTCCGCTCGCGAATCTTGCGCCCCTCGACCTTCTCCGTATAGTGGACGTAGCCGCCCTCCTCGCCGGATGCCGGCCGCGGCTTGTCCTCGCCCAGCGTGTTGGGCGAGTAGCTGACGCGCCCGCGGTTGATGGTCATGCGGTGAAACCCGTCGCGCTGGTTATTGTCCACGGTGGCCAGCGGCCGGTTGATCGGGATCTCGTGGAAGTTTGGCCCGCCCAGACGCAGCAACTGCGTGTCGAGATACGAGAACAGCCGGCCCTGCAGCAGCGGGTCATTCGTGAAGTCAATGCCGGGCACGACGTTACCCGGATGAAACGCGACCTGCTCCGTCTCCGCAAAGAAGTTGTCCACATTGCGGTCCAGGGTCATCTTGCCGATCCGCTCCACCGGGACAAGCTCTTCCGGCCAGAGCTTGGTCGCGTCGAGGATATCGAAATCAAACATAAACTCGTCCTCTTCGTCGATCACCTGCACGCCCAGCTCGTACTCCGGGTAGTCGCCCATCTCGATCGCGCTCCAGAGATCGCGGCGATTGTAGTCGGGATCCTTGCCGGCGAGTTTCTGGGCCTCGTCCCAGACGAGCGAGTGCACGCCGAGCATTGGTTTCCAATGAAACTTGACAAACCTGCCCTCGCCCCGGGCGTTGATAAACCGGAACGTGTTGACCCCGAAACCCTCCATCATCCGGAAGCTCCGCGGGATCCCCCGGTCCGAGAGCAGCCACATAATCATGTGCGCCAGCTCCGGCGTGTTGACGACGAAGTCCCAGAACGTGTCGTGCGCCGCCGACGCCTGCGGGATCTCGTTGTGGGGCTCAGGCTTGATGGAGTGGACGATGTCGGGGAACTTGATCGCATCCTGGATAAAGAACACCGGCATGTTGTTGGCCACCAGGTCGTAGTTGCCCTCCGACGTGTAGAACTTGGTCGCGAAGCCGCGCACGTCCCGCACCGTGTCGGCCGAGCCGCGCGAGCCGACGACGGTCGAGAAGCGCACGAACACCGGCGTCTTGACCGATGGGTCCTGCAGGAAGCCCGCCTGGGTGTACTCGCTCATCGGCTTGTACACCTGGAAGAAACCATGCGCCCCGGATCCGCGCGCGTGTACCACGCGCTCCGGAATGCGCTCATGGTCGAAGTGGGTCATCTTCTCGCGGAAATGGAAGTCCTCCATCAGCGTGGGCCCGCGCGTGCCCGCCTTGAGCGAGTTGTCCGTGTCGCTCACCCGGAGGCCCTGGTTGGTGGTCAGGTACTCGCCGCCCGAACGGCTCCGAAACGTGCCGAGCTGCTGATCCTTGGCCGTGCCTTCTTCGTTCTTGGTCTGCGCCTTGCGTTTGCGCTGGATTGGGTCCATACTCCACCTCTCCTTCCTGGGAAGTATGCCCGCGTGTGGCGCACTCTGCACCACAAAAAAGAGCGCACCCGGCGGACGTCGCCGGGTGCACTCCACGTACTCATAGACCTCGCCTCATGGGTACCACATACTCATGAGGCCGCGGCTCATGGGTACCAGGGACCCATGAGGCCAGTCGGCCTAGCCCTTACGCCTCAGCACCGTCCCGCTCCGCGATGCCGTCAACTTGCCGTCGGCCATCGCCGCGACGCCGTTGACGAAGACCCAGTAATACCCCTTGGGGTACTGGCGCGGCTCGATCTGATCCTCGCACTCCTGCACCTCGTCGGGGCGCAGCACGACCACGTCGGCCTTCATGCCCTCGGCCAGCACGCCGCGGTCCGCCAGGCCGAGCCGGGAGGCGGGCAGGCCCGTCAGGCGCCGGACGCCCTCCTCGAGCCCCAGGTGACCCACGGCGTATAGGCGCACGAACCGCGCAATGCCGCCGAAGGTGTTGAGATTGGGGTAGGAGTAGGGGGGCACGGTCATTTCGATGGTTTCGTCAGTAAGGATGGTATCGATGCCGACCATCGCCAGCGGATGGCTGTAAAAGACGCGCAACGCCTCGTCCATCGCGTAGGGGCGCCGCGGCCCGCCGCACGCCCGCGGGTCCGCCGCAAGGATGTCCATCATCGTGTCCAAGGGGTCGGTGCCCCGCTCCGCCGCAATGTCCGCGATCGACCTGCCGTCGAGGCCGGGGACGCTGCTGCGGTTGACGATCATGCCGCTCGCCCAGGTCGGCTGCAGGTTGGGGTTGAGCGGGTACCACTTGCCGGACATCAGGTACGCGCGGATCTCCTGCCGCAGGTCCTGAGCGCGTAGGTTTTGCGCCAACTGCTCGAAGGAGCCTGCGTCCTTAAACCACGGCGTCAGCGTAGTTGCGAGATATTTCTGGTGCATCACGCCGCCCGTTAGGTGGTTGGGGATCACGTCAAAGGCGAGGTCGACGCCGTCGGCGAGGGCTTGGTCGACGACCGCGAGGGTTTCTTCGGCGGCAACCCGCGCGAGGCGCGGCGTCGGCTCCGGCGAGATGAGGTACCCGGCCGAGAGGTGCGCGACCTGAGTCTTGACGTTGGCCTGCTTGGCAACGTCGAGCGCCTCACGCAGGCCGTTGATCAACCCCGGATTACCGAAACCCTCCCGAAGCCCCGTACGGCGCCAGTGCGGCGAGAAGAAGACCTCGTGGCGGGCCGCCTCCGTCATCACCTCGCAGAACTCCTCATGCGCCGCGAACACGCCCGGCGGGTAATCCATGCCCGTGGAGATGCCCACAGCACCCTCGTCGACCGCTTGCGCCACATGGGCCTTCATGGCCGCGACCTCGTCCTTGGTCGCGTGGCGCTTGGTGTCCTTGCCCATGACGGCGGTGCGGATCGCGCCGTGCCCGACCAGCGGCACCAGGTTGATGCCGGGCTTAGTCTGCTCGACGCGGTCGAGCCAGCCACCGAACGTCGTCCAATCCAGCTCGAAACCCTCGTACTCGCGCGCCGCCTGCCGAATCCGCTCCAGCTCAATCGCGCCCTCGCCGTAGTACTTGGACGGCGCAACCTTGTCGCGCCAGTTGGCGCCCCACATGCCGATGCCGGCGTACTTACCCAGCGGGGCCAGCGACGAGCCGCACTGCCCGCCGACGCTCGTCGTGATGCCCTGGCCCACCGAGCTCTGCCCGGCCGGGTATTGCAGCACGGTCTGGTCGGAGTGCGAGTGCATATCGATGAAACCAGGCGTAACAACCAATCCCGTAGCGTCCACGATCCTGGCCGCCGTGGCGCCAGCGAGGTCCCCGACCGCAGCGATGGTGTCGCCTCTGATCCCGACGTCTGCCTTGCGGCGCGGCGCGCCAGTGCCGTCGACGACTTCGCCGCCGCGGATGATCACATCAAATGTCATTGCGTTGGCCTACCTCCTCCGTAAATGCCCGCCGCGCGTGCTTCGTGGGCGAGCTTCATGACTTTGCTTATTGCACTCAGCAGCGCAAGTCGCCTTCATGTCACGTGGAGGCGCGCGAAATCAGCAGGCCAAAATGCTATAATAAGGCGACATTGGCCGGAGTGGCGGAATTGGCAGACGCAAGGGACTTAAAATCCCTCGGGCCCTGCGCCCGTGCGGGTTCGACCCCCGCCTCCGGCACCAGTTAGATGGCAATAGTCCCCAACCGACCCGGACTTAGAGATGCCTCAGACACAGTGGCTCTGCGCGGGCATGAGCGTTGCCTTCCCTGGATTGCCGAGGCTGCTTGCGGATTTGCTCTAGCAGACGCACAGCTACCTCGTGTCGGCTTCGACTGTGGCCTTACCAAAGGATACGGTCGTCCCTACGGACTGCGCATTGACCGTTACATGCCTGCGGACCTCCACCGGCTCTCCGTTGACGAACCTGAGGTCGGTTGAGTAGCCTTCGCCGACGCTGCCGTCCCGGGCGGCCCTGATCAGATCCTCCTGGAGCTTCATCTTCCTGGCGCGAGGAGACTTGAGTACTCTTGCGGCAATCCTGTCCGCGACAATGCTGACACCCTCTGAAGTCTTCCAGCCCCGTATGCCTGCCAATGTAGGGCTGAAGGATCGCACGGTGTCCCGGTTTACCCCGTGCCACACTGGCAGGATGAGTCTGGTTCCCGTCGACTGGTATGCATATAGGCCATCGAGCTCCAGTCTCGGCCAGTCGTTTGCGAAGAAGGACTGGCTGAGCACCACTACCCCGAACAGAGACCTGCTAAGGCCTTCGTCGATCTTCTCCCGGAGACTGTCCCCAATCTCGACCTCAAACTCGTCGTACCAGACCCTTAGCCCCCTCTGTGTCAGAGCCTCAACCAGTGGCATCACACAAGCAGTTCGATCCTCGGAGGCGTATGAGACGAAGACGTCCCACCGACGCTCGAGTATCTCGACTTCACTCATTTGTCCGGCCCCCTTCTGGTTAGGAGCGACGTCCACGAAGACCAGGTATATCCTACGACCTGAGACTCGGCAGAACCTGCTGGTCCAGCGGATGTGCGAGGTTGTGCACCGATAGAAGAAGCAACAGTGTTCGGCATTTCTTCACAGGATTTGCTGGCCAAATCAGAGAATCCTAGGAAACCAACTCATGGGGCGCCAGAACTCTGGGCTCGAAGGGAGGGCCCCAGATGAGTCCCGACACAGCCTGGGAGTACCGCACACAGCGCGTCACTGCTGCGGATCATGAGGCGGGCAACATACGCATTCCTCTACGCAGCACCGCCTCCACGAAGTCGCTCTTTCCAAAGGAGAAGGCCACCGTGAGAGTAGTTTTGAAGGAGACTCCCACGATCTGTTCCTGGGACCCCAAGCTTGGGCCGGATAGGGAGCGATCAGGCAGGCTGCGGGTTGGCCGCCAACTGCTGGCCGAGCTGGTGGGCATCGATGAGGTCCTGCATGTGTCGCGAGAGCTTGACGGGACTATCGTCCTCAGGTAGCAACCCAAAGAGGTGAGAACATGGCAGGCCAAGCGCACCTGAACATCACGATCCGCGGGGAAAGGCAGACCCTGACTGTGTGGCTCCATAAGGATGGTTCGCTGGTGTTTGACATGGAGTCGAACGATCCGGAAGCCCCGATTTCGGGGCAGGTTGCGGTAGCGGCTGGCGAGTTCCGGGTGCTCCTGGACAGGCTGCTCGGGTCGCAGAAAGCGGGCGAGTGAGGGTCATCAACCACGGACGGATCCCAGGTCTCGATAGACGGGTATGTTCTGCCTGTTCGGCTGGACGTACGGAGGGTGCCGGAGAGGCCTGAGGCTTGATGCTCACGCTTCTGGGTGCAGTCGTACCTGCGGCCCAGGTAGCTGGGACAGGCATCGGGGGTAGGTCGCCTGCTGCATGCGGGGAGGTGCTGATTGGAGTTGTCGTTCTGGGGGTTCGTCCTTCTGATTCTGGCTTTCAGCCACGGCATGGACCTCTACAAGGTCGCCTCGGCAGACTCCGGACATGTTGTCCGGAACTCGATGCGACACATGCTGCTTCTACGGACGCTTGACCGCTTGGACATCCCTGTTTGGCTGCCGGCACCATTCATTGGAGCGGGACTCATTCTGGAGTTTCGAGGCTCCGTGTACCTGACCCTGTTCATGTTATTTCTCACCATCGCTGCCACTTTGACAGGGATGCGAGCTCAGAGGATTCTTAGCGCAATGCCTCGAGATGACTCTGGGCAGAGCTCCCGACCTGCACAGTGATTCCGCAGGTGCGGGTAGACGTCTGCTGACATACGCGCTGTTCTGAGGTCTGGTTCCTGTGCTATCCCTGGTGTAGGGGACAGCATTGATTCTGAAGCGCGGTGCTCAGCCAGAGGACGGCACTCGCATCGCAGGTGTGTTACGCCGACCAAAGAAAGCCCCTCCTAATCGAGTCACGAAAGAGCGCCCTGCGTTCGCTACAGAGGGCGCGAGCTATCCGGTCGTCTGAGAGCTCTGGCACAGCTGAGGTGTTCGCCAACGGCAGGCCCCCCGTCCCGTGCGGCGAAGAGTCCGGCGGGAGGGATGCGCGTTGCCCATTGGTTTTCGGATCCTACCGTCACCACCCCCAATCGACCCCGAGGTCCTGGCCCGCTACGCCAAGCTGCCCACCGGCAACGTTGCGGACAGCATGGGCCGCTTTCGGGCGATGTCCGGCCGCATCAAGTCCTTCGTGTCCGGGCGCGTCATGTGCGGCGCCGCCGTTACGGTCATGACCCGCGCCGGCGACAACCTGATGGTCCACAAGGCCTTGGAGGTCGCCCGGCCCGGCGAGGTCGTCGTCGTCGACACCACCGGGGGCTACCGCGCCGCGGTGGTCGGCGAGCTGATGACGCACACAGCTATTGCGGCTGGGCTGGCGGGTTTCGTCATCGACGGCGCGATCCGCGATGTATCCGAGCTGCGAGGGCTGGGGTTTCCCGTGTATGCTGCCGCCGTGGCCGCGACGGCCTGCGACAAAGACGGGCCGGGAGAGATCAACGTTCCGATCGCCTGCGGCGGAGTCGTCGTCGCGCCCGGTGATCTCGTGCTGGGTGACGACGACGGCGTGGTCATCGTGCCCCGCGAGATGATTGAGCCGGTGCTCGTCGCATCGGAGGCCAAGCACCGCGCGGAGGCTGAGCGCATCGAAGAGATCCGCCGAGGGCAGCTGTTTATGCCGGAGATCGACGCCACTCTGCGGCAAAAAGGCGTTGACCCATCGGGCACGAGACAATAGGGGAGGGAGCGCTTTGTCCAAGAGACCCATCGCTGTAGATGACCTGTTCCGGATAGAGTTCCTCGGCCAAGTTGAGATCAGCCCGGACGGGAGCAAGATCGCTTACGTTGTGACCACGACCGACCTCGACAAGGATGGCTACCGGTCGGCCATCTGGATGCTTGATGTGGGCAGCGGGCAGTCGCACCAGTTCACCGCCGGCAGCCACAAGGATCAGTCACCCCAGTGGTCGCCCGACGGGTCCCGCCTCGCCTTCCTGTCCAACCGCAGCGGCAAGAACCAGATCTGGGTGATCGACGCCGACGGCGGCGAGGCTCGGCAGCTGACCAAGCTCGCGGCCGGCGCCGGTGAGCACCGCTGGTCGCCTGACGGGGAGTACATCGCCTTTACCTCCAAGGTCAAGACCGGCGAGGAGCCGGCCGAGGAGGGCAAGGAGCCCAAGGACAAGGACAAGAGTGACGTTCGCGTGATCGACCGCATCCGGTACAAGGCCAATGGAGTCGGCTTCATCGGAGATGCCCGGTCGCACCTGTTCGTGGTTGCGGCGGCCGGTGGCAAGCCGCGCCAGATCACCTTCGGCGAATGCGACGACGACGGGCCGGCTTGGTCGCCGGACGGCAAGTACCTTGCCTTTGCGGCCAACCGGACGGAGGACGCCGACTACGCGATCGTGCGCGATGTGTGGACGGTTTCCACTGTTGCCGGAGAGCCGACCCAGATCACCCGCAGCTTCGGGCCGGCCAGCAACCCCCTGTGGCACCCTGACGGGCAAAGCATCCTGTTCCTGGGTCACGATAACGAGTACCTCGGGGCAACGCACACGGCGATCTGGTCCGTGCCTGCCGGCGGCGGCGACGCCCACCGGCTGACCGATCCCGAGCTTGCGGTCGGCTCCGGTGTGACGGGCGACATGACCCCGGGTCCCACGGGCGCCTCGTATCAGGTCGTCGGCGACCAGATCTACTTTGGGGCGGCGACGCGCGGGCAGGCACACGTTTTCCGCACGCCGGTCACCGGCGGCGCGGCCGAGCAAGTCACAACGGGTGTGCGCAATATCTTCTCGTGGAGCCATTCTGGCGCGGCTCTCGCCTATGCCGCCGCCCACGACACCGACCCCGGCCAAGTCTGCCTGCTGCAGGACGGCAACGAGCGCCAGCTGACCAGGCTCAACAGCAAGCTCTTTGCCGAGGTCGAGCCGCTCGCGCCGGAAGCCTACACCTACAAGAGCGTTGACGGGTGGGAGTGCCAGGGCTGGATCATCAAGCCGCCCGGCTATAAGCCCGGGGTCAAGTATCCTGTAATCGTAGAGATCCACGGCGGGCCGCACGCGATGTACGGGCACACGTTCTTCCACGAGTTCCAGTACCTCGCGGCGCAGGGATACGTTGTCCTATACACCAACCCGCGGGGCAGCCAGGGGTACGGCCAGGAGTTTACCAACGCCTGCAGGCACGATTGGGGCGGCAAGGACTACCAGGACATCATGGCCGGTCTCGATGTGGCGATCGACAAGGGACTGGTCGACCCGCAGCGACTCGGAGTTACCGGCGGCAGCTACGGCGGGTTCATGACCTCGTGGATCGTCGGCCAGACCGACCGCTTCCGGGCGGCGGTGATGCAGCGCGCGCTGACCAACCGGTATAGCTTCTACGGGACGAGCGACATCGGCCCGCGCTTTGGCGAGAGCGAGTTTCCCGGCAACCCATGGGACGACCACGACGTTCTGTTTGACCGGTCGCCGGTCAAGTACGTCAAGAACATCAAGACCCCGCTGCTGATCATCCACGCCGAGGAGGACCACCGCTGCCCGATCGAGCAGTCCGAGCAGGTGTTTGTCGCGCTCAAGCGGCTGCGGCGCACCACGCAGTTCGTGCGGTTCCCCAACGAGAACCACGAGCTGTCCCGCAGCGGCAAGCCCAAGCACCGCCGGGAGCGGCTGGAGCGGATCCTGGGGTGGTTCCAGAAGTACATGTAGAGGGTTAGTAGAGCGGGCTGGACTGACGGGGTGCCGCCCGATCGACTGGGGCGGCACCCCTTACTCTCTTAGCCGCGCCTCACCGGCCGCGCTCCGCCGACATGGCCTCGATCAGCCGCGGCAGAGAAGGGTCCGCCCCCAACTCGTCCGCGAGGCGCTGTGCCGCCCGCCTGGCCCGTGCCGCGCGATCGCGGGCCGCCGCCGACCCGTCGCCGGCGCGAGCCAGGATCATCAGGTTCTTGGGCGTGTCGAGCGGCGAAACGTACTCCGATACGCGGACCTCGTAGCCATGCGACTCGAGCGTCAACACGCGCAGCGCCTCGGTCAGCCAGTCGCCAAAACGCGCCCGCAACGTACCGTGGCCAAGCACCGGGTCAAGCAAGGGACTGCTGACCTGCGCCGCCACCTCCGCGTGGCAGCACGGGACGGCGATAATCACCCGCGCCCGGCTGACCACGCCTAGCGCCAGAGCCTCGTCAGTCGCGGTGTCGCAGGCGTGTAGCGACAGCACCACATCGATGTGCTCGGGGGCGCGCCACGAGCGGACCGCCGACGCCACGTACTCCATGTTGGCGTAGCCCAGCTCGCCGCGGAGCCGCTCGGCCCTCGCGGTAGCCGCCGGGTCGATATCGATGCCGACGAACCGCGCCCGCAGGCCCAGCTCCTCCGTCGCCAGGTAGTTGAGCACCAGCAACAGCTGGGATTTGCCGCAGCCGCAGTCCACAAACAGCAACTCGCGGTTACGGGGCAGGGTGGAGATCGCTTCCTTCAGGTCCTCGGCCAGGTAGACGATTTGGTTGTATTTGCGCCGCTGATCCCGGCGCACGAACCCGTCCGGGCCCAGCAAGCCGATCGCGCGCAGCAGCGGCCTCGCGGCCACCGGGTCCAGCACTGGGCCACCGCCTCCCGGGGCCAATCGCTCCGGTGGGGCGGCCCAGCCATGGTCGTCGCTATCCTCGTCGCCGCCCGCCTGGTCTGCGGCCGCAGGGCTCACCTTGGCGCGCCGCGGGCTTTGCGCGGACCTTAGCGCCAGCAGTTGCTCATCACGTCCGGGCGCCAGGGGCATCCGCCGCATCCCGCGGCCGTCCAGTCGAAACTCAACCGCAGAGCCACGAATCATCACCGCCAGTGACGCTCCGTTGCCGGCCTCGGTCAGCGCCGTCTCGACTGCCGCAATGCCGCCAGCCTCATCAACCCCTTGGGGGGTACCCCTGGCCTGGTGGGCCTCCCCGGTGACGGAGTAGCGCGAAAGCTCGAAGCCTCCGCCAGGCACAGGGACCAGCAGGAGCGCCGCGCCCAAGGCGTCGCCATGGCGCCCGCCCTCTTGCCGCAGGTAGACGCCTTTGAGCAGTGCCCGGTCGGCCAGCGCCACGCGCACGTGCTCGAGGACCATAGCCAGCCCCAGTGCGGCGTGCTTACTCCCACCTCGGGTCACCTCGACACCTCCAGCAGACGAGCGGCTCTCAGGCCAGCACCGCGATGATCGCCCTTATCCTGCCCACCAAGCGAAACTCCGGCGGCGGACCGTCGTCCCCCGCGGCGGCTACCACCAACAGCTCGCCGTGCTTGCCGGGTAGGGTTTCACCCATAGCGTATAGCAGCAGGTCGGTCTGCAGGTCCGGAAACAGCGGCGACGCCACCGAAGCTCCCGGCGGCACCCTGCTCGTCAACAGCAGATCCCCCGGCCCGAGGCGGCCCCATGCCGGACCGGCGTAGGCGATCAGCCCGTCGACGTCCTGCGCCAACGTAGCATCGATCACCAGCTGCCGCCCCGCAGCTCCCAGGCTCCTGGCCCCATAAGCTGGACGGGACTCCGCCGCCAGCAGACCCATTCCCTCCTGGTCCTGATCCAGTCCCGGAGTCTCCGGCCCCTGCATCGCCCATTGTACGCCGCGCTGCCGGGTGTACAGGCCCGCTGAGCCGAGCGACGGAATGACGCTGACCCCGAGGATATCGGCCAACCGCGACATGACCAGTTGGCCACGGTCGCCCGGCGAAGCCCGCCACGGGCCGACCTGACCGGATCCGGCAGCGCCGGCGCCCCCCGCGCCGCCAGTGGACTGGTCGGTCGCAGCATCCTCAAGCAACCAGGCAGGAGAAACCCCCAACACCCGTGCCAGGCCAGCCAGCACAGCGATGCTCGGCCGCCGCCGCCCGCGTTCATAGTCGGAAATCGTCGCCTGGCTAACGCCCAATAGCGCGGCTAGCTCGCTTTGTCCGATCCCCGCGCCGCCTCGCGCCGCCAGACGCGCCGCACGCAGGCGCATCGCCAAACCGGCGGGAGTCGTCACGGGTTTGTGGCCCGACAATCGCACGCACCCCTTCGTGGCTTGCCTGTGTTTTCCTGGATTGTACCATGCTGCAAACCATACTCGAAGTATCGCTTGCAGCAGGTACGGCGTGTATCCAGCCGAATAGGTGCCGCTATGAGCGAAACCAAACCAATGCCTGCCGCTGCCCCGCAGGGCAGGCCCACCACAACCGGGCGTCTTCGCGGTCGGCTGCCGCTGGAGGAGCTCTCCCGCGACCGCAGGCTGTTGCGCCGGACCATCCTGATGCTCGCGTGGCCGGTCGCGGCCGAAATGCTGCTGCACACCCTGACCCAGATCGTGGACATGATGATGGTTTCCCGCCTGGGCCGGGACGCGGTGGCCGCGGTCGGCCTGTCGTTTAGACCGATGTTCTTTGTCATGTCCATCTTCCTGGGGGTCGGCGCCGGCACCACTGCTCTGGTTGCCCGGGCGATGGGCCGCCGCGAGCCTGAGGAGGCCAACGCCGTCGCCCATCAAGCGACCCTAGCGACCATCGCGCTGTCGGCGATCTTGGCGGCGCTGTTTTGGTCCGCAGCGCCCTGGATCCAGCGATTCATGGGCGCTGAGCCCGCGGTGGCATCTCTCGGCGCAGGCTACATGCGCTCGCTTACCTGGGGCATGGTCTTCCTGTACACATCAATGGTCGTGACCGCTGCCCTGCGGGGCGCCGGCGATACGCATACGTCCATGCGGGTCAACGCTGCCGCCAATGTCGTCAATGTGGTGCTCAACTACGCACTGATCTTCGGCCGCCTTGGATTGCCCGAGCTGGGCGTCCTGGGGGCCGGGGTGGCGACGACCATCGCCCGCACCTTCGCTGGGCTGCTGATGCTGGGCATGGTGATGACGCGTCGGCTGGTCATCGTACCGCCGCAACGGCTGTTGGTGTTCAGGCCGGAGGTATTCTGGCGCGTCGTGCGCATTGGCGTGCCCGCCACGATCGAGCGCATGTTGATGAGCTTAGCGATGATCCTTCATCTTAAGATGGTCGCGGTTGAGGGCACGATCGCAGTGGCTGCCGCCACTTTGTCCCAGAATATCGAAGAGCTATCGCACATGCCGTCCATCGGCATCTCCGTATCCGCATCAACTCTGGTCGGCCAGTTCCTTGGGCATGAACGGCCAGACTCTGCCGAGCAGTCCGCCTGGGAGAGCGCCAAGGTCGCCCTGCTGTTCATGGGTGCGATGGGGGCGGCATTCGTCATCATGCCGGCCCTGTGGTTGCGCCTATACGCGCCAGAGCCCGATCTCCTGCCGCTGGCGACAGTGCTGGTGCGCTGGACCGGTGTGATCCAACCGTTCATGGCGGTGGCCTTCGTTCTGGCCGGCGCCCTGCGTGGCGCCGGTGACACTGCACCGGTCATGAAAGTCACCGCAGTAAGCATGTGGGTTGTGCGCCTTGGGCTTACGTACGCCTTCATGTCGGGGTTGGGGTGGGGAGCGCCTGGTGCGTGGGCCGCAATGGCTGTTGACACAGCGCTGCGGGCGGCCTTCATGACCGTGATCTTCCGCCGGGGGCGCTGGAAGAAGGTCAAAGTGTAAAAAGGTCATTTGTGGCCCTGGGTTTGACCGCCATATAGCAATGTGCTATGCTTATAGCAGATACTGGTACCGGCGGTGGCGGTCAAATGTCCAGAGTCCGCAAGACCACTCTAATGCGCGAGATCGAGGCCCGCTTCGGTGAGCCAATCGATGCGCTGTTGCAGCGGCTCTATATTAAGGAAAACCGGACGATGCGAGACGTGGCCCGCATTATCGGCGTGCGTTCGGACTCGACTGTGTGGCTGTGGCTGCTTAAGTTCGGCATCCCAGCCAGACGATGGATGCTGCCGGATGATGGCGACGGCAAAGGCGCGATGTAGGCTTTTGCTTTTTCCCGCCTCTATGCTACAATAGGGTTCGCAACTCGATTGCGGTGCTGTTTGGGGCTCATAGCTCAGATGGTTAGAGCGCTGTCTTGACATGGCAGAGGCCTCAGGTTCGAGTCCTGATGGGCCCACCAACCACTCGCCGCCGCCACTTGGCGGCGGCTTCTTTCTGTTTACCGGACCACACCACAACCACCCGCCCGGCACAGCCCCAGCTTAGCTGCCGCGCGCGCGCCAAATGCCTGCCTCGCACGTGAGTAGCATCCGGTCCCGCTCTTGACTATGCTGCATCAGGTGCTCGAAGCCCGCGTCGCTGTCCGAGTCTGACAGCAAGGTGCGTTGGGCACAATGCTAAAAGCGACTAGCGGGCATAAGGGGTGGCAGCGGATTTGCAGAGCATCCAGATCGGCGCAGCTGAGCACCGGGACCAGGTGCAGCAACGGCTGGAGTTCGAGGCGACGTTCATGCGCGGCGAGGGCTTCGAGGTCGACATTGCGAGATCCGAGCAGGGTCCGCTGACGTTCTTTGATGTAAGCTACCGTGCCGCAGAGACGGGGCAGGGCGGCGCCGAGCGGCCGGATGACGCCGACATGATGATCCGGCATCACATCGCCAATGCGGTGTCAGATCTGATCGTCAATCTGTGGGAGCGCCACCTGATCAAGCGCTTGGCCCAGGACGAATGCACGGAGCTTGAGCCCGCCGAGCGCACGCAGGTGGCCAACCAGGCCACGATAGTCCTTGACGGGCAGCCCTGGCGCAAGGATGCTTCGGTCATGCGCAAGGTGACCCGCAAGGGACACGTGTTTCAAGAGGTCGACCGGTACCTGAGCAACAACCGCGTACTGATCATCGAGGGCTTTATCCGCTTCCGGCTCCGCCAGTATCTCGGTCTGCTGGAGGAGGCCGTCGAGCAGGCCGTGGATGAGTTCATGCTGGAGAAGGAGTACCGTGAGTTCATTATGCTGCTCCGGCACTTCCTGGCGGCTCAAGAGCCGCGCGTCGACCGGGTGCATGTGCTGATCCGATCGGATGGAGGGTTTCGCCTGGTTGACGACACCGGCAGTTCGGTCAGTGAGCAGTTCCTGACGGGGTGCCTCGAAGAGGCCGGGACCAAAGACATCAATCGTGACGACCTCCTGATCAGCGCTCTGATTACGATTGCGCCACGTAGGGTGCGCCTGCACGCGGCAGTGGGGACTGATACCGAGGGCCTGAGGACCCTGCGCGCGGTATTCGCGGAGCGCCTCACGGTCTGCCGGGGCTGCGAGATATGCGGCCTGCGCGTCCTGCGGCCGGCGGAGGATAAGGAGAGGCTGTCCCACTAGATCCGATATCCCGGTGGCCGCGCCCTAGCGGCAGGCCCGTAAGCGATTTAGCTTGCGCACGGGGTTTGGTTGGCGTATCATGCACTCAATAAGCGTTGAGGCCCAGCAGGGCCCGGCGTCCAAAGCGATGATGAGGACGAGTAACCCCAACGCCAGTGGTTGCAGAGAAGGTCGCGATGCTGCGAGCGACCGGACCAGCGCGGGGCCAAAACCACCTCGGAGTGGTCGCGCTAAAGCCTGGAGTGCAATGCGCCACCGGGCGAGTAGGGCGGCACGGCTGACCCCGTTACAGGTACATAAGTCGGCGTGATTGCGCCGGATTAGGGTGGGACCATGGGCTAGTACGCCCGTCCCTTATGGGGGCGGGCGTTTGCTTTTCCCCCGGCCGGCAGAGCACGTACGGCGAAACCAGGAGGAGCAAAATGGACAGGATCATCGGCAAACAACAGCTACGCGACGAGTGGGAGCAGGAAGAGGTCCGCGACATCCTGCGTCACAGCGCCGCCCACGTGATGGCGGCGGCGGTCAAGCGCCTGTACCCGCAGGCAAAGCTGGGCATCGGTCCGGCGATCGAGGATCGGTTTTACTACGACTTCGACCTGCCGGGGGGCTTTACTCCCGATGACCTCGAGCGCATCGAGGCCGAGATGGCCAAGATCAGCCGCGAAGACCACCGGTTTGCCTGCGAGGAAGTCAGCCGCGAAGCAGCTCTGCAGCTATTTGCGGAGGCCGGCGAGCCGTACAAGATCGAGCTGGCTGAGGAGTTGCCGGACGGAGTGCCGATCACCGTCTACCGGTCCGGCGAGTTCGTGGATCTGTGCGCGGGCCCTCACGTACGGTCCACCGGCCTGGTCAAGCACTTCAAGCTGATGTCCCTGGCTGGGGCGTACTGGCGCGGCGACGAGCGTAACCCGATGCTGCAGAGGATCTACGGCACGGTCTTCCCCTCGCGTGAGCAGCTCGATGAGTACCTGCACCGCCTGGAAGAGGCGCGGCGCCGGGACCACCGACTCGTCGGCGCCCAGTTGGGTCTGTTCTCGATGCACGACGAGGGGCGCGGTTTCCCCTTCTGGCATCACAAAGGATTGGTGCTCTGGCGACTCTTGGAGGACTTCTGGCGGTCCGAGCACCGCAGGCACGGTTACCAGGAGGTCAAGACCCCGATCATCCTGTCCGAGGACCTGTGGCATAGGTCGGGGCACTGGGACCACTACCGCGAGAACATGTACTTCGTCAGCATCGATGAGGTGCCGCACGCGGTCAAGCCCATGAACTGTCCTGGCTCGATGCTGCTGTACAAGATGAACCTGCACAGCTACCGGGAGTTTCCCTTGCGAGTGGCCGAGCTTGGCTTGGTCCATCGCCACGAGTTGTCCGGTACGCTTCACGGGCTCTTGCGCGTGCGTAGCTTCCACCAAGACGATGCGCACATCTTCATGATGCCGGAGCAGCTAAAGGGCGAGATCATCCGCGTCATCGAGCTCTGCGACGGGATCTACCGGTCGTTTGGCCTCGAGTACCAGGTAGAGCTGTCGACCAGGCCTGAGAACTCCATGGGCAGCGACGAGCAATGGGAGCGGGCCACCGCCGCCCTCGCCGCCGCGCTCGAAGAGAAGGGCATCAAGTACAAGGTCAACCCCGGCGACGGCGCCTTCTATGGCCCCAAGATCGACTTCCATGTGCGCGACTCGATCGGCCGTACATGGCAGTGCGGCACGATCCAGGCCGATTTCCAGATGCCGGAGCGCTTTGACTTGACCTACATCGGTCCCGACGGCGGCGAGCACCGTCCGGTGATGATCCACCATGTGGTTTACGGAGCCATGGAGCGTTTCATCGGACTGCTGATTGAGGAGTACGCCGGTGCGTTTCCGGTGTGGCTGGCCCCGGTCCAAGTGCGCGTGTTGCCGATCGCGGATCGCCACCACGAAGGGGCCAGGCAGGTCGCCGCGCAGCTTGAGGCGGCCGGATTGCGGGTCGAGGTGGATCTGCGCAACGAGAAGATCGGGTTTAAGATCAGGGCAGGGGAGATGGATAAGCTCCCGTACATGGCGGTGGTCGGCGACCGCGAACTGGCCTCGGAGCAGCTCTCGGTCCGCAAGCGCGGCCAGGGTGACCTAGGGTCGGTGCCAATGGCTGAGTTCGTGGCAGGGATCAAAGGCGAGGTCGAGGCCAAGCAGCGCTGAGCGATCTGGGTCATCGCAGCCCATCATCCTGCCGTTGACCGCGGTAGCTGCCGATGGTACAATGAGGCAGTTGTAAGTGGCACGTCAAAGTGGGAGCCAAGCTCCTCACCGTACGGCGCCTGAGGGTTGCCAGTATGGTCGCGGCCGAGATACCTTGCTAGTTGTGATAGCTGGTAGTGGTACGTTCGTACGCGCCGGGCTGGCTTTGCCAGTCCGGCGCTTTTGGTGTGAGGCAATATCACGCAGCTGGGGTGCTCAAAGGAAGCGCCGGGCAGCAAAGGAGGAACGAGAAATCAGCAAAGACCTACGGGTTAACGAGTCGATCCGCGCTCGCGATGTGCGGCTCATATCGCAGACTGGCGAGCAATTGGGCATCCTGCAACTGCGCGACGCTCTACGCCTCGCCCAGCAGGTCAACCTGGATCTAGTTGAGGTGGCGCCTGCGGCCAGGCCCCCCGTGTGCAAGATCATGGATTACGGCCGGTTTAAGTATGAGCAGGCCAAGCGGGACCGCGAGGCACGCAAGAAGCAAAAGATTGTCGAGATCAAAGAGCTTAAGATGCGGCCGACCATCGAGGAGCACGACTTTGCGGTCAAGGTGCGCAACGCGCGCCGTTTTCTCGAGGAGGGCGACAAGGTCAAGGCCAGCGTCACCTTTAGAGGCAGGGAGATCGTACATTCCGACCTTGGCCGCCAGGTGCTCGACCGGTTGGTGGGAGAGATTGCTGATCTGGGTGCGCCCGAGCGCGCGCCACGCATGGAGGGCAGGTTCATGACCATGCTGATCAACCCTAAGCCGGTGTACCAGAAGACCAAGGCTACCGAAGAGCAGCAAGAAGGGACCGATAACGATGCCTAAGATGAAGACGCACAGGAGCGCTTCCAAGCGCTTTCGGGTAAGCGGTGCCGGGCGTGTCTTTCGCCGGCATGCATTCCTGGGGCACCTGCTCCGCAAGAAGACATCCAAGCGCAAGCGGCGCCTTGAGGCCTCGGTCGCTGTCAGCAGCGCCGATGAGGGCCGCATCGACGCGCTCTTGCCGTACCACAAGAAGTAATAGTCCCCAGGAGCCCGGCCGGTCGGCAGGTGGCAAAGAGGCCGGGCCGCGTTGCAGCACGAAAGGAGCAGACGTTCAATGGCACGCGTTAAGAAGGGCGTTACGGCGCACCGGCGCCACAAGAAGGTACTTAAGCTCGCTCGCGGTTTCCGCGGTGCGCGCAGCAAGCTATATCGCACGGCCAACGAGGCAGTGCTACATTCCCTCTGGTACTCCTACATGCACCGCCGCAAGCGCAAGGGCGATTTCCGTAAGCTGTGGATCGCGCGGATCAACGCAGCGGCCAGGCAGAGCGGCATGTCTTACAGCCGGTTCATCAATGGACTCAAGCGGGCTGGAGTTGAGGTCAACCGTAAGGTCCTGGCGGAGTTGGCGGTCAGCGACGCGCAGGCCTTTAGCCAGCTGGTCGGCAAGGCCAGGGACAGCCTGAGCTCATAGGATGTTCGCCAAACTCCGTCCCACAAGGAGGGTAGCCCGGTGAAGCAGTTTGCCGTAATCGGGCTCGGACGGTTCGGTGCCAGTCTGGCTCGTTCTCTGGCCGACGCAGGCCATGATGTGCTCGGCGTCGACTCGCTCGAGGAGCGGATTCGCCCGCTGGCGAATGTGCTCACCCATGTGGTGCAGGCTGATGCAACTGATGAGGAAGTGCTCCGGTCGCTAGGCATCCGCAACTTCGACTGCTGTGTCGTGACGCTGAGCTCCAACCTTCAGAGTAGCATTCTCGTGACCTTGATGGTCAAAGAGCTCGGTGTACCACTTGTTGTGGCTAAAGCCCGCGATGAGCAGCACGGCAAGGTACTACAGAAGATCGGCGCGGACCGTATCGTGTATCCTGAGCGCGACATGGGCGTTCGCTTGGCGCACAATCTAATCGCCGGCAACATCCTCGACCACATCGAGCTGTCACCAGACAACTCGATTGCCGAGGTAGTCGTCGGCGAGAGGATGGCCGGCAAGAACCTCCGCCAGCTCGACCTACGGGCGAGATTCGGGCTCAACATCCTGGCCATCAAGCAGGGGAGCAGGATCAGCGTGTCGCCGCGCGCCGACGACGTGGTGCAGGAGGGGGATATTCTCGTTGTGGTTGGACCCAACGAAGGCATCAGGCGGCTTGAGACCCGATAGTCGATGAGCAGACCCAACGGCCCCGGCCGGTGGCGCCTCACTGCACCCCAGGTTATCGTGCTGAGCTTCGCGGTCACGATCGCGGTGGGCACCTTGTTGCTCAGCCTGCCTGCCGCGTCGTCGAGCGGCGACGGGATTGGCCTGCTCAACGCGTACTTTATGGCCAGCTCAGCCACCTGTGTGACTGGGCTTGTCGTCGTTAGCACGGGAGCGGATCTATCGCTGTTCGGCCAACTGGTTGTACTTGCGCTGATCCAAATCGGTGGGCTTAGCCTGATGACCATGACGACGTTTATCTTCCTGCTGATGGGCCGGCGGATTACGCTCCGCGGACGGCTGCTGATGCAGGAGTCTCTCGGTCAGTCGAGCTTGGCTGGGCTGGTGCGGCTGGTGCGGTCCATCTTCCTGTTCACCTTTGGCGCTGAGGCGGTCGGTGCCCTGGTCCTCGGTCTGCGCTTCTCCGCCGATATGCCGCCAGCCAGAGCGGCCTACTTTGGGGTGTTTCACTCGATATCCGCATTCTGCAACGCGGGGTTTGACTTGTTTGGGGACAGCTTGGTCCGGTTTGCCAGCGATCCGACCGTGGTGGTCACTGTCACAGCGCTGATCATCACGGGTGGCCTGGGCTTCCTGGTCCTGCGTAACCTAGGCTACCGGCGCCAGGAGGGGCGCCTCACCCTGCACACTCAGGTGGTGCTACGGGTCACGTTGACACTGCTTGCGATCGGTTTCCTTGCCGTACTACTGCTGGAGTACAACAACCCGGACACCCTGGGCGATCTGCCGCCGCATGGTAAGATCCTATCTGCCTGGTTTACCGCCGTCACCCCGCGTACTGCGGGCTTCAATGTCGTCCCAACGCACCTACTCCACAGCTCAACTCTGCTGTTGATCATCGTGTTGATGTTTGTCGGGGCGTGCCCTGCCGGTACTGGCGGAGGCATCAAAGCGACGACTGCCTGGGTGGTATACCGTAGCGTCATGACCACGGTCCGGGGCCGCCGCGAGATCGAGGCTGGAGGTCGCAGTGTCCCGCGGGAGATATCTGACCGGGCTCTGGCGATCACAGCGATGTCGATGACTCTCATAGTGATAGTCGCTATCATCCTTCTCTCCACCGAAACCGGACAGGGTTTCCTACCGGTGGTGTTCGAGTCCTTCTCCGCCTTCGGCACTGTCGGCTTGAGCATGGGCCTTACCCCACAGCTCTCGGCCATCGGCCGGGTCCTAATCCCGCTCACCATGCTGGCCGGCCGGGTGGGCCCGTTTACGATGGTGGTTGCACTGGCAACCAGACGGCCACCCGCCGACGTCCACCTGCCCGAAGAGCGCGTGTTGGTTGGTTAGAGCGCTTCGGATTAGCTCAAGCCAGCTTAAAGGCCAGCTAGACAACCGTAGCCGCGCTTAGTTGGCGTCGCGCTGCCTTGTGCCTCCTAACGGCGCGATGGTATAATGGCGGTGCTCATCGCAGGGGCAAAGGGGTGTGGTCAGTCAGTGCGCATGGCCGACGTGTTCTGGCGGCTGTTTGAGATCACCGGCTCCATCACCGCTTATCTGATGTACAAAAAGCTAAGCGAGTAGTAGACTAGTCAACAATCTATAAGGTCGCAAGGCGATGAAGGGGCAAAGTAGCCCGATCAGCTCCCGCACAGGGAGGAGGACCTTGACTGAGAGTCCTCCGGGAGCGTCGACGTGAAGTTCTCCCCCCAGCCGCTGGCTGAAGGTTCCCGGGCCGCGCCGCCAGGCGCACCGGAGCTGCGTAGGTCGAGCCGGAGCCCACACCGTTATCAGTGGGCTGCCTGAGACTCGTCGCTCGACGCTGCGAGTCTTGCGCATAGAGAGGTGGGGCTCCGGCCCTAGTGGGGTGGTACCGCGGCGATTGCCCGTCCCGAGTGAGGGACGGGTTTTTTGTTTGGACCGGCGTTCGGCGATTAAGGAGGAGTACACGTGAGAGCGGAGTTGGCGGGGATACGCGAGCGCGCAGGGGCCGACGTTAGGTCTGCTGCGACTGCGGAGCAACTACGTGAGCTGGAGGTCCGCTATCTAGGTCGCAGAGGCGAGCTGACCCAGGTTTTGAGGTCCCTCGGCTCGCTGCCGGCTGACGAGCGCCCGCTCGTCGGGCAGCTGGCCAATGAGATCCGTGGCCAGCTCGAGAGCCTGATCAGTGAGCGGAGCGCGTGGCTGCGGGAGAGCGAGTCGTCCGCGGCCCTGGCCAAAGACCGCGTTGACGTGACCTTGCCGGGGCTGGCCATCCCTAGGGGGCGTACCCACCCGCTGATGCGAGTATGGGAGGATCTTGAGCAGCTGTTCTTGGGTATGGGTTTCGACGTGGTTGAGGGCAACGAAGTCGAAACCGACTTCTTTAACTTCGAGGCGCTCAATGTGCCGCCTGATCACCCGGCGCGGGACATGCAGGACTCCTTCTACCTGTCTGACGATATCGTCTTGCGCACCCAGACCTCCTCGGTCCAGGTGCGGATGCTTCGCGAGCTTGCCCCAAAGCTGCCGGTCAGGCTGATCCATCTTGGCCGGGTGTACCGCCGCGGGGACGACGATCTGACCCATTCGCCGATGTTCCACCAGTGCGAGGGGCTGCTGGTCGACAAGGGCATTGGGCTGCAGCACCTCAAGGGCCTGCTGCTGGAGTTCGCGCGCAAGTTCTACGGCCCTAGTACACAGGTGCGGATGCGTCCGAGTTACTTCCCGTTCACCGAGCCCAGCGCCGAGGTCGACGTAACCTGCGCGTGGTGCCGCGGGCAGGGGTGCCGCTCCTGCAAGGGCACCGGCTGGATCGAGATCCTCGGGGCGGGTATGGTTCATCCGGTGGTGCTTAGGCACGGCGGCTACGACCCGGACCAGGTTACGGGATTGGCGTGGGGGATGGGCCTCGACCGGCAGGCGCAACTCCGTTACGAGATCGACCATGTGCGCCTGATGTTCGCCAACGACTACCGGATGCTCAGGCAGATCTAGGTGGGGGGATATTGAGATGCGTGTATCTTGGCAATGGCTCGCCGATTACGTCGATCTGCCGCGGAGTGAGGACGCCAAGCGTGAGCTCAGAGCCCGGCTAGAGATGGCCGGTCTGGCCATAGACTCAGTTGACCGGCCGGGGCAGGGAGCTCAGGGGATCTGGGCCGGTCGCATCCTTTCAGTCGAGGCCCACCCTGACGCCTCAGCCCTCTGGATCGTGGAGCTTGATCTCGGGCCACGCGGAGCGTGCACTGTCGTAAGCGGCGCCGACAACTTCTCCCCCGGCGATGTGGTACCGGTAGTGCTGCCCGGTGGGGCCCTGCCCGGCGGCAGGGGCATCGATCGCTCTACCATCCGGGGAGTCGTGTCGGAGGGCATGATGTGCTCAGCCGCGGAGCTTGGCCTCGGAGAGGGCGAGGAGGCCGCAGCAGGGATCATGCTGCTCGGTGCCGGTATCGAGCCGGGGACCGATTGTATCGAGCTGCTCGGGCTCGATGACGAAGTGCTGGAGCTTGACCTAACACCCAATTACGCGGTCTTCTGCCAGAGCATGTTGGGAGTGGCCCGCGAGGTGGCGGGGATCACAGGCGCCGAGGTACGCATGCCCGCCGCGGCGACAGGTGCAGAGCCTGCCGATGATGGCCTGTGCGGGCCGCTTAGCGCAGCTCAGGCGAGATCACTGGCCACCGGCCGAGCGGCAGGCCTCGCTTCGGTCCGGATCCAGGCGCCGCAGCTCTGTGGCAGGTACTCTGGGGCTTTGTTCGGCGATGTCCGCATAGAGCCGTCTCCGTGGTGGATGCAGCGCAGGCTGCTGGCTGCCGGACAGCGCCCGATCAACAACATCGTCGATGTGACCAACTACGTCATGCTCGAGCTGGGGCAGCCCCTGCACGCCTTTGATTTCGACCGGGTTCGTGGTGGCGAGGTGCTGATCCGCGCCGCAGGTGATGGCGAGATGCTGCGGACTCTCGACGGCGTTGATCGTCAGCTGCCGTCAGGCAGCTTGGTGATTGCCGATCCGGGAGGCCCGATCGCTATTGCCGGGATCATGGGTGGCGAGGAAACCGAGATTGGCGACTCCACGACGCGGGTGTTCCTGGAGTCGGCCAACTTCCAGCGGACATCAGTGCGGCGTACCTCACGAGCGCTTGGGTTACGGACTGAAGCGTCGATGCGGTTCGAGAAGGGCATTGATCCAGCTGTCACGGTGCTGGCCATCGAACGGGTTAGCCAGCTGTGGGCAGAGCTCGGCGCGGCCCGCCGCATCGATGGGGTGCTCGATGAGGTAGCTCGTCCCGTCGGACCGCGCGAGATCACCGCGACTGCAGACTACCTCCGCACCGTGACCGGTATGGACTTGCCGGCCGCGACGATGGTCGATCTGCTATCACGGCTGGGGATCTCGGCCGAGGTAGTGGCGGTCCCCGATGACGGGCGTGAGGCGCTACGGGCCGTCGTCCCCACCAGGCGACTGGACGTGGAGGGGCAGGCGGATCTAGCCGAGGAGATCGCCAGGATGTACGGCTACGACCGGCTGGAGGCGAGACTTCCAGTTGGGCGCACGCCGTCTGCTGCCTTGCCCCCGCGCCGCCGCGTATCGCTCGCGGCCCGCGCCGCCATGCTGGGCGGTGGCCTGGATGAGTTGGTGACGTTCGCGTACCATGCGCCAGGTGAGTTCGACCGGCTGCTTATCCCGCCGGATCACCCTTGGCGCAAGGCGATTCCGCTGCTCAACCCGATGAGCGAAGAGCAGGGCGTCATGCGTACATCGCTGGTGCCCAATCTGTTGCGGGTGGCCAGCCTCAACGCCGGTCACGGCGTCGACGAAATGCACGGTTTCGAGATCGGCCGGGTTTACTCGCCGGCAGAGCTCCCGCTGCGGGAGTTGCCCGCTGAGCCGCTACGGTGCGCGATCATCCTCTCCGGCGCCACCCCAGGCACGGCCAATTGGCGGGTAAAGGAGCGCGAAGCCGACTTCTTCGTGCTCAAGGGGTACGTCGAGAGCCTTTTGTCCGTGATGCGCGTCAGAGGGGCGCAGTACACGGCCGTCGAGGTGCCGTACCTGCATCCGGGGCGCGCCGCATCAGTCGTGGTCGCGGGCCGCGTCGTCGGGTGGCTCGGTGAGCTTCACCCGCAGGTTGCCACTGAGTACGATCTGCGGGGGCGCCTGTGCCTTGCAGAGCTCGACATGGAGGCGCTGATCGAGCTGGCATCGCCGCCTGCGCTGTTTGGCGGGTTGCCTCGCTATCCTGCCCTAGAGCGTGATATGGCGTTCCTGGTGCCCCAGGACATCCCGGCCGCCGCGGTTGAGGAGGTCATTCGCCAGCACGGGGGCGAGTTGTTGGAGCAGGTTAGGCTGTTTGATGTCTACGAAGGGGCGCAGGTCCAGGCCGGGTACCGTAGCCTGGCGTACTCACTGCGGCTACGGTCGGCCCAACGTACCCTAACGGACGAGGAAGCCGACCATACTACGCAGGGGATTGCGGCCCAGTTGACAGGCATGGGCATCCAGCTCAGGGGCTGAGCCGGCTTCGCAGGCGTAGATTGACACGTTGGGAGGCGTCTGCTAGGATGAAGGCGCCTTCGCTCCAATCGGTTTGGAGCTAACCATCCATCAGGCAGGGGGCCGATTCTGAGGTGACCGGGGCAGGCGCACGCGTCAGTTAACCAGCGACAAGGGATCACTGTGCCCATTTATGGGCACCACAGAGACCCCGCTGGCGCGAGCTCCGGGACCCGTCGTCTGCCAACGAGAGATAGCACCGTCTGGGATAAAGAAGTAACATGACCAGCCGGGCAGGCATGGCAGGTTAGGCACCACTCGGATCATCAGGGCCAGCGGCACTCCCGCTGGCCCTTTTGGCGCCAGCAGCCAGGAGGTATCGGTGCGGTATGGCGCACGCGGTATTGCGAGACATCAGCAAGGCTTACGCCGGGGTCCCAGTGCTTACTGGGGTCTCGCTGGCGATCGGCCACCGGGAACGGGTGGGCCTCGTCGGCCGCAACGGAGAGGGCAAGACAACCCTGCTCCGCATCATTGCGGGTTTGGAGACGCCGGATACCGGCGTGGTGGATAAGGCCGGGGGCGTGGCGATCGGCCTGCTCGACCAGAACCACCCGCTCGCCTTTGACGGGACGCTCGAGGAGGCGATGCTCGCGGAATTTGCCGCTTTGAGCGAGATGGAAGACGAGCTGCGCCAGCTGGAGGCGTGCATGGCCGACCCAGACCTGCCAGAGGCCCGCGGCCGCGGGCTCGAGGGTCTCACGCGAGCCTATGGATTACTCACGGAGAGATTTGAGGCTGCGGGAGGCTATGACTACCGGACGCGCATCGCACAGGCGTTGACTGGGCTTGGTTTCAGGCAAGGAGACTTCGCCCGGCCGGTCGACGAGTTTAGCGGTGGTGAGCGAGTCAGGGGGGCGCTCGCGCGCCTGCTGCTCCGCGGACCTGAGCTGCTGCTCCTCGACGAGCCGACCAATCACCTCGACCTGTCTGCCACCGAGTGGCTGGAGGGCTTTTTGGCCACCTACCAGGGTGCCATCGTCATTGTGTCCCATGACCGCTTTTTTCTCGACAGCCTAAGTACGCGCGTGGTCGAGGTTGAGGGCGGCGTGATCAGGTCGTATGACGGCAACTACACCGACTTCGTGCGCCAAAAGGAAGAGGAGCTGCTGCGGGACGCTGTGCGCGGGCAGCAGCTACGCGGAAAGATTGAGCAGCTAAGGGGATTTGTCGCCAAGTTCTCGGCGGGCACGCGCTCTGTGCAGGCCAAGTCCAAGGCAAAGATGCTGGCCCGGGTGGAGATGGAGGCGCAATCGCTCAGGCGGCGGAGCATCGACCGGCCGGCGTTCCGGTTCGAGGTCCGGCAGGCTTCGGGCCGAGAGGTGCTGCATACCCGCGGGCTCGCGGCGAGCGGCGGCGGGCGGCAGCTCTTCTCCGGACTGGACTTCGCGGTTAGGGCCGGCGACCGCCTAGCTCTCGTAGGGCCCAATGGCTGCGGCAAGACGACGCTGTTACGGGCGCTGCTCGGCGAGTACGAGCTAGACGGCGGGTTGGTCGCATGGGGGCACGGCGTCACGGCGGCATACCTCCAGCAGGATCTCGGTGATCTCGACGATGAGGTCACCGTGCTCGATGAGCTCGTCGCAAGCAGCGGGATGCTGCCAGGCGAAGCGCGCGACTTGCTTGGGGGGTTCCAGTTCCGCGGTGACGACGTGCACAAGCGGATTGGGGATCTCAGCGGGGGCGAGCGCTGCCGCCTGGCGATGGCCAACATCCTCGTCAGCGGCGCCAATGTGCTATTGCTCGATGAGCCCACCAATCACCTCGACATCACGGCGCGTGCCGCGCTTGAGGATGCCTTAGGCGCGTACCGTGGTACTGTGCTGTTCGTGTCGCATGACCGGTACTTCATTGATCGCGTGGCAGGCGCGTTGCTGGTCTTCGAGGCTGACGGGGTACGGTATCACCAGGGCAACTTCACCAGCTACCGCCAGCAACGCGCTGCCTCCTCAGCTGGCTCCGCAGGTAGGCGGCGCGCGGGTGGCGGGACCAAGGCGCCGGCGGTGATGGATGCCGACATCGCGGCCCAGATCGCGTCGCTGGTCGCCGAGCGCAGCGAGATTGAGCGCGAGATCGCCCGCGACCGGGCGGCAGGCAGGCCCAGGAGGTCACGAGATCGGCTGACCCGCTACCGGGAGATTGAGACGCTGATCAAGCGGCTGGAGTCGCGTGGGAGCAGCAGGCGATGACGCCTGGACACTGCTGCTTTGCGCTTCGCAGGACCTCTCCGGCAACTGTGTAATGTAGAGCGCGGAGGCGAAGACCATGACCGACGAGCACCGAGCCGCCGGCACTCCTGGCGCCCGCGACGCCAAGAGCCGGGTCAACCTGCGGATCTACGGGGAGGATTACCCGCTCAAGAGCTCGGCCGACCCTGAGCGCCTGGCCCGGCTGGCCGAGTACGTGGACGGCATGATGCACCGGATTGCGGTACCCGGCGCCAGGCTTGGCGTCAACCGGGTGGCCGTCCTCGCTGCCCTGCAGATTGCCGACGAGCTGTTTCGTTTGCGCGAGGAGTATGAGAGCCTCACTCTCGTGTTTGAGGAAGAGTGGGCCAAAAGGAAGCGTCAAGCTTGAGCCCAGGCCGGGCCGCGGACAGGCTGCTGACCAACGGTGATATCGCCGCCTGCTTTCACGAGATGGCGGCATTGCTCGAGCTTAAAGGGCTTGAGGGGTTTAAACTGCGCTCATACAAGCGTGCTGCCACGGCCATCGAGGAGTACCCCGAGCCGCTGGTGGACCTACACCGGGATGGCCGGCTGCGAGAGGTGCCGGGTATCGGCGACAGCTTTGCGCGCAAGATTGCCGAGATCGTCACTACGGGTAGCTGCGCCATGTTGGACGCATTGCGCGAGGAGTACCCGCCGGCCCTCCTTGAGCTGATGAGGGTGCCGGGGGTTGGACCCAAGACAGCCCTGCTGCTATGGCAGGAGCTCCGCATTTCCGACCTGGACTCCCTCGCGGCCGCTGCTGCCGACGGCACCTTGGCTGCCCTGCCCAGACTCGGTCCCAAGCGAGCGGCGACCGTACTGGCCGGGATCGAGTCCGTGCGGCGCTGGGGCGACCGCACACCGGTCGCCGTCGCTGCGCCTCTGGCGCAAGCGATCCTGCGGGAGCTGCGCTCTTACCCCGAGGTAACCGCGGCTGAGGCGGCAGGCAGCCTGCGCCGGGGCAGAGAGAGCGTCGGGGATCTGGACTTCGTGGTCGCGACGGCTCAGCCAGGCGAGGTGCTCAAGCGGTTCGCCGCGCTCCCGGCGGTGAGGGAAGTGCTCGCGCTGGGCGATACTAAAGCCAGCGTGCGCATGCGTTCGATCTCACAGGTCGACGTGCGCGCCGTCAGCCAGTCACAGTACGCGGCCGCCCTGCTTCACTTCACCGGTTCCAAGGAGCATAACGTTCGCCTGCGGCAGATCGCCAAGGGTAAAAGAATGCTGCTCAACGAGTACGGCCTTTGGCCGGACGACGACGGGCGACGTGAGTCAGAGGCGGGAGAGGCGGGAGAGGCGGGAGAGGCAGGAGGGCCGGGAGGGCCGGTACCGGCGTCCAGTGAGGCTGAGCTCTACGCTGCCCTAGGGTTGGTGCTGATCCCGCCCGAGTTGCGCGAGGACCGCGGTGAGATCGAGTCGGCGATTGCGGGCTCACTGCCGCAGCTTGTCGCGTATGAGCAGCTTCTTGGGGATCTTCATGCCCATACTACCTGGACCGATGGCTCGGACGACATTGCGGCGATGGCCGGCGCGGCCGGGCAGTTGGGCCATCAGTACTTGGCGATAACCGACCACAGCAGGGCATTGGCCTTCCTCGGCGGGCTTGACCCTGACCGCTTGGCCAAGCAGGGTGAGGAGATCAGGCGCTGGAACGATGCTCACCCCGGCGGTCCTCGCCTGTTGCGCGGCTGTGAGGTCGAGATCCTGCCGGACGGCACGCTTGACCTGCCCGACGAGATACTGCTGGAGCTGGACTGGGTTGTTGCCGCCGTTCATAGCCCCAATCGCCGCGGAGGTCTGGACCTGACGGAGCGGCTGCTGCGCGCGGCAGGCAACCCACTGGTCGACGTGATTGCCCACCCAACGGGACAGATCATTGGAGTGCGGGAAGCCTACGATATTGACGCCCGGCGCCTGTTGGCGGGCGCCGCGAGAAGCGGAGTCGCGCTGGAGATCAACGCCTCACCCTACCGCCTCGACCTGCCACCAGAGTTGGCTAGGGAGGCCGCGAGGCTTGGGGTCAAGCTGGTGATCAGTACTGACGCCCATGATGCCCGCGGCCTCGGCGACCTGCACTATGGGGTCACAGCAGCCAGGAGGGGATGGTTGGAGGCATCCGACGTCCTCAACACGCTATCTCTAGCTGACCTGATGCTATGGCGGTCGGCTCGCCGCAAACAGTCGTAGGACCGGACGATGATCCTCGCGGTATTCATCGACGGAGTGGGTCTCGGCTCGGCTGATCCCGTCCGCAATCCACTGGCGGACCCGTCCTATCCGGACATCGGCAGGCTGCTCCAGGAGGCGGTGCCGTTGGATGCGTGCCTCGGGGTCGATGGGCTGCCCCAGAGCGCTTCCGGACAGACGGCGTTGTTCTGCGGTGTCAATGCCCCGCAGCTCTGCGGCGGGCACCGGCCCGGTTTCCCAGGACCGGCTTTGCGCCGCCTGTTGGCCGCAGGTACCTTCTACGACCGGGTCGTTGAGGCGGGGGGCCGTGCTACCTTCCTCAATGCCTTCGGGCTGGCCTACCTCCGCCGCATGGCGGGCGGCGAGGCGCGCGCCAGCGCCAGCACGTTGGCTGCCACGTCGGCCAGCTTGCCGTTGCGCACCGCGGACGATGTAGCGCGCGGCGAGGCCATCTACCACGACCTCTCCGGTGAAGGACTGGCCCAACAAGGCCAGCCCGTCCCGACGCTCACCGCCGTCCAGGCCGCGGAGATCGCATGGCAGGTCGCCCAGGACTATGATCTAACTGTGTTTGAGTTCTTCCTGACCGACCGCGCCGGGCACCGGAGGGACCCTAGCTTCACACGCATGGTCCTCTCCCGGCTCGACGCGTTCCTCGGCGAGCTGATGGCCGCAGCTTCGCGACCGCGCCGGTGCGGTTCATGCTATGATGGCCTGGTGGTTTTTAGCGACCACGGCAACATCGAGGATGCCAGCACGGCGCTTCACACGCGTAACCCGGTGCCGCTGGTGATATGGCCGCCGGAGCGGGGAGGGGCGCTCGGCGCCCAACCGCAGGGCATCGACGACGTCGCGGCGATCCTTGCCGATCTAGCACTCGAAGGGAGGACAGGCTGATGGACAACAAGAGCTTAGAGACGCTGGAGTTTTCCCGCGTGCGCGAGATGCTTGCCGATCAGGTCTCGTCCTCTCTAGGCCGCGAGCTGGCGCTGCACCTGGCGCCAAGCCCGGACTACGCTGAGGTGGAGGAGCGCTTGGCCCAAACCGCCGAGGCGCACCTCGTGCTTGATGCCGGCGACAGGCCTCCCCTTGGCGGGATAACCGATATCAGGCCCGCGCTTATGCGCTCCGAGCGCGGCGGGACGCTGGACGCAGGGGAGTTGCTGGCGGTCGCCGAGTGCCTGCGGGCAGCTGCGGCACTACGTGGTTTCCTGCGCGATCGGCAGGCAAGGTGCCCCGGCCTGGCCCAGCTCGCTGGGGGAGCCGCACTCCCGGATGGGTTGGTGGCCCGCATCCGCCGGGCGATCACCGAGGACGCTGAGGTCGCGGATGATGCGAGCCCACAGTTGGCCAAGATCCGGCGGAGCATCAAGGTGCTATCGGATCGGGTCCGTGACCGCATGGGATCGTATCTCCGGGGAGCTGAGCACCAAAAACACCTGCAGGAGCCGATCATCACGATCCGCGAAGGGCGTTTCGTCTTGCCGGTACGCCATGAGGCCCGCAACAGCATCCCCGGCGTGATCCACGACGTATCCGCGAGTGGAGCGACCGTCTACGTCGAGCCGCTCGCCTGTGTCACGCTCAACAACGACCTGCGGCGGCTGCAGGTTGAGGAGGCCGACGAGGTCCATCGGATCCTGGCCGAGCTGTCGGCGGCAGTAGGCGCGGCCGCGCCCGAGATCCACGAGGTCGTCGCCGTGCTCGCGCAGCTTGACTTCGCCTTCGCTAAGGCGCGGCTGGCCTTCGCACAGCGGGCCAATCGTCCCGCCCTGTCCCAGGAGGCGCGGCTGCATTTCCCCGCCGCCCGGCACCCCCTGCTGGCGGCGGCGACCGTCGTGCCAATCAACGTCAGGCTGGGCCGCGACTTCACGATTCTTGTGATCACCGGCCCCAACACGGGCGGCAAGACGGTGACGCTCAAGACCGTGGGGCTGCTGAGCCTGATGGTTCAGAGCGGGTTGTTTATTCCGGCCGGATCGGATGCCGAGGCAACGGTGTTTGACGAGATCCTGGCGGACATCGGCGACGAGCAGAGCATTGAGCAGAGCCTGTCGACCTTTTCCTCGCACCTCACCAACATCGTGCGGGTGCTAGAGCACGCCGGCCCGCGGTCCCTGGTGTTGTTGGACGAGATCGGCGCCGGCACCGACCCGACGGAGGGAGCCGCTCTCGCGACGGCGCTGCTGGAGGAGCTGCATTCACGCTCATGCCGGACGATCGCCACGACGCACTACGGGCAGCTCAAGGAGTTTGCCTACACCCATCCGGGGGTGGCAAACTCGTCGGTTACCTTTGACCCCGAGACCCTCGCACCTACTTACAGGCTCAACATCGGTGTTCCAGGGCCGAGCAACGCCCTGGTGATCGCCCGCCGCCTTGGCCTGTCCTCTCACATCGTGGCTCGCGCACGTGAGCTGGTCGGCGAGGACCAGGTGCAGGTGGAGGAGATGATCCAGCGGCTGGTCTCCGAGCGCGAGTTGCTGGAGCGCGAGCGCAGTGAGGTTGCCAGGTTGCGCCGCGAGGCAGCAGCCCAGAAGCTTGAGTTTGAGGCCCGGGCCAGAGAGCAGGCCGACAAGTATGAGCAGGCCCTCGGGCGGCTGCGGGGTGAGCTCCGCTCGGCGGTGCTGCAAGCCCGCAACCAGTTTGATCTGGTGATCAAGGAGCTGCGATCCCTGGCCGAGGCAGGCGACCGCCAGAAGATCGAACGCGGGATCACCGACCTTCGGGAGCGGCTTCGGACGGTACGCCAAGGGGCGGAGGAGCAGGTCGGCCAGGAGCACTGGCAGGGGGATTACGCAGGCGATGGAGTCGGGCTGAGCCCGCAGCAACTGCGGCCCGGTCTCCGGGTGCGCCTTCCCCGGCTCGGGCAGACCGGTACGGTGCTGTCGGCGCCGGACGCATCCGGCCAGGCTGCGGTCCAGGTGGGCATCCTGAGGGTTATGGCGCGCCCCGAAGAGCTCGTCCTGGGTGAGGAAGACGGGGAGTCCAAAGCCGAGCTCAAGGCCATGGCACGCGATCGCCGTAGCGGCGGGGTGGACGTGGCCACAGGCAAGACGGTGTCGTTCTCGCCGGAGCTGGACCTGCGTGGCCTTACGGTTGAGGACGCCCTCGTGCGCGTGGAGAAGTATCTGGACGACGCCGTGCTGGCCGGGGCCGACCGCGTGCGGTTGATCCACGGGAAGGGTACCGGCGCCCTGCGCGAGGGGATCTCGGCCTACCTGCGCCGGCATCGGAGCGTGGCATCGTTTGGAGTCGCACCGCTCAATGAGGGCGGCGATGGGGTCACTGTCGTCAGCCTGAGCTAACGGCCTCGGTAATCTGGCTGCGGCGACCCTGCCGCCGCCGCAGCCAAAGCCAGCCAATACCTGCCTGCCGACGCTACTGCGAAACCACCAGCCTGCCCGTCATCTTAGACTTGAGATCGCCGATATCCACGTGGCAGTAGTAGTTGAACGTGCCTGGTTTGTCGGCCACGAAGTCTACCTGCACGGTCTGCCCCGCCGCCGCGACGGCAGAGACCCCGTAGCCGTCGATAGCCATCCCGTAGCGCCGCTCGCCTGCCGTCAGCACCAAGCGCACCCGCGTGCCCTGTGCCACCGTGATGGTCTTGGGGTTGAAGGCGCCCTGAGACATGGTCACGTGGATGACCTGGTCGGGCTCGAACGGGTCGTAAGGATTATGGGCGGCGCAGACGCCGGTCGGCACCTCCAGATGGGCATCGGCGGGGACAAGAGCCGTGCCGTCGCGCATGACCCACGGCGAATAGATGTCCCGCTGGATAAAGGTCCGCCACACCACGCGGTCCGGCGGGCAGTACGGGCCGGCCAGGTGGGACGGGTCGTCCAGGCAGACGCGCGCGGTCACGTGTGTGGTGCAGCTCTCTGTGGGCTCGGTGCCCTTGAGGAAGTAATCAGTGACCAAGTCGCTTGCCGGGCAACTCGGCCCGGGCAGCTTGCCGGACTTGCGACAGACGGTGGCCTGCACGATGTCACGGGGCATCTCAAAACCGACGGGCTGCTTGCCCTCGTGCGCGGCAACCATGGCCTCGCGCCAGATCAGGGCGGGATACATCCCGCCGAACTGCACGCCCATGGAGAGGCGCTCCTTAGGGTATCCCAGCCAGACGGCGCCGGAGTAGAGCGGGCTATATCCGGCAAACCAGGCGTCGGCGTAGTCCGAGGACGTGCCCGTCTTGCCCGCGAGGGTCCATCCCTCGATGCGAGCCCGGCGGCCGGTACCCTGCTCGCTGTGCACGACGCCAACCAGCATGTCCGTGACCAGCCAGGCAGTCTGCTCGCTCAGCACGGCTTCTCGTCTCGGCACATTGTCCAGGATGACGTGCCCCGCCCGGTCGACCACGCGAAGCACGGCCATCGGCTGGGTCTTGACGCCCTTGTTGGCGAGCACGGCATACGCCCGGGTCAACTCCAGGGGCGAGACGCCATGGGTCAGTGCGCCAAGCGACAGAGACCACGTCACGTCGTTGATCGTACCGCTCGTGACCAGGCTGTCGATCCCCATGCGCTGCGCGTACTCGATGCCGGTCCGGATGCCGACCCATGTGAGCACCTTGGCTGCCGGGACGTTGATCGAGCGCTCCAGCGCCAGTCGGAAGTTGACCATCCCGCGGAACTGGTCGTCGTAGTTCTTGGGATGCCAAGCATCGCCCCCAACGGTAAACCAAACCGCCGGGGCGTCATCAACCACGGTTGACGGGGCAAATCCCCGGTCGATGGCAGGGGTGTAATCGACGATCGGCTTGAATGCCGAGCCCGGCTGCCGCTTGGACTGGGTCGCGAAGTTAAACTGCAGCCGGCTGTGGTGGTCAACGCCGCCGACGATAGCCCGTAGGTACCCGGTGTCGTTCTCCATGATCACGATACCGCACTCGGCCCGCTCCCCCTTGCTGTTGGTGGGGAAGTGCACCGAGTTGGTGGCGACACCCTTCTCAGCGGCGGCCTGGATCTTGGGGTCAAGCGTCGTATAGATCCGCAGCCCGCCCGTGTAGACGAGGTCCGCATCGAGCTTGTGGACGTTAAGCAACTGGTCCAACACATAGTCGATGAAAAACGGATAGGGGTACTCGGTGCGCGGGACTAGCCCCGGGAACACCAACTCCTCTTGCTTGGCCGCCTCGGACTCCTCCGAGCTGATGAAACCCTCGCGCACCATCTGGTTGAGCACGATGGACTGCTGGGCCCGGGCGGACTCCAGGTTGCGGTAGGGTGACAGAACGCCTGGGCTCTTGGTCAGGCCGGTGATCATCGCAGACTCAGCCAGGCTTAGCTCGTCAGCGCTCTTGCCAAAGTAGTTGCGCGCTGCGGCCTCGACGCCCCAGGCGCCGTGCCCCAGCGGGATCTGGTTGAGGTACATCTCCAGGATCTCGTCCTTGGTGTACATCCGCTCCAGCTGGATTGCCAGGATGGCCTCCTGGATCTTGCGCTTTAAGGTGCGGTCCAGCGTCAGGAACGATGTCCGGGCAAGCTGCTGGGTGATCGTGCTGCCGCCCTGAGGCCGCCCACCGGTCAGGTCTGCGTAAAACGCCCGGATGATCGCCCGAATGACTACTCCATGATGGTTGTAGAAGTAGCGGTCCTCGTGCGCGATGTAGGCCTTGATGAGCGGCTCTGACATTTGAGACAGCGAGACCGGGATACGGTTCTCCGGCCCCGCCAAGCCGCATACTTGCTCGCCGTCCATGTCGTAAATAAACGAAGTGGCGAGGAACGTCGGCTCAATGCTGGTGAGCTGCGGCATGTCCCGCCACGCCGCCAGGACAAAGCCTGCTGCCGCACCCGCGCCCAACACCAGGCCCGCCACGATGATCAAGACTAAGGCCCGGATGATCCTGCGGTTGCGGTCCGAAAGCCTGGATCCCTCTGCCTTGGCCGACCGCGGCTTACTGCGGCCCGTAGGTTTGCTCCCTTTGGCTGACCTGCCCTGACCGGATTCCATCGTCCGCCTCCGTATCAATGACCTTTAATAAGAGGTGCACAATCGCTTAGTAGGGTTAGCGCGCAACTCACGTAACAGCGGTAGTTCGAGGGCGGCTTCGCGCCTACCTGCCTCGGGCATCGTGGTTGGCTGCCGGCGGCTAGTCATGCTATAATCCTGGGAAACCAGGACAGACCAAGGCGATGAGCGGGGCAAGTAGCCGGGACGACGACTACACAGAGAGCCGGTCGTGGTGCAAAAGGCATTCGTCTCCCGCGTGAATACGCCCGTGAGCCGCAGGCCCAAAGGCCGCCATGGCGGCGGCGTAGTAGGCTGAGCCGGTTGGCCGACGTTACCGGCCACGGCAGAGCGCAACGTTGACTGCGCCCTGCCGCAGAGATGGCCCGGCATTCGTGCCCGGTCAATCAGGGTGGTACCGCGGTGTTGAGCCGCCCCTGCGGGGGCGGCTTTTCTTATTCCAACCCCGAGGCTGGCGGCGCGGCCTGCTCCGGGGCTGATGACGGAGGGCAGGAGGAGAGGCGGATGAGGGTTTCCACTGCACCGGTAAGTGAGCAGATGCGTGTCTTGACGGGCGGCGCCGCTGAGGTGATCCGAGAGGAGGAGCTGGCGGCCAAGCTCAGGCGGGCTCAGGAGCGGGACGAGCCGCTACGGGTCAAGCTTGGAGCCGACCCTAGCGCGCCTGATATCCACCTCGGGCACGGCGTTCCATTGCGTAAGCTGAGGCAGTTTCAGGACTTCGGGCATGAGGTCTACTTCGTCATCGGCGACTTTACCGGACGGATCGGCGATCCTTCCGGCAAATCCGAGACACGCCGCCAGCTCGGTGAGGACGAAGTGAGGGCCAATGGCCGGACCTACGAAGCTCAGATCTCCCGGATCCTCCTGCCGGAGCTGACCCACGTCGTCTATAACAACGACTGGCTCGGCTCGCTGAGCTTTGCGGATGTGATCCGGCTGGCTGCAGCCTCGACAGTGGCGCGGATGTTGGAGCGGGACGAGTTTGCGGCGCGCCTGGCGGCCTCGCGGCCGGTCGGCGTGCACGAGTTCATGTACCCGTTGGCACAGGCGTATGACTCGGTGCATCTCCGAGCCGATGTGGAGCTGGGCGGCACCGATCAGACCTTTAACTTCGTGGGCACGCGCGATGTGATGAGGGCGTACGGCCTGGAGCCCCAGGTCGCCATGACGATGCCCTTGTTGGTCGGCCTGGACGGTCATGACAAGATGTCCAAGAGCCTGGGCAATTACATCGGCATCAGCGACGTGCCCGAGGAGATCTACGGCCGGGCGATGAGCGTCCCCGACCACCTCTTGCGAGACTACCTGCGCCTCACGACCGGTTGGGAGCCCGAGCGCACCGGAGCGCTAGAGGCGGAGCTGGCAGCGGGCCGCAACCCGCGTGATGTCAAGATGATCCTTGCGCGGCGGCTGGTGGAGCTGTACCACGGCGAGGATGCTGCCGGGCGGGCGGAGGAGCACTTCCGGAGCGTGTTTCAGCGCCGCCAGATCCCTGCCGATGTCCCGGAGGTAGTGATCACCGGGACCGACCTGGAGGAAGGACGAATCCCGCCCGCGCGGCTGCTGACCCTGGCCGGCCTGGTACCGAGCGCCTCCGAGGCACGCCGGATGCTGCAGCAAGGCGCGGTGCGCCTGGACGGGGAGACCGTCGGCGGTGACACCGACCTTGCGCCGGCTGACGGCGCCGTGCTGCAGGTGGGCAAGCGCCGGTTTGTCCGGTTACGTCTGGTAGAGCGCAATCCCGGTCCCGAGCAGCGGTAACACCAGGCGGCCGTGACCCTCATAGGATGGGCGCACGGTGGTGATTGGCATGGCGCCCTTTCGCTTCTCCCGGCGGTGGCCTCGTCCCCCGTCGCGGCGGCATCGCCGTGGCGCGGCGCAGATCGGGCTGTGGAAGGCCGGCCCGGTGATCCGGGCGTCAGCCGCGCGCCCGCTTGGGTCGGGAGCAAGGCGGCGGCCGCGCCGCTTCTGGGTGTATCTTCTGATCCCTCTGATCATATGCACGTGGTGTGTGTTGGCTCTCGAGCGCAACCTGTCACCCCTGGTGCTCAAGATCGCTGATGTCCGAGCTCAGGCGTGGGCCATCCAGACCATCTCCCGGGTGATCAACGAGGAGATCATCCCCGGTTTGACCTACGAGAGCCTGATCCGCCTGGAGCGCGATAACAACGGGCGTATCGCGTTCATGCAGCCGGACAATCTGGAGATCAACCGGGTGATGGCCAAGGCCGTCGCGGCGATTCAGAGCGAGCTCAGGCACAGCGAGGAGTTCGTCGTGATGGTGCCCCTTAATCAGGCCCTCGGCACCGAGCTGTTCATGAACGTCGGGCCCCGCATCCCCGCTTACGTGACTGCAGTCGGTACGGTGTCCGGTGAGCTGTCTGAGGAGTTCAGCGAGGCAGGTATCAACCAGACAAGGCACGTGATCTACCTCGACATCCGCACTCAGATGCACATCGTCGTCCCGTTTGTCCGCAGCACCAGCACCGTGAGCACCAGGCTCTCGCTGGCTCAGGCGGTAATCGTCGGCGATGTGCCCCACACCTACGTGCGAATCGGGCCTTAGCGTCATCCTCCCTGCGTGAGCAGATGCTCCCTTGCATTTGGCCTTCGTCCGGTTAAACTTGGGCGTAGCGGAGCATCACCACCGAGAGAGGGATCAGCGTGCTGGAGGCCGGTATCGTAGTTCAGGCTACCGGGCAACGGGCAACCGTGCGCCTCGAGCGCCATTCGGCCTGCGCCGAGTGTGGCATCTGCCATAAGCTGGCCCACGAGCCCCGGCTGATGCTCCTCGACGCCCACAACGTTGCGGGGGCCTCACCGGGCGATCTGGTCCGCGTGAGCGTGCCCGATATTGGCGTCGTCAGAGCGTCTTTTTGGGCCTACGGCGTGCCGATGATTGGCGCAGTCCTCGGCGGCGTGGCGGGATGGCTCGCGTTTGCCGCGCTGGGTTTGTCCGGTGAGGCGGGCGCAGCGGTCGGCGGTGTCGGCATGCTCGTCGCCGCCTTCGGTGTCGTGTCCCGCTATGACCGCAGACTGCGTAGCGGGTGGCGCGGCCCGGAAGTCGTGGAGATCATCGGATCTTCGAGCGGTCAAGAGGAGGCACAGCAATGACCGGCCAGAGCGGCCTGATAACCCCGGAGCAGCTTGAGCAGGCAGAGATGTGCCTGCGTCAGGCGATTCGCTCTTACGGCAGCGTCCTTGTTGCTGTATCTGGCGGCGTGGACTCGTCGTTGGTTCTGGCGATTGCGGCGCAAGAGCTCCCGGGGCGAGTTATTGCGGCGACGGCCACATCGCCCTTGTACTTGGCGGATGAAACCGCGCTGGCCGCCAGACTCGCCCGCAACCTTGGCGTGGAGCATCTTGAGGTGCCGTTGGACCAGCTGAGCGTGCCCGCCGTCGCCCACAACCAGCCGGACCGCTGCTACCACTGCAAGCGGGTGCTGTTCAAGCGCTTCGACGAGCTGGCAAGGTTGCTGGGCATGGCATGGATCGCCGACGGCGCCAACGCCGACGACGCGCATGATTACCGCCCCGGCCAGCGGGCAGCGGCCGAGGCCGGCGTACGCAGCCCGTTAGCGGAGTGCGATTTGGGCAAAGGCGTCATCCGCGCCCTCAGCCGCAAGCTTGAGCTGCCTAAGCCGGATCGCCCGGCGATGGCCTGTCTAGCCTCGCGGTTTCCGTATGGTACGCCGATCGACGAGCGCGTCCTGGCCCAGGTGAGGGCAGGTGAGATAGTGCTGCGCCGGCTGGGGCTGACCCAGGTCCGGCTGCGCCACCACGGCGACATCGCGCGCCTTGAGGTCGACGCGGGCGAGCTGGCGCTGCTGCTTGAGCACAGAGAAGACATCGTGGCTGCCCTGCGCGGGCTCGGCTACCTGTACGTATGCGCCGACCTCGCAGGCTACCGCCAGGGGAGCCTCAACGAGACGTTGCTGCGGGGGCAGCATTGAGGGTGAGGGTGATCGGTTTGAGTACGTCCATCAACGGCTTGCGCGATCTGGCCGACCAACTCGCAGCGTGGATCGGGCGCCAAGTACAAGACGCTGGGCTGGCAGGCACAGTACTGGGCGTCTCAGGCGGCATCGATTCGGCTCTCGCCGCTGCCCTGTGCCGGCAGGCGGTGGGTGACCGGGCGCACGGCCTGATCCTTCCCTGCCACAGCGCCCCAGAAGACGTCGCCGATGCTCGGACGGTTGCGGACGCACTCGGGCTGCGGTGCCAGACCATTGACATCGCCCCGGCATATGACAGCCTCGCCCACGCACTAAGCGGCCTAGCCGGAGCAGTCGATGGCCTGAGCGAGGGGACGAGCCGCCTGGCGTCAGCTAACCTCAAGCCGAGGCTGCGGATGACGACCCTCTACTACTACGCCAACCTGCATGGGCTGATGGTGGTTGGTACCGCCAACCGCGCCGAGACCTACGTCGGCTACGCCACCAAGCATGGGGACGCGGGAGTGGATCTCCAGCCGCTTGCCCACCTGCTCAAGGGCGAGGTACGTGCGATGGCCCGCGTTCTTGGCGTGCCGGAGCGCATCGTCTCGCGGACTCCCTCGGCCGGCTTATGGCCTGGGCAGACCGACGAGGACGAGATGGGGCTCACCTATGACGAGCTCGACCGGTACCTGGTCACCGGAGACGCGGGGCCCGAGGCGATGCGGCGCATCGAGCAGTTGCACAGAGCCAGCGGACACAAACGGCGCATGCCGGCCTCGCCGCCGGATCACCACCAACAGCACAGGTAGATACATACAGGCCAACATCGGCCGAGCCGGGGGAGGTGCCCCATGTCGGGTCACTCCAAATGGGCGACGATCAAGCGCAAGAAGGCTAAGGTTGACGAGCAGCGAGGCAGGATCTTTACCAAGCTGGGGCGCGAGTTGATCGTCGCCACCAGGCAGGGCGGTCCTAATCCAGACGCCAACCTGCGTCTGCGGATCGCCATTGAGAAGGCACGCGACAACAACATGCCCACTGACCACATCCAGCGGGCGATCGCCAAGGCCGCCGGGGAGGCGGATGGGTCCGCATACGAGGAAGTGATGTACGAGGGCTACGGGCCGAGCGGGGTTGCCGTGCTCGTCGAGGCCGCCACTGATAACCGCAAGCGCACTGCGGCGGAGATGCGTTACATCTTCTCACGCAACGGCGGGAACCTCGGCGAGGCCGGCTGCGTGGCCTGGCTGTTTGATAAACAAGGGCTGGTCGTGGTTGAGCGCGGCACGCCCGGCGCCGATGAAGATCGCATCACGTTGGCGGCGCTCGAAGCAGGCGCGGATGATGTTCGGGATGAGGGGGACTCCTTCGCCGTAATCACCGACCCACAGGCGTTCGAGGGTGTCAAGGCCGCGTTCGCGGCCCAGGGCATCCCGGTGGCTCATGCCGAGCTGACGAGGATCCCGCGGTCGCTGGTGCCGGTATCTGGCGACGACCTCGCGACCCTTGAGCGCCTCCTCGAACTGCTGGACGAGCACGATGACGTCCAGAGCGTCTACTCCAACCACGAGGAAACCAGCTAGGCAGGCATACCCGGGGCAGGGTGGGGTAGACTTACCGTCTGAGCGCGCACAGCTTGATCCATCGCTAGAATAGTGCGCGCCGGGACGGTGAGCAATAATGCGGGGGCGCGGTCCCCGAACCCAACGCGGCAGCCGTAGCATGCCGTGGATGCCACTCATCGGCGCCGCTCTGGTCATCGCGGTGCTGTTCGCGACGGGATTCATGCTCGGGGTAGGCCTTGGGTTGATCCCCGGCGGTCCCAGCGCGGCTCCAGATCCTCTCGGGCCCACCCCCGGCGGAGGACACAGCACCGCGCCTGTAGCAGAAACACCTCTGGTCACGTCGGAGCTGACGTCGCTGGAGTTCACGATCACTTACTCCCAGTGCGGCTGCTCCGCCCGGGAGAGCCGCCTGGCCGGCGTTGAGCTGGCCGGCCTAACCGCCGAGCAGTTGGCTGCAAGCTACCCCGAGTATGCCGTGCAGGAGTTCCGCGCCGACAGGGTTTCCCTATACCGCATCGACCCCGGGATGTGCCCAGAGATGACGACCTACCGGACGCTTGGCATCCGGGATGGCCGCGTTGCGGTCTTCTTCGGTCGGCCGGGGACAGGGTTGATCATCCAGCGCCTAACCACCATCGAGATCGAAGGGCTGACCGCCGCCGACCGCGAGCGTCTGGCCGCCGGAATCGTCCTCACCGGCGACGCCTCGGTTGAGCGCCTCTTGGAAGGCCTGACCGACTGAAAGTCTCGGTTGGCAGGACTAGCCCCAGCATGGCAGAGAACTCTGACCCGCATGGCAAGGGGCTGGAGGTGGCAGGGCGTGCTGGTAATGGGGATCGATCCGGGTACCTCTCTGACCGGCTACGCCTTGGCCAGGCGCCTGCCTGACCAGCGGCTCGAGGCCCTGGAGTATGGCACGATCCGCACCTCTCCCCAAGACCCCCTGTCACAGCGCCTGGGCCTGATCTGCCAGGCTGTGGAGCAGCTCGGCCTGGCACACCAGCCGGACGCGGTTGCCGTCGAGGAGGTCTTCTTTGGCCGCAGCGCCCGCAACGTCTTCGCCGTCGGCCAAGCCCGTGGCGCCGTGCTTGTGGGTGCTGCTAAGCTGGGTCTTCCCGTCTACGAGTACACCGCGCCGGAGGTCAAGCAGGCCGTGACCGGGTATGGCCGCGCCGACAAGCGTCAGGTGCAGGCGATGGTCAAGGTGCTGTATGGCCTGACCGAGGTGCCCCGGCCGGACGACGCGGCCGATGCGCTGGCCGTGGCCGCCTGCTGCCTTGATTCTTTGCGGATGCACCAGGCCGTCGCTGGGCGCCGGCGCGAGGAGGCCGGCCGGTGATCGCCTTTGTGGAGGGCCGCCTAGTCTCGGCGGTCGCCGATGTGGCCGTGATCAACGTGTCCGGAGTGGGGTTTGCGGTCACGATCCCGATGTCGACCCGCGCCAAGCTGCCCGAGCCGGGCAGCGATTGCCGCCTGCTGACGAGGCTGCTGTGGCGCGAGGATGGGGTCCACCTGTACGGCTTTGCCACCCAAGACGAGGCCGGGGTGTTTGATCTGTTGTTGCGGGTTAGCGGAGTCGGGCCCAAGATCGCCCTAGCGGTTCTCTCGGCAGCATCTCCGCGCAGCGTACTTGAGGCGCTCGCCCTGCAGGATGTCGATGCCCTGAGGCGGTTCCCGGGCGTTGGCCGCAAGACCGCTGAGAGGATGGTCCTGGAGCTCAAGGATCGCCTTGCGGCGGAGTATCTCGTCCCCGATCGCGGCCTGGCCACCTTTGCCGGCGAGGCAGGGGGAGGGGCGGTCGGCCAGGCCCTCCAGGCTCTGATGAGCCTGGGCTACAGCCGGGCAGAGGCCGGCGCGGCCCTGGACGCGGTGGCGTCCGGCGGCCAGGGCGGAGCCGCAGCGGAGGACCTAATACGCAAAGCGCTGCAATACCTGGCGTCGCGCTAGTTGGTAGGCGCACCGCTGGAAAGGTGCCAGAGATATGGACCAGACGGCCGACAACCCCCAAATTGAGAGGATCATCAGCGGTCGCCGGCGGGATGAGGACCGCCCGCTCGACCTGAGCCTCCGCCCGCAGGGCTTTGACGATTTTACCGGCCAGGGCGAGATCGTCAACCGCTTGAGAGTGTTTATCCAGGCCGCCAAAATGCGCGGTGAGGCGCTGGATCACGTGCTGCTGTCCGGGCCTCCTGGGCTGGGCAAGACGACGCTCGCACACGTGATCGCCAATGAGATGGGGGCCGGCCTGCGGATCACCTCTGGTCCCGCCATCGAGCGCCCAGGCGACCTTGCGGCCCTGCTGACCAACCTAGCCGATCGCGATGTGCTATTCATCGATGAGATCCACCGGCTCAACCGTACCGTCGAGGAGATCCTGTACCCGGCGATGGAGGACTTCGCCCTGGATATCGTGCTCGGCAAGGGCCCCAGCGCCAAGTCCATCCGGCTGGATCTGCCGCGGTTTACGCTGATCGGCGCGACGACCAGGGCTGGGTTGCTCACCTCACCGCTGCGAGACCGGTTTGGCGTCACGAGCCGCCTCGAGTACTACGGGCCGGCGGAGCTGGAGCGCATTGTGACCAGGTCCGCGGGGATCCTTGGCATCAACATTGACAGCGATGCCGCCGCCGAGATCGCGGCGCGCGCCCGGGGCACCCCCCGCGTTGCCAACCGATTGCTCAAGCGTGTCCGGGATTACGCCCAGGTTAGCGGGGCCCCGGGAGTGACGCTTGCCGAGGCCCGGCGGGCACTCGAACTGCTGGACGTTGATCAGTTGGGGCTCGACCGCCTCGACCGGCGAATTATGGAGACAATCACAAATAAGTTCGGTGGAGGGCCGGTTGGGGTGGACACTCTGGCGGCCGCCATCAGTGAGGAGCCGGAGACGATCGAGGACGTCTACGAGCCATATCTGATGCAGCTGGGGTTTCTGCAGCGCACTCCGCGGGGCCGGGTCGTGACGGTGCTCGGCTGCCAGCACCTTGGTTTGGCCCGCCCGGGAGGGGAGCAGCTGCTTGTCTAGCCGCCGGGTCCTGCTGCATATTTGCTGCGGCCCCTGCGCGGTGTGGCCCACTAGGTCCCTCCGGCAGGAGGGATGGGAGGTCCACGGCCTGTGGTACAACCCCAACATTCACCCGGCGCGGGAGTACCGGATGCGGCTGGACTCGTGCCGCCAGTTTGCCGCGAACGAGCAGCTGGTGCTGGAGGTTGTCGGCGAGTATGGACTGCGGGAGTTTCTCGGGCGGCTCTGGCCGGCCAACGCTGAGGGCAGCGAGCGGTGCGACATCTGCTATGCATGGCGGCTGGCCGAGACGGCGCGGCGGGCGAGCGAGGGCGGGTACGCGGGGTTTAGTACGACGCTGTTGGTTTCGCCTTATCAGCGGCACGAACACATCGTGCGGATCGCCGAGGATGCTGGCCGGTCGTTTGGGGTTCCTTTGGTGTACGCGGACTGGCGGCCAGGTTTCCGGCAGGCGCGGGCGGAGTCGCGCGCGGCGGGGCTGTATCACCAGGCGTATTGCGGGTGCCTGTTTAGCGAAGCAGAACGCTTTGGCGATAAATCCAGCAAATAGCAGAGCGAGGCCGGACAGGCCCTTTAGCCCGATGTCCCGAAAGTAGACAATCTGTAGTAGGGCCGGCAGCAACCACAGGGAGGGGATCAGGGGCATGACGCCCGGCAGTTGGCACCGCCTGGGGCTGGCCTTTCTGATCGTCGGAGTCCTCCTGATTGCCCTTGGCCCGCTGCTGCAGCAGAGCCGGGCGTGGGAATGGTTCGGTCGTCTTCCAGGCGACATCCGTATCGACCGGGGCAACTTCCGGCTGCGGGTACCGATCGTGTCGTCTCTGCTGCTCAGCCTGCTGTTAACGATCATCCTCAACCTATGGTGGAGGCGTTAGGACTCTGACTCTCACTCTGGCGACAAGTGTCTGGCATATGGCCCGCTCTGGGGCATGGCGTAGGTGAACGTCATGCGGCCCGACGAGCGGAGCGCGGCTGCGCGCCTAGCTCGCTACCTTGAGCGGATTCGCAACGGCGATTCGTCCGCGCGTAATGAGTTGCTCGAGGCCTATGCCCCATTCGCGCTGAGCGTCGCCTCACGCGTCGTCGGCCGCTACGTCCGCCTTGGCGAGGACGACGAAGCCACAGTCGCTCTCATGGCCCTCGACGAAGCCATCGACACCTTCCAGCCCGACAAAGGCAGCTTTCTGGGCTTTGCCACCCAAGTAATCCGCAGGCGCACCATCGACCAAGTCCGCCGGGAAGGTAGACGAGCGCGGGAGATTCCGGCGGGTGTGCGTTTTGATGCGGGCTCAGCCGACCAAGAGGATCAGGGCGATCGCGCTTCGTCCCTGGAAACCGTGGTGGCCGAGATAGCCCTGCGCGAGCAGGAAGATGCCGAATCACGACGCCAAGAACTGCTGACCTTTGCCCAGGAGTTGTCCGACTTTGGCTTGTCGCTAGAGGAGCTCGCCCGGGTCGCGCCGCGGCACCGTGACGCCCGTGACAGCGCCAAGGAAGTGGCCCGGGTGCTTGCCGCCGACCGTTCCTTGCGCGAGTACCTCAAGCAACGCAAGCAGCTACCCCTGCGTGAGTTGGAGCTACGGTCAGGCATTGGCAGGAAAAGTCTGGAGTGACACCGCAAATATATCATCGCAGTCGCCCTTATTTTGCTCGGTGATTACGAACATTTAGGCGAGTATGTAGTGGGAGGCGGCGGCCTCCTGTAGAGGGGCGGGGTAACATCAATGCTGAGCAGCCAGGATCGGTACGGACGTAACTGGCGCACCGGCGGCCCCAGGACCGGATTGATAATGACGGTACGCGGCCGGAACGCCACGGTGCTGGTTCCCGGTGGCGCTTTCGTCCGCCTGCGCTTGCCCATCTCCGGCGCCAGACCCGGTGATACCGTCCCGCTGCCCAAATGGGCCCTGGATGACGGAGTCAGGACGAGGGTCCGCACAGCCAAGCTGATGGCTGCTGCGGCTGCCACACTGGTTGTCTCGATTATGGTCACTTCCCTGGCAATGTTTTTCAATCCGCTGCCGGCAGTCGCCATGGTGTCTCTTGATGTTAATCCAAGCATTGGCCTCTGGGTTAACTCCCTACTGCGGGTGGTCCGCGTGCAGGCGCTGGACGAGGACGCGGCGGCTCTGCTTGAAGGCCTGCCGCCTGGCAGGCGGCCGCTGCAGGAGTACCTCGAGGAACTGGTCGGACGGATCGCGGCCGGCAGCGCCCCTGCGGCGGATCGCTGGCTCGTTGTTGCTGCGACCCCTCTTGCGGCGGGCGGCCAGCTGAGCCAGCGCGTGCTCAGCGGCATCGAGAACGCCGCAGCCCACTGCGAGGGGATCCTCCGGAGCGATGCCACAGGCACCGTTCATTCCGCCGCGTTTGTGGTGCCGCCCGAGGTGGCGGTGGCCGCCAGAGAGGCTGGCGTTTCGCCTGGACGGTACACGTTGGTTCTCGCGGCTGCAGCCGCCGGCGTCAAGGAGATTGACACCGATCACGCTCACGGTGGGCAGCTCCTTGCCTCGGTCAAGGCGGCAGGCGTCAACCCTGGGTCGGTGATCAGCCAGGTTAAATCCGGCGATGTGCGGGAGCTCTGGCGTGAGCACCGTGAGCAGGTGACCCCCAAGGGGCAGGGCCAGCCCGGAAAGCCGTCTGTGCCGCCAGGTCAGCAGGGCAAGCCACAGTCATCTGGTGATCCGGGAGACCCTCTCGGCCAGGGTCCGCCAACTAGCCCTCCCGGCCAGGGTCCACCAGCTAACCCGCCCGGCCAAGGGCCACCATCCACCCTGCCGGGTCAAGGCCCACCGGTCACTCCTCCGGGCCAGGATAAGAAGCCTGGCGAGTCCGGAGCGCCGATTTCCGGCGATGAGGGTGCAGGTGAGGCCGGCGGTACCGCTGAATTGGGGGACGCCGGGTACTCGTCCCTCTATCCGCTGATCGAGGACGGTAAGGACGAGGCTCGCGGCCGGGCGTCTGAGGCCCTGGAGCGCGTCTACCAAACACTCCTGCGGCGTTTTGGCCCGGACTCAAGCCGTGGGCCCAAGGAGATCCGCAACCAGTAGGCCGGCCCGCGCCCATCCGCCCCCCGGCAAGCTTCTTGAGCCACGCGACTGGAGGTCGTCCGGTGTCCGCCTATTCGTCTGCCCCGTCTGCCCAATCGCCCGTCCACCCGTACCGCGCCAGCCTGGTCCTGCTTGGCGTCCTTGCGCTGTCCCTGACCCTATTGGTGGGGACCTTCGCGAGCGGACAGACCGCTCCCGGCGCCCTTCCGGCAGAGATCAGGGTTGCTCTTGTCCAGGGCAGCTCGTCATGCCAGCTGGGCGCAACGTCGGCTTGGCAGATCCTTGAGCCGTCGAGCGGTAGGACGCTGCACAGCAGCCTTTCCGCCGGGAGCGTCACCTTGAGCGTACAGAGTGGGCTGCTCTTCTTTGCGGACCAGGGGCCCTTTGCCGGCCCCCTGGTCGTCAGCCTGTCTGGTGGCGCGGGCAGCGGCAGGATGACCGCCATCGGCCGGCAGTACCGGGGTTGGCTCGAGGCATCGGTCGGCGCCGACGGCAGGCTGTTGGTTGTCAACCAACTGCCCTTGGAGGACTATCTGCTTGGAGTGGTACCCCGCGAGATGCCCCACACATGGCCGCAGGAGGCCCTCCGAGCTCAGGCGGTTGCAGCGCGCACCTATGCCGTCAGCCAGATCCAGGCGAGCCGGGCGGCCGGGTCACCGTTCGCGGTGGTAGCTACCAGTTAGTCCCAGGTCTACGGCGGCTGCACAGGCGAAGCTACCTCCACAACACAGGCGGTGCAGGCCACACGGGGCGCGGTACTTACGTATCAAGGTGAGCCGATCAGTGCGGTCTATCATGCTTCGTCGGGCGGTCACACCGAGAACAGCGAGATCGTATGGACTGGTGTGAGGGCCTATCTCCGGGGGGTACCTGACTTTGACCAGGCAGGCCCGAGATATAGCTGGCAGACGACAATGACCCTTGACGAGGCGACTCGCCGGCTGCTGACCGCGGGGCATGACATCGGCAGGATCATCGGCATTCGGCCGAGCGGGGCCAAAGGGGTTTCTGGCCGCTATTCCAGTACGACCTTCATCGGCCTCAAGGGCGAGGTCACCGTGCGCTCCGAGGAGGCGCGCCGCATGTTGGGCCTGTGGAGCTCACTATATGAGGTCACCTTGAGCCAGGACGTCGAGGCCGAGGTCGTCACGCCGATCGCCAACGGCCAGCCTGTCGTGCTGGCTGGCGGGTCGGCGGGAGGGATCGTGACCGTCGAGTCCTTCGCAGGCCGCAACTACGCCATCGGCGCGGACGGCGTCATGTACCGCCCATCGCGCTATGCAGTCGTCCACCGGGCAAGTGTTCCGGGGCAGGTGGAGTTTGCCGGCAGGGGCTGGGGGCACGGTGTCGGCATGTCGCAGTACGGCGCCCAGCAGTTGGCATATGACGGGTGGGCGTACGCCCAGATCCTCGCCCACTACTACCCAGGTACCCTGTTGGAGTGGCGTTGACGAGCCCCTCACGCGGCGGATTTGGCCCCCTCGTGGCGTCCCATGGTAAGCTAGAGGGCGATGCTGCTTAGTGAGTATGCCTTCGACCTGCCGCAGGAGCGGATTGCGCAGTCGCCTGCCGATCCGCGAGATTCGTGCCGCCTCATGGCCGTCTTGCCCCACCTGGACTCATATCGCCATCACCTTTTCCGTGAGTTGCCTGACTTGCTCTGTCCGGGCGACTGCGTGGTGATCAATGAGACCCGAGTGCTGCCTGCTCGTCTACTCGGCACGTACGGGCCGGAGGGCCGCGAGGCAGAGATCCTTCTCCTGAGACAGCTCGATAGCGAGTTGCGCTGGGAAGCCCTCCTTCGTCCGAGCCGCAGGTTACCTGTGGGCGCTTCGATCAGCCTCAAGCGAGGCAGCGGTACACCTCACGTGTCGGCCATAGTCGAGTCCAGAGAACAAGGCGGCCGGTCGGTCGTAAGCTTTGCGGGCCTGGCTCCAGAAGATTTGAGGCAGTGGCTCTGGCAGACGGGACGCATGCCCTTGCCGCCGTACATCAAGGGGCACGGCCGGGCCTCACACCCCGATGACTACCAGACCGTATACTCGCGTGTGGAGGGCTCGGTGGCCGCGCCCACGGCGGGCCTGCACTTCACGCCAAGTCTGCTGCGGGCGATGGTGGCGCGTGGCATCGATGTTGTGCCCATCCTGCTGCATGTGGGCTATGGTACGTTTGCCCCGCTGCGCGAGGATGAGGTGGCCGCCAACAGGATGGAGCCGGAGTACTACACCGTGAGCCGGACTGCTGCTGAAACCATCAACCGCCGGCGCCACCTCGGCGGCCGGATCATCGCCGTCGGCACTACGGTGACCCGTACCCTTGAGACTCTGACGGATGCGGCTGGACTGACCTCGGCGGGCAGCGGATGGTCCGACCTTTTCATCTATCCCGGGCACAGGTTCTGTGGAGTGGACGGACTGCTGACCAACTTCCACCTGCCGGAGTCCTCCACGCTGCTGCTCACGGCAGCGCGGGCAGGCTGGGATCTCCTCCGCCGGGCGTACGCCGCTGCGGTGGCCTATGAGTACCGCTTTTACAGCTTCGGCGATGCGATGCTGGTGCTCCCGCCGGGGCCGGTGAGAGACTAAAGCCATGCTTCGATACCAATCTACGCGAGCGAACAGCCCTACCGGGCCGCGCTTGGGAAGTGTCACTACTGCCCGGGGGGAGTTCCGGACGCCCGTGTTCATGCCGGTGGGCACCCATGCAACCGTCAAGGGCATTACTCCCGAAACCCTGCGCGCCCTCGGCGTGGAGATCCTGCTGGCCAACGCCTACCACCTCTACCTTAGGCCGGGCCATGAGACGGTCGCAGAGCTCGGCGGGCTGCACCGGTTTATGGGCTGGGACGGGCCGATCCTGACCGACAGCGGCGGGTTCCAGGTGTTCTCTCTGGGCGGGCTGATTAAGTTGACCGAGCAGGGAGTCACCTTCAAGTCTCACCTCGACGGTTCGTTGCACGACTATACCCCGGAGAAGGCCATGGCGGTACAGGCTGCCCTGGGGGCGGATATCATCATGCCTCTAGACGAGTGCCTGCCATATCCGGTCGAGTATGAGAGGGCCGCCGGCTCGGTTGACCGGACCACGCGCTGGGCCGAGCGGTGCATGGCGGCACAGGTGGACCAGGAGCGGCAGGCCCTATTTGGCATTGTCCAGGGTGGCATATTCCCGGATCTTCGCAGGCGTAGTGCGGAGCAGCTCGTTGCCCTTGACCTGCCCGGATATGCTATCGGCGGCCTCAGTGTGGGTGAGCCCCATGACCTGTTGCTTGAAGTGTTGGATGCGACAGTTGAGCTGCTGCCGGCAGATCGGCCGCGTTACCTGATGGGCGTCGGCACCCCGGACCTACTGGTTGAGGGAGTACGGCGCGGGATCGATATGTTTGACTGCGTTTTTCCGACCCGTACCGCGCGTCTCGGCACCGCTCTGGTGCCCACAGGCCGCCTGGTGCTCCGTAATGCGCCGTACGCTCGCGACAGGCGGCCGATTCAGGAGGATTGCGCGTGCTACGCCTGCCGCACGTTCTCCCGGGCCTATATCCGGCACCTGTTGCGCGCCAAGGAGATGCTCGGCGGGCAGTTACTTACGATACACAATCTGCACTACCTGATGACCCTGATGGCAGCAATGCGTGACGCCATCCGCAACGACACCTTCGATGAGTTCGCCGCCGGCTTTTGGCAACTGCGCCGTTCAGGCGACCGCCAAGAGCGGCCCTAGGCCGCTAAAGGGGGAGAGTCCGATGGACCAACTGCTCGCCATGTCACCCATGATTACGTTTCTCGTGGTCGCGTACGGCGCCATGTACTGGTTCGTGATCCGGCCCCAGCAACAACAGCAGAAGAAGAGGCTGGAGATGCTCAAGCAGATGCGCAAAGGTGACAAGGTCGTCACGTCAGGCGGCTTGCACGCGTGGGTGGTGGCGATCAAGGAGGACACCGTCCGGGTTAAGCTCGCCGAGCGCGTCGAGGTCGAGCTGGAGAAAGGCGCGATCGTCCGGCTGGCCAAGGAGGAGTAGGGGCTACCGGCAGCCACAAGCGAGCCGCTAAGGCTTGCGGCTCAGAAGGAGTTCGTGCCATTAGGAGAGAAGGACTAATCCATTGGTCCATAGCTCATTGAGTCAACTTTTGGCCCCGCGTCGAGTAAGGGTGTAATAAGCCCATCGCAAGGGTTGCCAGGTGGTGATGGCATGCAGGTGGATATCGACCGCAAAAGTGGCATCCCCATCTATCTGCAGCTAAAGAAGCACATCGAGTACCTGATCAGCACCGGCTTCTGGGAGCGGGGCAGGCAATTGCCTACCGAGAGAGCCTTGGCTGAGGACCTCGGCATCAGCCGCAACACAGTCAGCGTGGCATATCGTGAGCTCGAGTCGGAGGGCCTGCTGACTTCCTTCCAAGGTAAAGGCACCTTTGTCGCCGGCCGTGACAGTGCCAAGCGGCAGCGCTCCCGCGAGGAGCGCGTCGAGCGGATCATCGATGCTGCTCTAGGCGATGCGATGGAGATCGGCTTTTCCATTGACGATTTCGTCAATCTGGTGGGCAAGCGCGCCGGCGAGAAGAAGGAACTGCTGAGCCACCTTGAGCTTACCTTTGTGGAGTGCAACCGGGAGCAAGTTGACTATTTCGCCAAGGAGCTTGAGCTGGGCTCGGGCGTGCACATCCGCCCCCTGCTGATCGATGACTTCGATGACGTGCCGGCCGACCACCTAGAGCAACTCCAAAACACTGACATGATTGCCACTACCTTCTTTCATCTTGACCAGCTTCGCCGCACCGTCCCCGAGCGAGCTTCGGAGATCCTGGGCATCGCACTGGATCCGGACATGTCGACGATGGTCAGGGTGGCTAGGTTGCCTCGCGAGCCTCTAGGCCTTGTGTGCATCTCACAGCTGTTTGCCGAGCGTGTCGGCAAGTCCCTGGCGTTGGCCGGCCTCGAGTTTCCGGAGATCTTGACGGTTACGTCGCGAAGGCGCGACGATGTAGGCCGGGTCCTGGACCGCGTTAGCGCCGTGTTGGTTTCGCCCAGTAGGAGGCGCGAGGTTGAGAAGCTGCTGCCGAGGAAGATGGATGTCATCGAATTCGTGTACCGTCCGGACGAGGGCTCGATAAACATGCTTCGGTCCGCTCTGGTCGAGAAAAAGGAGGCCCGCTTGTAGTGAGGGCTCAGGGCAATGACGGCCACCGCCAAGACGGTGGCGATCTGCCGGTGCAATTCCGGTATGAGTGGTGCAAGAAGTGCGGGATCTGCATCGCGTTTTGTCCCCGCAAAGTCCTGGCCAAAGGACAAAAAGACTACCCGGAGCTAACGGATGCCGAGCGGTGTGCACGCTGCAAGCTGTGCGAGCTGATGTGCCCGGACTTCGCGGTCACAGTGGCTGAGCGCCAGCGGCCCCAGGCTGCGGCCGAAGGTGAGACCAAATGAGCGCCGCACGGCTGATTCAAGGCAACGAGGCGTGCGCCGAGGGCGCTCTGGCGGCGGGATGCCGGTTCTTCGGCGGGTACCCCATCACACCCTCAACCGAGATCGCGGAGATGATGGCGGCGCGCCTGCCCCGGGTAGGGGGCAAGTTTATCCAGATGGAGGACGAGATCGCCAGCATGGCGGCGATCATCGGTGCATCTCTGGCGGGCCTTAAAGTGATGACCGCGACCAGCGGTCCCGGATTCTCGCTAAAGCTGGAGAATGTCGGCTTTGCCGCCATGTGCGAGGTACCGTGCGTAATCGCCAATGTGCAGCGCGCAGGGCCAAGCACCGGTGGACCGACGGCGGTGGGGCAGGGCGACATCATGCAGGCCCGCTGGGGGACGCACGGTGATCACCCCACGGTTGCATTCATGCCATATTCGGTACGGGACTCCTTCGACTTGACCGTGACCGGGTTTAACTGCGCCGAGGAGCTGCGGGTGCCGGTGGTCATCCTGCTGGATGAGGTCATCGGGCACATGCGCGAGCGGGTGGAGCTACCTGATCCGGCTATGTTGTCAATCATCGATAGGCGTCGTCCCGATCCGTCTGTAACAGCGCCCAGCGACTACCTGCCTTACGACCACAGCGCTGAGCCTGTCCCGGCGATGGCAGACTTCGGGTCTGGGTACCGGTATCATGTCACCGGCCTGCACCACAACGAGCGGGGTATGCCGACCGGTAAAGCGCCGGAGATCGACCGTCTGGTGCGCCGCCTCGCAGCCAAGATGGAGCTGGCCCGGGAAAAGTACTTGCTCTACGAGGAGCACGAGACCGAAGATGCCGAGATCCTCGTAATCGCTGGCGGCAGCCCCGTCCGCCCCGCCAAGCGTGCGGTCCGCATGGCCCGGGAGGCCGGCATCAGGGCGGGCCTCTTTGTGCCGCGCACGATATGGCCGTTCCCGGGTGACCGCGTGCGTGAGCTGGCCCGCACGGCGCGCAGGATCATCGTCCCGGAGCTCAACCTCGGCCAGATGGTACTGGAGGTGGAGCGCTACGCCTATTCGAGCGGGGCTCCAGTCAAGATTGAGAGCCTCGGGCGCGTTGACGGTGAGTTGTTCACACCAGGCCAGATCTACACAGCGATTCAGGAGGCGCTTCTTTAATGCCGGCGATTAGCGAGTACCTCCGCTCGGGGGTTTTGCCTCACATCTGGTGCCCAGGCTGTGGCCACGGGATAATCCTGGCGGCCATCCTTCGCGCCATTGCGCGCGTTGATCCCCCCAAAGACGAGGTCGTTGTGGTGTCAGGCATTGGCTGCGCCTCGCGAGCTCCGGGATACCTTGACTTCAACACGCTGCACACGACCCACGGCCGCGCCCTGGCCTTTGCTACCGGCATCAAGCTGGCAAAGCCAAACATGCGGGTCATCGTGATCACGGGTGACGGCGACGCTGCCGCGATCGGCGGCAACCACCTGATCCACGCAGCCAGGCGCAACATCGGGATCACGACTATCTGCTTTAACAACAGCATCTACGGGATGACCGGTGGCCAGTACTCGCCCCTGACGCCGGTCGGCGCTACAGCCACAACCGCGCCGTACGGACACCTTGAGCCCTCGTTTGACCTGTGTGAGCTGGCGCGGGCCTCCGGCGCATCCTTTGTGGCCCGTGGCACCGCCTACCACACCAACGCGTTGACCGATCTGGTGTACCAAGCGCTCGAGAACAAGGGCTTTAGCTTCGTGGAGGCCATCAGCCAGTGTCCGGTCTCGTACGGCAGGCGCAACAAGCTCGGTGATGCAGCGGCGATGTTGACCTGGCAAAAGGAGCACGCGGTCAACGTGCGCGCCGCGGCAAAACTCAGCCCCGAGGAACTCCAGGGGAAGGTCGTGACCGGCGTATTGCACAACAGCCCCCGCCAGGAGTACACGGATGCATACGCCGAGCTTGCGGCCCGGCTGAGCCAGTCCAAAGGAGGCAGGCCGGCATGAGGTACGAGTTCAGACTGTCCGGAGAGGGCGGCCAAGGCGTGATCCTGGCCTCCATCATTATCGCCGAGGCTGCCATTCTGGAGGGGCTTAACGTTGCCCAGACGCAGTCCTACGGTCCCGAGTCGCGGGGTGGGGCCTCCAAGGCCGAGGTCGTGCTCAGTGACGAGGAGATCGACTATCCCAAGGCCACACAGCCTCAAGCGGTTTTGGTCTTGACCCAGGAGGCCCATAACAAGTACGGCAGAGAGCTTGCTCCGGGCACGGTGTTAGTGGCCGACTCGGACCAAGTCGATGGGCCGTGGCCCGAGAACGTGCGGTTGTACCAGGCACCAATCGCGCGTACCGCGGTCGAGGTGACGGGTCGGGAGTTGGCCACCAATGTGGTCGCCATCGGCATGCTGACAGAGGCGACAGGCGTCTTGTCGGCCGAGGCGGTCACGTCGGCGGTGCGAGCGAGAGTGCCCAGGGGCACTGAGGAAATGAACCTCAGGGCTCTCGAAGCGGGCCGCGAGGCGGCACGGCGGATCACCGGCGGCGGGGACTGATCCCCAGCCGCAACTCAGTCAGTGCCGAGATGGCTGGGAGGTGGGGGCGCCGGTACGAGTCCAGAGCTTGTGACGAGCAATGCAGGGTAATGCAGGGTAATGCAGGGTAAAGAGCAGACAGTCACCTAATCCATTGGCGTGCAACGTGCACGCAGGGGAGGGCACAGGTACAACATGAGCGAGCAGACCATGAATCCCTTCCTGATCTGCCAGGGCCAGATCAAGGAAGCCTGCGACCAGCTCGGTCTGGAGCCGTCAGCGTACGAGCTCCTCAAACAACCCAAGAGGATTATCGAGGTCAGCGTGCCGGTCAAGATGGACGACGGCACGATCAAGGTGTTCACGGGCTGGCGGTCACAGCACAACGACGCCAACGGTCCGTGCAAGGGCGGCCTCAGGTTTCATCCAGGATGCTATGCCGACGAGGTAAGGGCGCTCTCGATGTGGATGACGTTCAAGTGCGCCACCTTGGGCCTGCCGTATGGCGGCGGCAAGGGCGCCGTCAAGTGCAATCCCAAGGAGATGTCGCAAGGCGAGATCGAGCGGCTCAGCCGCGGTTTCATCGAAGGTATCGCCCCGATCATCGATGACGACATCGATATCCCTGCCCCGGACGTCTATACCAACGCCCAGATCATGGCGTGGATGGTGGACGAGTACTCCAAGCTCCGCGGCCGCAACAAGTTCGGCATTGTGACCGGCAAGCCGATCATCCTCGGCGGCTCTCTTGGACGCAACGAAGCGACTGCGCGCGGCTGTGTCGTCGTGGCCGTCGAGGCTTGCGCCAAGCTCGGGATCGAGCTTACCCAGGCCACGGCGTCGATCCAGGGGTACGGCAACGCGGGCAGCATTGCCGCGACGCTGCTCTCTGAGCGCGGCGTCAAGATCGTCTGCGTCGAGGACTCCCGCGGCTGCGTGTACAACGCCGACGGGATCGATCCTCACGCCGTAGCGTTGCACAAGACCAAGACGGGCTCAGTGCTCGACTTCCCCGGCGCCCAGAACATGCCCACCGGGGCCAGCCTGACCGTAGCGTGTGACATCCTCATCCCGGCTGCCCTTGAGAACTCGATCACCCTGGCCAACGTGCACGATGTCAAGGCCAAGATCATCTCTGAGGCAGCCAATGGCCCGACGACGCCGGAGGCCGATGAGATCCTCTATAAGAAAGACGTGTTTGTGATCCCGGACATCCTGGCCTCGGCCGGCGGTGTGACGGTTTCGTACTTCGAGTGGGTGCAGAACTTGATGAACTACTACTGGTCTGAGGAAGAGGTCAACGAGAAGCTGGGCTTCATGATGGTCAAGGCCTTCAACGCCGTCTACGACATGCACGAGAAGAAGGGCGTTAAGATGCGCACAGCCGCCTTCATGCACGCCGTCAACCGCGTCGCCTCGGCGATGCGCGTCCGCGGCTGGCTCGACTAGCCCAGCGCTTCCGAGGCTCCAGAGGTCGATCCGGGGTGCACCCAGAGCGGGGCACGATGTAGAATGCAGTTGAGCGGGGACAGGCCCCGCAGGCGATCGGACCACTCAGTGTCCTGCGCCTTGGGCCTGTCCCCCGCTATGATGGGTGTGGGCGCGGGCGTTCGGTCCGTGCATTTCCTCGGAGGGGGGAGCCGGCTTGGCTGATGGCAAAATGAACGACCCTGCGATCGCAGAGGCTCTGAAAGGGTGGGAGGCGTCCACCCTCAACAAGGTTCTATCCCGTTTCCCGGAGCGTGAGGAGACCTTCTCGACGTTGTCCGGTATTGAGGTCTCCCGGCTGTATACGCCGCTCGATACCGGCGACCTCGATTATCTTCGGGACCTCGGTCTTCCCGGACAGTATCCCTTTACGCGCGGTGTACAGCCTACTATGTACCGTGGCCGCTTCTGGACGATGCGTCAGTACGCCGGCTTCGGCTCGGCCGAGGAGACCAACGAGAGATTCCGCTACCTGCTGGAGCAGGGGCAAACGGGTCTGTCGATTGCCTTTGACCTGCCAACACAGATGGGCTATGACTCCGATCACCCGCTTGCCGAGGGTGAGGTTGGGCGGGTTGGCGTAGCCGCTTGCTCCCTGGCGGACATGGAGGTCCTGTTTGACCGCATCCCGCTTGACAAGGTGACGACCTCCATGACCATCAACTCGCCGGCGGCAGTGCTGCTGGCGATGTACCTCGTCACAGCAGAGCGGCAAGGCGTCAAGCCCGATCAGCTCGGAGGCACGATCCAAAACGACGTGCTCAAGGAGTACATCGCCCGCGGGACTTACATCTTCCCGCCTCGTCCCTCGATGCGCCTGGTGACCGATGTCTTCGCGTACTGCTCGGCGGAGATCCCCAACTGGAATACCATCAGCATCAGCGGCTACCACATCCGCGAGGCCGGCTCGACGGCGGCACAGGAAGTGGCGTTTACCATCGCTGATGCCATCGCCTACGTGCAGGCGGCGATCGACCGCGGCCTAGCCGTTGACACCTTTGGGCCACGGTTGTCCTTTTTCTTTAACTCGCACACCAACTTCCTGGAGGAGATCGCCAAGTTCAGGGCGGCCAGGCGGTTGTGGGCCAAGGTGATGCGCGAGCGCTTTGGGGCCAAGGATCCGCGCTCGTGGATGCTGCGCTTCCACACGCAGACCGCGGGGTCCACGCTCACTGCCCAGCAGCCGGAGAATAACGTCGTCCGCGTTGCGCTGCAGGCGTTGGCCGCGGTATTGGGCGGCACCCAGTCGCTGCACACCAACTCCAAGGACGAGGCGCTTGCGCTGCCTTCCGAGGAGTCAGTGCGCACTGCTCTCCGGACTCAGCAGATCATCGCCCACGAGAGTGGAGTTGCCGACAGCATCGATCCGCTCGCGGGCAGTTTTATGGTCGAGGCCCTGACCGATCAGATCGAGCGGGAGGCATCGCAGTATATCGACCGCATAATGGACCTCGGCGGTGCGGTTGCCGCGATCGAGCAGGGATACATGCAGCGTGAGATCCAGGAGGCCGCTTACCGGTACCAGCGTGAGGTGGAGTCCAAGCGGCGCACGGTCGTCGGCGTCAATGCCTTCGAAACCAAGAGCAGCCCGCCTGAGGGCCTGCTCCGGGTTAACTCCGAGGTCGAGAGCTCACAGCGCAGGCGTCTTGAGCACGTGCGGGCCAACCGCAACTCCCAGGACGTCGGCGAGGCTCTAGCTCAGTTGCGCGCGGCTGCCACCGCCGACGACAACCTAATGCCGAGGATCATCAGCGCGGTTCGGGCCAACGCGACCCTGGGCGAGATCTGCGGCGTGTTGCGCGAGGTGTTCGGTGAGTACCGGGCACCCTCAACGGTGTGATGGGAAAGGAGCCAGGACATGGACAGGAGACTTGACCACATTGGTATCGCGGTGCTGGATACCGAGGCAGCACTAAAGGTGTACCGGGACGTTTTGAGCCTGGAGGTCGAGCACCAGGAGCTCGTGGCGGATCAGGGAGTCCAGGCCACCATGCTCAATCTCGGTGGCACTCATGTTGAGTTGCTCGAGCCAACCGGTCCCGATACGCCGGTAGGCAAGTTTTTGGCCTCGCGGGGCGAGGGCATCCATCACATTTCCATCGAGGTGCCTGACGTCAACGAGGCATTGGCGGCGGCCCGTGACGCCGGGCTGCGCCTGATCGACCAAACCCCACGAGTAGGTGTCGGCGGCAAACTGATCGCCTTCCTGCACCCCAAGTCAACGGGTGGCGTCTTGATCGAACTCAGCCAGAAGGGGACCGGAGCCTAAATGAGCGTACAAGACAAGATTGCAGCCTTGAGGGCGGAGCGCGGCAGGGTTGAGGCGGGCGGCGGCGCCAAGAGAGTTGAGCGCCAGCACGAGGCCGGCAAGCTCACCGCACGCGAGCGCTTGGCCAAACTATTCGACCCGGGCTCATTTGTGGAGTTGGACGCGTTCGTTACGCACAGGTGCACCGACTTCGGCATGGAGAAGACCGATGCCCCGGGTGAGGGCGTCGTAACTGGTTTCGGCCGGGTTGACGGCCGCCTCGTGTACGCCTTTGCCCAGGACTTCACGGTGATTGGCGGCACGCTGGGCGAGATGCACGCCAGTAAGATCGTCAAGGTGATGGACCTGGCGGCCAAGGTCGGCGCCCCACTGGTCGGCATCAACGACTCGGGCGGCGCGAGGATCCAGGAAGGCGTGGACGCCCTCAACGGCTATGGCAAGATCTTTTTCCGCAACACCCTCGCGTCGGGAGTTATCCCGCAGATCTCAGTGATCGCGGGACCTTGCGCCGGCGGAGCCGTGTACTCGCCGGCGTTGACTGACTTCGTGTTTATGGTCAACCGGACCAGCCAGATGTTCATCACCGGGCCCCAGGTGATCAAGGCCGTTACGGGTGAGGAGGTCAGCCTGGAGGATCTCGGCGGCGCGTCCACCCACAATCAGACCAGCGGTGTGGCACACTTCTATGCCGAGGGCGAAGACGACTGCTTTGCTCAGGTCAGGCGGTTGCTCGGCTACCTGCCCGCCAACAATCTGGAGGATCCGCCTTTGGCCGGCACGGAGGATCCAGTTGACCGGCGGGATGAGGCTCTGGACTCGATCGTCCCCGCAGATCCCAACCGGCCCTACGACGTCAGGGATGTGATCCGGGCCATCGTTGACAGAGGCGAGCTTTTTGAAACCCACCAGTGGTACGCAACCAACATGGTCACCGGCTTTGCCCGGCTGGACGGGCAAGTGGTCGGCGTCATCGCCAATCAGCCCAAGGTGCTGGCCGGCTGCATCGATATCAACGCCTCGGACAAGGCTGCCCGGTTCATCCGGTTCTGCGATGCGTTTAACATCCCAGTGGTGACCTTCGTCGACACTCCCGGGTACCTGCCGGGCACGGCACAGGAGTACGGCGGCATCATCCGGCATGGCGCTAAGCTCTTGTACGCCTACTCGGAGGCAACAGTGCCCAAGCTCACCGTCGTTCTGCGCAAGGCCTACGGCGGCGCGTACCTGGCCATGTGCTCACGCGCCCTAGGGGCGGACTTCACCGCTGCTTGGCCCACAGCCGAGATTGCCGTGATGGGACCCGAAGGCGCCGCCAACATCATCTTCCGCCAGGAGATCGAGAAGGCAGATAACCCGGCTGAGACGCGCAAGCAAAAAGAGGCGGAGTACCGCGATAAGTTCGCGACGCCATATCCGGCGGCGGCGCGCGGCTTTGTGGACACAATCATTGAGCCGCGGGACTCCCGGCCGGTGTTGATCCAAGCTCTGGCTAGCTTGGCCACCAAGCGCGAGTCGCGGCCGGGGAAAAAGCACGGCAACCTTCCGGTCTAGGACGGGGAAGACAACATGGCCGGACTAAAAGACCACAGAGGCGAGGTAGCGGCCGCCATTGCGGGCGCGTTGGCGGCGTGGGATGCGTCGCCGCGCGCGGCAACTGCCTATAGCGCCGGTGGCAGCACGACAGCAGCCTCGCCAACAGCGGCGGCGGCTCCGGCATATGGGCCACAGCAGGTACCACAGTCGCACTCTTGGTGGACGCTGGCGTGGCGGCAGATCACCATGGGCCAGGCCAACTGGGCCTATGAGAGGAGAAGGGGTCGGCAAAAGTGAGGACCTTTCGAGTTACGGTAAACGGTCAAGTCTATGATGTAGAGGTTGAAGAAGTCGGGCATGCGCCCGTAGTAACCAGTGTGGCGCCTTCGCGCCCGGCGGAGGCTGCACCCGCGGCTCCCGCCCCAACGCCGAGCTCAGCGGCCCCCGCGCCGGCTCCTGCAGCGCGGCCGGCCCCGGCCAACCCGGCTGCGGCACCGGTTGCCAAACCAGTTGCCCCACCTGCCGCAGCCCAGCCCAAGGCCGCCGCGGCGCCGGTTGCTGGTGGCGGCGCAAACGTCACCGCGCCGCTACCCGGCACGATCCTTGATGTCCGCGTCAGCGCAGGGCAGCAGGTTTCCGCCGGGCAGGTCCTCTGCATCCTGGAGGCCATGAAGATGGAGAATGAGATCTCCAGCCCAGCTGCTGGCACTGTGGCCCAGGTCGCAGTACAGCGGGGACAATCGGTGAACGTCGGCGACCTGATGTTTGTGGTCAAATAAGCAATCCTGTCGCTAGGGCTTCCGGCCGGGTCGCGCCAAACAGCGGCCCGGCCGGCGCGCAATGTCCGGTCTTAAGCCGGCATGCGGGGTGACCAAGATGGTGGATGACAGATTAGGCGGCGCGGCGCCTGGCTCGGAGCGGACGCTGCACGCTGCCAAGCGTGCTGCACGACGGGCAGCCATGCGGCGCCGGAGTTCATTGCCGGGGCCGCTACGGGGGATGCTGAGCGGATTGGCCGTTGAGCACCTGCTGTGTATGGGCGCCTATCAGAGTGCTTCTACCATAGCGGCATTTGCGAGCTTCGGTGACGAACTCCAGACCACCTCTTTGCTGCGTGCTGCCCTCGCCGCCGGTAAGCGCCTTGTGTTGCCGGCGGTGGTTGCCGGCAGCACAGACCTCTCGCTGCGCGCGGTGCCCGAGCTGGGGGATCTGGTTCCCGGCACATGGGGCATCCCGGAGCCCTCCGCCAACTGCCCTGAGGTGGCCTTGGCCTGCATCGATCTGATTGTAGTACCGGGTGTAGCCTTTGACCTATCCGGACGGCGGGTTGGCTACGGTGGCGGATACTACGACCGGATCATCCGGGCTGCCCGACGGCTTGGTGGCCGCACTCCAGCGCTGTGCGCGCTTGCATTTGAGGCGCAGATCTTCCCCTGTGTGCCTGCAGGCTCTGGTGACGAGCCCTTGGAGTGGCTCGTCACCGATCAGGGTTCTTGGCACCTGGGGCCATGCCCGAGCCGCACGGTGGCAGGCATTGATCGCAGAGGTGGAGGTGGCGCAAAGCCGTGACCGAGCACAGGCATCCCCACTCCGAACGGCGCACTCGGATGGTCATCTACGGGCTGCTGGTGGTGTTCTTGGTGGTTGGGTTGCTGTTTCCGCGAGTGCTCAAGGTAGAGCCCGTGCCTGAGGCAACGGCCACCTACGAGGCAATCGCCGGGCTCCGCGAAGGTAGCCGCGTGGTACTGATTGCCGACTACCAAGGCCAAGATAGCGAGCGTGCCCTCAGCGCGCTACTGCGGCAACTGCTATACCGCAACGTTGTCGTAGTGGTCAGCGCGAGCCAGGAGGCTGCCACCAGCGCCGAGAGGGTTTCGCGGCAAGCTGTGACGGGTCTTAGGAGGACGTACGGTGAGCACCTGATCCACCTGGGCTGGCGCTCTGGTGGAGTGAGTTGGTTGCGGCAGGCTGCAGCTGGGTTCGCGGCCGCAACCGACAGGCATGATCATGCGGGAGATGATCTGGCCCTGTTCCCCTTGAGCCAGCGTCTTAGAAGCTTTGTCGATGCCGATCTTGCCGTGCTCGTCTGGGATGACGGGCAGACCGAGCTACTAGACGGGTTATACCTGGCGCGTGACTACGGGCTGGGTGTTGTGCTAGCCACGCCGGAGGACCTGCCCCAAGCGCGTCAGCTGTGGACTGACGGCAGGCTGTGCGGTCTGATCTCCGGTCAACGTGCGATCGCGGACTATGAGGCCGCCGTCACCGGGCGCGGGGCGGCCAACCGCTACCTCACGGCGATGTCTTTGGGCACCTTGTTCATCCTGCTGCTGATCCTGTGGAGTTTTGCAGGTGGAGTATTCAGCCGGCGCCGCTAGGCGCAGGCATCGAAGGGAATGGGTTGAGATGAATCCAGTCTTCCTAGATGGGAAGTTCGGTACAACCAGCGACATGACGGTAAGCGTGCTCGACCGGGGTTATCTGTTCGGTGATGGAGTATATGAGGTCTACCGTGTGTATGGCGACCGGCCGTTTACACGGGACCTCCACCTGGCCCGCCTCGGCCGCAGTCTTGAAGGGCTCCAACTCAAGCTGCCCTATGCTTGGCCGGAGTTTGAGACGATACTCGATCAGGTCCAGGCGAAGAGCCCCGCAGACTCGTACATTTACATCCATGTAACGCGGGGAGTAGCCGAGCGCCGCCACTCCTTTCCGGAGGAGCCCCGGCCGAGCGTGATGGTCATGGCGGTGCCTTTGGCGCCATTTGTACCGGCGATGTTCAAAAATGGGGTCGGTCTACTTAGTCAGACCGACGACAGGTGGCTGCACTGCAACATCAAGTCCCTCAATCTGCTGGCCAACTGCATGGCGATGACCCGCGCCAACCGTGCGGGATGCTTCGAGGCGCTACTGGTGGGCCAAGACGGCCTGGTCAACGAGAGCGGGGCCTCAAGCTACTTCACTGTGGTGGACGGAGTGCTGCGCACCGCGCCGCTCACCCGCAACATCCTACCTGGGGTAACCCGGCACGTGTTGCTCGACCTAGCCCGGCAGCACGGCGTCCCTTGCCTTGAGGAAGCGGTGACTCTTGAGCAGGCCCTCTCTGCCCCAGAGGCCTTTATCTCCAACAGCGTCTTTGAGGTGCTGCCGGTCGCAACGATCGACGGGCGCCGGCTCAGCGGGGATGTTCCCGGGCCGCTGACGCTGCAGATGATGAAGCTCTTCGCGGCCAAAGTCAAAGCCGAGACCGGCCATGACGCGGTGTGCTATAGCGCGTTGCGCTCGTGACGGCGCCGCCGCACCAGGGCAGGACCGTGTGCCTGGTGCGCGAATAGATTCAGAGTTGTTCGTTTTTAGTATGAGCGTGGATTTGCGTGCTTCGACGGATCCAGCGCTTTGGAGGTCGGACATGTGCTGACCCTTAAGGATGTTGCTCGGATCCTCTCGGCCGACGTGCTGTGGGGCGAGGACCTATTGGATCGGCAGGTGGCGCAGGCCTTTGGTGGCGATTTGATGAGCGATGCTCTCGCGCTCGTCAAGCCGGGCGTGATGCTTCTCACCGGCCTGACCTCGGCGCAAGCGATCCGTACCGCGGAGATGGTCGAGGCGGTTGGCGTTGTTTTTGTGCGTGGCAAAAGGCCGTCATCTGGCGAGCGCACGATTGAGCTTGCGAGACAGGCTGGGATTCCGGTTCTGGTGACTGAGTTGCTGCTCTATGACGCCTGTGGCGTTTTGTATGAGGCCGGACTGAGGGGCTCCGGGGCGCCGCGGAGGCGTTCACCGGCCTAGGCGGCCACTTTGCAGGCCCCGCGGTGGCGCCACAGGGCACGGGCGGAGGACGGTGAGTCTTTCTGGACAGTGCCTTCACGATAAGCCGGTTGGTGAGGGGGATGGACTTCGCGGCCGCAGGAGACGCGGCCGCGGAGATCAAGCGCGCCCTGGCACAGATCGGGATGGATAGCGACGTCGTGCGCCGCACTGCAATAGCAACTTTTGAGGCGGAGATGAATATCGTCATCCACGCCTACGAGGGGACCATCCGGGCCACGATCACTTCGGATGGCGTCGAGATCGTCGCTGACGACGTTGGTCCGGGCATCCCGGACGTCGGTTTGGCCATGCAAGAAGGCTACTCAACCGCTCCCCCGCACATCCAGGAGATGGGCTTTGGCGCCGGCATGGGCCTGCCCAACATCCGCAATTGCGCTGATGAGTTCGCTATTGAGACGCAGGTGGGCAAGGGTACCCGGCTCCGGATATTTGTCCGGTCAAGGCAAACGGGGGATCTCTAATGGCCGAATACTTCCACTCTGTACGCCTCGATCACGATAAGTGCAAGGGATGCACCAACTGCATTAAGCGTTGCCCAACCGAGGCGATCCGGGTCCGCTCGGGCAAGGCCATGATCATCGAGGAGCGTTGCATCGATTGTGGCGAGTGCATTAGGATCTGCCCCAACAACGCCAAATACGCGGTCACCGATTCGCTCTCCGAGATCACCAAGTTTGACCACGCTGTGGCGCTACCAGCGCCATCGCTATTCGGGCAGTTCCAGCCGGACGTGTCTCCAGAGGCAGTTCTCGGTGCCTTCCTTGAGCTTGGTTTCACGGAAGTCTTCGAGGTCGCGGTCGCTGCCGAGGCCGTGACCTGGGTGTTCAAGCGCGAGCTAGTCGCAGCCAAGGGGCCGCGGCCGCTGATCTCATCGGCGTGTCCGGCCGTTGTCCGGCTGATTCAGGTGAGATTCCCGAGCTTGATCGACCACCTGCTGCGCGTTGAGTCGCCGATGGAGGTAGCCGCGCGGGTCGTCAAGGAGCGAGCGGAGGCCGAGGGCAAGCGCAATGTCGGTGCGTTCTTTATCACTCCCTGCCCGGCCAAGATGACGGCCGTACGCCAGCCGGTCGGCCTGCCTACCTCGTACGTTGATGGCGGCATCGCCATATCGACCGTGTACGGCGAGTTGCTCAAGCTGTTCGAGCGCGGGACACGGCGCAGGGTCACGGCCACTGGCGCAGGGCTCGGCTGGGGACGTTCCGGCGGCGAGGCGATGGCGGTCGGAGGCACGACCTTACTGGCAGTGGACGGGATTCACAGTGTGGTGAGCGTCCTTGAGGAGATCGAGCGGGGACGGCTACGCGATATCAGCTTTGTCGAGGCGCAGGCGTGCATCGGGGGCTGTATCGGCGGCCCGCTGATGGTCCAGAACCCATTCGTAGCCCGGGCGAGGCTGCGCAGGCTGGCGGAGGTACATTGGCAGGAGGAGCCGGTCCTGGCCACGCAGTGGCTCGAAGACGCCGCTAGCCGAGGCGTGTTTGGTATGCCCCGCGAGATCAAGCCGCGTCCGGTGATGAAGCTCGACGCTGCAGTCGGCCGCGCTATCACCATGATGCGTCACTTGGAGGAGATATTTGACGGGCTGCCAGGGCTCGACTGCGGTGCGTGCGGCTCTCCGAGCTGCCGCGCGTTCGCCGAGGATATCGTGCGCGGCAACGCCGTGGAGTCCGACTGCCTGTTTAAGATGAGATTGCGCGTGGTTGAGTTGGCGGAGAACCTATTGGACTTGGCCAAAAAAGTGCCGCCTGCGATGGGGGTTGCGGATACCCAAGAGCACCAAGAGAGAGGTAGGGAGGCGCCCGATGATCCTGAGCGAGATGTCGAGCCTGCTGGAGCTCCAGACCGCTAGTGCCGGTGATGAGAGCCGGACGGTGACCGGCGCTTACGTGTCAGACATGCTCAGCGATGTCATGAGCCGTGCCCGTGAAGGACACGTCTGGTTGACCATGCAGAGCCATCAGAATGTGGCGGCAGTTGCCACGCTACTCAACTTAGGCGCCGTGATCATCACAGGCGGCAGGAAACCGTCGCCGGAGTTGATTGCCCGAGCAAGCCAGGAAAACGTGCTGCTGTATCTTACTGACATGGACACATTCGAGGCCGGCGGCAGGCTTTACGAGCTACTTCGTCGAAACACGTGAGGTTTGAGTGCACTGGTACGCTGTTGATTTGCACATACACAGCGCGCTGTCAGCTTGCGCGGGCGATGACATGACGCCCCCGGCGATGGCCGCCGCGCTGGCAGGGGCAAGTATCAACATCGCGGCACTAACGGATCACAACTCAAGCGGCAACTCGGCCGCTTTCGGATGCGCGTGCGCAGCGCAAGGACTTACGGCGCTGTACGGCATGGAGCTCGAGACCAGCGAGGAGGTGCACCTGCTCTGCCTCTTCGGAGAGCTTGAGCAGGCGCTCCTGTGGCAGGAGACGGTGCGGCATCGTCTGCCCGACCTGGCTTCGGGGCGGGGTTTCGGCAGGCAAGTGCTGTACGACTGCCACGGCCACGAGATCGGTACCGAGCCGAGGCTGCTATCGGTCGCCAGCTCGCTCAGCTTGGATGAGGCGATCGAGGGGGTCCGGACCCGGCAAGGGATATGTATTGCGGCGCACATCAATCGGCCGGTATATGGGCTGCTCGGTGTGCTTGGGATGGTCCCTCACGGGATCAGGACGGCTGCCCTGGAGATGACCCAGCGGGCACGAGTTGCTGAGATGAGGCAGCGGCCGGACCTCGGGGGGCACACGTTGGTGTCGTTTTCGGATGCACACCATCTGGAGCAAATCCAGCCTGCCAGGACGGCGATGCTGATGGCTGAGCCCACGTTTTCCGAGTTGCGTCTGGCCCTCGCCGGAGCAGATGGCCGGCGGACGGTGGTGCTGGACTAGGTTTGGTGGTATACCGTGGCAGTTGCCCTGGCAGCTGCCATGAGGCACGAGGTTACAGAGATAAGCACTAGCGGGGGAAAGGGGAGATAGGTCTAATGCAGTCCGTCTGCCAAAGCGCTGATCCTGGAGTGCTTGATCAGCCGCAAGTATCGGACGACGAAATGTTGCAGCAAGTAGACGAGTACATCGCCGCCTTCCGGGATACGCCGGGCGCGCTGATCCAGATCCTGCACCGGATCCAGGTGGCCTATGGTCATCTGCCCAAGATGGCTCAGGTCAGGGTGGCAGAGAAGCTTGGTGTGCCGCTGACCGATGTGTACGGGGTGGCGACCTTTTATGCGTTCTTCTCACTCAAGCCCAAGGGACGGCACATCATCTCGGTGTGCAAGGGCACGGCCTGCTATGTTAAGGGATCCAATCTCGTGCTGGAGCGCATAGAGAAGGAGCTCAAGATCCCCGCTGGCGATACGACCGACGACGGCCGTTTCTCGATTGAGGTTGTGCGCTGCCTCGGCGCGTGCGGCCTTGGTCCCGTAATCATGATCGACGAGGACGTTCACGCCCGGGTCAAGGCTGATCGGATCCCTGAGATCCTGAGCCGGTACGAGTAGCGGTTAGAGAGGTACCGCGGCAAGTGGATGAGATAGCCCTGCACCTCTTGGACGTGATGTACAACTCGATCGAGGCCGGCGCGACCGAGCTCAGCCTGGAGCTTCGCGAGGACGAGCCCGGCACATGGCTGGCGATCAAGCTCACGGACAACGGCAGGGGCATGGACGCATCGACTCAGGCTGCCGTGTTTGACCCGTTCTATACCAGCCGCAAGACCAGGAGAGTTGGGCTGGGCCTGCCGCTGATGCGGGCGACCGCTGAGGCTACCGGCGGCACGGTCGGCCTAGAGTCCGAGGTGGGGCGGGGCACCACTCTGACCGCCACATTCGGCATGAGCCATATCGATTGTCCCCCGCTGGGGGATTTGCCGGTGACGGTTGCCACAGTGATCAGCGGCAACCCGGCGCTGGAGGTAGGTTTCCAGTATCACAAGGGTCAGCGAGAGCTGGCCATCAGCTCAGGTGAGCTCCGTGCGGCGCTGGGAGACCAGGTCTCCCTCCAAGACCCGGCGGTGTTCGCCTGGCTAAGAGAGTATCTAACCCAACAAATCGCAGAGTTGCGTGGAGGTGCAGGCCGGTGAAGAGTTTGGCGGACCTCGAGAAGATTCGTCGCGAAGCACAGGAGCGGATCCGCGTGCGTGACGGAGAGGGTCCCAGGCGTGTAGTCGTGGGTATGGGCACTTGCGGTATTGCTGCCGGGGCCCGGGAAGTGCTTGCGGCGATTATGGACGAGCTTTCCAAGCGGGATCTTGCCGACGTGACCGTGACGCAGACCGGATGTGTCGGTATGTGCGAGCACGAGCCGCTGGTGGATGTATATCTGCCGGGCAAGGACCGAGTGACTTACTCGTATGTGACACCTGACAGGGCGCGGCAGATTGTTGCCCGTCACATTGTCAACGGCCAGGTAATCGGCGACTGGGTTCTCGCCAGGAGGTAGCAAACAAGAGGAGGGCTATCCTACCAATGCCACGTTATCGTGCCCACGTATTGGTTTGCGCCGGGGCGGGATGTGTATCCTCCGGTTGTCAGGCGACAAAGAACGCGCTGGTAGACAGGATCGATGCGCTGGGTCTCACCGATGAGATCCGGGTGCTCGAGACCGGCTGCATGGGCCCATGCGACATGGGTCCGATCGTTGTCGTCTATCCGGAAGGGGTCTTTTATCGCAAAGTTGCTCCGGAAGCAGCAGAGCGCATCGTTGATGAGCATTTGCTCAAGGGGCGCCTCGTGGAGGAGTTGGTCCACCGGACCGACGAGGACATCATGGTGCCCAATATCGAGGAGATCGAGTTCTTTGCCAAGCAGACGCGCATTGCCCTGCGTAACACCGGCCAGATCGATCCGGCCCGGGTAGAGGAGTACATCGCGCGGGACGGCTATGCGGCTCTGGGCAAGGTCTTGACGGAGATGACTCCGGAGCAGGTGATCGCCGAGATCAAGAAGTCGGGCCTGCGCGGCCGCGGCGGCGGCGGTTTCCCGACCGGGCTCAAGTGGGAGTTCACTGCCAAGGCCGAAGGATCTCCCAAGTACGTCGTATGCAACGCCGACGAGGGCGACCCCGGCGCCTTTATGGACCGGTCGATCCTCGAGGGTGACCCGCACAGCCTCATCGAGGCAATGGCTATCGCCGGCCGCGCCGTAGGTGCGCAGCAGGGATACGTCTACGTGCGGGCTGAGTATCCGCTGGCAGTAGAGAGGCTCGGTCATGCCATCGGGCAGGCTCGTGAGTACGGCCTGCTTGGTGAGAACATCTTCGGCACCGACTTTACTTTCGACCTCGAGATCCGTGTCGGCGCCGGCGCCTTTGTGTGTGGTGAGGAAACCGCACTGCTTGCATCAATCGAAGGCAGGCGCGGCGAGCCGCGCCCACGTCCGCCGTTCCCGGCGCAGCAGGGGCTGTTTGATAAGCCGACCCTGCTCAACAACGTCGAGACGTACGCCAACGTCTGCCCGATCATCCTCCGCGGCGGCGATTGGTATGCATCGATCGGCACGGAGAAGGGCAAGGGGACCAAGGTCTTCGCCCTGGCCGGCAAGATCCGCAACACCGGTCTGGTCGAAGTGCCGCTAGGCACACCACTCGGCGAGATCATCTACGACCTGGGCGGCGGCATTCCGGGCGGCAAGAAGTTCAAGGCCGCTCAGACGGGTGGCCCGTCGGGCGGGTGTATTCCGGCCCAGCACCTCAACACGCCAGTGGACTATGACACCATGATCCAGCTCGGCACGATCATCGGCTCGGGCGGCTTGGTCGTCATGGACGAGGACACCTGCATGGTCGACCTGGCCCGGTACTTCATTGAGTTCTGCCAGGACGAGTCGTGTGGCAAGTGCGCTCCCTGCCGGATTGGCACCAAGCGCATGCTGGAGATCCTCGACCGCATCTCGCACGGCGAGGGCCAGGAGGGCGACATCGAGCTGCTGATCGAGCTGGGCAACCAGATCAGCAAGTCTGCTCTGTGCGGTCTCGGCCAGACGGCGCCCAACCCCGTGCTGAGCACCATCCGTTTCTTCCGCGATGAGTACGAGGCGCACATCCGGGACAAGAAGTGCCCGGCTTCGGTGTGTGCTTCGCTGTTTACGTCGCCTTGCCAGAACACCTGCCCGGCCGGCACCGATGTGCCCGTGTACATCGACCTGATCAGGCAGGGCAAGTTCCGCGAGGCTTATCTGGAGTCCAGGCGGCTCAACCCCTTGACCGTGGTCTGCGGCCGCGTATGCAACCACCCGTGCGAGATGCGCTGCCGGCGCGAGCAGGTTGACGAGCCGATCGCCATACGTTCCCTCAAGCGGTTCGCGGGCGACTGGGTCCTAGCCAACGACGGCAGGGTGCCCGTGGCCGCGTCCGCTCCTTCCCGCGGTACCAAGGTGGCCGTGATTGGGTCGGGACCGGCCGGACTTTCGGCGGCCCACTACCTCAACAAGGCCGGGCACAGCGTGACCGTGTTTGAGGCGCTGCCGGTGTTGGGCGGCCTGCTGGCCGTGGGTATCCCCGAGTACCGCCTGCCCAAGGCGAGGCTCGCTGCCGAGATCGAAGCCATCCGCGAAGCTGGAGTCGAGTTCCGGACCGAGTGCCGCCTAGGCAAGGACATCACGGTCGAGCAGCTCCAGGAGCAGGGCTACCAGGCTGTGTTCGTAGCCATCGGTGCCTGGCAGGATCAGAAGCTGGGGATTCCGGGTGAGGACAAAGCAGGCGTCATGCAGAGCCTCGACTTCCTCCGCCGGATCAACACCGGCTGGGATCCGGGTATGCAGGGCAAAAGCGTCGCGATCATCGGCGGCGGCAATGCCGCGGTCGACGTGGCGCGCTCGGCACTGCGCCTAGGGGCTAAGGAAGTCAACATCGTCTACCGCCGCCGCAAGGAAGACATGCCGGCGATCAGGCAGGAGATCGAAGACGCCGAGCTTGAGGGCGTCAACATCTGTGAGCTCGTCGCTCCGCTTGCCGTGACCGGCAATGGCCGGGCCGAGGCCCTGCGTTGCCAGCGGATGGCCTTGGGCGAGTTTGACTCAAGTGGCCGCCGCCGTCCGGTCCCGATTGAGGGTTCGGAGTACGACCTCCGGTCGGACTTCGTCATCTCAGCGGTCGGTCAGTCGGTCGACTCCACCGCGTTCGAGGGCGCATCAGACATCGAGCGCCGGAGGGGCGGCACCGTGGTCGCCAACAAGAGCCTAGCCACCAGCATGCCGGGAGTCTTTGCCGGCGGCGACTGCGTGACTGGAGCCGACACCGTGATCGGTGCGATCGCTCAGGGCAAGCAAGCTGCGATCGCGATCGATCGGTACCTGGGTGGCGACGGCGAGATCGTCGACGCCTTGCCGCACGAGCGGATCAACAGCGGGCCGATCATCGAGGAGAGACTTGCCCGCGAGAAGATGCCGGTTCTCGCACCGGAGAAGCGGTGCGCCGACTTCAGCGAGGTAGAGCTGGGCTTCGATCTTGAGCAAGCGATCGCCGAGGCCACACGCTGCCTGCGCTGCGACGTCAAAGATCCGGTATAGCCACGAAGGCTGAGGGAGGGTAAGTCATGGGCATGGTCACGTTGACCATAGACGGACAAAAGGTAACCGTACCCGAGGGCACGACCATCCTGGACGCTGCCCGTCGGGCTGACATTAACATCCCGACCCTGTGCTTCCTCGAGGGCCTCAACAATCCCGGCTCATGCCGGGTATGCGTGGTTGAGGTCAAGGGTGCGCGCAACTTGGTGGCGTCCTGCGTTTCGCCGGTCGGCAAGGACATGGAGGTTACTACCAACTCCGCGGCGGTGCGTGCAGCGAGGCGGACCACTCTAGAGCTGATCCTGTCCGATCATCCCTACGAGTGCCTGACCTGCGTGCGCAATCTCAACTGCGAGCTGCAGGCTCTGGCCGAGAACATGGGTATCCGCAATGTGCGGTTTGAGGGCGAGCGCTCCAAGCACGAGCCGGACAACTCCAGCCCGTCGATCGTGCGGGACAATGAGAAGTGCATCGTGTGCCGCCGGTGCGTCGCCGCGTGCGAGAAGCTGCAAGGACTCAAAGTAATCGCTCCGCTGGAGCGGGGCTTCGATACCGTTATCGCGCCGCCCTTCGGCGTGGACCTGATGCATGCGGACTGCACCTTCTGTGGGCAGTGCGTGCTGGCCTGCCCGACTGGCGCTTTGCACGAGAAGGATGACACGGGCCGCGTCTGGGAGGCCTTGGCCGACCCCAAGAAGCACGTGGTCGTGCAGACAGCTCCCGCCACGCGCGTGGCGGTGGGCGAGGCCCTCGGCATGGCCCCCGGCAGCGTGGTCACCGGCAAGATGGTGGCTGCCCTGCGCCGGCTGGGCTTTGACAAGGTGTTTGACACCGACTTCACGGCCGACTTGACCATCCTGGAAGAGGGCCATGAGCTGCTGCAGCGCCTGACCAAGGGCGGCACGCTGCCAATGATCACGTCCTGCAGCCCAGGCTGGATCAAGTACATCGAGCACCAGTTCCCGACGTTGCTGGAGCACCTCTCCACCTGCAAGTCGCCACAGCAGATGTTTGGGGCACTGGCCAAGACCTACTACGCCGAGAAGGCCGGCGTCGACCCCGCCGACATCTACGTGGTGTCGATCATGCCGTGTACGGCCAAGAAGTTCGAGGCCGCGCGGGATGAGATGGACTCCAGCGGCCATCAGGACGTGGATGTGGTCCTGACGACCCGTGAGCTTGGCCGCATGATCCGTGAGGCGGGTATCGACTTCGCGAATCTGCCCGAGGAGGATTACGACGCTCCATTTGGGATCACCACTGGCGCAGGCGTGATTTTCGGTGCGACGGGCGGCGTGATGGAGGCCGCGCTGCGCACGGTCTACGAAGTGGTCACCGGCAAGACCCTGGAAAACGTTAACCTCACGTCAGTGCGTGGTATGGAGGGGATCCGCGAGGCGTCGGTCGACCTCGGCAGCGTTACGGTCAAGGTCGCGGTTGCGCACACGCTCGGCAACGCCAAGAAGGTCCTCGAGATGATCGCCAAGGGCGAGGCGGACTGGCACTTCGTTGAGGTCATGTCGTGCCCCGGCGGTTGCCTGGGCGGCGGCGGCCAGCCGATCCCGACCAACGATGAGGTGCGCAAGGCTCGGGCCGCCGGCATCTACTCGGCTGACGAGCGCAGCACGATCCGCAAGTCGCACGAGAACCCTGCGGTCCAGGCACTGTACAAGGAGTTTCTGGGTGAGCCACTGGGCCACAAGTCGCACGAGCTGCTCCACACCCACTACGTGCCGCGGGGCAAGTACCGGGATATCTAAGGCACGACGGTTATGTGGCACAGATAGAGACCAGTAGGGGAGGGCTAAGCCGATGAAGGAAGCGGCACCAGCCGGTTGCGCGATCGCGGACCGGGTGGACCAGATCATCCAGAAGCACGCCGGCCGGCCCGGCGCCTTGATGCCGATGCTGCACGATGTGCAGGCGGCGTTGGGCTGGATTCCAGAAGAGGCGATGGACAAGATCGCCGAAGCGCTGGATATCCCGGCCGGTAAGGTCTACAGCACGGTAACGTTCTACACCCTGTTTTCGACCCGGCCGACGGGCAAGTACATCATCAGGGTCTGTGAGAGCGCGCCCTGCCACGTTGAGGGCGCCGCGGCGGTTATGGCGGAGCTTGAGCGCCAGCTCGGCGTCAAGCCCGGCGAGACGACATCCGACGGCCGGTTTACGTTGGAATACACCAGCTGCATTGGTATCTGCGGCGTGGCGCCCGCGATCATGGTCGGCGACCAGGTTCACGGTAACCTCAAGCCCGACATGATTGCCGGCGTGCTCGCCCAATACGAGTAGCGGGCGAAGGGAGGCAGCAGCATGGAATTCGTTCGAGCCCACGTGTTGGTATGTCATGGTACCAACTGCTCCCTCAAAGGGCCCGCGGCCATCGTCCGTGCGTTCGGTGATCAGCTCCGGGAGCACGGCCTCGAAGGCGAAGTGCGCGTGGTGGAGACCGGTTGTTTCGGCCTGTGCGAGCAGGGCCCGACCGTCGTCATCTACCCGGAGGGCACCCTATACACGCGGGTCAAGCCGGAGGATGTCGCCGAGATCGTCACGAGCCACCTGCTCAAGGGGCGGCCGGTCGAGCGGTTGATGTACCGCGAGCCGGTGCCGCAGCAGCCGGTGCAGGCGTTCCCGGAGGCGCAGCACTTCCGCAAGCAGACGCGTGTCGTCCTGCGCAACTGCGGCGTGATCGACCCGGATTCGATCGAGGAGTATATCGCCCGGGGCGGCTACGCTCAGCTCGGGAAGGCTCTTACGCAGATGAAACCGGAAGAAGTCGTCGCCGTAGTGCGCGACTCCGGCCTGCGCGGCCGCGGCGGCGCGGGGTTCCCGACTGGTCTTAAGTGGGGTTTCGCCGCCAAGGCCAAGGGCGACACCAAGTATGTTGTGTGCAACGCCGACGAGGGCGAGCCGGGCACGTTCAAGGACCGGCTGATCCTCGAGGGTGACCCGCACGCGGTTCTCGAGGCCATGGCGATCTGCGGCTACGCAATCGGTTCGCATATGGGCTACATCTATATCCGCGGCGAGTACACGCAGTCGATCGAGCGCCTGGGGCACGCCATCGAGGCGGCACGCAACATCGGCCTGCTCGGCAGCAACATCCTCGGTACCGGCTTTGACTTCGACGTCGAGATTCGCATGGGCGCGGGCGCTTACGTCTGCGGCGAAGAGACGGCGTTGTTTGAGTCCCTCGAGGGCGGCCGCGGCGAGCCGCGGCTTAAGCCGCCCTATCCAACGGATGCCGGGCTGTTCGGTCAGCCGACCGTGATCAACAATGTCGAGACGCTGGCCAACATCCCGCCGATCCTCGAGCACGGAGCGGAGTGGTACCGGGGCCTTGGCACCGCCAAGACGCCTGGGACCAAGGTCTTCACGCTCTGCGGCGACGTCGTCAACCGCGGCCTGATCGAGGTGCCGATGGGCATGACCCTGCGGGAAGTGCTGTATGACATCGGCGGCGGTATTCCCGGTGGACGTACGTTCAAACTGGCTCAGACCGGCGGCACCTCCGGTGGCTGCATCGTCGATGCACAGCTTGACGTGCCCATGGACTACGATAACCTGGCTGCCGTCGGCACCGCTCTCGGGTCCGGCGCGCTGCTGATCATGGACGATACTCACTGCATCGTGGACATCGCCAAGTCGTTCGCTAAGTTCTTCCTGCATGAGTCGTGCGGCAAATGCGCCCCATGCCGGGAAGGCACCAAGCGGCTCTACGACATCGTGGACGGCTTCTCCAAGGGTACCGGCAAGATGGAGGACTTCGCGCTGTTGGAGCGCTTGGCCCGCGTGATGTATAAGGCGCCTTTCTGCGCCCTGGGCCAGACTGCTCCGCTGCCGGTGATGACCACCCTCCAGCACTTCCGCGAGGAGTATGAGGCTCACGTTCGCGACAAGACCTGTCCGGCCGGGGTTTGCTCTGCCCTGGTCAGCGACAAGAAGGGGGCCTAGGCATGGTCACACTAACCATTGACGGTCAGAAGGTCAGTGTCGCGCCGGGCACCACCATCCTCGAGGCCGCCAGCCAGATGGGCGTCAGTGTGCCCACGCTGTGCCATCATCCCGACCAGGCAGTCAAGGGTGTCTGCCGGGTCTGCGTTGTGGAGATCGAAGGGGCAAGGACGTTCCAGACGGCCTGCACCTACCCGGTGGCCGAGGGAATGGTCGTGCGGACCAACTCACCGGCGCTGCGCGAGGCGCGCCGCACAATCGTTGAGCTGATGCTCTCGACTCATCCTGACGATTGCCTCAAGTGCGAGCGCAACTTGCGTTGCGAGCTGCAGGACCTTGCAGCACAGCTTGGGGTGCGGGAGATCAGCTTTCCCCGGATCGTCAAGGATCGGCCGGAGGATCTGTCGAGCCCGGCAGTGCTCCGCGACCCGACCAAGTGCATCTCCTGCCGCAGGTGCGTCTACACCTGCAACGAGGTACAGCAGGTCGGCATCCTCCATCCCGTCAACCGCGGCTGGGAGTCGTACATCGCTCCGGCGTGGGAGAAGGGCTTGATGGACATCAACTGCACCCTGTGCGGGCAGTGCATCCACGCCTGCCCCGTAGGGGCCATATATGAGAAGGACTCGGCGCCCGATGTGTGGGCTGCCCTGTCCGATCCCAAGAAGCATGTCGTCGTGCAGACAGCGCCGGCCATCCGCGTTTCGTTGGGCGAGGAGATGGGCATGCCAATCGGCAGCATCGCTACCGGCAAGATGGTGGCGGGACTCCGGCGGCTTGGTTTCGACAAGGTGTTTGATACCGACTTCACCGCCGACCTGACGATCATGGAGGAAGGCAGCGAATTCATCGAGAGGTTGACCACCGGCGGCGTCTTGCCGTTGATCACCTCATGCAGCCCGGGATGGATCAAGTACATCGAGCACTTCTACCCGGAGCTGCTGCCCAACGTCTCAACCTGCAAGTCGCCGCAGCAGATGTTCGGCGCGCTGGCCAAGACCTACTACGCCGAGAAGTCGGGCGTACCGGCCGAGGACATCTACGTGGTCTCGATCATGCCGTGCACAGCCAAGAAGTTCGAGGCGCTGCGGCCTGAGATGACCTCCAGCGGCTACCAGGACGTCGATGCCGTACTCACCACCCGTGAGCTCGGCCGGATGCTCCGTGAGGCAGGCGTTGACCTTGGCAGCCTGCCCGAAGAGGACTACGACTCACCGCTCGGCATGTCTACCGGCGCGGCCGTCATCTTCGGTGCCACCGGCGGCGTGATGGAGGCCGCCCTGCGGACTGCGTATGAGCTGATCACCAAGAAGGAGCTGGCGAGCCTCGATTTCGTTGCAGTCCGCGGTCTGGATGGCGTCAAGGAAGCCACCGTGGACGTCGACGGGACGATGGTCAAGGTCGCCGTCGCTCACGGCCTCGGTAATGCCAAGCAGATCATGGATCGGATTGCTAAGGGCGAGGCCGAGTATCACTTCGTCGAGATCATGGCCTGCCCGGGTGGGTGCATCGGCGGCGGCGGACAGCCGATTCCGACCACCACGGCAGTGCGCATGGAGCGGATTCGCGCGATCTACCAGGCGGATCAGCAGATGCAGCTGCGCAAGTCGCATGACAACCCGGCCGTCGCGCAGTTGTACTCAGAGTTCCTGGGTAAGCCGCTCGGGCACAAGTCACACGAGTTGCTGCATACGCACTACACTAAGAGGTCGCGCCATTAGCCAGTAAGCTTGACCGACCGGGGCAATTACAGCCCCGCACACGTTGCATGAGGCGACAGGGCAGGGGAGGGCGTGACCTTTCCCTGCGCTTCGGTTATATTGCTCTTAGCACTCGTACCGTAGGAGGTCGTCCGATGAGAGTCGAGGTTCGCACGTTGACCCGCACAGCCATCTTTCTGGGCATCGCCCTGGCAATACAGCTCGCAGGACTCCAGCAGGCAGTAGTTGGCCCTGGGGTCAATGCGGTGCTGTTGCTCGCGACGGCAATGGTCGGTCCGGCTGCCGGCGTGATGATCGGCGTGACCACCCCGTGGGTCGCGTTGATGGTTGGCATCATGAAGTTCGCCCCGGCGCTGCCGGTGATCATCTTTGGCAATATCGCGCTGGTTCTGGTGTTCCACTTTGTCCGGCGGCTCAGCGTCTATGCCGGCGCGGGTGCCGCCGCCGTCGCCAAATACTTGGCGATGGCTGCCGGGATCAAGATCCTGGTCGCTGCGGCTGTTGCGGTGCCACCGCCAGTCGTCCTGGCGCTTACGATCACGCAGTTGTGGACCGCGGCGGGCGGCGCCGTGGTGGCCGTACTGGTCCTGAAGTCCTCTGAGCTGTGGAAAAGCAGGCACTAGAGCGCGTGGCCAGGGCAGGGCGCCCAAGGCGGACCCTGCACTGGCCCGCCCTCGTTGCGCAAGGCCTGCTCCTGCTGCTGTTCTGGCTGCTCCTCGGTGCCCGCCTTGACGCTCAGTACCTATTTGTAGGTCTGGTTGTCGTGGCCGTGAGCCAGGTAGCTGTGACGAGGCTGACCCCTGAGGTCGTGGTGCCGACAACGCGTAAAGGCCCGCCTCTGACCCCGGCCCGCCTCCTGCGACTGGGGCTCGTTGTGCCCGGAATGGCCGCCGGCCTCCTTGGTGCGATGCTGTACGAGCTTGTGGTTGCCAACGTCAGGGTGGCCCTGATTGTGCTCAATCCGCGTCTACCGATCAGCCCGACGCTCTACGAGTACAGCCCGGCTGTCAAATCGGACTGGGCGAGGGTGTTACTGGCCAACTCGGTCACGCTGACTCCCGGCACGCTTACCGTGGAGCTCGGGCCAGACGACCGCTTTCTCGTCCACGCTCTAACGCCGCAGGCTGCCCGGTCGCTGCCGGGCTGGTCGGCCGAGCGCCGTATAGAGAGCATGGAGAGGCTGATCATGGGGCAAGGACGGCCATGACGGCAATGACGGCCTTTATCTGGGCGATGCTCTTGGTCTTGTTGGCCCTAGTGGTTTTGTGTCTCTACAGGGCAGCCTTCGGCCCCAGTGTGGCGGACCGGATGGTGGCCATCAACGTAATCGGCACCAAGACCGTGATCCTCGTGGTTGGTGTGTCCATCGCCAGCCGCCAGCTCTACTACGTCGACATTGCCCTGGTCTATGGGCTGATTGGCTTTGTGGCCACGGTTGGCGTGGCCTCGTACCTTGAGCGGATCGGTGGAGAGGAGGCCGACAGGTCGTGACACATCTAGTCCCTCTAGTGGCGGGCATGTTAATCGGCCTCGGCACCTTCTTCTTTTTCACTGGCACACTAGGCTTGCTGCGCATGCCAGACGTGTACACCCGCCTGCACGTCGCCGCAAAGGCCGATTCGCTAGGAGCCGGCCTCTGGTTGATCGGACTCGCGATGATATCGGGCTCGTGGGCAATTGGGCTCAAGCTACTGGTCCTGACTTTGTTTGTCTGGATCACAGGACCCACCGCCGCCCACTGCATGGCGCGGGCCGCGTACCGCGCAGGAGTGAGGCCAGGGCACGGCATCGGGTTGACGCACGACCCGCGCGCCGCAAAGGGGACTGAGTAGCCCATGAGGGTCTGGTTTAGCGTGATCGTCACGGCCCTGCTGATTGTGTGCGCCTTGGCCGTCGAGCGCACTCGGGACTTGTTGGCGGCAGTCGTGATCTTTGCTGCGTACAGCCTGCTTTTGGCGGTCAACTGGCAGTTGCTCGGAGCGCCGGATGTAGCCATCACCGAGGCAGCCGTGGGCGCCGGCGTGACGACGTTGCTCCTAATCACCGCTGTGCGGCGTACCAGGAGGCACGAGGAGTGATCCAGCGGCTGCTCGCCATCTCCCTGGCCGTGCTGGTGGTTGCGGTGCTGTCGGTCGTTGCCGCCGACCTGCCGGCCTTCGGTAGCCTTGATGCTCCCGCGCGCAATGAGACTCTGTCGAGGTACACCGGGTCGGTGCGCGAAGACACCGGCGCCGTCAACTCAGTCACGGCCGTCATCTTTGATTACCGGGCCTATGACACCTTGGGTGAGGCGACGGTGCTTTTCACCGCTGCCGCTGCCCTCGCGGCAATGCTCGCTCCTTCGGCAGACCGGGCCCACGGGCCAAGCCGGAGGCTGTGGGGCGTTGGCACAGATGTGCTGGGCAGCGAGGGCGGGGCTCGCCCTCGGAGCGGAGGCACCCCTCATGAATGACCTCATCCTCAACGTTGTCGCCCGCAACCTGATCCCGTTCATCATCGTGTACGGCGCCTACGTCACGACCAACGGGCACCTGTCGCCGGGCGGAGGCTTCGCGGGAGGTACGATCATTGCGGCCGCGCTCATCCTAGCCGTCCTGACCTGGGGATTGGAGAACACCGGCCTCTGCGACCGGGAGGAGATGCTGTGCGGGGCCGAGGCTGCCTCACTGCTTGGCTATGCTGGGGTTGGTGCAGTTGCGCTGTTTGTTGGCCGCCCCTATCTCAGCAACCTCTCCGCCGGAGTGCCCGGTGGCACGCCGGGCGCGCTGCTCTCCGCCGGCCTCATTTGGGTGCTTGGGGGGATCATCGGGATTAAGGTCGCCGCAACGCTCACCGGAGTCTACAACCGTCTGAGCGAGGCAGAAGACGAGTCTCCAGATCCCCATGCTCAGGGACATGGCGGCGGCAGAAATCATGGTGACGGCCATGGAGACTCTCTGGATGGCTGAGCGTCTCATCCCCAACCTCAACTACCTGATGGCAATGGTGTTGTTCGGCGTTGGTTTGTACATCATGCTGGCGCGGTCCAACCTGATCAAGAAGGTGATCGGGCTCAACATCATGGAGACGGCGGTCTTCCTCTTCATCATCGCCGTTGGGTATGTCCACGATGGGCAGCCGCCGATCAACCCGCAGCACGGAGAGGCCATCCCCGGGGTTGGGCAGGTCGCATACACCCATCCGCTCCCCTCAGCGTTGGTCCTGACAGGTATCGTCATCGCGGTAAGCACCAGCGCCTATGCCTTGTCTCTGATCACTCGCATCCACCGGCGCCTTGGCACAATCGATGCCAATGAGCTGGCCCGCCGGAGCCGGAGCACCTAGAATGATGGCCCACCTGCCAATCCTCCCGGTGGTCTGGCCACTCGCGGCCGCCTTCTTTCTTGCGCTGCTTGCGGCGCACAACGTCGGTGGGCTGCGGCGCATGGCGGCCGGATGCGCGGCCGTGCAACTGCTCCTCTGTACGGCGTTGTTCCGTGTGGTGGGCGAGCAGGGGCCGCAGACCTATCACGCCGGCGGATGGTCCCCGCCGTTTGGCATCGCCGTTCGGGCAGATCTGCTGTCCACGGTGATGCTGATGCTGGTTGCCGGCATATCGCTGGCAGTGATGGTCTACGCCGCCGACCCCGGCGATCACGACCTCAGCCCCAGTGCCCAGCGTTGGTTTGTGGTCCTGGCACTGATCCTGCTGGGATCGATGTCCGGTATGGTCCTGTCCCGCGATCTGTTCAACCTGATCGTCATGATTGAGATCACATCGATCGCCGCTTACGGCATCGTATCGATCCGCGACCACCCGGCGGCGCTTGAGGCAAGCCTCAAGTACCTGATGCTCGGTGCCATGGGCTCCGGTGCCTTGCTGATGGCCACCGCCCTCGTGTATGCGACGACGGGTTATCTCGACATGAGCCTGGCCGGTCAGCAGATGATCACCGCAGCGGCGCGGTATCCTCAAGCAACCATGGCCGCGCTGGCGATGTTCCTGGTGGGATTCGGACTCAAAGCAGGGTTGATGCCTTTTCACAGCTGGTTGCCGGACGCTCACGGTTCGGCCGCCACCACCTCAAGTGCGCTGTTATCCGGTCTGGTGGTCAAGGTCAACGCGATCGGTTTCCTCAAGGTCGCCTACAGCGTGTGGGGGGCTGCGCTGCTGGCCCGCACGCCGCTGCCGCAGGTTCTCATGGTCTTCGCGATCCTGTCGATGCTCGTCGGCGGAGCCCTGGCGTGGGGTCAGACGGACCTCAAACGTCTGCTCGCGTACTCGACGGTCGGGCACATGGGCTACGTGTTTCTCGGTGCAGCGCTGGGGAGCACCAATGCCTTTGCCGGATCGCTGCTGCACATCGTCAACCACGCGGTGCTCAAGGCGTGCCTGTTTTTGGCCGCCGGCCTCTTGACCGCGAAGGCGGGAACGAGAGATATCGCGAAGTTATCTGGGATTGGCCGTGCGATGCCTTGGACCGCTGCAGCCTTCGGAGTGGCCGCTCTGGGGATGGTCGGCGTACCGGGGACCAACGGTTTCGTGAGCAAGTGGTACATTGCTCTCGGCGCCCTCGATCTGGGGCGAGCCGTTCCGGCGCTTGCGGTCCTGGTCTCCAGCCTGCTCAACGGGGTGTTTTACCTGCCGATCGTGATCAACGCGTTCCTGCGGCCAGGACCGTACGAGCGCACCCCTGGGGGCGAGGCGGGCCTAGCGGCGCTGCTGCCCGTGGTGATCCTGGCGGGCGTGGTGGTCTTGATGGGGCTGTGGCCGGGCCTGACGCTGCGGTACCTGTTGGACGCCGCGCGAACGCTGCTCCCCGCGCTCTAGCAGCGCATTTGCGCATCATTACACATCGCAGGCTGGTTTGACACCCCAAGATTAACGTTCTAGTATGTGTTGGTGCGACATCGTTAAGTAAACAAGCTAGGGGAGTAAGGTCGCCATGGTTACCGAGACAATTCGTTCCTGGCTGCCGGCAGCAATGACCCTGTTGCCGCTCGGCGTGCCGGCGCTGATCTACCTGGTCGGCAAGCGGTCACCGCGGCTCCGCAACTTTGCCGTGCTCGTGACGTCCGGCGCTGTGCTGGCATTTGCTGCCGCCCTCTATCCGATGGTGCGTGATGGCGCAGTGGTTGTCTGCTCGCTCGGTCAGATCGTCGCACCGCTCGGGGTGACCTTCCGCGTTGACGTGCTGAGCTTCTTTGTTGTCATCGTGTCGGCGGCGATCTGGTTCCTCGTGTCCTTGTACTCGCTGGCATACATGCGGGATGAGCACGACCAGACACGGTACTACGCGTTCTTCCTGTTGACGCTGTCGGGAGCGATGGGCGCGTTTATGGCCGGTGACCTGTTCACCCTGTTCCTGTTCTTTGAGATCATGTCGCTGCCGGCGTACGTGTTGGTGATCCACGATCAGACGCCACAGGCCATGCAGGCCGGGCTCAAGTACCTGTTCATGACCATCGCTGGCAGCCTGGCGTTCTTCTTTGGTCTGGTCGCGACGCATGAGCTCGGCGGGACTCTGTCCCTGTCCGAAGTTGGCATCATTACCAGCAACTCTCCGCTGGCCAAGTACACCTTTATTGCGTTCGTGGCCGCGTTTGGCATGAAGGCGGGCATGGTGCCGCTGCACGTCTGGCTATCCGACGCGCATCCAGTAGCGCCTTCACCCGCCAGCGCGCTGTTGTCCGGGATTATGCTCAAGACGGGTGCCTACGGCCTCTTGCGGGTCATCTACAGCGTCTTCGGGGTCGAGTTCTTCCGGGAGACCGGCTGGGCCAGTTGGCTGTTGGCGGCATCGGCCGTCACAATCATCCTCGGCAGCGCGGTCGCAATTACCCAGAACGACCTCAAACGCCGGCTGGCCTACTCAAGCATCGGCCAGATGGGGTACATCCTGCTGGGGATGTCGCTGCTAACGGAGCGGGCTCTGGTCGGTGACATTTTTCACATCTTCGCCCACGCTGTTGTCAAGAGTTGCTTGTTCTTGTGTGCCGGGTCGATTATCAAGCAGACCGGCAAGCGCGACATCCGCGACTTCGCGGGGCTCGGGTACCGGATGCCGGTGACGATGGGGTGCTTCACGTTGGCCGCGCTGACCATCACCGGCATTCCGCCGATGAACGGTTTCATCAGCGAGTGGGAGTTGTCGCTCGGCGCCTTTGAGGCCGGCCTGCCGCTGTACGCGGTGTTGCTGCTGCTTAGCAGCTTGATGAACGCGGCGTATTATCTGCCCGTCGTGATCTCCGCGTTCTTTGTTAAGCCCGATACCCAGAGGCCCGGTGAGCGAGCGGTTGACGTCCCAGAGCCCCAGAGCTGGTGGCGCGGCATATTGTCCCGGGAAGCTCCGCCGGCCATGCTCGTGCCGGTCGTGTTGCTGGCGATTGGGTGTGTCGCGTTCTCGCTGATGCCGAGCAACTGGCCGCTGCGGCTATCTGAAATGGCCGCCAGGATGCTGATGGGGCACTGATGTGGGGCAGTTCGCACAGAAATGCTGACCAAGGGGTGAGCCTAGGACTTGCTATCAATAGCGCTGTCCGCCGGTTTCCAGGTGCCCGGGGCTGCTACGGCTGCCGCCGGCTCTTGGGCGTGGGCGCTGTTGCCGGTGCTCCCGGTAGCCGGCGCTCTCCTGGGCAGCGCTGTTGCGGCGTGGCGTCTTAGCCCAGAGCGCCGAGCCGGGTTCCATGCGCTATGGTCGGCCTTGGTGTGCCTCGGAGTTGCCGCGCTGCTCACGGGGCTCTGGGCCGGTGGAGCGTCCCAGGGATCGGTGCGCCTGACGGGTGTCCTCGGGCAAGGCCTGGTGTTGGCGGTAAGCCCGGCGGGGTTGCTGTTCGCGGCGATTGCCGCCTGGCTATGGCTGTTGGCGTCGCTGTTCGCGCGCGACTACCTGGCGCACGGGCGAGCGCAGGGCAGGTTTCACTTCTACTTCCTGCTGTGCCTTGGCGGGACGGTGGGTGTGTTCCTTTCGGGCAACTTCTTCTCGCTGTTCGTGTTCTTTGAGCTGGTCTCGCTTGGCGCGTACCCCTTGGTGGCGCACGAGGAGACCGCCGAGGCCATGTCCGCCGGCCGGCTGTACCTGTACATGAGCATTGCCGGAGGTCTGTCATTGCTGCTCGGCACCGTGTACCTTGAGAGCCTGGTCGGCACGACTTCGATGGCCGCTGCCTTTGATGCCGGCGGCCGCAGCACTGCCTGGCTCGTAAGCATGCTGCTGATGCTGCTGGGGTTCGCGGTCAAGGCCGGCATGTTCCCCGTACACATTTGGCTGCCGCGGGCGCACCCGGTCGCGCCGTCGCCTGCCAGCGCCCTGCTGTCCGGGGTGATGATCAAGACTGGCGCGTACGGCGCCTTTATGGTCTTGCGGGTCTTCCCACCGGAGCTCGCGGCGGTCGTCGGCCGCGCGATGGTGCCGCTGGCTTTGGCCACGATGTTCCTTGGTGCAACCTTGGCCCTCTTTGGAGTACACGCCAAGCGGGTCCTAGCATACAGCAGCGTCAGCCAGATCGGATACGTCCTGCTTGGCGCAGCTATGGCTGGGATCATGGGCTCGAGCGAGGCGATGGGGGCGGGCGGCTTTGCCATGCACGTGCTGGCGCACGCGCTGTTCAAGTCAACAATGTTCTTACTGGTAGGTCTGATCTATCAAAAGACCCACGATCTTAACCTCGAGCAGGTCGGGCCGTTGGGGCGCCGCCTGCCGGTTACCGCGGCTGTGTTTGGGCTGGCCGTACTTGGCATCTCTGGGGTCCCGGGCTTTGCCGGTTTCGGGTCCAAGACGCTGCTGCACGACGGTATCCTGATTCTTGCGCACGGCGAAGCCGGTCCGGCGTGGCGTATGGTGGAGTGGGCCTTTACCTGCACCAGCGCCATGACTTTTGCGTACATGGCCAAGCTGTGGTATCTGCTGTTCCTGCGGCCGCGCCCTGCTGCAGATGATGTTACCCGCAGAGAGCTCGTCGAAACTCCCTGGGACAAAGGGCTGGCAGTTCTGGCCGGGCTTCCTCTGCTCCTGCTGGGCCTGGCACCTGCCGCGGCTCTTGCCCGGCTGATCGCTCCCGCGCTCGGCGCTGCCGGCTACGGGCATTACGCCTTGCACCATCTGGAGGAAGTCGCCTTCTTTGCCCGCGAGCCGCTCCTCGCGGTGGTCTTGCCGTTGACTCTGGGATCGCTCTTACTACTCGTCTTGGGTCGCGCCGGATTCCCGCAACCGTTGCCGGGTCGCGGCCCGTCAATCGAGGAGTCAGTGCTGATGCCTGCCGTGCGGGCCTGCGCCAAGGCGGTGCGCACGATCGCAGCGGCTGACGATGTGGTCAACGAGCTATATCTGTGGTGCGTGCGTGCGGGCGCCAGCGCGGCAAGGCTGATGTCGGCGTTTGACCAGGCTGTTGACCGGGGCGTCGACCAAACCGCCAGGACTGGCGCACACTTGGCGCAGGCGATGACCCATCTCGACCAGGGCATCGACGAGGGGATTCGCCACGGGGCTCGGGCGTCGGGTGCCGTGGTCCGGGAGCTGACCCGCGCCGATGGACTGCTCGGCGAGGGCTTGGATGCCGTCACGGAGGCGGGTCAGAGGCTGCAGGGCGGCGACGGCGCAAGGCCGGCCCGGCCGGCGCGCTCCGTGCTGCCCTCCACGGCCAATCCCATGTGGACGCTGCGCAACCTCAACATCGCCACAATGCTCATGGCCGCCCTGCTTGGTGGGCTGTTGTTGATCTTCCTGTTCTGGCCCCACTGGGGGCCGCCGTCGGCGTGACTGAGGGTTGGCGGCAAGCAACTCACTGTCCAGGGGGTAACCGGGAGGCCTACGCGGGGAACCATGTAGGGGGGCATATCGTAAGCACCACTAGGATACCGCAAGGCAGCGCGCAACAACCGCTGCTGCAATAGGGCCCAAGGAGTGACGGCCATTGTATTGCCCGCGATGCGGCGCCAAATCGGCTCCCAACGCTGCTTTTTGCCACAAGTGCGGAGCCAGGCTTCCCGGATTGGATGGCACACCGGCTAGTGCCGAGACACCGCCTGCCGCCGAGTCCGAATCCGCCGGCGCCGGGTCCCTTGCCAGTCAGAGCAGCGCCGACCCGGCTCAAGCTACCGCCGCGGATAACGCGCCAGAGGCCGGTAACCAGTCCAGGTCGCGAGAGCTGGTATACCCACCTAAGCTCGCAGCGCACGAGTACGCCCACCCGCTGGATCGCCGCAGTCTGGAGGCAATCGCCAAGTTCGGCCCGGTGGTGGCGCTGACCCGGGCGATCATGGGCCGCTGGGATGAGCCGATGGTCAAAGGGCAACTGTTGGGCGGTACGGTACGGATTGGTCCCGGGCAGTTTCCGGAGATCCACGAAGTCGTCGCCCGTTGCGCTAAGATCCTCAATATGGAGGAGCCGGAGGTGTTTATCCGGCACCATCCGGCCTTCAACGCCATGACCCTTGGCTCGACCAAGCCGTTGATCATCCTGCACTCTGCGCTCGTGGAGTCCTTCAGTACCGAGGAGCTGGCCTACATCATCGGGCACGAGATGGGCCACATCAAGTGCGAGCACGGCTTGTACCTGAGTGCAGCTAACATTCTGACCATGGGGGCGCGCAGCCTAATCGACCGGCTGTTTGGCGTGGGGTACTTGATTATCAGACCGGCGGCCCAGGCGCTACAGGCCTGGATGCGCAAGGCCGAGCTGAGCGCCGACCGGGCCGGGCTGCTGTGCGTGCAGGATCTCACTATGTCCCGGCGCGCGCTGATCAAGCTAGCGCTGGGCTCGAAGATGCTCTTCGAGCGCCTCGATATTGAGGAGTACCTCAATCAGGCGGATCAAGCGGCGCGGGATGAGTACGGCCGCCTGGGCGAGTTGATGCAGACCCATCCGTACATCGCCAACCGAGTCAGAGAGCTGCGTTACTTCTACGACTCACCCGTCTATGCCGGGATCCTGGGCGCAGGGCCGGCGCCGTCTGCGCTGCAGTCGGAGCGGCTGGCGGAGCAGGCCCTTGAGCGCGGTAGGGATCACCTGACCAGGGTCAGCGGGAGCGTAGCCGGTCTGTTGGCGTACCGCTCGACGCTCGACCGCGCTATCGGGGAGTTTGACCACGTGATCAGCCGCTATCCGGCAACTGAGGCGGCCAGACAGGCGACATTCTACAAGGGCATGGCCCACCTCAATCGGCGCCAGGGCCTGGAGGCTGCCAAAGCCCTGCAGTCCTTTGTCCTACACAATCCTTTGCACGAGTTGGCGCCGGAAGCTCTGTGGGGCCTGGCACTGGCGTTCGAGCGTCTGCTTGAGGACAGGGAGGCAGCTATCGCCGAGTACCGCAAGCTGCTGGAGGAGTTTCCGGAGAGCGCTCGTGCGCCGGAAGCCAAGGAGGCCTTAAGGCGGCTCGGAGCGCCGGATGTGGAGCCGCCTGACCTAGATTCCGACATGGCGACAGATCTGGGGGGCAACCTGGGAGGAGAGCCGTGGTGAGCGAGATCAGGCTGCTTGATTCCGCCGCCATCTCTGCCGCCTGTGCTTTGGTTGCCCAGGACTCGTTGCTGCCTCTGGGCGAGATCAAGGGGATTATGGGGGACCACGAGGTCTGGGTCTACGAGGTAGAGGGTGAGATCGCCGGGCTGGCCGCGACCAAGTTGTTTAGCCGGGACTTAGGTTTGCGCCTATATGTCGGGCCCACGCATCGAGGCAAGGGCGTCGGGCGAGCGCTATTCGAGCACGTCCGGCCTGGCCTCGCCGATTCGGGACGGGACATTGTGACTGCAACCTACCGGAGTGACGCCGGAGAGTCGCGCGGTTTCTTCGCGCGCCGGGGCTTCCGGCCGTGGTTTGACATGGTCTACCTGGCCTACGAGGGCCCGCGCATGGAGGTATCGGTCCCCGCGATCGGGGGTTACCGCGACGAGCACTTCACGGAGTACAGCAATGTGCTTGGCTGTGCCTTTTTGCCCATGCGGCGCCAGCACAACTTCGTGCCGCATGATGTTAGGGAGTTGCACCGGCGGCCAGGTGCCCGGGAGGAGGTGCTGCAAGCTAGCGCCGACACATTCGTCGCCACAGCAAGCGACGGCCGTGTAGTAGCCGTGGCTTCGATCGAGGGCGACTTCATCGACACGGTCGGCGTCTTGCCTGGCTACCAGGGTCAGGGCTTTGGCAGGGCCTTGACGGCGCACTGCGTTAACGTCCTCCAGGAGCGCGGCCACCGCGTCGTGCGGACCTCCGTCCTCGCCGATAATGTGCCGGCAAAGTCGCTGTACCTCGACATGGGTTTTAGGCCGGTGGTGTCTTACGAGGATGCCGCCCTGCGCGTGAGATAGATCAGGGCAACCGCGCCCTTGCCGTGAGCAAGTAGGGCAGGAACACCACCAGACCGACGATCACCGACACTCCGGCCATGACCAGCACCGCAGCTGCAGCGACATCCTTGGCCAGCTTAGCTTGCTGGCTGTAGTCGGCCGTGGCGAGATTGACCACAGCCTCCAAAGCGGTGTTGACCAGCTCCAAGGAGATCACGCCGGCAGCCACAACGATCAGCAGTAGCCACTCCACCCGCGTCACCCGTAAGGCAGCCGCAGCGCCGAGGACGATCACCAACGCCACCAGCTGAATCCGGATGTTGCGCTGCGTCGCGAACGCATACCCAAAGCCATCCGCAGCGTGCCTGAATGACTCGCGCAGTTGAGAACCAACTGTCCGTCCCCGGCGCACTTCCAGCTCCCTCAATCCCGGCAAGCCAGCCGTGGTGCTAGGCCAGCTTGCCTGCCGATGTCCTCCAGCCTAATCTCCCCCAAAGTGATATGCCTCAGATTGACTGCCTGCTATTGCGCCTGGTGGAGAGCCAATGTATCATGGGGGTAACCAGTGGAGACAAGTGGTGCCATGTGGAGGGGACGCCGGGCTCCTCACGGAGCCGCAGTAACCCCTCAGACGGGCGCCTTTGCCGCCACCACCCACACGACTGCGGAGCGTATGCGTCGATGACCGTGACCAGAGCGGACAACGGGTTCCTCGGTGAGTACGAGCATGCTCTTGACGACAAGAGCCGCCTGATCATGCCCAGCAAGTTCCGCGTCGGCATCGGCGATCCTTTTATCCTCACCCGCGGCCTCGATGGTTGTCTCTTTGCCTATCCCTTGGCCACTTGGGAATCTATCGCGGGGCAACTCGATGCCCTGCCATTCACGAGCGCTGCGCCTCGCGGCTTCTCCAGGTTGTTCTTCAGCGGCGCGGTCGAGTGCTCACTGGATCGGCAAGGGCGTTTCCTTGTACCATCCGGCCTGCGGCGTTATGCGGGGCTCGAACGAGACGCTGTGGTGATTGGGGTGTCCAATCGCCTGGAGATTTGGAGCCAGCAACGGTGGCAGGACTTTTGCGCCCAGGCCGAGCCCGAGTACCAGGCGCTGGCCGAGAGCTTGTTTAGGAGCTGAGAGGTAACGTGATGAGCGGCCCGTACGATCTGGAGCCCCCCTCGGCCGCACATCGCCATCTTCCCGTCATGTTGGACGAGGTCATGGCCGCGTTTGAGCCGGTCATGCCCGGCCTCGTGGTCGATTGCACCGTTGGCGCGGGGGGGCACGCCGGGGCCGTTCTCGAGCGGTGGCCCGGCAGCCGGGTGATCGGCATCGACCGCGACCCGGAGGCGCTGACGATTGCCTCGGCCAACCTTGCCGGGTACGGCGGGCGAGTCAGGTTGGTCCACGGCAACTTCCGGGAGTTGGCGGTGCTGCTCGCGGCGGAGGCCGGACCAACCGGCTGTCCCCAGGCAGATGCTCTGCTGATGGACCTTGGCGTATCAAGCATGCACTTCGATCAGGCAACACGGGGCTTCGCGTACACTGCGCCGGAAGCCCCTTTGGACATGAGGATGGATCCGGCCGATGAGGTCACGGCCGCCGGATTGCTCAACCGGTTGGGTCAACAGGAGCTAAGCCGGATCATCCGCGATTACGGTGAGGAGCGCTGGGCGAGCCGGATTGCGCGTTTCGTGGTTGAGGCCAGGGACAGGCAGCCGATCACAACTGCCGGTCAACTGACCGAGATCATCAAGGCAGCGATCCCCGCGGCTGCGAGACGCAAGGGCGGCCACCCAGCGCGACGCACCTTCCAAGCATTACGCATTGCCGTAAACGACGAGCTCGGCGCCCTTCGGGACGGATTGTCCGCCGCGGCGCGGGTCCTGCGGCCCGGCGGGCGCATGGCAGTGATCAGTTTCCACTCCTTGGAGGATCGTCTGGTCAAGGTGGCCTTTCGAGAGCTGGCTCTCGCGGGTGAGTACCAACTGGTTACCCGCAAGCCGCTTGAGCCGCAAGAGGCGGAGGTCCTGGTCAACCCCAGATCTCGCAGCGCCAAGCTGCGCGTGCTATCCCGGGTTCTTGAGCCGACTGGAGGAGAATAGTCATGCTAGCAGCCAGAGAACTGCATGCATACGCCCAGCCCGCTGCTGCCGAGAGACCGCGGCGGCGGCCCGCGAGGCGCCCCCGGGCGGCCGCCAGACGCACGAGCCGCACCGCCTGCGTGTGCCTGGTATTGGCGACGGTGCTCTGTGCCTTCGCGCTGACATACCGCCACAGTGCCCTGGTGCGGCTGGGCTATCAGGCGGACCGGCTGTCGACACAGCTGGCACTGCTCCAACGGCAAAACGGCGAGCGCGAGGTTACCCTGGTAAGCCTGGGGGCGTTGGGCCGCGTGCAGAGATTGGCTGAGAGCCGCCTCGGGATGGTCCGGCCCAAGGGCTCAGTGGTTGTTGCCGGCGGTGCTTTGCCGGTCCACGCAGCCGGCGTGATCGCGGCGGCGCCGCAGGACGGGCTCGAGCCGCCTGCTCTGGCGAGCCTTGCTCCGAGCGGCGACGGAGGCGGGGCTCTAGGACGCCTGTGGCGCATGCTGGTGCGTTTCGCGCGCAACTCCGTTGAGGCGGCGGGGCGCACGATATAGTGGACCAAGCCGGAGGGTAGTCGGTTGCAGATCTCCTACGGGATACTCCAGCGCCGGCGCGCCGGAGTTTTCTTTGCTCTCATCGTCCTCATCTTTGCCGCGCTCACGGGCAGGCTTGCGTTCTTGCAGTTCGTCCGTGGTCCAGAGCTCAGGGAGCGCGCCCTTGAGCTCCGGCTTCGTGACGTGCCGATCGAGGCCAAGCGCGGCACCATCTACGACCGTCAAGGGCGCGAGCTGGCGGTCAGTATCGACGTTGACTCGGTGTATGCAGTACCGGCACAGGTTCGCGACAAGGTCGGCACCGCAAGCCAACTAGCCGCCATCCTCGATCTCGACCGGGACTGGGTGCTCGAGCGCCTCAACCGGCCCGAGGGTTTCGTCTGGATCAAGCGCAAGGTCACCGCCGACCAGGCCACCGCAATCCGCAGTGCCAGGTTGCGCGGCGTGAACATGACGCAGGAGGCCAAGCGGGTCTACCCTAAGGGAACGCTGGCGTGCCACATCCTCGGCTTCGCCGGAATCGACAGTCAAGGCCTTGAGGGGCTGGAGTTCCAGTATGACGCCTACCTGCGCGGGACGCGCGGTTGGATCTCGGTCGAGCATGATGCCCGCGGCCAGGAGATACCCCAAGCGGTGCACAGGTACATCGAGCCTACTCCCGGCCTATCAATGGTGTTGACTATAGATGAAACCATTCAGTACATCGTTGAGCGGGAGTTAGAGCAGGCGGTCACGAGGCACGGCGCTCTTGGCGGGACCATCATTGCCATGGACCCGCGCAACGGCGAGGTCCTGGCCCTAGCCAACTACCCGTTCTATGACCCAAACAACTATCAGGCCTATCCCGTGTCGTCCCGCCGCAACGGAGCGGTGGTGGACACGTTCTCGCCTGGCTCGACGTTCAAGCCGATCACGGCTGCCGCTGCGCTGGAGGATCGCAAGGTCTCTTGGGGCGAGCGCTTCTTCTGCGGGGGCAGCCTGCAGGTGCCTGGACGGCGGGTCAGCTGCCATAAGACAACGGGACACGGCTCGCAGACCCTGACAGAGGTGATCCAGAACTCCTGCAATGTCGGCTTCATGAATATCGCCTTCCGGCTCGGGATCGAGCGGTTTTACGACTACGTGGAGGCGTTCGGGCTGACGGCCAAGACAGGTATCGATCTTCCCGGCGAAGCAAGCGGACTCATTGTGCCGAGGGCCAAGGCCAAGCCGTTGGATCTGGCAGTGATGTCTTTCGGGCAGAGCTTGACGGTCACGCCGCTGCAGTTGCTGACCGCGATTAGCGCCATCGCCAATGGTGGGACGCTGCTACAGCCACACGTGGTGCGCGAGCTGCGCGACGCAGATGGCCGGGTGGTCGAGACGTTCACGTCGACAACCGAGCGCAAGGTCATCGCTACGCAGACGGCCCGGGAGCTCAACCTATCCCTGGAGGCGACGGTGGAGGAGGGCACGGGGCGGCGCGCCTTTCTGCCGGGTTTTGAGTTGGCCGGCAAGACTGGCACCGCCCAGAAGGTAGTCGGGGGGCGGGTCTCGAGCGAGTCGCACATATCATCGTTCATCGGGTTTGGACCGACCAGAGACCCCCAGGTAGCACTCCTGGTGGTGCTTGACGAGCCTACAGGCATGTACTACGGTGGGCAGGTGGCGGCACCGGTGTTTGCCGTGATTATGCAGGACGTTTACCGCTACCTTGGTATCCCGATCTTGACCGACTAGGCGCCCGGAGCGGCCGGCGCCATCTCGGCGGCGCTCTGCGGGATATACTCGTGGCAGAGAGGTGTTGCGGCTTGTTGGTTTCGGAGTTGCTGCGGGTGATTCCCGGCGCTCGCCTTGCCGGCGGGCGCGACACTGCAGATTTTGGCGCCGCGGTATACGACTCACGCCTAGCACGGCCCGGCGCGGCCTTCTTTGCTCTGCCGGGGCTGCGTCACGACGGGCACGACTTTATCCCCCAGGCGGTCGCGAGCGGTGCAAAGGTTATCGTCGGTGAGCATCAGCGGGAGAGCGGCATCGGCAGTGCCCTCGGAGGAGTGCCGGATGTCACCCTGGTCACGGTTCCCAACGCGCGCCATGCTTTGGGCCTGATATCGGCGGCCCTCTACGGTAGCCCCACCTCACGTCTGTATGTGGCTGGGGTTACGGGCACCAAAGGCAAGACCACCACAACCCACCTTGTCCGGGCGATCTTCGAGGAGGACGGCCGGCGGACGGGACTGGTCGGCACCGTGCACAACGTCGTGGGCGGGAGGTCCCTGCCGGTCAAGTACACCACCCCCGAGGCGCCGGAGTTGCAGGAGCTGTTCCGGCGAATGGTTGACGCCGGCGACACGCACACGGTGATGGAGGTCTCGTCACACGCCCTCGCGTTGGAGCGGGTTGCGGGGACGGCGTATAAGGTCGCCGCCCTGACCAATATCGGGCACGACCACCTGGACTTCCATCACACCACAGACGAGTACATCGGGGCCAAGGCGCTGCTGTTCGGCATGCTCGCCGACGACCCCGCGAGCGCCGCAGTGGTCAACGCCGACGATCCGGCGGGCCGGCGGATGCTTGCGGCGACACCTGGTAACGCGCGCCGCCTGACCTACGGGCTCTCGCCTGAGAGCCAGGTACGGGCGCAGGACATCCGGCTCGGTGCGGCTGGCTGCAGCTACCTGGCAGTCACTCCGGCGGGCGCCGCGCAGCTCAAGTTGCAGTTGCCGGGCCGCTTCAACGTGTACAACTCCCTGTGCGCCCTGGCCGTCGGGTTGGCAGCCGGTGTGCCGCTTATGACCTGCCTTTGCGCCTTGTCCAAGGTTCCGGGAGTGCCCGGACGCTTCGAGCGCGTCGTGCAGGGGCAACCGTTTGCCGTGATCGTCGATTACGCCCACACCCCGGAGAGCTTGGCGGGCGTGCTTGAGACGGCCCGGGAGATCACCACAGGTCGCCTCATCGCCGTCTTCGGCTGCGGCGGCGACCGGGATCGGACCAGGCGCCCCACGATGGGCCGGCTGGCAATGGAGCTGGCGGACCGCGTCTACGTGACCTCCGACAACCCGCGCACCGAAGACCCGCAACTGATCGTTGACGAGGTTGCCGCTGGCATATCTTCGGAGCTAACCGGCGGGGCAGGGGGCAAGTCGTGGGTCAGACAGGTGGACCGGGCCGCAGCGATTCATGCGGCCATCACCGAGGCGGGCGAGGGCGATGTGGTGCTCATTGCCGGCAAGGGCCACGAGACGTACCAGATCATCGGCGACCGGACGATTCACTTTGACGACCGCGAAGTGGCCGCTGATGCCCTGGCCAGGCGCGGCTACGGGACCAAGCCATGACGGCTCCTGCCCGCGGCGCGAGCCACCTGCGCACACCGCCCGCCTACACCGCCCAAGCGGCTGCAGACCTGATGGGCGGCACTATCGTGTGGGGAGCGCCAGATGCGGTGTTCGCCGGGGCGGACTATGACAGCCGCGTCATCTCTCCGGGACAGATGTTCTTCGCGACCCGGGGCGAGCGAACGGACGGACACCTGTTCCTGGGAGCGGCAGCAGCAAGGGGCGCGACCTGCTTCGTGGTTGAGGATTGGTCGACTGAGATGGCGGAGAGCCTGGTGGCTGCCATGGCAGCAGCGCCAGCGGCGGTGATTCAGGTCGAGGACACCGTGTTGAGCGTCGGGCGGTTTGCCGCCCACCATCGCTCCCGGTACCAACTGCCGGTGATCGGAGTGACCGGCAGCGTCGGCAAGACGACGGCTAAGGACATGGCGGCGCACATCCTGGCGCCGCGTATCGACTCTCTGGTTTCCGAGGGCAACCTCAACAGCGATGTGAGTATGCCCATCGTCCTGCTCAGGCTCGACGAGCAACACCGCCTGGCGGTCCTTGAGTTCGCTACCCGCGGCCACGGACAGCTGGACTACCTCGTCGGGTTGGCGCGCCCGACGACGGGAGTGATCACGGAGGTTGCTCCGGTGCACGTCGAGACCCTCGGTTCGGTAGCGGGAGTGGCATCAGCCAAGGCAGAGCTGTTGCGCGGCCTGCCGCCCGAAGGCGTGGCCATCTATAACGGCGACTCCGCACCGCTTGCCGCCAATCTGGCGGCTGCCCCGCTCGGCTGCACCGGCATCACTTTTGGTTTTGGGGCGGGCGCGGACGTGTTGATCAGTGAGGCCGTGACCGTCTTCCGCCGGGCCGGCGATGAGCTTAGGGCCAGCTTGAGCTTTAGCGTCCGCTGCAGTCCCGGCCAAGCCGCCGAGCGCTTGGGGCTACCGGCCGCTCGTGTCATGCGCGCCTCGTTGCCGTATCCGGGCCGGCACAACGCACTCAATGCCGTTGCCGCAGCTCTGGCCGCCGCAAGCGTTGGAGTCCCCCTGGCGGACGGGCTTGGCGCCCTCGTGGACTTCAGCCCCAAGAGCGCGATGCGCCTGCACATGTTTGCCCACCACGGCCTGCAGGTGATCGACGACGCCTACAATGCCAACCCCCTATCAATGGCCGCGGCGCTGGATATCCTGGTTGCCGCAGCAGGGCAGGGGCGCAAGGCCGCGGTCCTCGCCGACATGCGCGAGCTGGGTCCGCTCGAGGCAGAGGCGCACCGGCAATTGGGCAGGGAGGTAGCTGCTGCCGGCGTTGGCTTGCTCGTGTGCTACGGTCCGGCAATGGCTCACGTCGCCCGCACCGCGGTCGACGCGGGGATGGAGCCAGGCAGCGTGGTGATGGCAGCCAATCACGCCCAAGCAGCGGAGCAGGCCTTGTCGTGGTTGAGGCCGGGCGATACCGTTCTGATCAAAGGCTCGCGGGGGATGGCCATGGAGCACGTGGTAGAGGCGATCCGCAAAGGATGGCGGCCGCGATGAACGACCTCGAGACACTCTGGCCGTTGCTTGGGCCGGCGCTGGCCGGGCTGGCTGCTGCCGCGCTGCTTGGCCTCCTGGCGATCCCTCTGCTGAGGCGCCTGCGCATCGGCCAGCAGGTTCGCGACGACGGCCCCCAGACCCACCTCAAGAAGATGGGCGTCCCTACCATGGGCGGGCTTTTCTTTGCCGTCCCCGGATTGCTGCTTGCTATGGCGTGGACCCGCGGGGACACCCTGGTGGCCGGTCTGACGCTGTTTGGGCTGGTCTTCGCTGCGGTTGGCTTTGCAGATGACTATCTCAAGGTCGTCAAGCGACGGCCCCTCGGGCTGCGCGCCCGGCACAAACTGGCGGTGCAGATCCCTGCTGCCGCCCTGCTCGGTTACTGGGCTGCCTACCGGCTTGGCTTGGGCACGGCTCTGGCTATTCCGTTCGGGCTGGGCTCGCTCGACCTCGGCCCGCTTTACGTCCCGTTTGTCGTGGTCTTCGCGATCTGGTTCGGCAACGCGGTCAACATCACCGACGGCGCCGATGGACTCCTGGCCGGGTCCATGGTGCCTTCGTTGCTGGCGTACGGTCTGGTGTCGCTAGCGGTGGGCGCCATGGGTTTGGTCACAGTGAGTATGGCCCTCTTGGGGACTTGCTTGGGTTTCCTGCTCCACAACCGTTACCCGGCGCGGGTGATCATGGGCGACGTGGGTTCGCTGGCCCTCGGCGGCGCGATCACGGCCCTGGCCGTGCTGACCAAGACGGAGCTGCTGCTGGCCCTGATTGGACTGCTGTATGCAGTTGAGGCCCTTAGCGTGGTCCTGCAGGTGATCTCTTTTCGCAGCACGGGCCGGCGGATCTTCCGCATGAGCCCGTTACACCATCATTTCGAGCTGCTAGGTTGGGCGGAAACCCGCGTCGTCCACATGTTCTGGCTCTTCTCGGCCATTGCGGGGCTCGTCGGTCTACTCGGACTGAGGGGGATGGGCCGGTGAGCAGGACAGGGGGCGCCAAGCGCACCACCGCAGGTAAGACCAGGACTCCCCGGGATACGGCACGGCGGACACCGTCGCGCGCGCTGCCCGCAGCGCCTCGACCGCGGGCAGCGCGGCAGTCACCCCGGCCCGCGCCCGCCAACAGCGGCAGGCGCCTAGAGGCCGTGCGGCCCGGACAGCGTGAGCGCGTACGCCGGCCGCGCAAGGCCAACCCTCCCGACTTCGGGATCATGATCAGTGTGATGTCCCTGGTCGGCGTGGGCTTGGTGATGATCTTCTCCGCCAGCACGACCAAGACGTTTGTCAACATTGGGGACCCGTACTACTACCTCAAACGGCAGGCGCTATGGTCAGTTCTCGGTGTAGCGGGGATGCTCGTGGCGGCCAACTTTGATTACTGGCGGCTGCGGCCGATGGCCAAGTTTATCCTGGGGGTCTCGATCTTCTTGCTGCTTGTCGTGCTCATCCCGGGCGTGGGGCAGGGACCGTCGGGCACAAAGCGCTGGATCGACTTCGGCTTCACGCGGTTTCAGCCTTCTGAGCTGCAGAAGCTGGCGTTGTGCATCTTCCTTGCCTATCTGTTGAGTCAGCCTGGGCGATCACGTTCCTTCCGCTTCGGGATCGTACCGGTAGTGGCGCTGGCCGGCGTGGTGTTTGGGCTCATTCTGCTACAACCAGACCTTGGCACAGCCGTGGCGTGCGGGTTGACCATCGCCGCGGTGCTCTTCGTCGCTGGAGCCAACCTCTGGCACTTGGCCGGCTTGGCGATCGCCTCGGTGCCGGTGATGTACTTCGCCATCTTTTCGGCAGAGTACAGGAGACAACGTTTTCTGGCCTTCCTTAACCCCTGGGCCGACCCGCTCGACACGGGGTTTCACATCATCCAGTCGCTGTATGCCCTCGGCTCCGGAGGGCTGTTTGGCTTGGGACTGGGTGAGGGACGGCAGAAGTTCTTTTACCTGCCCGAACAGCACACAGACTTCATCTTCGCCGTGATCGGCGAGGAGCTTGGCTTCATCGGCACGGCCGCCGTCGTGGCATTGTTCGCCTTCCTGGCCTGGCGTGGATACCGGATCGCGGTCCGGGCGCCGGACGCCTTCGGCTGCCTGCTCGCGGCAGGGATCACGAGCATGATCGTTCTGCAGGCTGCCGTCAACGTCGGTGTTGTCACCGCATCGATCCCGGTAACAGGTATCCCGTTGCCCTTCGTGAGCTTCGGAGGTTCCTCACTGCTCTTTAGCATGACGGGAGTGGGCATCCTCCTCAACATCTCCCGGCACCAGGCGGCGTAGGGCGTGCCTGACGTGACAGAGCAGAGTGGGGGCGGGACGCCGAGGGCGGACAGGCTCAAGCGGATCGTGCTGTCCGGCGGCGGCACAGCCGGACACGTCATGCCAGCGCTATCCGTGGCCCAAGCCCTGCTGGCCCTCGAGCCGGGCGTTGAGTTGCTGTACATCGGCACTGCGGGCGGCCTGGAGGCCGACCTAGTGCCGCGGGCGGGTATTCCGTTTGCATCCATCGACGTCAGTCCTCTTTCCGGGCGTAGCGGCGCACGGGCCCTCGCTACGGGCTGGCGCGCGGCTCTGGCCGTCCGAAGCGCAGCGCGCATCATCCGCGAGTTTGGGCCGCACGCGGCCCTGGGCACCGGCGGCTACGTGGCGGGTCCGGCGATCGCTGCAGCCTGGACCACCGGCGTCCCTGCCGCCATCCACGAACAGAACCTTCGCCCTGGGATCACCAACCGGTGGCTGGCACGGCTCGCGCGCGAGATATACGTGTCGTTCGCCGCGAGCGCCGCGCACTTTCCCGGGGGCGGGCACAAGGCCGTATTTACCGGTTACCCTGTGCGGCAGGCCATCATCGATGCCGAGCGTGGGCCTGCAGCGGCCAGCCTGGGGCTCGCCCCCGACCGGCCGACCCTGCTGATCACCAGCGGCAGCCTCGGGGCCCGCCGCATAAACGACGCCGTGTGCACGGGGCTGCCCATGCTGGCTGGAAGGGTGCCCGGACTGCAGGTGGTGGTTTCCACCGGAGCAGATTACTTTGCCGGCGTGCGCTCCGCATTGTCGTCGGCAGGCCTGCTAAGGCCGGATGCAGCCCCTAAGGTGCTGGTCTTCCCGTTTATCCACCAGATGGAGCAGGCTTACGCCGCTGCCGACCTCGTCCTGTGCCGTGCCGGCGGCAGCATACATGAGGTGCTGGCCAGGGGGCTGCCGGCTATCCTGGTGCCGTCGCCCAACGTCGCCTATGATCAGCAGACCCAGAACTCACGGATGCTCGCGGCGGCGGGCGCGGCCGAGGTGATCGACGACGCCGGGCTCAACGGCGTGACGCTGGCTGAGTCGGTAGCACGTCTGTTCACCCAAACCGGCAAGCTTAGTAGCATGCGCTCGGCCGCGGCCGGCGCCGGACGCCCCCATGCCGCGCGCGATATCGCCGCGCGGCTGCTCAGTCTGTCCTAGCCCTGGGGCTTCGCGGCGCCCACCTCCCCTGGCCACTCCCCTCACTGCAAGTCCTCCGTAACCCGTTATCGAGCCCCGGCGTATGATGATGCGACTCGGAAGCCATGGAGGTCCGTCCATTGCCGGAGCAGATGATTATCCACGGCGGCAGAGCCTTGCGGGGCACGGTAAGGGCCAGTGCCGCTAAGAACGCCGTGTTGCCGATGATGGCAGCCGCAATCCTAGCCGAGGACGAGTCCGTCCTGCGCAACATACCTAATCTCAGGGATGTCGCGGTCATGTCCGACATCCTGCGCTCACTTGGCGCCCAAGTTGATTCCACGCTGGGCGAGCACGGCCTGACCTTGCGGATCAATCCCCGCGGCCTGGACCGCCACGAGGTGCCGGACGTGCTCATGGGTGAGCTGCGCTCATCCATCTTTCTGATGGGCGCGCTCTTGGGGCGCATCGGCCGTGTCAGGCTGGCCTATCCGGGGGGCTGCCCGATCGGCCCCCGGCCCATTGACCTGCACCTTCTCGGCCTGCGTTTTCTCGGTGCCCACATTGAGGAGCGGCATGGCCGCATCGAGGCCCATGCCTCACGCCTTGTCGGGGCGGATATCCAGCTTGATCTGCCTTCGGTCGGCGCGACCGAGAACATCATGATGGCCGCGGTCATGGCCGAAGGCACCACGGTGATCCGCAACCCCGCCAAGGAGCCGGAAATCGTTGACCTTGAGAGATTGCTCAACGCCATGGGAGCATCGGTGCGCGGGGCCGGCATGGATGCGATCGTCATCGAGGGCCCGGCCAAGCTCCGCGGTACAGAGTACGAGCCGATTCCCGACCGCATCGAGGCCGGCACACTGGTGCTTGCGGGAGCCATCTCCGGTGGAGATGTCACGGTCCAATCGGTCATCCCGGAGCACTTACGTCCCCTGCTCGCCAAGTTGCGGGAGTCCGGGCTGGAGATCACCGCAGGAGACCACTGGGTCCGCGTGCGAGCCGCGGGCAGGCCGGTCGGCTTTGACTGCCGAACCTTGCCCTATCCGGGGTTTCCAACCGACTTGCAGCCTCCGCTAATGGCCCTAGCAGCTATCGCTGACGGTACCAGCGTGATCACGGAGACGATTTACGAGCGCAGGTTCAGTCATGCCGAGGAACTACGGCGCATGGGGGCCAATATCCGGGTGGAGGGCCGCTCGGCAATCATAAAGGGCGTCGCCGGTCTCAGCGGCGCGATGGTCCGGGCCCACGATCTGAGAGCGGGAGCGGCACTGGTCTTGGCTGGTCTAGCGGCCGAGGGCGCCACAACGGTTGGAGACGTCGGACACATTGACAGGGGATACGATTGCCTCGAACAAAAACTCACTCAACTCGGAGCCGAGGTAAGCCGCCAGAGGACATAGCCCGGACCGCCAGACCACCAAGGTCGGGAGGCGTGTCTTTGGCCGGCCTGCCGCCTCGGCCCCCAACGCAGCGCCAGCTTGAGCGCCGGCTGCGGAGATCTCGCCGGCGACTGCTCACGGTAGCAGTGGCGGCTGCGCTGCTGGTGTGCCTGTCGCTGCTTGCGGCGCTTCGTTCGCCATATCTGGCCTTGCAGACGATCACGGTGCGCGGCAACAGCCTCGTCAGCCGCGATGAGATCGTGGCGGCAGCCGGTCTCACCACCGGCACCAGCATGCTCCGGGTGCGTCCGCGGGCTGCGGAGGACCTCGTAGCCGCGGCGCTGCCGCGCGTAGCCGCGGCTGAGGTCAGGCTGGTGTGGCCGCACGGTGTCTGCGTCACGGTCAGCGAGCGGACAAGCCTGCTCGGGGTGCTCTGCGGCGACGGTTGGCTGGAGGTCGCGGCTGACGGGGTGGTCGTGGCACTCCACGATGCCTCCCAGCCAGATGCCGCATCATGCGGCTTGTTCCTGCTTGCCGGGTTGGATCCAGCTCAGTTGGCGGTCGGCAGGAGCGTACCTGGGTCGGGTAGCGGCACAATGATCGGCGCGCTCTCTGCGGTCGTAGCGATGGGTGAGGCGGTCGCGTCCGCCGAGTTGAGCAAAAATCACCTCAACATCGCCCTTGGTGACGGGACATTGCTGATGTTAGGGCCTCTGGGCGGGGATATTCTTACCCGGACGGGGTCGGCCCTATCAGTCCTGGCGGAGTTGCGGAGGGCCGGCAAGAGAGTGGCCTACATAGACGCCAGGCTGTCAGGCCAACCTGTTATCAGACTTAGGTAGGCGACGGCGGCGCTCCCGCGCGCCCGTCGCGCGGGGGAGGCCCGACCTTGGCACGATCCCGGTGGGAGCGGCCCGCCCTAGCAAGCGTGGCAATGCTCCTTGGCCTGATGTTGACGCTGGGCTTTCGCCTGCAGACGCGGTACGGTCCCACGCTGCCCAACCAGCGTTGGGAGCAGTTGGCCGTTTTGCTGGCGCAGTCGGAGCGCGAGCGCGACTCCCTCCGTGAGGAGATTGCCGAGTTGCGCGCCGGAGCTGGAGCAGATCCTCCTGGGGTGCAGGGCATTACGCCCGAGCAACTCCGGCAGATCCAGCTCTTTGCCGGGCTCAAGGCAGGAACGGGTCCCGGCATCCGGGTGCACCTGGACGATAACCCCCGGCCCGGCGGCAGTGGAGATAACCCCAACCTCTTCCTGCTGCATGATGACGACATCGTGCGGGTGGTAAACGAGCTGGCCGCTGCAGGGGCCGAGGCCATTGCCATCAACGAGCAGCGTATGGTGGCAATGACCGAGATCCGCTGCGCCGGGCCTGTGATCTCCATCAACAACACGCGGGTAGCACCGCCGATTGCGATCGTGGCCATCGGCGACCCCGCGACCCTTGAGTCGGCACTGCGGATGCGCGGCGGAGTGCTGGAGATCCTCTCTGCCATTGGGATCCAGGTCCGCATCGAGCGCGGCGAGGACCTGACTGTGCCTGCGTTCACCGGGACGATCACCACCCGCTACCTGAGGAGCGGACAATGATCGCCCTCTGGCTGGTCCTCGGCCTGGTTCTGGGCCTGGTCGCCGGGTGGGTGGTGCCAGGCGGCTTGCCGCTCGCTCTGGCGCGGTATCACTCGGTAGCACTGCTTGCGGCCTTGGACTCGGTGTTTGGCGGACTGGTGGCCAGCCGGCGAGGTCACTTCCATGCGGGCGTCTTTGTGACAGGTTTCGTGGGCAATGCCATCCTTGCGGCGGCTCTGACGTACATCGGCGACCGCACGGGGGTTGAGCTATATCTTGCTGCGGTATTTGCGCTCGGCACGCGCATCTTTCTCAACCTCGGCGCTCTGCGCCGGCAGTTGTTTGGGTTTGAGGACCCAGTGCGCGGCGCGCCTTCCGGGCCCTGGCCTGATCCACCCGGCTCCTCATCTCCTTGCCCGGCATCTCCCAGCAGCGAATAAAGCCGCTGATATGGGAGGGGTTTGCCCCCTGCTGGAGCGAATAAGGCCCGAGCCCTGCTTGTCTCGGGACGCGGCCCGGACACGGGCCTCGCCAAAGGAGGACATCCCAATGCTGGAGCTTGACCTGGAAATGGAGCAGTTCGCATCACTAAAGGTTGTCGGGGTCGGCGGCGGCGGCTCCAATGCGGTCAACCGGATGATTGCGGCCGGCCTGCGCGGAGTCGACTTCATCGCCATGAACACGGATGCTCAGGCCCTGGCCCAGAGCAATGCCACCACCAAGATCCAGCTTGGAGAGAGGTTGACCAAAGGCCTCGGTGCGGGGGGCAACCCTGAGGTCGGCCTCAAGGCGGCTGAGGAGAGCCGGGACCGCATCGCAGAGGCGCTGCGAGGCGCGGACATGGTCTTCGTTACGGCAGGCATGGGCGGCGGCACTGGTACCGGGGCCGCGCCTGTAGTAGCCGAGTGCGCCAAGGAGACCGGCGCCCTAACCGTCGGAGTGGTCACCAAGCCGTTCACGTTTGAGGGCCGCCGGCGCGGCACCCAGGGCGACCGGGGCCTTGCTGAGCTGCGAGCCAAGGTTGACACGCTGATCACCATTCCCAATGACCGCCTGCTGGCGGTTGTGGACAAGAAGACGCCGATCCTTGAGGCGTTCCGTGTCGCGGACGATGTTCTCCGCCAGGGCGTACAGGGGATCTCGGACCTGATTGCCGTGCCAGGGCTGATCAATCTCGACTTTGCCGATGTCAAAGCGGTCATGCTCGATACGGGCACGGCTTTGATGGGCATCGGCATCGGTACCGGCGACAACCGCTGCGTGGACGCCGCCAAGGGCGCGATCGCCAGCCCGTTGCTGGAGACAACCATCGAGGGCGCCAAAGGGGTGCTGCTCAACATCACCGGCGGGGCCGACATGGGCCTGTTCGAGGTGACCGACGCTGCGGCCATTGTGGCCGAGGCGTGCGACGATGACGCTAACATCATCTTCGGCGCGGTTATCGATGAGACCATGAAGGATCAGATCCGCGTGACGGTGATCGCCACCGGTTTCCGGTCCGGCCAGCCGCGTTCGCCCCTCGACGATTTCGACATCAAACCTTACACCACGGACGGTCTGGACATTCCGCGCTTCCTGCGGCGCGAGCCTGAGCCGCCACGCCGCGGCTGAGCATTACCGCAGGCCTACGGGCGGCATGAGCCGCCTTTGCCCACCGCTAGAGCCAATATCCGACCCGCCTCGATAGTCGAGGCGGGTCGGAGTGCGACATCCCCCTCCTGCCGATCTTCGACACGCTCCGCCTGTTGCCAGGGCTAGTATGAGTCTGCCGGCCCTCCCGGTCTTACACGCCGGGGCGGCGCATACAACTGTGCTACGGGGTCTTGCCCTGCCACTGCCATGATCATTTACCTAGAAACCATACTTGGTCTCAACTTCGGCATCGATCTGGCGCTGCTCTGGATGAGCGGCCGCTGCCTTGGCCTGCGTTCCCCGGCCTGGCGCCTGGCACTGGGCGCTCTGTCTGGCGCGCTGTATGCCCTGGCAGTAATGGTCTGGCCGTCACGGCTGATTGCATCCCTAGCGGCCAAGGTTGGGGTGGCTGCGTTGATGCTGCTGGTGTGCTATGGGCCGCAGCCCCGGCGGGTCTGGGCGCGGCTTGCCGGGGTATTCGGGCTCGCGACGGCGACAACTGCGGGCCTCACCCTGGCGGCGGCGGCGGGTGCGGCCGGAGCCCCGACGGCTGCCGCGGCAGGGGGCATGCTCATCCTCGGCCCGGCGGCGACGCGGCTGGTGCCTCTCGGTCTATTGCTGTCAGGGATGGTCGTCTGGATCGCCGCGCGCGCAATGGGAGTGGCCGCCCGGCAGCGGTCCTGGTGTGTGCGGGCTGAGGTTGTGGTACGCGGCCAAACTGTGAGCTTCCGGGCACTTGTCGACACCGGCAACGAGTTGCGCGAGCCTTTGAGCGGGGCTCCCGTGCTCATCGCCGAGATGGATGTGTTGGCCCCTCTCGTCCCCCCCGGGTGGCGCTCGCTGCTGATCCACGGCCCCACGGAGTTTGGCCGGCCTGAGACCGCTGTGCCTCGTGGCGGGGATCACCAGGCGCAGCACGGGCCGGCTGAGGCTGAGGCTGGGGCCGAGGCCGTTGAGTCCTGGTGGGCATCGCGCATCCGGTTGGTGCCCTACCGTGCCGTCGGTAGCGACCGGGGGATGCTCGTCGGGTTCCGCCCGGATCGCCTACTGGTGACCGGATCCTCGGGACAAAGACAGGAGTACCGGGAGGTGATCGTGGCGGCCTATCCACACCGGCTGACCCCTGAGGGGGTCTATCATGGCATCCTACCCGCAAGCATGGTGGCATAGGGGCGCGTTGCGTCCAGCTACCGGGCCGGACCGGGTGACTCTGAGGAGGGCGACTCTAGATTGCACTTACGCCTCAAGCTCTGGTGGAGGCTCAACCTCTACCGATTGGCCGACGCTCTCGGCCTGTCCATCGCCGAAGCGCTGCTGTACGTCGGCAGCAGCGAGGCGCTGCCTCCGCCGCTGACCCATGACGAGGAGACGTACCTACTCGCGAGGCTGCAAGCGGGAGACCGGGCCGTCCGCGGGCTCCTCATTGAGCACAACTTGCGGCTGGTGGTCTACATCGCCCGCAAGTTTGAGAACACCGGCATTGCGATCGAGGACTTGGTCAGTATCGGCACCATCGGCCTGATTAAGGCAGTCAACACCTTTGACCCCCAAAAACGTATCAAGCTAGCCACGTACGCCTCCAAGTGCATCGAGAACGAGATCCTGATGTATCTGAGACGCAATCAAAAAACCCGCCTTGAGGTATCCTTTGATGAGCCGCTCAACGTGGATTGGGATGGCAATGAGCTATTGCTCTCTGACGTATTCGGCACTGACTCGAACGTTACTTACCGGGCTCTGGAGGAGGAGGTCGACCGCGTCCTGCTGCACAATGCGCTGGGCAGGCTTAACACCAAGGAACGGCGTATCGTCGAGCTCCGTTACGGGCTGCTCGACGGCAATCAGCGCACGCAAAAGGAGGTGGCGGACTCCCTCGGCATCTCACAATCCTACATTTCACGCCTGGAGAAGCGCATTTTTCAGCGCCTGAGACAGGAGATCCGGCGATACCAATAGCCTATCTAGCAGCATAAGCCCATCCGCGCGGGCCAATACTAGGGTCTAGACCACCAGCCCACTGGTAGCAGCCCACCAAGCGGAGGGAGCCGGCTCCTTTGATGATGAACAAAGTCGAGATCTGTGGGGTCAACACATCCAAACTGCCGGTCCTAACCAACGTTAAGATGCGTGAGTTATTCACCGCGATGCGTTCGGGCGACCGCAGGGCACGCAATCAACTGATCAACGGCAACCTCCGCCTTGTGCTGAGTGTGATCCAAAGGTTCAACAACCGGGGCGAGTACGTCGACGACCTTTTTCAGGTCGGCTGCATCGGGCTGATCAAGGCCATCGACAACTTTGATCTGGCCCACAACGTTAAGTTCTCCACATACGCCGTCCCAATGATCGTGGGCGAGATCCGGCGGTACCTGCGCGACAACAACCCCATCCGAGTCAGCCGCTCGCTGCGCGATGTAGCCTATAAGGCCCTGCAAGTTCGCGACACGCTGGTCAACAAGCATTCGCGCGAGCCTTCGGTCACCGAGATCGCCACCGAGCTCAAGATGGCGGTGCCGGACGTCGTCTACGCTCTTGACGCGATTCAGGAGCCGATCTCGCTGTTCGATCCCATCTACCACGAGGGCGGCGATCCCATCTTCGTCATGGATCAGGTCAAGGATGATAAGGCTGAGGACTCGACATGGCTTGAAGGCATTGCCATTCGCGAGGCCATGTCCAAACTCTCCCCCCGAGAGCAAGTCATCGTGCGCATGCGCTTCTTTCGTGGCAAGACCCAGATGGAGGTTGCCGACGAAATCGGCATAAGTCAGGCGCAGGTGTCAAGGCTAGAGAAGGCGGCTCTCTCCCACATGAAAAGACATATGTGAGCCGCAAAGAGGGGGATCAGCCTGCGTAGTCCGATGCCTCGTTGGCCCATGTATGCGATTGCCGCCGCGACCCTGGTCGTTGTGTTTACTTCGGCGGCGTGCCACATGATCGGCGCACCGTATCCCACCGCAGCCCTCCAAGGCCCCGGCGCATGTCCGCTCGCGCCCGAGTTCGTCAGGCTGCAGGTCGTTGCCAACTCCGACAGCGAGCGTGACCAGTCAGTCAAAGCCGATGTGAGCGCGGCCGTCCGAGAAGTGCTGACCAGCGGTGCACGGCAGCTGACGGATGCTGATTCGGCCATGGCTCTGGTCAGTGAGTCGCTTGGCTTAATCGAGGGACGCGCGGCGCAGGTGCTGGTCCAGTCAGGATGCGGTTACTCGGCAGAGGTGAGCGTTGGCACGCTCGATTTCCCGGCCAAGAGCTATGCCGGCAGAGTCGTCCCTCCTGGGGCCTATCCCGCTCTGCGCGTCACGCTCGGTGACGGTAGAGGCGCCAACTGGTGGTGCGTGCTCTTCCCGCCGCTGTGCTTCATTGACGCCGGCAGCGGCCTGGCGGGCTGGCAGGGGACACCAGCCGATACGGTACCGCTACTCAAGCTTGAGGATCTTAGTCCGGAAGTTTTGGCCGCACTTCTAGAGGTGCAAGGCAACGCCGCGGCTCCAGTTGGCGGTGATGGGCGCGCGGTGGTGGTGCGCAGCTGGCTCTGGGATCAGCTCAGGAGCATTGACTGGCGAGCGTGGTTGAGCGGGGCTACCAGCGGATACTGGCCTGGGTCTGGTGCGCCTGAGGCAGGCTTGCCCGGTGCGGCAGGGCAGCCCAACTCCCGATAGCCGGCAGTCCTACTCCCGATCTCTAGAGCACATGCTTAGGTAGCTGGGCAGACTTACCAGCCCAGGTCCCCAGATCCTCCGTCCCCGTCGCCGCTAATGCCTGACATCGCCCAGATCAATCGAGCCCGGGTGAGCTCTACCTGCAGGTCCTCAAGCGACTCGTACATCATCGCCATGATCGTGTTGAGGCGGTTGCGCTTGCCGGCCTTGGCCAGAGTGTCATCGATGTGACGCTGTAGGGCCCGCATCGCCTCACGGCGCTCGGGTGGGCCGGACTCGATGAGCGCCTCCCGCTCTTCGATGAGCTGCTTGATAAGCGTGAAATCGATCGTGTTGGTCATGGTGGGCGGCACCTCCACTTCGAGCGTACTTGGCTCCCAGGCCCGTCAATACCCCCCAAAGTGCTATCTTGTCTGGTCCGTGGTGGTTAGAATGGTGCCATGCTGGAGCCATAGACCCGGTTAGGAGGCAGGACATGTCTCAAGATTCCAGAGAACAGGCGCCGGCTGTCCAGTATACCGGCGACCGCAGCACCGTAGCAGCCCAACGCGACCAGATCGCGGCGATGCTTTGTGACTTCAGACCATCGGCCGAGCATCGTTGGGCGACGCACGAGGAGGCTTTGGCGGAGGTCGATGAGTCCTTACAGGACGACAGGCCGAGGGCGAGCATCGTGGCCATCGCTGGCGGCCGGGCGGTCGGTTGGGTGGCAGGCTATCGTACCTACGACCACGCTTTTGAGCTACACCCCCTGGTGGTCGATCACGCCTGGCAGGGGCGAGGTGTGGGCCGCCGCCTGGTGGCGTTGTTTGAGGACCACGCTGCCGCAGCTGGTGCGTTAACCGTGTACCTGGGCAGCGACGACACGTCCGGGCGTACTAGCCTTGGCGGCGAAGGGTTGTTCGGAGCAGTGCTCGCGAGAGCGGGCCGGATCCGGGACGTCGGCGGACACCCGCTGGGTTTCTACGTTAGGTGCGGCTATGAGGTTGTCGGGGTGCTGCCGGATGTCAACGGCCTGGGCAAGCCCGATATCTGGCTGGCCAAGCCGGTGGGGCGCGGGTAGCTAGGAGGTTTGTCCGGTGCCGGGCCTGGCCCGGCGTGGCTCCGCACCGGCGACATCTCTCCGGCAGAGAAGGACCGAAACGCCAACCGGCACATATAATCAAGCAACGCCGGTCGCGGGGGGACGGATCGTGGTGCGCACATCAGAGCTAAGGACCCGAGAGGTCGTCAACATCATCGACGGCAAGCGCCTTGGCGCGATCAATGACGTGGAGATCGATCTGGCCTCGGGCAGGATCGTGTCTTTGATTGTGCCTGGTGAGGGACGTCTGTTTGGGATCTTTGGCCGTGATGAGGAGTACGTCATCCCGTGGGACCGCATCCGTAAAATCGGCGCCGACGTAATCTTGGTTGAGGTCAAGGCCTTCACCGATCTGGAAGAGCAGGTGGACCGGTAAGGCCTGCCTGCTGAGCCGCCGGCCCGGCGATCTGGAACCCATCCATTCACCACCACCGCTGCACACTCCTGCCTGGACACGCTATAGGTAGCGCAGTATAATCGTCGCTGAGCCTATATTTAGGGGGTGCGTGTTGTGCGTTGCCCGCACTGCGGCGAGGGCGACACTCGCGTCCTGGAGTCCCGTGCAGCGGAGGATAACACCGTCGTCCGCCGGCGCCGCGAATGCGCCCTTTGCCTACGCAGGTTTACCACGTATGAGCGTGTCGACGAGCCTCCTTTGGTCGTGGTCAAGCGGGACGGCCGGCGGGAGGCGTTTGATCGCCGCAAGATCCTGATCGGTCTGATCAAATCATGCGAGAAGCGGCCCGTCAGCACCGAGGCCCTGGAGGCGCTGGCCGACGAGGTTGAGCGTGAGCTGCGGGAGACCGTTGACCGTGAGGTCGCTTCCACGACCATCGGTGAGCTCGTGATGCGGCACCTTCACCAGCTGGATGAGGTCGCGTACGTTCGCTTTGCGTCCGTGTATCGCCAGTTCACTGATGTCCAGCACTTCCAATCCGAGCTGGAAAGGCTGTTACGTGCGAGAAGCCAAGACCGTGCCGACGATTCGTCACGGCGACCTGGAGGGAGCCATCGTGAGGATTTCTGATAACGCCCGCACGGTACTGGAGCGCCGGTACCTGCGCCGCGAAGGTGATAAGGTCACCGAGACCCCCGAGGGGATGCTGCGCCGCGTGGCGGACAACATCGCCGCAGTCGAGGGCCGGCATTACGGGGCCCAAGAGGCGGAGGTTCAGGCCTGGAGCGAGCGCTTTTACGCGATGATGGATAACTTGGACTTCCTGCCCAACTCCCCGACGCTGATGAACGCAGGCCGTGAGCTGCAACAGCTGGCGGCGTGCTTTGTCCTTCCGGTGGGCGACTCGATGGACAGTATCTTCGACTCCCTCAAACATGCCGCGCTAATTCACAAGAGCGGCGGCGGCACCGGCTTTTCCTTCTCGCAGCTGCGCCCCAAGAACGATCAGGTGCGCTCGACCGGTGGCGTGGCTTCCGGCCCCGTGTCCTTCCTCAAGGTATTCAACGCGGCCACCGAAGCGGTCAAGCAAGGTGGCACCCGTCGTGGCGCCAACATGGGCATCCTGCGGGTCGACCATCCCGACATTCTGGAGTTCATCTCCTGCAAGCTGCACAACCAAGACATTACCAACTTCAATATCTCGGTCGGTCTGACCGAGTCCTTCATGGATGCCGTCCGTGAGGATCGCCAGTACCCATTGCGCAACCCGCGAGACGGCACGACGACGGGGCATATGCCGGCCAAGCAGGTATTTGAGTTGATCGTTGACAGCGCTTGGCGCAACGGTGAGCCGGGCATCATCTTTCTTGATCGCCTCAACCGGGACAACCCCACCCCCAGCCTGGGCGAGATCGAGAGCACCAACCCCTGCGGGGAGCAGCCGTTGCTTCCGTATGAGGCCTGCAACCTCGGTTCGGTCAACCTGGCCCGCATGGTTCGCCAAGGGCCGGCCGGGCCGGAGATCGACTGGGACAAGCTTGACGCCGTCACGGACCTCGGCGTGCGTTTTCTCGACAACGTCATTGACGCGTGCGTCTACCCGCTGGAGAAGATCACCGAGATGGTGCAGGGCAACCGCAAAATCGGCCTCGGGGTGATGGGATTCGCCGACCTGCTGATCCAGCTGGGTATCGCGTATGACTCAGAGCAGGCAGTACAAACCGCCCGGGCCCTCATGCGCCGCCTCCGGGACCGGGCCCGCCAGGCGTCGGAGCAGTTGGCGACCGAACGCGGAGCTTTCCCTAACTTCGCTAAGAGCATATTCGCGGGCGGACAATCTGTCCGCAACGCCACAACGACGACCATCGCCCCAACCGGCACGATCAGCCTGATCGCCGGCGCCTCCAGCGGGATCGAGCCGCTGTTTGCGGTCTCGTACGTGCGAAACGTGATGGACGGCACCAGGCTGGTGGAGACCCATCCGCTGTTTCAGCAGGTTTCAGCCGAGCGCGGTCTGCTCTCGCCGCAGCTGGTTGAGGCGATTGCTACGTGTGGCTCGGTCGCCCACATGGACGAGATCCCGCCCGACCTGCGGCGGCTGTTCGTCACTGCCCACGATATCGCTCCCGAGTGGCACATCCGGATCCAAGCCGCTTTCCAGGAGTACACCGATAACGCCGTATCTAAGACGGTCAACTTCTCCCACGATGCGGCTCCCGCTGATGTAGCGAAGGTCTACTGGCTCGCCTTCGAGCTGGGCTGCAAGGGCGTAACTATCTACCGCGATGGCAGCCGTGACGAGCAGGTGCTGCAGGTGCAGAGGACCCAGTCGACGTCCCCCGGTGGCGACCGCGACGCCTCTGGAGGAGGGTCGGCTGGCGCCGGGCAGGGTGCGGGTGTGGGTGAGCGCGCTTCCGCTACCGGTGGCTTGCCGGAGGAGTCTCCAGTGGCGGCCGTGGCGGCTGCGCTGTCCGAGGTTTCCGCCGCCAGAGCGCAGACCGCGGCAACCCTCGCCCAAGCGGCCCATCGCCGCCAAGCGCCACCGCAGGCGGGCGGCGGCATCTACCCACGCCCTCGCCTCGAGGAGAGCGAGACCAGCGGGATCACCAAGAAGTTCCGGATCGGCGCCTGCGGCAAGCTCTTCGTCACGGTTAACGCTGATGACGAGGGGATATGCGAGGTGTTCACGAACACCGGGGAGGAAGGCTGCCCATCGCTGTCGGCCGCGCTGAGCCGGGTGATCAGCATCGCCCTGCGCTCAGGCATTGCGACTCAAGCGATCATGGACCAGCTCAAGGGGATACGGTGTATCGGCTGCATCATCGACAGCGAGACCAAGGTCCTATCGTGCCCGGACGCCATCGGCAAGGCCATCGAGAAGTTCGTCAACGGGCACAATCGCTTTGACCTCAACGTCGTCGGGGGCCCGCGGACGGTCATGAGCTGTCCGGAGGCGGGCTGCGGTGGGTTGATGGTGCCCGATAGCGGCTGCTACACATGCACCTTGTGTGGCTACAGCAAGTGCGGCTAATCCAGGGAGGTGCGCTCGATGTCAACCTTGCCGTTGGCCGGCCGCATAGACGAGATCCGAGCGGAGTTTCCCGCCGTCGCCCGCGGCGGCTACTACAACACCGGCACGATCGCCCCACTACCGCGGAGGGTGCTTGATGCTCACCAGGAGCGCGAGCGGCGCTACCACTATGGGGGCCCACTAGACAAGGCTTACTCCGGTGAGCTGCGTGGTCTATCCGCCGCCGTCCGGGGCAAGGTCGCGAGCCTATTGGGCGCCGACGCCGGTCGAGTCGCCCTGGCGGAGAACACCACGGCCGGCGTCAACGCTGCCCTGCTTAGCCAGACCTGGGAGGCCGGAGACGAGATCATCACCAGCGCTGCGGAGCATCCAGCGGTCGAGCTGCCGCTGGCCTATCTGCACCGCCGCTATGGCGTGACGATTCGCGTCGTCCCGGTTCGCGGCGGGGTCCTCGAGCTCGAGAGGCTTGCCGAGGCTTCCGGTCCCCGCACGCGTGCGGTAGTGCTAAGCCATGTAAGCTTCACCACGGGCGGGGCATATGACGTGGCGGCGGTCTGCGCTTGGGCCAGGCAGCATGGCGTGCTAAGCGTGATCGACGGGGCGCAGTCGGCCGGGGCGGTGCCGCTCGATCTGCCGGCTATGGACCCGGACTTCTACGCCCTGCCGGGCTACAAGTGGACCCTTGGGCCGCAAGGCACGGCAGCCCTGTACGCATCGGAGCGTGTCACCGGCCCTGACCCCGTGCCGTACCGGATCGGCTCACACGCGATCTCCGAGCACGGCGAGGATTGGTCCTATGCCCTGCACCCCGATGCACGGCGCTATGAGGGTACCGGCACAACGGCGGCACTTGACATCATCGCGTGGGGCGACTCGCTGGACTACATTAAGTCCCTAGGGTCCGACCACGTCTACCGGCGGATCGCCGGTCTGTGTACGCAGTTCAAGGCCGGCCTCGCCCAACTCGACGGCGTTGAGCTGATCACGCCGCCAGAAGCCGGCGACAGCGCCGGGTTGGTGTCCTTCAGGCTGCCGCCGCCCCTTGGGGCTCAAGAGGCCGCGGATCGCCTGTACGAGCAGGGTCTGATTGTCCGGACGGTAAGAGGCGGCGCTCTGAGGGCCTCCTTTCACGTGTACAACACGGAGGAGGAGGTCGCTGGGCTAACCGAGGCGGTCCGCGTACTGCTCGCGCGCGGTCAGTGAGCCCCAGGCGCCGCCCCAACCAGCGCCGCCCGGCCAGGGCGGGTGCTGCCTGGCAGACGCAGCCGCGGCGACGCACGCCCTCCCGCAGCCGACGGCCCAGGCGCCGGAGATCCGGACCGCTCGGGCCGATGATCACGGCCCTGCTGGTTGCCGCGGCGCTCGCGGCGGCCGGGTTTGGGCTGTTGCGCGCGGCACGCTCCCTGCCTGCGGGCCTCGACCTGTCCTCGCTGGCTCGATGGGGGACGATCGAGCGCAAACTTGCCGTTCGGTCTTTCATCGTCCGAGAGGAAACCGTGTTGGCCGCCCCGGCGTCCGGTACCGTGCGTATCATCGCCAGTCACGGCGAACGGGTCCGCCCCGAGCAGGTGCTGGTTGAGCTGGTCGACTTGGCTGAGCGCCGGGAGACCGAAGCCCAACTGGCGGAGCTGGACCGCCGCATCCGCGCCCTCGAAGCCGAGGCCCGCGGCTCGCGGGATACACTAACGTCCGAAGACGCTGCTGCCGCCGTGAACCATCAGGCGGCCTTGGCTGCGCTGGGTCAGGTAGTGATGTCCCGGCAGACCACGGGTTTCGTCGAGGCCTGGGAACAGGTCGCCGCAGCAGGCCGCGCAAGGGCCACGACGGCAAGCCGCCTGGCAGATATCCGGCACCGCGCTGAGGCCCTTGAGCGCCAGCGGGAGCAGTTGGTCATGGACCTGCGTGAGCCGGGTACGGCTCTCACAAGCCAGCTTCAAGGGTTGGTGAGCTATGTCTTCGATGGGCACGAAGGGACGAGGGCCAGCCAACTGATGGAGATGGAGCCGGCGCGCTTTCTCGGGTTGCGCGAATCCAAGCGCGTGGTCGGCAATGGACTGAGGGCGGTTGCCGGCGATGCCGTATGCCAGCTGATCGGTCCATCCCGCGCGCACCTGGTCTCGCTGCTCACTGCAACTGACGCAGCGAGACTGGCGCAAGGTGACCGCTTGGTGGTGCGCTTTCCGGGCACTGGCGAGGCAGTGCTCAAAGCGCAAGTCGTCAAACTGGGCGCACCGCACGCCAGCGGCACCGTCATGGTCCAGATCGAGACCGACGGATTGGTGCACGGGCTGCTCTCGGGGCGCTGGATCGACTGTGAGCTACTGCTCACCAGCCGTAGCGGGGTGATAATCCCCCGCAACACGCTGACCAGCCGCGATGGACAGGCTGGGGTGCTCGTCCTCTCACGGGCCAGCGCGTACTTCCGTCCGGTGACCGTGCTCGACTCGGCGGGCGGAGACGTTCTCGTGCAGGGGATCACTGCCGGCACTGCGCTGGCCAGGTACCCGTGGCTCTGGACGCTGCTCGGCAAGACAAAAGCGACCGGCGCGCTGCCTGGTGCCCCAGGCGGCCTAGCCTGAGTCGAGGAGATTGGACCGGTGACGGTGAACAAAACAGCTCAATCTGAAGTGGCCAAGCGCCTGGCTGACGTGCAGCTCGCGATCGAGGCGGCGGCGGCGCGATCCGGGCGGGAGGCATCATGTGTCACCATCGTCGCGGTGACCAAGGGCATCGGGCCCGAGCTCATCCGGGCGGGGTTGGCGGCCGGGCTGAGGCACCTCGGCGAGAACCGGATTCAGGAGTGGCTGCCCAAAGCGGAGGAGCTTGGCCCGGGCCCGCGGTGGCACATGATCGGCCAGCTGCAGACCAACAAGGTGCGGTACCTGGCTAGAGGTATCCGGGTACTGCACTCGTTAGACCGGCCGGTGCTCCACGAGGCGCTCGCCAGGCGTTGGGAGTTGTGGCGCGCAGGCATCGCCTCGTCAGGCGGACAGGACTCGAGCGGTGCCGGGGTGTCAGGTCCCGAATGCCTGGTGCAGGTAAACGTGGCGGGAGAGGCCACCAAGGCCGGCATCGAGCCCTGTGAACTTGATGCCTTCCTTGCGCAGATAGCGGCCCGGGGCGTGCTCTGCATCAGAGGACTGATGACCGTCGCCCCATATACCGGCCGGCCCGAGGAGGTCCGCTGGGTGTTCGCTGCGCTTCGCGAGCTGCGGGATCGGGCGCAGGAGCGGTTTCCGGAGATGGATCTGGGGCAGCTCAGCATGGGGATGAGCGGCGACTATCAGGTCGCAGTGGAGGAAGGCGCAACCATCGTGCGGATCGGCACCGCCATTTTCGGTGCGAGAGGCTAGGGAGGGATCACCGTGGCTAAGGGACTGTGGGGCAAGATGCTGTCGCTCATCGGGCTGGAGTCCGAGGAAGAAGCGGTCGGCATGGAAGACGAATCGCTGGATGAGGACTCCGCTGAGGATGAGATTGCGGCAACGGCCGAGGGGCGCCGCCGGGGCAGCGTTGTCTCCATCGCCCAGCCCAAAGCAATGCGGGTGGTGGTGGTTGAGCCGGCAACCTTCGATGAGGTCCAGGCCATCGCGCTCAACCTTCGCAGCCGCAGGCCGGTCATCGTCAATCTGGAGCGGACCGACCGCGAAGTCGCGCGGCGGATTGTAGACTTTCTTTCCGGGGCTACCTATGCCTTAGGCGGTGCAATGCAGCGCGTGGGTGGTGCGATATTCCTGTTTGCCCCGCACAACGTCGACGTTGCGGCCCAGAGCCACCATCCAGGCGGTGACACAGAGCCCGGTCCCATGTACTGGACGCCCAAATAGGACGGTGATCGTGACATGTTGACGCCCCTCGACATCCAAAACAAAGAGTTTCGCCGGTCCCTGCGCGGCTACAGCGAGCAGGAGGTCGACGAGTTCCTGGATGAGGTTGTGCGGGAGTTCGAGTCCCTGGTCCGGGACAACGCGGCGCTCCGCGATCAGATAGGCCGGCTGGAGCAGCGGCTCGCTCAGTACACGGATATCGAAGAGGTGCTAAAGCGCACCTTGATCAGCGCCGAAGAGGCAGCGGGCGACATGCGCGCCACTGCGCATAAGGAAGCCGACCTGATCGTGCGCGAAGCCCGGGAGCAGGCCCGGCGGGAGATCGATGCCTCCCAGCGTGAGGCTGCGGCAGCCGAGGAGGCCCTTGTGCGCACCAAGCATGCGCACCGCGCCTTCCTGGCACGGATCAAGGCAGAGCTCAGGGCGCAGTTGGAGTCGATTGAGTCCCTGGAGCCTTCCGGCGGCGGCCAGAGCGCTCCGCCGACCGAGGAGCCGGCCAACGGCTGCAACGGCAAAGAGGACCTCGCCACCCTGGCGAGCCGGCTAAGTTCTTGACCGCCGGGGAGGCGCTGGCGATCAGAGAGCGACCAGGCGGTATCGTCTTTTCGGTGCGCGTTACGCCCAAGGCCTCGCGCGATGAGCTGGTTGGGGTAAACGACGGTGAGCTGTGGCTCCGCGTCACGGCGCCTCCGATTGCGGGCAAGGCCAACGACGCGTGCGTGCGCCTGCTGACCGAGGCGCTCGGTGTTCCCCGTGGTTCCCTGGCGCTGATGGGTGGTCAGAAATCGCGCAACAAGCTAATTCAGGTCAGCGGGGTCACCGCCGAGCAACTGCGTGCGGCGCTCACGGCTGCCTTGCCCTAAGCGCAAGTCCGCCCCGGCTCCGCGACCCTAGGGAAGGGATCAGACAATGAGATCAAAGACCGTCGGCATCCTCGGCGGGATGGGCCCGGAGGCGACCGGTGACCTGTTCCTCAAGATCGTCCGGGCGACTCCAGCTCAGCGCGATCAAGACCACCTGCGGATCATCGTCGACTGTTTTCCGCAGATCCCCGACCGTACGTCGGCGATCCTGGGACAGGCCCAAGATCCGGCGCCGGTGCTGCGGGCTGCCGCCCGGCGACTTGAGTCTTGGGGCGCCGAGTTAATCGTGATTCCCTGCAACACCGCCCACTTCTACCATCAAGCTGTCGAGGATGCGGTCGGTGTTCCCGTCCTAAGCATCATGCGCGAGACCGCCTTACTGATCCGCAGTGAGCACCCGCAGGTATCACGGGTTGGCGTGCTCGCATCGACCGGGACACTCAATACCGGACTCTACCGCCAGGCCCTGGCCCAGCAGGGCCTGACCGAGGTCACCCCCGCGCCTGAGGACCAGCAACTCGTGATGGATGCGATCTACGGTGTCAAGGCGGGCCGACATGAGGACGCAGGCCACTTACTGCAAGAGGCGGCATCCCGCCTTGTTGCGGCAGGAGCCGAGGCCATCGTGGCTGGCTGTACCGAGGTGCCGCTGGCGTTGTCGGCCGGTGAGGTATCGGTACCATACATTGACGCTACTCTGGCCCTGGCACGGGCGGCAGTCCGCCAGGCCACCACTGCATAGGAGGAGAGTCCATTGTCTCCACAAACCACCGCACATCCTCACCCCGTGCTCGTCACCGGTGGCACGATCCTCACGTTGGACCGCCGCCAGCCTCGTCCCGAGGCCATGGTGCTGATGGGCGACCGGGTGTTGGCGCTAGGCGGCCGCCGGCAGTTGGCGGAGAGCTGGTCGACGGCGGAGACCATCGACCTAGCGGGAAGGGCCGTGATCCCCGGCCTCACCGACAGCCACCTGCACCTGCTGTCCTATGGGCAGATGCTGGACCAGGTGATCCTCAACGGGCAGACGACCATCCAAGGGGTGCTGGACCTCGTGCGAGCCCGGGCTATGCAGGCTGCTCCCGGAGAGTGGGTGCTCGGCCGCGGCTGGGATCAGGACCTCTTCGCCGAGCGTCGTTACCCTACCCGTGACGACCTGGATAAAGCTGCCGGCGATCATCCGGTGTTACTTGTGCGGGCCTGCGGTCACTGCAGCGTCGTCAACTCCAAGGCGCTCGAGTTGGCCCGGGTAACTGCAGCTACTCCGGATCCCGCGGGTGGGTTGATCGAGCGTGATGCTGATGGGCGGCCGACCGGCGTCCTGCACGAGCGAGCCGCGGGCCTGGTGCGCGAGATCATCCCCCGGCCGGACGAGGCCGCACTGCGCCGTGCCCTCGGCCGAGCGTTGGAGCTGGCGTTGTCGCGGGGCTTGGTTGCCTGTCATCCGGACGACGTTCGCTCCAGCGGCGACTTCGCCACCGCTTGGCGGCTCTATAGCGAGTTGCTGCCACAGCTTGGCGGGCCACGGATCCGGATCGATGTCTCCGATTTCCAGCTAGATGAGTTGATCGCGCGGGGACTGCGGAGTGGTAGCGGGGACGGTTGGCTGTCCGTGGGCGCAATCAAGACCTTTGTCGACGGTTCGCTCGGGGCGAGCAGCGCCGCGCTAACCCGTCCCTATGCCGATGGGGCGGGCAGCGGTATTGTGGTTCAGCCCCGCGACCAGTTCATGGCGACGGTGCGCCGGGCCCACCAGCACGGCCTGCAGGTTGCCGTGCACGCCATCGGCGACCTGGCTGTCGACTGGGCCCTCGACGCAATCGAGGAGGCGCAGGCGGAGTACCCAGCCCCTGCCTCGTTGCGACACAGGGTTGTGCATGTCCAGATCACCCGGCCAGAGCAGTTTGACCGGTTTGCTCGCCTCGGTGCGGTGGCCGAGATCCAGCCGATCTTCGTGCGGACCGACAAGCTATGGGTGGAGTCCCGGGTTGGCGCCGAGCGGGCCCGGCACAGTTACAACTGGGCCACGATGGTCCGGGGCGGGGTTGCCTGCGCCGGTGGCTCCGACGGACCCGTAGAGCCACTCGATCCGATGCTCGGGCTGCACGCCGCCGTAACGCGGCAGGATGCCGCGGGTGAGCCCGTCGGGGGTTGGCTGCCTGATCAGCGGCTCAGCGTCCACGAGGCTCTGGAGCTGTTTGCGGTGGGCGGTGCCTATGCTGCCGGAGAAGAGGGCTGGCGTGGGCGGCTAGTGCCGGGATACGCTGCAGACTTCGTGATCCTGGACCGCTCGCCGGATGCCGTCGAGCCGAGCGAGATAAAGGACCTTAAAGTGCTCGAGACCTACATCGCCGGGCGGCGGGTGTATCGGGCCGGCAGTTAAGTGAGCAAGTCCGCCGCATTGCAGTCTCAGGCCGCGGCAGGGTGGGGCATGCTAGCAGGCAGGTATGCTAGATGTGCTAGTTGTCTATCTGGACCGCGGAGGTTGCCCGGTGGAGAGCAAGGAGGAGCGCGAGCGCCAGACCCTGACGGAGCGTCTAGCCCTAACGTTGGAGAGGGCGCGGATCGGCGAGTATGTCCAGCTCATGCAGGACCCGCTACGCTTGATCTACCTCAACTTCCTGTCCGGGTTGGCGCGGGGCTTTGGCTTGGCCATTGGCTTTACCATCTTGGGCGCGGTCGTGATCTATGTCCTGCAGCGGCTGGTGGCGCTCAATCTGCCTTTTTTAGGCAAAGTCATCGCCGACCTGATCGGGGCGGTGCAAAAAAACATGATCCGCTAGCCGTCGGGAGGTGGCGCCCTTGCGGCTTTTGACCGCTATCTGGGTTGCTGTGATCAGCCTCGACCGCCTGACCAAGATCGTGGCCGGAGCGTTCTTGCTCCACGGGACCCCGGTGCGGTTACTGCCCTTCCTGCATCTCACCCTAGTGCATAACGAGGGCGCCGCCTTCGGCATGTTGCCAGGAATGCGGTGGGTCCTGGTGGCAACCAACGCGGTTGTGGGCTTCGGGGTATTCGTGCTGGGCAGGTATCTTGACGGAGAGGGGCGGCTGCCCTTCGTAGCCCTTGGGTTGATCGGCGGCGGAGCGGTGGGCAACCTGATCGATCGGGCCTGGCGAGGCTATGTTGTGGACTTCCTGGACCTTGAAGTGTGGCCGGTGTTTAACATTGCAGATATGGCGATAGTATCGGGAGGCATTTTGCTCGGCTGGTACCTTCTGGGCAGCCTGCGTGCCAAGCCGGGGATGGACCGGACATGAGCGAGCCTGGGCCTTGTCGTGGTCCACGCGAGGAAGTACGCCTAACGGTCGGTACTGGCGGGCTCGGCCAACGCCTGGACGTCTTTGTCGCGGATGCCCTGGCCCAGCGCGAGCTGCCCGTCCCGGTCACTAGGTCTGGAGCACAAAAACTGATCCGAGCCGGAGACGTAGCCGTCGATGGCGTCGATGGCGTCGATGGCAAGATCGTCCTCCGTCCTTCTTTCCGCGTGGAGCCAGGGCAGATCATCAAGGTCGTGCTCCCCGGCCCGGAGCCGAGCAACGCCAGGCCGGAGCCGATCGACCTCGATGTCGTCTACGAGGACGCGTACCTGTTGGCGGTCAACAAGCCGCGGGGAATGGTCGTGCATCCGGCGGCCGGCCACCGATCCGGCACCCTGGTCAACGCGGTGTTGGCGCATTGTCCTGAGCTCCGTGGTGATCCTGATCCGCTGCGCCCGGGGATCGTCCACCGGTTGGACCGCGACACAACCGGTCTGATCCTGGTCGCCAAAGACCCCGCGACGCGCCTTGTGCTGGGCGAGATGATCCGGCGACGCCAACTGCACCGGACCTATCTCGCGCTCGTTTGGGGCCACATGCCTGCTGCCCAGGGAGAGATCGCCGGCAACATCGCGCGCAGCACGAGGGATCGTAAGCGGATGGCCGTTGTGCCGTCCGGCGGGCGCGAGGCGCTCACGCGCTGGCGGCGCATCGCGGCTCTGGACGGTTTCGAGTTGCTGGAGATTAAGCCGCATACAGGCAGGACCCACCAAATCAGGGTCCATATGGCGCATGCCGGCCGCCCGGTGGCGTTTGACCCGGTATACGGCTTCCGCAATGAGGGTCCGATCCCAGCCGACCTCCGGCTCGCCGGTCAGGCCCTGCACGCCTGGAAGCTGTCGTTGGTGCACCCACGCACCGGCACGCCGCTTGACCTGGTAGCCGCTCTGCCCGGTGACGTCGCAGGCCTGCTACGCTGGCTTTACGGGCGTTCGGGCCTGCCGGCGTCCGAGTGGCTCGGGGGGTGACTGGGGCGCGACCGTGGTATCGCCGCCAGTCGCGCGGTGGCCGGCCATCGCCCTTGCGGGAGCCTTAGGCCGGTGATAAACTGATAGCCGATAAGACCCCAATCCGGGCCAAACCTTTAACGCTAGTTCGGTGAGGCTAGCAAGGAGCGATTCCGGTGCGCGCACAGCCGGCCGTTGGACATAGTCATAACCCTCCCAAGCCTTTGGGCTCGGGAGGGTTTTTTGTGCCGCCCGGTTGGACAAGCCAGGTGTAAGGCCCAATACGGAGGTGAGCTTAGACCCGATGGCAAGTCAAATCAAGGCGTTGATCATGGACCGCGAGGCGATCCGCAGGGCGCTGTTCCGGATTGCCCACGAGATCATCGAGCGCAATCAAGGTGTCGATGAGCTGGTCCTCGTGGGCGTCAGGCGCCGCGGGGTCCCATTGGCAGCTCGGCTGCAGGCCATCATCCAGGAGATCGAAGGCCGGGTAGTGCCGATGGGTATCCTCGACATCACCCTCTACCGCGACGATCTGACGACGCGCCGCGATCAGCCGCTGGTGCGGAGCACCGAGGTGCCGTTCGCCATCCAGGGCCGCACGGTGGTGCTCGTTGACGACGTGTTGTACACAGGTCGCACGGTGCGCGCTGCTTTGGATGCCCTAATGGACCTGGGCCGGCCGCAGTCGATCCAGCTGGCGGTCCTCGTCGACCGGGGACACCGCGAGCTGCCCGTACGCGCGGACTATGTCGGCAAGAACGTGCCGACCTCGCGCCGCGAGATCATCAGTGTGCGGCTCAGCGAGATCGATGACCAAGACGCTGTCGTCATCGAGCAGAGCAACGGTCACGATCTGGAGGTGGGAGCCTAAATGCCGCTTAGCAGCAGGGATGTACTCAGCCTACGGGAGATGCCCATCGCTGATATCAACCTGATCCTAGAGACCGCCGAGTCGCTGCGGGAGATCCTGGACCGCCCGATCAAGAAGGTCCCGACCCTGCGCGGCAAGACGGTGGTGACTTTCTTTGCGGAGGCCAGCACCAGGACCCGTACTTCCTTCGAGTTGGCCGCCAAGTACATGTCGGCGGACACGGTCAGCATCAGTACCAGCACCTCTGCCCTGACCAAGGGGGAGTCGCTAAAGGATACAGCCTACACCCTGGAGGCAATGGGTGGCGACTGCCTGATCATGCGCCACGGAGTATCCGGCTCCTGCCACTTCCTGGCAAGATTGCTGGAGTCCCCTGTGATCAACGCCGGTGACGGCACGCACGAGCACCCGACCCAGGGGCTGCTTGACATGCTCACGATCCGCCGCCACAAGGGCACCGTCGAGGGGCTCCGGGTCGCGATCGTCGGCGATGTGTTCCACAGCCGCGTCGCCAGATCCAACATGTGGGGCCTCACCAAAGCGGGCGCAAGTGTTGCCGTCGCGGCGCCTGCGACTCTGCTCCCCGACGGCCTCAGCGAGCTGGGTATCGACGCCTATACATCCGTAGAGGACGCCGTCCAGGATGCCGACGTTGTCATGGTCTTGCGCCTGCAGCGCGAGCGGCAGGCCAAAGGCCTCCTGCCTTCGCTGCGTGAGTACGCGCGCCTCTACTGCGTCAACGCCCGGCGGCTCGCCTTGGCCAAGCCGGACGCCTTACTGCTGCACCCGGGCCCAATGAACCGCGGGATTGAGATCAGCTCGGAGGTGGCTGACGGTGCTCAGTCGGTGATCCTCGAGCAGGTCACCAACGGGGTCGCGGTACGCATGGCGATACTGTACCTGCTACTAGGGGGTGCTGCGGAATGACACTGCTGATCAAGGGCGGCAAGCTCCTCGACCCAGCCAGCGGTACCATCTCACCGGGCGACGTCCTGTGCCGGGACGGCAAGATCGTTGCCCTAGGACCCGATGCAGCCAATATGGCGGCCCACGAAGCCGAGGTGCTGGACGCGACCGGCCAAATCGTGACCCCGGGCCTGATCGACATGCACGTGCACCTGCGTGATCCGGGACAGGAGTACAAGGAAGATATCATCAGCGGCACCAGGGCGGCCGCGGCGGGCGGGTTTACGACCATCGCCTGCATGCCCAACACTGCGCCGGTGATCGACCACGCCGCGATGGTCAGCTTTGTCCGCGAGCGCGCCGCATCCTCAGGCCTCGTCAATGTCTTGCCGTACGGCAGCATCAGCAAGAACCTCGCCGGAGCGGAGTTGGCCGAGATCGGGGACATGGTCGTGGCGGGAGCAGCAGGTTTCTCCGACGACGGCAAGCCCGTGACCAACGGCGAGCTAATGCGCAACGCCCTGCGTTATGCCAAGATGTACGGGCGGCCGGTTATCGCCCATAGCGAGGACATGCATCTGGCTGAGGACGGGCACATGCACTACGGCACGTGGTCCAATGTCCTCGGAGTGCGCGGTATACCGGCCGTAGCTGAGGCAGGCATGATCGCCCGGGACTGCATGTTGGCGGAGCTGACCGGGGGCTGCCTCCACGTGGCCCACGTTAGCACCGAGCTGTCACTCTCGGTAATCTCCTGGGCCCGTAGCCGCGGTGTGAAGGTCAGCTGCGAGGTTACCCCGCACCACCTGACCCTCACTGACGAGTTGGTGTCTCTAACCGGCTACCACACCAATACCAAGGTCAACCCACCCCTGCGTTCGGCGTCGGACGTGGAGGCCATGCTGGCTGGGCTGTGTGATGGTTCAATAGAGGTCATCGCCAGCGACCACGCGCCGCACAGCCTGGACGACAAGGACGTGGAGTACAACTTCGCGGCCAACGGGATCATCGGGCTGGAAACCACCGTTCCCGTGCTGCTCACCAAGCTGGTGATCCCAGGGGCGGTGGATCTCCCGACGGTGATCCGTGCGCTTACCCTGGGGCCGGCCCGAGTTCTGGGGCTGGAGACCAAGGGACGCCTGGCCGTGGGCATGGACGCCGACCTGACCCTGCTGGACCTGGAGCACCGTTGGGTGATTGACCCAGCTAAGTTCCAGTCCAAGAGCCGCAACACGCCCTTTGCGGGGTGGGAGGTGCAGGGGCGCGCCGCGGCAACGATCGTGGGCGGACGCGTCGTTCAGACGGGAGGGCAGATCCGTGTGTAGCGAGCCGACCGCGATGCCGGCCTGGCAGGTCTGCCGCGTCAGCGAGCGGCGCGAGCTCGTGCCCGGCACGGTGCTACTATGGTTGGAGGCGCCGGCCCTGGCCGATCTGGCGCATCCCGGGCAATTTGCGCAAGTTGCAGTTCCCGGTTCGGGGGCGGATCCGTTCCTGCGGCGTCCGATCAGCCTTGGCCTGATCGACCGGGAGAGAGGGCGCGTCGGGCTGATCATTCGGGAGGCCGGCCGTGGCACCCGTGCCATCGCAGCTTGTGGCGCCGGCGCGGCTCTTGACCTGATCGGGCCGCTCGGCAGGGGATTCCCATCGCCGGCCGGCGGGCGCTCCCTGCTCGTGGGAGGTGGCATCGGTGCGGCGCCGCTGTTCGGGCTTGCCACAGGCATCGCCAAGGGGCTCGGCCCCCATCAAGCCCAGACACGCATGCTGATGCTGCTCGGCGCACGCCACGCGGGTGAGTTGTGGGCCCGCGACCTGGCCAGCGAGCTTGGCCTGCCCGCATTGATCGCGACGGACGACGGCTCCGCCGGTCATCCCGGATTGGTGACGGAGATACTCGCGGCGGAGTTGGCTTCCGGTCACATCGGCACTGTATACGCGTGTGGCCCGACGCCGATGCTCAGCACGGTCGGACGCCTGGCCCGGGAAGCCGGGGTCCGCGGTTACCTGTCGCTGGAGCAGCGGATGGCGTGCGGCGTTGGCGCATGTCTCGGGTGCGCGTGGCCCCGCAGCGAGTCTGCCGGCGGTGGGTATGCGCACGTATGTCGCGATGGGCCTGTGTTCGAAGCGACGGAGGTGATCATCTGATGCACCGCGACCCGCAGCACAACGATAGCTGGGCTTGGGCCGGCGTCGATCGCGCCGCCGACCTCCGGCGGCGGATCGCGGCGGCAGAGGTGCCGCTCGATGTCAACATCGCCGGGCTGAGGTTGTCCAACCCGGTGATCACGGCATCCGGCACCTATGGCTTCGGCCGGGAGTACGCCCCGTTGATCCCACCCGCGTCGCTCGGCGCGGTGTGCACCAAGTGCGTGACTCTCGAGCCGCGAGCGGGCAATCGCCCACCGCGAGTGACCGAGACCCCGGCCGGGATGCTCAACTCCATTGGCCTGGAAAACCCCGGGGTCGATGCCTTCTTGAGGGAGGAGCTGCCCTGGCTGCGTGAGCACCAAGCGAGGGTAATCGTCAACGTCGCCGGCCAGACCGCCGCAGACTACGGCAGGCTGGTGGCCAGGCTCGATGGGGCTCCGGGCGTGGCAGCAATCGAGGTCAACGTCTCGTGCCCCAACGTTGAGCGCGAGGGCATGACCTTTGGCGTCAACCCCAAGTCCACCGAGGCCGTCGTCCGCGCCGTACGCCGCGAGACCTCGCTTCCGGTGATCTGCAAGCTCACCCCCAATGTGACGGACGTCAGCGAGATCGCCACCGCGGCAGAGGAGGCGGGGGCCGATGCCATCTCCCTGATCAACACGCTGCAAGGCATGGCAATCGACCTCGATACTCAGCGGCCGGTTCTCGGCAATGTCATGGGCGGCCTCTCCGGGCCGGCCATCCGGCCGGTTGCCGTGCGCATGGTCTGGCAGGTCCGGCGGGCATGTAAGGTGCCTGTGATCGGCATGGGGGGCATTGCCACAGCAGAGGACGCGATGGAGTTCATCCTTGCAGGCGCCAGCGCCATCCAGGTGGGCAGTGCCTGCTTTACCAATCCGCTCGCCCCGCTGGAGATCATCGACGGGATCGGTCTCTACCTGCAGCGCACGGGACTCACCCTGGAACAAGCGACCGGGCTGGCGCAGCGCCCGTAACGAGAGAGGGAGGTACACGAGATGCAGATGCAAGAGGTGCTGGATATCTTCAGGCGTACCGGCGTCCTGCTCGAAGGTCACTTCAAACTGACCTCTGGCCGCCACAGCCCGATGTTCCTGCAGTGCTCACAACTGATGCAGTATCCGGGCGAGGCAGGACCTGTCGCGGAGGCGCTTGCGGCGATGTTGGCCGGGGTAGGCGTCGACGCGGTCATCGGGCCGGCGATGGGCGGCATCGTCCTTGGCTACGAGGTCGCCCGGGCACTCGGCAAGCGTGCCATCTTTGCCGAGAGGCAAGACGGCGTCATGACCCTTAGGCGCGGTTTCCGCATTGAGCCGGGTGAGCGATTCGTGGTTGTTGAGGACGCAGTAAGCACCGGCGGCTCGGTTAGGGAGGTCATCGACGTCGTCAGGCAGGCGGGCGGCGAGGTCGTCGCGGTCGGCGTGCTGGTGGACCGCAGCGGGGGCAAGGTCGACTTCGGCGTGCCGTCATACGCTCTATCCACCCTGGAGGTGCCGTCCCATGCGCCTGAGGACTGCCCACTGTGCAGGGACGGGGTGCCCCTGACCTCACCCAAGAGCGCTCCCAGGGCCCAAGCCTAGGCGCCCTCGTCGGCGCCCGCGCCCTTTGGCTCGACATGTACAGTGCGCTCCCCGGTGTAGGTTACGAACCCGGGGGGCGCACCCTTTTGCTTCCTGACGCGCGACGCGAGGCACCAATCGACAGGGACGTAACTGGCCGCCCGGGCCTGGCTGTGATAAGCGGCTAGAGCGGCTGCAAAGCGCAGATCGGCCTCCGCGGGCTCGGCGGCGTCCTCCGCCTGGCGGTCTCCGGACAACCTGAGGAGGACGTGGGCCCCGGGTACGCCCCGCGCGTGCAACCAGACGTCATTGGGCCCGGCGGACCGCAGGATGGCCTCGTTCTGGCGGTTGTTGCGGCCGACAAGCACCTCATGGCCACCGGGTGAAACCACCCGCCGCGGCTGGCTGCCCTCACCCTTGGCAGGCTCACCGCGGCGGTGGGCGGCCGGACGCCGCTCGACTGCGACTCCGGCAGCCTTAAGCTCCGCCGCGATCTCGGATAGCTCGCCCTCGGTAAGATGACCACTTAACTGGTAAGTCAGGGCCGCAAGATGCTCGTGCTCGGTGTGAGCTTCCCTGAGCAGGGACTCGAGCACTTCGCGTGAGCGTTTGGTTTGAGCGTACCGGCTGTAAAGCTGTTGAGCAGCGGCGGACGGATCCCCCGCGGCATCCAGGACGACCGTCATCGAGCCGGTAGGGCCTGCCGTCGTGGGCTCCGTGGCGGCGATCCACTCGGGTCCAGCCAGGTCCACCACAAGCTCCTGCCGGCCCGCTGCTTTGGCCTCAGCCAGGCGCCGGCGCAGCTCGAGTAGGTTGGCCAGGATGGTATCGGCTTGAGCGCGCACCTCCTCCGCCTGCCCCAGTGACGCCAACTGCTCTTGTGCGGCCGATTGACGGCGCCTGACTCTGGCCAACGCGGCATGCGCCAGCTTGGATAGGCGCGCTTGCTCGGAATGGTGCCCAGCGACGCTGGACGGCACCGCGGCAGGGTCCAGGAGAGCTGCCAGGTAGGACCAGAAGCCGGCTTCCACAGCAGCGGCTGCAGCCTGAGGTTGGCCATCCGCCACATCCTCCGTCCCGCGGGCGGCTTGCCTGACGCAGGCAGCTAGGAACTCAGCCGCTGCATGTTGGCCATCTCCGACTGCATCGTAAGGGGCGGCTGGCTGCCCGTCAGCGGCACTGCCCGCCAGGCAGGAGGCCAGAGACATGGCGCGGACCGGACCAATGCCGGAGACCTTAGCGAGCAGCAGCTTGGCCACTCTGCCCGGCGTTACGTCCGCCGCTGCCAGGTCGCGGAGGTCGGCGGCCGCGACGACATCGGGCTCCACCTTGTCCTGGCCGGGCGGCACTGAGTAGGCTAGGCCTGGCAGTACCTGTCTCGACCTGCTGCGTGACCTGCCGATGCGCTTGATGGCGTCCAAGACACGGCAGTCACGAACGGCGATGAGGTTGGAGTGCTTGCCCATGGTCTCTAGCACAAGGGTGATGCGCACAGGGTCGCCAAGCTCGTCACGCCCCACGAAGCCGAGCAGCGCAATCCGGTCCCAGCCGTGCTGGGAGATGTCTTCGAGGCGCGCGCCCATGATGTGCCGGCGCAGGAGGGTGCAAAAGGGTGCCGGCGGCAGAGTAGGGGGCAGTTGCCCCTGCCGCGCCACAAACAGGCAGGCCGCATCGTTCTCCGCGGAAAGAACCACCGGCAGGCTGTGCCCCGCGTAAATGTCGAGCACCACGCTAAGTGGGGAAAGCTGAGAGATGCGCTGTACCCTCCCGCCGACTGCGGCGGTACGCAGGTCGGTCAGGCAGGCGCGCATGGTTAGGCCGTCGAACTGCATACCTTCACCTCGCATGGAGTGCGGCAATAACCTACCACCAGGCGCGACCACGGTCAAGCAGGTCTCGCCCCCAAGGAGGCTTCCCGGTGATAGTCCCGTTCACCAAAATGCACGGCGCAGCCAATGACTACATCTACATCAACTGCCTCGACGGGCTCCCGGTCGGCGAGCAGAGCCTGCCCGACCTTGCCCGCGCGGTATCCGAGCGCCACCGCGGCATCGGCAGCGACGGGATGATCCTCATTCTGCCGCCGCGCACGGCCGAGGCTCAGTTTGGGTTTCGTATGTTCAATAGTGATGGTTCCGAAGGCGAGATGTGTGGTAACGGGATGCGGTGCTTCGCCAGGTATGTGGTGGCGAGGGGGCTGACCGAGCGGTTGGAGTTCTGGGTTGACACGCTGGCCGGCCTGATCCAGTGCTGGGTGGAGCCGGCCGACCTGGACCAGCCTTGGCGCGTGACTTGCGATCTGGGCTCCCCGCGTCTTCTGGCCGCCGAGGTGCCCACAGAGCTGCCCACCGACGAGCGCGGTATAGTCCGCGACCACCCGTATGCGTGGCAGGAGCACGTTTTGCCGATGACCGCCGTCTCTACGGGTGTGCCACACGCCGTGATCTTCCTGGATCATCCGGCTACGGTGCTGCCGTGGCGGACGATCGGCCGCGACATCGAAACCGCCTCCGCCTTCCCACGCCGGACCAACGTTGAGTTCGCCCACGTCCGTGACCGGGCGACGGTTGAGGTCTCTGTCTGGGAGCGGGGTTCTGGGGAGACGTTGGCCTGCGGTACCGGGGCGTGCGCCGTCGTAGTGGCCGGAGTGCTCACCGGGCGTCTCGAGCGCCAGGCTACAGTCCGGCTTGCGGGCGGCGACCTGACCGTCCATTGGCGGCAGACCGACGGTCACGTGCTGTTATCTGGGCCGGCGGTAGAGGTTTGCCGGGGAGAATTCGTCATGCCAGGCGGCGCATAAGCGGATTTACGCACTGTATCGGATTTCAGACGAGGGGCCTATGCCCCCTGAGCTCCAGTTACAGCGCGGTTTGCCCGTTGTTAGGTGTTGACAATATGCGGCTGCCAAGGTCATCTTTAAGTTGGCTGGTAATCAAAAGGAATCCAGCCTAGCAGGTCGAAGAGAACGCGCATGAGCACAACGAGCAGGCAGGCCGCCTTCTTTTGGGGGACAAGCTGTTGATCCGTAGTATGACGGGTTTTGGCCGCGGCGAAGCCTCGGACCACCGGCGCAAAGTGACCGTCGAGGTCAAATGCGTCAACCACCGTTACTCTGACCTCAACTTAAGGCTGCCCCGTGACATGGGGTGGCTTGAGGAGTCCATCCGGCGACTGGTCAAGGACTCTGTCCGCCGTGGACGGGTGGACTTGTTCCTTTCTTTGGAGGAATACCCCGGCGCATCGCGTACAGTAAGCGTCGATATCGCTCTAGCGCAAGGCTACCTGGCAGCCTTGCGGACCCTTGCAGCGGAGCTCGGACTGCGTGACGAGATCCGCCTGGACCATGTGCTCAGGGCCACGGATCTGTTCGTGCCTCCCTCCCCGCCCGAGGAGGAGGGCCCGGAGGCCTTGGAGTCAATCGTTCAGGCTGCAGTAACAAGCGCGTTGTCGGCCATGCTGGCGATGCGTGAGCGCGAGGGTGAGGCCCTGCGCCAAGACATTCACGTGCGCCTCGGCAAGTTGGAGGACCTCCGATCCATGATTGCGTCACGGTCAATGTCCCTGGTACCCCTGTGGCGTGAGCGGCTGACGGCGCGGATTGCGGAGTTGCTTGGCGGGGCGCACGCCGGAGTCGATTCTGGACGGTTGGAGCAGGAGGTGGCTATCTACGCCGACCGCAGCGACATCAGCGAGGAGCTGGTCCGTTGGCGGAGCCACATGGCGCAGATGGCCGCGGCTCTCGATGGCCCCGGTGACCAGCCGGTGGGGCGCAGGCTCGACTTCCTTTGCCAGGAGACGCTGCGTGAGGTCAACACTGTCGGGTCCAAAGCACTCGACAGCGAGATAGCGAGCGGGATAATCACCGCCAAGGAAGAGCTGGAGCGCGTTCGCGAGCAGCTCCAGAACATTGAGTAGGAGGTGGCAGCATTGAAGTTGCCGGTGCTCACGCTCAACGAGAAGAAGAACGCTCTCGAGAAAGCACAGAAGATGCGTAGTGAGCGCAAGGAGATCCGGGAAAAGCTCAAAGCTGGTAACATGGGGTTGGCGGACGTTCTGGCGCAGGATGCGGATGAGGTCATGGGCAAGATGAGAGTGGCCTATCTGCTGGCGTCACTCCCGCGGGTCGGCAAGACCACCGCCAAGAAGGTCATGGAAGAGATCGGGATTGACGAATCCCGGCGGGTTCAGGGACTCGGCAAGCGTCAAAAAGAGGCGTTGCTGGCCCGGTTTCAGCGCAAGTAAGGTAATAGGGGCTTCAATCCCCACAGACCGGACATCATCCATCGTTTCCTAGTACAGGCGGTCTAGGCGGACCCTCACAAGGGTCTGCCCAGGCCGACCTGCTTTTGGTTGCCGTAACGGGACCAGGTCCGAGGAGGTTGCCCGCTTGAGCCAGCGTAAGGGATTTGTTGTGGTCATCTCCGGCCCTTCTGGGGCCGGCAAGACCTCAATTGCGCATGGCGTACTGGCACGCATCAGCGGGGCTTCCTTCTCGGTATCCGCGACGACGCGGGCTCCGCGCGAGAATGAACGCGAGGGCAAGGACTATTTCTTCATTGCGCGGGCAGAGTTTGAGCGTCGGGCAGCCGCCGGCCGTTTCCTAGAGTGGGCGGAGTACTCCGGTAACCTCTACGGCACCCCTTTGGATGCTGTGGAGGCCATGCTAAGGCAGGGGCAAGACGTGATCCTGGATATTGAGACTCAAGGAGCGGCAAGCGTGCGCAGGGTGATGCCCGACGCGGTTCTCGTCTTCGTGCTGCCGCCTACGTATGCCGACCTTGAGCGCCGGATCACCGGCCGTTCGCCAATGGCGCCGGCCGACCTGGCACTGCGGCTGCAGCAGGCCCGAATAGAGCTGGCGATGGCGCGCAACTATGACTATGTTGTGGTTAACCGCTGCCTTGACCAGGCTGTGGAGGAGGTCAAGGCAGTGATCATGGCTCAGCGCTGCACGCTGTCGAGGCAGCGTGAGTGGCTGGACGAGTGGCTTGAGGGGGCGGAGCTTATTGGACATTCTCGAACCATCCCTGGATCGGCTGATGACTAAAGTGGACAGCAAATACGCGTTGGTGGTGGCCGCGGCCAAGAGGGGACGTCAGATCACTGAGGGCCGTGATAAGGTGGTCGACGCCTCTGGCCCCAAGGCGGTCACTCAGGCGCTGCAAGAGATCGCTCAGGGCTCGGTGCAGGTGGCTGAGCCCGAACAGGGCCGGGAGGACCCATGGGCCCAGTAGACCTGGCCGCGATGCGCCTCGACGGCAAGACGGTTGTCGTAGGCGTGACCGGCGGCATCGCGGCGTACAAGGCGTGTGAGGTCGTCAGTAGCCTCAACAAGCTCGGCGCGGCGGTGTACGTGATCATGACGCGCGCGGCCACGTCGTTGGTTGGCCCGCTAACCTTCCAGACTCTATCGGGACATCCCGTGTTCATAGAGCAGATGGAGCCGCCCAAGCTCTGGAACGTCGAGCACATCGCGCTGGCCGAGCGGGCGGACCTGATGCTGATCGTCCCCGCTACCGCCAACATTGTGGCCAAGATAGCCGGCGGGATCTGTGACGATCTGCTGAGCACGGTTGTCTCTGCGACGACCGCGCCGGTGATGTTGTGCCCGGCGATGAATCACAACATGTACAACAACCCTATCTACCAGGCCAACGAGCGCAAGCTGCGCGGCCTGGGCTACCTGTTTGTCGATCCCGCCTACGGGCGTCTTGCGTCAGGCAGGCTGGGACAGGGTCGGCTGCCCGAGGCACAGGAGATCGTTCTGGCGGTCAAACGCCACTTCGCGGGGCAGGCCGATTACGCCGGCGTTGATGTGCTGGTGACGGCAGGGCCGACCCGGGAGCACTTCGACCCGGTGCGGTTTTTGAGCAGCCCATCCTCCGGCAAAATGGGGTTCGCTGTTGCGCAGGCTGCGGCCGACAGGGGGGCTCGCGTCACGCTGGTCACCGGCCCTTCCGATCTGCCCGATCCGCCGGGGATCAAGGTTCGCCGTGTGATCTCGGCTGGGGAGATGCAGTCGGCGGTGCAGGCCGAGTTCGGCCGCAGCGGTCTGGTGGTCGCTACCGCTGCCGTCAGCGACTTCCGGCCGGCGCAGCGCAGCGAGCGCAAGATCAAGCGGGCAAAGCAGGAGCTTCCGGTCGGTTTCGAGCGCACCCCCGATGTACTGGGCACGATCGCCGGCAACCGCGGCACTGCCGTGCTGGTCGGTTTCGCCGCCGAATCCGAGGATCTCATCGATAATGCCACGGCCAAGCTCCGCAGCAAGCAGCTTGACCTGGTCGTGGCCAACGACATTACGCAGCCTGGGGCTGGGTTCAGGACCGACACCAACCTGGCCTTGCTCGTCTGGCCGGACGGCCGGACCGAGCAGCGCGGCCTCGAATCCAAACGCGAGCTGGCGGAGCACATCCTCAGCTCGGTCCTGCCGCTGGTCCGCCAACGACTCGAGACAACTGGGCCTATCACCACCGAGCACTGATGTCCGAGGGGCAACGCTTCGCGGCCGTCCTGGTCGACGCCGGAGGTCCGGCGGCCAGGCGGCCCTTTGATTATCTGATCCCAGACCAACTCCGCGGCGAGATACGCGCGGGGAGTCTGGTAGTCGTGCCCTTCGGTGCGCGGATGCTGCGCGGCATCGTTGTGGCGCTGCTGGAGAGCTCGCCCGTGCCTGCCGGTCAACTCAAACCGATCCGGCAGCTGTATCGGGCCGCGGTCTATCAGGACCGGTTGGCGCCGCAGCTCGCGGCGTGGGTTGCCGAGCGGTATGCGTGCAGCTTAGTCGAGGCCTACCGGGCGGTGCTGCCTCCGGCGATCGGCGGGCGCCCCACCCGGACCTGGACCATGGGGGATGCCGAGCCGCCTGAGCCGGGCCACCTGCCCACGCCGCTGGAGGACGTGTACGGGTTGCTCCGGGCGAGCGGCAGCATCACCGTCGGGCAGGTGGCTGCGACACTCGATCTAGCCACGCCCGAAGCCCTCCAGCGGATCAGCCGCCTCGTCAAGTTGGGCCTCCTCATGCCGGAGGCCCTCCAACCGTCGCCGCCGGTCAGCTGCGGTCCCGCTCTGTACGCCGTTGCCACCGCCGACCTAGAGGCGGCGCTGGCGCGGCTTAGCCGTTCGCCGCGACAGCGGGAGCTGCTCCTGTGGCTGGCGGAGCATGGCAGGCCTGCTGCCATATCCGAGGCGCCTGGGTCCCCGAGCGGCGTCCGTGCGGCGTTCAATGCTCTGATTGAGCGCGGGCTGGTCCAGCCTGCCGGCTTTGCCGCGCCGGCCGCCCCGGGGCCGCTCGCGCCCGCCAGCCTCGGAGGCCCCGCGTCACCCTTGGCCCTTACCGCCGCTCAGCAGGACGCCGTAGAACCCATCCTGGCCGACATCGCCGCGCACAGGACAGGTCAGTACCTGCTACTGGGCGTGACGGGCTCAGGCAAGACCGAGGTGTATCTGCAGGTTATCGCTGCCGCTCTGGCACGTGGACGTCAGGCGCTGGTCCTGGTTCCGGAGATCGGGCTCACTCCGCAGGCGCTGGCCAGATTTGAGAGCCGGTTTCCGGGTCAAGTAGCGGTGCTGCACAGCCGGCTGGCCGCGGGTCAACGCACCCGCGCCTGGCGCGAGCTGAGCGAGGGCAAGGTCTCTATTGCGATCGGCCCAAGGTCGGCTGTGTTTGCCCCGCTACCTGATCTCGGGGTGATTGTGGTCGACGAAGAGCACGAGGGCAGCTATAAGCAGGAGGATATCCCCAGATATGATGCACGCGAGGCGGCTCGCGCCAGGGCGGCCCTTGCCGGAGTGCCGGTGATCCTGGGCAGCGCCACGCCCGCTCTCGAGTCGTATGCCGCGGCGAGCGGTCACCACCTTTCCTCAACGAGTGCGGGCGTCAACCGGTCTCGGGCACCCGACGAGGGGTTGAGGTTGCTCAGCCTGCCGGAGCGCATCGACGGCCGCCGCCTTCCCCGGGTGGATCTGGTCGATATGCGGGCCGAGCTGCGTCAGGGTAACCGCTCGATCTTCTCGCGACAGCTCTCCGCCGAGCTGGCCTCGTGCCTTGGGCGCGGTGAGCAGGCCATCCTGTTTCTCAACCGCCGGGGGCTCGCGACGTTCGTCCTCTGCCGCGAATGCGGGTACGTGGTCCGATGCGGATCATGCGACGTATCGCTCGTGTACCACGGCCACGAAAACACCCTGCGTTGCCACTACTGCGGGCACTCGGAGCGGCCTCCGGCTGAGTGTCCCAAGTGCCACGGCGCCAAGATCAGGTACTTCGGGACTGGGACCCAGCGGGTCGAGGCATACGTCCGTGAGCTGCTGCCAGAGGCGCGGGTGGCCCGCTTGGACGCCGATGTCGCGATGCGGCGCGGGTTGGCGGAAACCACCCTCGACTCCTTTGCCCGCCGCGAGATAGACGTCCTGGTCGGCACCCAGATCATCGGCAAGGGGCTCGACCTTCCGGGGGTGACCCTGGTCGGGGTGGTGGCAGCCGACACTTCGCTCGGGCTGCCGGATTTCCGCGCTGCCGAACGCACCTTTGGCTTGGTGACGCAGGTCGCCGGACGGGCCGGCCGCGGGGAACTGGCTGGGCTGGTGGTCGTGCAGTCCTACAACCCGGAGCACTACAGCCTGCGGCACGCTGTGGCCCACGATTATGCCGGTTTCGCCAGCGAGGAGCTCGGCTATCGCCGCGAGCTGTCGTATCCGCCATACAGTCACCTCTGCCTGGTACGGATAAGCGGCGAGCACCAAGGGGCAGTTGAGTCCGCCGCCAAGGCTGCGGGCGTACGCGCTAGGCAGTGTAGCGCACAGCGCGGGGGCCGGCCGGAAGTCCTTGGTCCTTCGCCGGCGCCTCTCTACCGCTTGCAGGGCAGATACCGCTGGAATATAGTCTTAAAAGATATTGAGCCGCTGTTTCTGGCCCATCACGCCACGGAGTTGCTCGACGCGCTGGACCGCGAAACCCCGCCGGCAATCCGCGTAGGCGTTGACATGGACCCTCAGGCGGTGCTCTGACCTTGGGAAGGCGCGCGCACGTAGACTAAGTGGATATAGATAGATGTGTGCCCGGCATAGCCCCGGAGACCAATCGACCCGCAGCGGGAGGCATAACCGTGACCCTCGAGCATCCGGCCAGCCCGGCCGAGCTTGTCCGCCAGTACGGTGATCCAGTACTCAGAGAGCGGGCGAGGCCAATCCGCCGCATCAACGCTTCGGTGCGTGAGTTGGCCAAGCGAATGGCGGACACGATGTACGCCGTCAACGGAGTCGGCTTGGCCGCGCCGCAGATCGGCGAGTCGCGGCGTCTGGTCGTGCTCGATGTCGGGGACGGGCTGATCACGCTGATCAACCCCAAAATCATCAACAACGAGGGCAGCTGCATCGAGACGGAGGCCTGCCTGAGCATAGTCGGGCTCTGCGGTGAGGTAGAGCGCTTTGAGCGAGTGCTGGTCAGAGCCCTCGACCTTGAGGGCAAGGAGATCACCGTGGAGGGCGAGGGCTACCTGGCGCGCGCCCTCCAGCACGAGCTGGACCACCTTGATGGAGTCCTGTACGTCGACCGGGCTATGTCCATTGCCGAGGCCGCCAGCGGCGCCGGGGATGGCGATGAGGACGACCCGGTTGCGGGCGACCCAGAACCCGACCAAGGGCAAGAGGGCAGTCCCACATGTCCTCGCTAGACGCCGCCCTAGACATCGTCTTCGCGGGCAACCCCGAGTTTGCCGTACCGTCGCTCGAGGCTCTGGCATCGTCCCGCCACCGGGTGAGGCTCGTCATTGCCGCGCCAAGCCGGCGGGCCGGCCGGGGCTTGCAGCGGGTGGTGAGCCCGGTGCACAGCGCTGCCGAGCGGCTGGGACTGCCCGTAGACCAAGTCGACGCCAGGGACCGCCGCGCGCTGCTGCGGTGCCTAGAGGCCGTCTCACCCGATGTTCTTGTGGTTGTCGCTTGGGGCGGCATGATCCCCCGCAAGGTACTGCAATCGCCAGGCCTGACCGCGCTCAATGTGCATGCCTCGCTGCTGCCCCGCTGGCGCGGCGCAGCGCCGGTGGAGCGCGCCATCATGGCCGGGGATAGCTTGACGGGCGTGACCATCATGTACATGGCCGCAGGCCTGGATGAGGGCGACATAATGCTCCAGCGGGAGCTACCCCTCGATGGTACGGAGACCGGCGGAGGGATGCGGGGGATGCTGGCCGCCATGGGTGCGGATCTGCTGGTGCAGGCGGTCGAGTTGCTGGCCGCCGGCAAGGCGCCGCGCCGGCCCCAAGGCGAAGCTGGAGTGACTTGGGCGCCAAAACTCACGCCTGCGGACGAACGTATATCCTGGGAGATGGCGGCCGACGTCATCGACCGTGTAGTTAGAGCCTTATCGCCCAGCCCCGGCGCGCACTTCGGTCATGCGGGCACGTTGGTCAAGCTACTCGCGGGACGGGTTGCCACGGCTCAACCGCTCATAGGCGCCGCCAGCAGTAGCGGATCGGACACATCCGGCATCACTCCCGGTACGATCATCGGGCTCGATGCAGACTCGTTGGTGGTGGCGACAGGGCAGAGGGCGTATCTGCTTGATCGGGTCAAGCCCGCTGGGTCGCGCGAGATGACGGGGGCCGGATTTGCCCGGGGCAGACGGCTCGGGCCCGGTGACCGGTTGGCCGAGTGAAGGAGGAATAGACATGCTGTACGGATTTGATCCTACCTTCAGCTTCCTGCTGCTCATTCCGGCGATGCTGCTCGCCATGTACGCCCAAAACAAGGTCCACTCGACCTACGCCCGGTACATGCAGCGCCCTTCGGCCACCGGCGTCTCAGGCAGCCAGGTGGCCAGAGCGCTGTTGGACCGCGCCGGGCTCTCGCATATCCCGGTCGAGGTCAGCCAGGGCCGCCTGACCGACCACTATGACCCGCGCCGCAAAGCACTGCGGCTATCCGGTGACAACTACTCGCGTGCTTCGTTGGCGGCAATGGCCATTGCCGCCCATGAGGTTGGGCATGCGGTACAGCACGCCCACGCCTATAGCCCGCTTGCGCTGCGCAACAGCCTCGTGCCGGTGGTTAACCTAACCTCTACGCTTGCGTGGCCGTTGTTTTTCGTCGGCTTCTTAATGTCCAGCCCAGCCCTGATTGACCTGGGGATATGGCTGTTCGTCGGCGCGGTGCTGTTTCAGGTCATCACGTTGCCCGTCGAGTTTAACGCTTCCAGCCGCGCGATCGCTATGCTCCAAGATGGCGGGTATCTGACCTCCGGCTCAGAGTTGGCCGCCGCCCGTGAGATGTTGGGCGCTGCCGCCTTGACCTACGTAGCCGCCATGGCCGTCGCTGTGAGCCAGTTGCTCCGGATGCTGTTGCTGCGCAACCGGCGGCGATAGCCGCTTGCTGCCTCAGGTGATGCTGCCGGCGTTGGCCCTGGCTGGAGTCGGGATGATCCTTCTGGCTCGCGGGGGCCGCCGTGGCGCGCTTACTTCTCTTCCGTCACAGGTATACCGCATTGCGACCGATCCCCGGTTGCGGCGGAACCACGCGCTTGAGCATGCGACCCTGCATGTGCTGGAGGAGCGCCATGGCCGCCCCTGCCTGGATGGGGTTGCGGTCAACGCGGGTTTCGTGCTAAGGGGCTGGATCAACCCAGCTCAGATTAGCGCCGCCGCCTGCGAGGGATTGGCGCGTCTGCAGTCCGGCGAGCTCCGCCTGGCGTACCACCGCCGGTGCGGCACTTCGCTCGGCACAGCCGACCTGCTCACCTGGCTGGTGCTCGTGCTGCTGATTGCCTTCACGGGCCGGTTTGACGTCGCGGGCCTCGCCCTCGTGCTGGCTGTGACATGGCTGGTCGCCCCGTGGGTCGGCTGGCTTGTGCAGCGCTACCTGACAACCTCGGTCGACCTTGGCGGCGTCGTCATCGGCGCGGTGCAGTTCCGTCCGCTGCCGTCGCGGCGCCAGACCACTCTGCCCGCACCCGAGGGGACCGTGTGGGGCGAGGCCGTGGTCTTGGTCGAGCATAGACAGCGTGGAGGAAACCATGCCATCAAATAAACCCGCGCCCGCACGCACAGGAGCCTCCGCGAGCGGTGGCGGTCCTGGCCATCCGGAAGGGCTAGAGGCCCGCGAAACGGCCGCCCACGCCCTACACCGTGTCAACCAGCAGGGAGCCTGGTCGAATGTGCTGATCGAGCAGGAACTCGCACGCAACCGCCTGGCCGGCCCCGATCGCAGCTTTTACGTGCTGCTGGTGAGAGGATGCCTGGAGCGGCAGGAAGCGCTCGACTGGGCCTTGGGATTCCACGTTCGCCGGCCCCTGGCCGGGCTGGATCCCTGGCCGCGCGAGTTACTGCGCTTGGGCGCTTTTCAGCTCCTATTCACGTCCGTCCCCGCCTTCGCTGCCGTGGACACGACCGTGACGCTAGCGAGGCGTTTGGCCGGCCGCCCGTCATCCGGACTCATCAACGCGGTGTTACGGCGGCTCGCGGAAAGCCGCGATAGCCTGCCGTGGCCGGACCCTTTTAGCGATCCTCTGGGCTACCTCTCGACCCGCGAGAGCCACCCGCGTTGGCTCGTCGAGCGGTGGATCGAACGCTTTGGCGAACGGGAAGCGGCCGCTCTCTGCGTCGCCAACAACTCGGCGCCCGGCACGACGATCCGCGTCAATACCATGCGGACGACGAGAGCCGCGCTAGCGGCGGAGCTCGAGGCTGCCGGGTTCGCCGTATCTGAGGGCCAGCACGCCCCCGAGGCGTTGCACGTCACCGGCGGCCCCAGCCTGCGGCGTGCGCCGGGCTATGATGAGGGTCTGTTTATCATTCAGGATGAGGCGTCGATGCTGGCCGCCCGGGCCGTCGCGCCTCGGGCAGGCGAACGCATCATTGACGCGTGCGCCGCTCCAGGCGGCAAAACCACGCACATGGCAGCGTTGGCCGATGATCAAGCGCAGTTGCTGGCGGTTGACGTCAACCCGGCCAAGCTCTCTCAGGTCAGGTCCCGGGCTTCGCGGCTGGGCCTCCGATCCATCACTACCCTGGAGGCTGACGCGCGCAACCTTGGCGCAATCGTTAAGACGGCGGCGGACGCGGTGTTGCTAGATGCCCCTTGCTCGGGGTTGGGCGTGATCCGCCGGCGGCCGGAGCTGCGTTGGCGGCGCAAACCTGCTGACCTGGAGGTGCTGGCGTCCCGCCAACTTGAGCTGCTGCACGGGGTGACAAGTGCTGTTCGGTCCGATGGCAGGCTCGTCTACTCGGTGTGCAGCTTCGAGCCAGAGGAAACCGCGGACGTGCTGGTGGACTTCCTCGCCTCGCCGGCCGGGCGCGGCTGGGATCTCGAAGTCGTGCCGCGCACGCTGTTGCCGCACGTTGACGGTACCGATGGTTTCTTCATCGCAACGCTCCGCCGCCTGCCGCAGCCGAGGTAAAGGTGAATCAAGCTGCGAGGACGAACTCTGAGAGCTGTCTTTACCGCGTCATCCCCGCCTGGAGAGGAGTGGCCAGAGCTTGAGGTTGATTGCCGGCGGCATGACCGACCGCGGCAGGGTACGCCAACGCAATGAGGACGCCTATCATATCTCCGTCTGCCACCGCTCCAGCCCGACCGGCCTGTTTCTCGTCGCGGACGGGATGGGCGGGGCCAATGCCGGCGAGGTGGCCAGCCAGATGGCCGTTAAGGCCGTTGCCGAGGAGATGGAGGCCTGGCTTAGCACGGTATCGCCTGACGACATTGCTGCTGACGCTCCAGAGGCCCTCGCCTCTGCAGTGCTCGCCGCCAACAGGCGTGTCTATGAGTCGGCCAAGTCCGACCAGGACAAGGCCGGCATGGGGACGACGTTGACCGCAGCTCTCGTCGTCGGCGAGCAGTTGATCGTGGCCCACATCGGCGACAGCAGGGGGTTTCTGGTCAGAGGCAAGGATATCCACCAGTTCACGGTTGACCACTCTGTTGTTGCCGAGCTGGTCCGCAACGGGACTCTGACGGAGCAGCAGGCGGTCGTCCATCCCCATCGCAACATTCTCACCAGAGCCCTTGGCACCGACGCGTCGTTGGCGGTGGACCTCTACACGGAGCATCTCAGGTCTGGCGACGTGGTCCTCTTGTGCAGCGACGGTGTGACAAGGGAGTTGCACCAGGCACAGCTATTACGCACGGTAATGGGCAGCGACTCGCCGCAGGAGGCGTGCGACAGGGTTGTTGCGGCGGCGCTGGCCAATGGAGGGGCAGACAATCTGACCACGGTTATCTTTAAGTACATGGGGTGCGACCGGTGATTGGCAGACTTCTTGGAGGCAGGTACCGGCTGATCAGCCAGGTGGGCGCGGGAGGCATGGCCATTGTCTACCGGGCGCACGACGAGCTTCTGGGTCGCGATGTGGCAGTCAAGGCACTGCGGGACCAGTACGCCAGTGACGAGCAGTTCCTGCGCAGCTTCCAGCGCGAGGCCAAGGCTGCCGCAGCCCTGTCCCATCCCAATATCGTCAACATTCACGACGTGGGCCTGGATGGCGGCGTCAACTACATCGTGATGGAGCTGGTGGAGGAGGGCACCACCCTCAAGGACGTGATCAAGATGCGCGGCCGGCTGCCGATTCGCTCGGCGCTCGGCGTTGCCAAGCAGATCGCCACCGCCCTCTCCGACGCACACGGCCGCGGCATCATCCATCGTGACATCAAACCGCAAAACATCCTGATCACCCCAGACGGCCTGGCCAAGGTGGCGGACTTCGGTATCGCCCAGGCGCAGTCGTTGGCCCAAGGGACGATCTCCAACTCCGACTCCGTGGTGGGCTCAGTTCACTACATCTCGCCGGAGCAGGCCAAGGGCAAGGAGGCCGATGCTAGATCCGACCTGTATGCCCTAGGTGTGGTGCTCTACGAGATGATCACGGGCCAAGTACCGTTCAACGGCTCGAGCCCGGTCAGCGTTGCTCTCAAACAGGTTGAGGAGGCTCCCAAGCCTCCTTCAGTTCTTGTCCCCGTCCCCAAAGAAGCAGAGCAGTTGGTGCTCCGCATGTTGGCCAAGGAGCCGCGGGACCGGTACCCGGACGCACGCAGCTTGGTGCGAGCAATTGCGGAGGCTGAGAAGCGGCTACCCGATGACGGGGAGGACGATGAGGACGAGGATGACCTCGCCGGCCTCAGCACGCGCGTCCTGCCTCCGGTGACGAGTGGAGCTCGTGCAGCGGCCCTGCGCCGCCAGCGCAACAACCGGCTGATGCTGTACGGCGCGCTCGGGGTGCTGCTGCTGATCGCTGCAACACTGCTCTTCCGCGGTTTCGTGGCCTGGCTCAACCCACCTGAGGTTGAGGTGCCGGACGTGTTGACCAAGGGCCGCCATGAGGCAATGCAGATCCTGCAGCAGCACGGCCTGCGGGTCCGGGAGGAGCCCTCCCAGCATGGGCCGCAGGAGCCAGACACCGTGATTAAGATGGAGCCGATCCCGGGGTCTACCGTCAAGCGTGGCCGGGAGATACGGATCTGGGTGAGCAAAGGCCCACGCACGGGATATGTGCCAAACGTAATCGGACAGACTGAGCGCGAGGCTGAGCTGACCCTCGAGTATTACCGGCTGGAGCGCGGACAGGTGACCAGGCAATGGGACCGCACGGTGGCGGAGGGGTACGTGATCGACCAGAACCCCAAGGCCGACATTCAGGTGCCTGAGGGGACGGTGGTTGACATCACCGTCAGCAAGGGCCCTGAGCCGGTCAGCCTCAGCATGCCGGGGCTCAAGGGCGAGCACATCACCGAGGCGCTCCGGCTGATCAGCGCAAACAAGCTGGTCGAGGGCGTCATCCTCGAGCGGGCCAGCAGCTCGTTCCCGATCGGCTCGGTGATGGAGCAGAGCCCGGGACAGGGAGCGACCGTGGAGGAGGGGCGGCGGGTCGACCTGGTGGTGAGCCGTGGAGCGACCACCGCCAGGACCTACACTGACCGGTTCGAGATCCCGGTCGACCTCAAAGGCCCACACGTGGTCAAGATCCGCCTCTTCGTGGAGTCCCAGACTCCGCGCTGGATCTACTGGAACACGCACACGCCGGGGCAGACGGTGAGTTACTCGGTCGAGTGGTCGGGGGTCAAAGCGCGCATCGAAATCCAGCTGATTGGACCTGCCGGTGAAGTGAAGAAGTATGAGCGCTACCCACCCAGCTGACGCGGCCCCAGCGGGGTTGGTCACCAAGGCGCTGAGCAACTTCGCGGATGTCTTGTACCAGGGCGAGCTATACCGCTGCCAGATGCGCGGCCGCCTGCGCATCTCCGGCAGCACCGTGTTGACTGGGGACCGTGTGACCTTGGAGATCACCGGTCCTCAGCGCGGATTGATCACCGGTGTGCTGCCACGGCAGACTGAGCTGATCCGGCCACCCATCGCCAATGTCGAGCTCTGCGTGGTTGTCCTGACTACCCAATCGCCGCCGGCAAACCTCGAGCTGGTCGACCGTATCCTCTTGCTGGCTCAGGCAGCCAAGCTCAATATCCTGCTATGCGTCAACAAGATCGACTTGGCCGGGGAGGGCGACGTGGACCAAGTCCGGCAGGCCTACGAGCCTGCTGGTTGGCCGCTGGTGACGACCAGCGCGATCCTGAAGGTCAATCTACAGCGCCTCACCGCCGGGATTGCCGGGCAGGTCGCGGTGATGTCCGGGCAGAGCGGTGTCGGCAAGTCCACGCTGCTCAACGAGCTTGCGCCCGGCCTCGACCTGGAGGTCGGCGATCTATCGGAGAAGGTGCAGCGCGGCCGGCACACGACGAGGGCGGTCGAGCTCCTGAGGGTGGGGTCGGGCTGGATCGCCGACGCGCCTGGGTTTATCCGGCTCGACCTGCCCGATATCGCGCCCCGCGATTTGGATGCCTATTACCCGGAGATGCACGCCTGCCTGGGCCAATGCCGGTTTGATGACTGCCTGCATGATCAGGAGCCTGATTGTGCCGTCAAGCAAGCGGTTGAGCAAGGCACGGTCGATAAGGGGAGGTACGAGCGGTACATTGTCTTCCTACGCGAGTTGCAGGCAAGGCCCCGCTACTGACAAGCTGATCGCGGCGTCGTTGCTCGCCGCCGATCATACGCGCCTCTACGATGCCGCAGGCTCTGCCCGCGAGGCGGGCGTCGACGTACTGCATGTCGACGTAATGGATGGCGATTTTGTGCCTAACCTGGCGTTCGGGGCGGGTGTAGTTGCCGGCCTCCGTGGTATCGGCCTGCCGGTATGGGCGCATCTGATGGTCTCCCGGCCCGAGCGGCATGTCGGCGCGTTTGTTGAGAGCGGGGCGCAGTACGTGACGTTTCACCTCGAGGCGACAACGCACCCGCACCGGCTGCTGGGTGAGATCCGCCGGCTTGGGGCGCGCGCAGGGCTCGCGCTCAACCCGGGCACCCCGCTGGCGGCAGCCGCAGAGCTCTTGGCAGACCTCGACCTGCTGCTGATCATGACGGTCAACCCCGGGTTCGGGGGGCAGAGTTTCATCCCGGCGGTGCTGCCCAAAATCCAGCAGGCGGCGATTGCGCTCCGGCAGGCTAACCCCAATGCGCTGATCGAGGTCGACGGGGGGGTGTCCTCGGCCAACGCCGCAGAGATCGGGCGCGCCGGCGCACATGTCCTTGCTGCCGGCTCAAGCTTGTTTGGGGCCCCGGTCCTGGCTCAGGCGGTTTCGGCAATGCGCAAAGCTGCGGGTTAGCAGGGCGGCAGCAGCGCGAGAGGTCGGTTTTCGCGGCTGCTTGCCGCGTGCGTTGGCCGATGGTATCATGTTGGTCGCAAGCCAAACACACAACTGAAGATTGCCCGCATGGTTCACATCCTTCAGGGCAAGGTGAGAGCGGTTGAGTCCGCTCGATTCCTGACCGGCGGTGTGGTCGTCCAGCGACCGAGCCCGCGAGCCGCAAGGCTGATTTGGTGAGATGCCAAAGCCGACAGTACAGTCTGGATGGGAGAAGGGCGTGTTCTGCGGGAGAGCCCTAAATGGGTGCATCCCCGGAGCGCTGGCCCGGGGATGCTTGTCGTTATTGGGCGGGTGAGCTTCAGGCGAGGAGGAGTACACTCAATGACTGGAGTCGACCTGACAATGCGGCAGACCCGCACCCGGATGTTCGTGCGCATCGGCGTGCTCTCGGCAATTGCGTTCCTGCTGATGTTGCTCGAAGTGCACATCCCGCCGTTCCCGGCCTACCTGCAGTACAACCCGGGTGATGTTCCGGCGCTGCTCGGCGGATTCGCGATGGGGCCTGTGGCCGGTTTCCTGATCGTCACTGCACGCAACATCCTGTTCATGCTGTCCGGCAAGGACGAGGCGGGCTTCATTGGCACGCTCGCAAATTACGTTGCGAGCTTCCCGCTGGTTGTCGTCGCGGCCTGGGTATATGCCAGGATGCGGACGCTCAAGGGCGCGATGGCCGGTGTGGGCGCGGGCCTCGTTGCGTCCGTCGTGGCCGCTTCGATTGGCAACTACTTTGTGTTCCTGCCGGTTTGGGGCGTGGCCGATCCAGCCGTGCGGCAAGGTCTCATCTGGAGTGTAGTCGTGCCGTTCAACACCGTAAGGTGCCTCATCACGGCGATCTTCACGTTCCTCATGTACAAGAAAGTGCGCGACTGGCTGGCCTGACACCCGAGTAGCACCACCTCACTATAATGGCCCGAAGTGAGGTGACGGCATGGCCGCCAAAAGACGCGTCTCCAAGAGCGGCCGGTGGCGCATCGTTGGTTACTTCCTGGCGATAGCCGGGGGAGCCATCATCGCGCTATCCATGCCGGGCTGGCTGTGGCTGCTCATGCTGGGGGTGCTACTGGTCTGGGCCGGCTTGCTGGTGGCCATGGGTCCGAGGTAGGGGGTACGAGAGATGAGCTTTCGGGTGATCCGCCTTCCGAGGCCGCTGGCGGCGATAGTCCGCCTGTTTGTCCGCCCTGAGCGGCAACAGCGCGGCTAGCGCGGAGGGCGCCTGGACCCAGATCAGGCTAGCGTTGCAGAAACCCAAGAAACCGCCGGCCCCGCGTACTGCGCGGGCCGGCGGCGCGTCTGTCTCTTAAGTCTCGACGAGGCGAGGCGCTGCTTTGGTGCTTGGTACGGTGGGCTATACTGCGCGCTGGATCTTGCCCGAGCGCAGGCACCGGGTGCAGACGCTCACGCGGCGGGGCACGCCGTTGACCAGAGCCCTAACCCTCTGCACGTTGGGCGCGAACGTCCGCTTGCTGCGGATGTGCGAGTGGCTAATCTGATGTCCGCTGCGCGGAGACTTACCGCAAACCTCACATTTAAGTGCCATCCAGGATTACCTCCACATTAAGGTCCCCAAGCTTGGCTCCAAGGGACCAAACCAGATAAGCTCTTCTTAGAACGGGTAGATTGTATCACCGTCGTGACGGCTCGGCAACCGTACGCCGCAGGCGAGGCCACGCACGCGGCACCGGGACGCGTGGCGACGCGTGGCCGCCGGGCAAAGAGGATATATGAGCCACATACCCGAACCAATTTCGGACGCCAACAAGGCTGCCTGCCAGCATTGGCGGTAACGGGAGGACGGCCATGCCAAGGGAGTTCACAACGGACAGCGGCAAGATCACCATATCTGAGGACGTCGTCGCCACTATCGCGGGTGTCGCGGCGACCGAGTGCTATGGTATCGTGGGCATGGCCTCGCGCAAGATCAAGGATGGCATTGCCGAGATGTTGGGACGGGAGAGCCTGAGCCGAGGGGTCGAGGTTGACATGGATGGCAACTCGGTGTCCGTCAGCCTCTACATCGTGGTCGGCTACGGCACTCGGATCTCGGAGGTCGCCCGCAACGTCATCGAGCAGGTCAAGTACAAGATCGAGAGCAGCACTGGCCTCGAGGTCCGGCAGGTCAACATCAGGGTGCAGGGCGTCAAGGTCGGCAGCCTCAAATAGGGGAAGGTCAATTGTCGAGCGATCGTCTGACCGGTGAGACACTTCGGCAGTTGCTGCTGGCAGCAGCAGCCGAGCTAGAGAAGCATAAGGAGGCCGTGAACGCGCTTAACGTGTTCCCGGTCCCTGATGGCGACACCGGCACTAACATGAATCTAACGGTACAGGCGGCCGTCCGCGAGACCCTCAAATGCAGGGAGGACACGGTCTCCGAAATCGGCAGGGCCATATCCCTGGGCTCCCTGATGGGCGCCCGGGGCAACTCCGGCGTCATCCTTTCGCAGCTTTTCCGGGGTATCGGCAGGGGTATGGAGGGTCAGGTCGACCTGGCACCCGCCGACCTTGCCCGCTCCTTCCAGGCCGGAGTTGACACTGCCTATAAGGCGGTCATGCGGCCGGTCGAGGGTACGATCCTAACCGTAGCGCGGGAGATGGCCAGGTCGGCCGCTCGTAGTGCCCGGGACGGCGGCTCGATCCCCGAGGTGTTTAGAGCAGCGAAGGTGGGCGCGGAGGCTGCTCTCGAGCGCACTCCCGACCTGCTTCCCGTACTGCGCCAGGCCGGAGTTGTCGACGCCGGCGGCAAGGGCCTGGTTGTGCTGCTGAGCGGGATGGTCAAGTACCTGGAGGCGGGCGAGGGTACCGCTCCGGTTATCGTCGCCCACCAGGCTCCAGAGCAGCTGCACCTAGTGCGGCCGCAGCCACACACCGTCCCACCAGCCACCGGCGTCGAGTTTCGCATCGACGAGGAGCTCGATGAGATTACCTTCGTCTACGACACCCAGCTGTTGATCCGCGGCAGCGATCTTGACCTTGACACCGTCCGGGAGCAGCTCTCACCGCTCGGCGACTCCATGCTCGTGGTGGGTACCTCGGATCTCGCCAAGGTGCATATCCATACCAACAACCCCGGCACCGTACTGGAGATCTGCCTGCAGCACGGCGCAATCGGCGACATTGCGATAGACAACATGGTCGAGCAGTACGAGGCGATCAAGCAGTCCCGCGGGGCTGGCAACGGCCGGTCGCACGGCGACGAGTCTACCGAGGCGCACTCGGCGGACCATGGTGAGCTGGACAGCGCGGTCCTGAGCCAGATCACGTTGGCCGAGCAACCGCCAAAGCAGGTCGGCGTAGTAACCGTCGCGGTGGGCGAGGGGATCGACCAGATCCTGCGCAGCCTAGGCGCCGATGTGATCATCAACGGCGGCCAGACCATGAACCCGAGCACCGAGGAGCTTGTCCTCGGCATCGAGGCGGCAGAGGCCCCACAGGTACTGTTGGTGCCCAACAACTCCAACATCCTGATGACGGCGCAGCAGGCTCTGGAGCTGACCAGCAAGCAAGTCGCGGTGGTACCCACGCGCAACATACCGCAGGGCATTGCCGCGATGTTGGCCTATAATCCCCAGGCCGAGCTGGAGCTCAACAACACGCGGATGACCTCGGCCATGCGCCAGGTGCGGACGGGCGAGATCACCTTTGCCGTACGCAGCACGACCTACAAGGGGCTGGAGATCACCGAAGGCGACATCCTCGGCATCGTTGATGAGGAGATCGCCGTGACCGGCCAGGAGCCCAACGCGGTCCTCGAGGAGCTGTTGGGGCTGCTGGTTGGCGAGGACAGCGAGTTTGTCACCATTCTCTACGGGGCCGAGATCAGCGACGAGGTGGCCGCTGAGGCGCTCGAGATGGTCGGCCGCCAGTTCCCTGGCGTTGAGGTCGAGGGACACCACGGGGGCCAGCCGCTGTTTTACTACCTGATATCGGTGGAGTAGGGAGGTCCCATCCCGCGCGGCAGGAGCTGGCCCCGGGGCTACCCGATGTAGCTCGATAGCTCCTCCGCATCGATGTTGGGGTGCAGGGCGACGTTGAGTCCGCCCGCGACTACACGCGACACATCCGCAATGAGCAGGTCGATTTCCTTGGGCGTCACCATCAGATCGCCCACCGTGGGGATTAATACCTCGTCGATCAGCCGCGCCCGCTCGTCTCTGTCGAGGGTATCGAGCGCGCCCATCAGCCGAACATCGGATTGCACGCGGTGCTCCAGCGCATCGAGGACGTCCCAGGCGATGGTGCGGGCGTGCACTACCGTCGGCACCCCAATCGCCAACACCGGTACGCCCAGCGTTTCCTCAGTGAGGCCAACGCGCTTGTTGCCGACGCCGGAGCCTGGGTGGATGCCGGTGTTGGTCAGCTGGATCGTCGTCCCGATGCGGTGGATACTCCGCGAGGCCAGCGCATCGACAGCGATGACAAACGAAGGCTGTACGCGGTCGATGACTCCCCGAATGATCTCGCCGGTTTCAATACCCGTTAAGCCAAGGACTCCCGGAGCGAGCGCGCAGACAGGGCGCAGCCCGCCTCGCTTCTCCTCAGGCACCTGGTCGTGCAAGTGCCTGGTGATCAGGATGTCGTGCACCACGCGGGGCCCGAGCGCGTCGGGAGTGGCGTTCCAGTTGCCGAGGCCCACGATGAGTACCGGGGCTTCGGTATCGCCAGGCAGCAAGTTGCACAACTCCCGCGCGAACTCCACGGCGATCTGCTCCTGGACGTTGCGTCCGGTTCGCCGCAGTCCTTCGGCCTCGATAGTCACATAGACGCCGGGCGGCTTGCCCATTCGCTCCGCGCCGATCTCATCCTCCACGATAACCCTGGTGATGATGGCAATGTCAGTGCGTGCTTCCTCAACGAGTACTCCCGGACACGGCCTAGACGACGGCAACACCTCCATCGCCAGGTCGGTCTGGATCTCGCCGCGGCCGTTGCCCCGGTATTTCGTTGGGTCGTAACTCATCTGAAACCACCACCTCGCCTGGAATTATGCTTTCCCCACTCGGCCCGTCGCGATGCCTCGCCCGCAGGTATATAGACATGCGCGCCCGACATAGGCATGTGGCAGGACACACAACAGACACACATCAGCATCCCGCACGGCAAACATAGGCTTGTGGGGGGAGAGGCCAAAGACAGAGCGTGGCGGTACGGCTAACAAGACAGCAGAGCCGCCAGAGTCAGCGCGGGACCGGCCGGTAATGCGTGCGCCCGGCAGGCCGCGGAGCAGACGACCGCAACGTCATAGGCGGCCCAGCCGGGGACTTTGTCCCCGGCTATGTCTCGATGTCTAGGCAGCGCCTGATGCCGGGATGGTATAATCATTAGCGGCCAGACTGCCGGGGGGGCGCCGGATTGCGGGTTGTAGCTGGACAAGCCAAAGGCCGACGACTGCGGGCGCCGCGTGGCGCGGAGGCCCGCTATACTTCGGACTTTGTCCGGGGAGCCTTGTTTAACATCCTCGCGCCGCTGTTGCCTGGGGCGCGGTTCCTCGACCTGTTCGCCGGCGTCGGCTCGGTGGGCATCGAGGCCGCCAGCCGTGGCGCAGCGGAGGTAATGATGATTGAGCGTGACCCCACGCGCGTCAGTTACCTTGCGCGTAACGCCAGAGAGACGGGCCTGAGCGATTCGTGCCGCATCTACCGTCAGGATGTCTTTGCCGCAATTGACATGCTCAGGCGGCGGGGCCACCAGTTTGATCTCGTGTTCATGGATCCGCCGTACCAGCAGCGTCTGGGTGAGGCGGCCGCCGAGCGGGTAGCGGAGGCAGGCATTCTGGCCGCCCAAGGGGTAATGGTGGTCGAGCACGGCCGGCGCGAGGCGATGCCGGACCGGTTTGGGCCCCTTATGCAGGTGCGGCGGGAGGACTACGGCGAGACCGCGCTGTCGTTCTACCGGTGGCGGCCGGAGGAGGCCCCGGAGGAGGTTTCGACTGATGTCCAGAGCGATCTGCCCGGGGACGTTTGACCCCGTCACCAACGGCCACCTTGATATCATTGAGCGGGCCGCCAAGGTGTTTGACCATGTCTTTGTGGTGATGTTCCGCAATCCGGCCAAGACGCCGATGTTTGACATCACGGAGCGCATGGAGATGCTCAGGGAGGCAACCGGGCACCTGCCTAATGTGTCGGTGGACGCCTCCGATGGCCTGCTGGTCGAGTACGCCCGCTCGGTCGGCGCGCAGGTGATCGTCAAGGGGCTGCGCGCCGTGACGGATTTTGAGTACGAGCTGCAGATGGCCCTGATGAACAAAAAACTTGCTAACGAGATTGAGACGGTCTTCCTGCCCACCGCAACCGACTACGCGTACCTCAGCTCCAACATGGTCAAGATGCTGGCCGGTTTTGGGGCTTGCACGCGGGGGTTGGTGCCGCCCGGCGTGGAGAGCAGGTTGGCCCAGCGGCTGGCCGGCAAGGCCAAGCACGAGGACCGGGATCACTGAGGGGGAGACGGAGATGGAAGAGCGGGCGACGCAAAACGTGCTGGCCATTGTCGACGAGTTGCTCAGCCAGGCCGAGGCGGCCAAGAAGGTGCCGCTGACCAACCGGGTGATGCTCGATCAGGACGAGTTGCTCGACTTGTTGGAGCGGCTGCGGGACGAGCTGCCCGACGAGCTTACCCAGGCGCGCTGGCTGATGCGCGACCGGGACAAGGTCATCTTGCAGGCGCGCACAGAGGCCGAGCGGATCTTGCGGGAGGCCGCCGGACGGGCCGAGGAGATGGCGCGGGAGAGCGCGATCACCCAGGCGGCGCGAAAGCACGCCGAGGATCTGGTCGAGCAGGCGCGGCAGATCGCCAAGGAGATCAGGCTCGGGGCTAACGAGTACGCGGATGGTCTGCTGCTGCGTGTACAGGAGTCCCTGGCGGCGACCTTGCGCCAGGTTGAGGCGGCGCGCAGCGAGTTGCGCTCGCAGGTCTCCGCCGGGCGCTCGCAGGAGAGGGCAGGGCGTACAGGACGAGGTGCCTCGTCGCCCTCCGGCGATGATGCGGCGGCGGTCGCGGCGACCAGAGAGGATCCGTCGGAGTAGCAGCGGCAGGAGCTGTCATCGGATTGCTGTGTGATGATAGCCGGGACCGGCTCGGGATAGCGCGGGCCGGTCCTTTTGCGTGGTGGCTGCCCCCGATCATGCTCCGCGCCCTAGAACCTCCGGCGTTTGGGCTGGCCCGGGACGCGCTCATCCAGGAACACGAAGGTCACGCCGCGCAGCACGACCGAGAAACCAAACAGCATGAACAGCCCCAGCAACATCCCGCCAAAGGTTACGCTCGAGATCGCCGCGCGCGAAACCCAGACCCCCGCGCCGCCGGCGGCAGGCGTCGCCTGCCAGAACACCGGGATCGCCCACCGCCCCGCCAAGGTCTCCAGCGGTCGCCACAGGACCACCGTGTAGACTGCGGCGAGCGACGCGTGCAGCACTCGGGCGGCGACATAGGGGCCGATGCGCATGCCGCTGCCCTGGACCATCGCGGCGACCTGCGCGTGCACCGACAGCCCGGACCAGGCGATCACAGCGGACGCGGTAGCCACGCGGGCGGCCAGGCTGGCGGTTGCCTGGCTGGCGGCCTGCGTGCCAATGGTGATCTCAAATAGCCCGCTGATCATCGGGCGGACGACGGCGGGGTCTACTCCGGCGGGCCGGAGCAGCGCCTGGGCTGCGGCGGCGATCGCCGGCACCACGCCGATCACGTCGAGGATGCGCACGAACACCGAGAACAGGATGATGAAACCCCCGATCAGCAGCAGCGTGTTGACCGACTTGCCGATGGACTCGCCAAGCAGTTGACCAAAAGGGCGGCCGTCGCGGGCGCGAGCTTCGTGCAGGGAGTTCCAGGCGCGGGCTGGCACGCTGCCCCTGGCGCCGGCGCCAGTGGGGGCGGAGGGCGGCTCGCTGCGGCGGTAATAGCGCATCACGACGCCGACGGAGATCGCGGAGAGGTAGTGGGCGGAGAGCAAGATGGTGGCGATGTCGGGGCGGCCGAACATGCCGACGGCGACGGCACCGGTCATGAACAACGGGTCAGCCGTGTTGGCAAACGACATCAACCGCTCGCCCTCAACCTTGCTGCACAGCTCCTGCTCGCGCAGCCGCGCCGTGAGCATCGCCCCGATCGGATAGCCCGAAGCGAGGCCCATCGCCAGGACGAACGACCCCGCGCCCGGCACGTTAAAGAGAGGCCGCATCAGCGGCTCCAGCAGTACCCCCATGAAGTGGACCACGCCGAGCCCCATCAGTATCTCCGAGCCCACGAAGAACGGCAGCAGGGCAGGGAAGACGATGTCCCACCAGACCTTGAGGCCATGCACTGCCGCGCCGAATGCGGGCTCCGGATTGAGGACGATGAAGACAGTGAAGACGATGGCGAACGCCGCGATCACACCGAGGCCTAGCCGCCCCAAGCCTGTGCCGCGTGGTGGTGTAGAAGTGTCCAAGGCCGCACCTTCTTCCGCCTGCTCCGGAGAAAGGGTATTGGGTTCAGGCTGGGATTATGAGCGACATGGAGAGGCACCTCAGAGGTATCGGCGCAGGCCTCTGCCGTCCCGCAGACCCAAAACAGGATACTTAGGAGAGTCGCCTTCCGCTAGTTGCCCTGGCCCTGCAGATCTCGAACAACGGGTCAGCCATGCTTACATTGCGCCAGCTGCTCGCATTCGACCTTGGTGCACAGCTCCGTGTTGCACCCCGCGCGGAGTGGGTATCGCCACGATCGGGTAGCGAGCACCCGAGTTCGGTACCCCAATGGTGTGATCATGGCAGCGCCATCATTACCTTGGAGCACACAAAGTCGGCAGCGGTGAAGATGACGTTACCCACTCGTCGGCGGGAGGTCGCAGGAGACGCGTCAAGCACCTGTCGCTATATGTCGAACGAAACTCCGCACAGTACTTGTCAGAACGGTCGCTCTCGCACTTACGCACAATAGCTCGTTTTCCCAGAGTAGGCGATGTCAGTAATAGAATCTTGTTCCTGTATATGGTTGCCGTTATGATTGTGCCCAGGACGCGGACGAAGGAGGTGGACAACAAGCTCAGCGTCCAGTGAGGAGGACTGAAGTGAAGGCCATCAGCAGAACTCTAATAGTCTTGACTGTACTGCTCGCACTGGTTGCGGCGGTTTCCGCGCCAGAAGATGCGAACGCTGGCTTTGCCTGTTCGCTAGCCACTCCGGTTTCATGCATTTCGTCAAGTAAAACTGAGCCGCGTCGACACCGAATTTCAGGCCACCCCGGCATAGTGAAATAACTAGATAGCCTGCTGCCTCTGTAGACTCTCACGGAATCGGTAGGACTGGCCGGTAAA